>Ga0209579_10000206_pt1 | contig 79945 bp, 70 predicted proteins | sample Coa_R1_2_FD_187152 | JGI IMG/M metagenome (GOLD analysis project Ga0209579, IMG submission 187152) | Surface soil microbial communities from Centralia Pennsylvania, which are recovering from an underground coalmine fire - Coalmine... | ecosystem: Environmental > Terrestrial > Soil >... | reverse complement strand
AGGTGGTGCATGGCTGTCGTCAGCTCGTGTCGTGAGATGTTGGGTTAAGTCCCGCAACGAGCGCAACCCTTGTCCTATGTTGCCAGCGGGTAATGCCGGGGACTCGTAGGAGACTGCCGGGGTCAACTCGGAGGAAGGTGGGGACGACGTCAAGTCATCATGCCCCTTACGTCCAGGGCTGCACACATGCTACAATGGCCGGTACAACGGGCTGCTATCCCGCGAGGGGGAGCCAATCCCAAAAGCCGGTCTCAGTTCGGATCGTAGTCTGCAACTCGACTGCGTGAAGTCGGAGTCGCTAGTAATCCCGGATCAGCAACGCCGGGGTGAATACGTTCCCGGGCCTTGTACACACCGCCCGTCACACCACGAAAGTCGGCAACACCCGAAGCCGGTGGCCCAACCCTTGTGGAGGGAGCCGTCGAAGGTGGGGTCGGTGATTGGGGTGAAGTCGTAACAAGGTAGCCGTACCGGAAGGTGCGGCTGGATCACCTCCTTTCTAAGGAGTGTTGTCGGTCAGCATTTGACCGACCACTACCGAAGTTGAACGCTGGCTATTCGATCTTGCACGGCATCCGTCGGCGATGCCGGACCGCCTCCCACTCCTGTAAGGGAGCGTCGCGGAGCCCAGGCAACTGGGAGACGCGACCGGGAGCCCGTCCGGTGACGACGCGGCGGACCTGTGACATCGGACTCCCGCTCTTCCGTTTTGAGGGAGCGACCATCAGCGTCGACCCTCGGCGACGCCGTCTTTGAGCCAGTCAGGGTTCGGCGGCCTCTCGCCCCGCACGCGCATCCGCCGGTCGCACATTCATCGCGGCCGGTACGTGTCGCGTGCTGGCGCGACCCTTGAGAATTCCAGAGCGAGCACGAGCATCTTTGTTCTCCAAGCTAGAAAGAGCCAACGGTGGATGCCTTGGCGCCTGAAGCCGAAGAAGGACGTTGGAGGCTGCGATAAGCCACGGGGAGCTGCCTACCGAGCTTCGATCCGTGGATGTCCGAATGGGGCAACCCGGCACCCGTCATGGGGTGTCACTCCGGCCTGAACACATAGGGCCGAGAGAGGGAACCGGGGGAATTGAAACATCTGAGTACCCCGAGGAGAGGAAAGCAACAGCGACTCCCTGAGTAGCGGCGAGCGAAACGGGATCAGCCCAAACCGAGCCGGTGTTAAAGCCTGGTGGCGTTGCCGGTTTGGGGTTGTGGGATCCGAGGGACGGGGCACCAGACCCGTCACGGAGTTACAAATCCAACGCGTAGTGGAAGCAGTCAGGAAAGCTGCACCATAGGGGGTAATAGTCCCGTACACGAAACGCCTTGGACTCCGCTCGGACACCCGAGTAACGCCGGATCTGGGAAAGCCGGCGTGAATCTGCGAAGACCACTTCGTAAGGCTAAGTACTCACAGGCGACCGATAGTGAACTAGTACCGTGAGGGAAAGGTGAAAAGCACCCCGGGAGGGGAGTGAAATAGTACCTGAAACCGTTGGTTTACAAACAGTCAGAGTGTCGTCGGCACACCCATTCCTGCCGGACCGATCACCTTCGGGTGGTCGGCGAGGCTCCTTTGGTCTGCCGGCCACAATGGCGTGCCTTTTGAAGAATGAGCCAGCGAGTTACCGTATGTGGCGAGGTTAACCCGAAGGGGTAGCCGAAGCGAAAGCGAGTCTCAACAGGGCGTTGAGTCGCGTGCGGTAGACCCGAAGCCGAGTGATCTAGCCATGGGCAGGCTGAAGCGGGGGTAAGACCCCGTGGAGGGCCGAACCCACCTTGGTTGAAAACAGGGGGGATGACCTGTGGCTAGGGGTGAAAGGCCAATCAAACTCGGTGATAGCTGGTTCTCCCCGAAATGCATTTAGGTGCAGCGTCAGACGTTCAGCATCGGAGGTAGAGCACTGAATGGGCTAGGGGGCCTACAAGCTTACTGACCCCAATCAAACTCCGAATGCCGATGCTCCAGAGTCTGGCAGTGAGACCACGGGGGATGAGCTTCGTTGGTCGAAAGGGAAACAGCCCAGACCGTCAGCTAAGGCCCCAAATTCTAGGCTAAGTGGAAAACGATGTGGGAACGCGAAGACAGCCAGGAGGTTGGCTTAGAAGCAGCCATCCTTGAAAGAGTGCGTAATAGCTCACTGGTCGAGTGGTCCTGCGCGGACAATGTAACGGGGCTCAAGCCTAGAGCCGAAGCTACGGATTCCCGCTTTGCGGGAGTGGTAGGGGAGCGTCGACATCGCAGAGAAGCGGCGGTGTGAACCGTCGTGGAGCGTTGTCGAGTGCGAATGCTGGTATGAGTAGCGAGAGAGGGGTGAGAAACCCCTCCGCCGTAAGCCCAAGGGTTCCTGGGGAAGGCTAATCCTCCCAGGGTAAGTCGGGAGCTAAGGCGAGGCCGAGAGGCGTAGTCGATGCACAACTGGTTGATATTCCAGTACCACCGTGTCCGCGTCCATCCCGGACCGGAGATCCTAAGGGGATGACCTTCGGGTCGAACCGACCGACTCCGGCGAGGGAAGCGATGGAGGGACGCAGGAGGGTAGGTGAGCCCAGGCGTTGGTTGTCCTGGGGTAAGCGTGTAGGGAGAGACCTAGGCAAATCCGGGTCTCACACATCCTGAGGCGCGATGCCGAGCCACACCAGGCGAAGTCACTGAGCCCATGCTGCCGAGAAAAGCTCCTAGCGAGCTGGCACGGTGCCCGTACCCCAAACCGACACAGGTGGGCGGGTAGAGAATACCAAGGCGATCGGGAGAACTGTGGTTAAGGAACTCGGCAAAATTCCTCCGTAACTTCGGGAGAAGGAGGGCCTCAATAGGGTGAAGGGCTTCGCGCCCGGAGCTCGAAGAGGCCGCAGAGAATTGGGGAAAGCGACTGTTTACTAAAAACACAGGAGCGTGCCAAGTCGTAAGACGATGTATACGCTCTGACGCCTGCCCGGTGCCGGAAGGTTACGGGGAAGGGTTAGCCCCTCGGGGCGAAGCTCTGAACCTAAGCCCCGGTAAACGGCGGCCGTAACTATAACGGTCCTAAGGTGGACCCCTCCGGCGACGTGCCCGGAGGACTGCCCCTCACAGAAGCGATTTTGTGAGTGCAGCTGGCTATTTGCTGGAAACTCCGAGCATCCGGCGGTACTCGTTCATGTCACAGCCACTTTCTAGGTTACTGACATGGACAGTGACAATCCGACCGGTGCGGACAATCAGCAGGAAAGGCCAGGTTTCGCGCAGTGGGTCGTCGGCTTCGTCGACGGCGAAGGATGCTTCAGCGCTCCGATCTTCCGCAATCGAACGTGTCGCATCGGCTGGCAAGTGCAGCCGACCTTCGCGGTCGTTCAAGCGGAGCGGAGCGTGCAGGGTCTCACCCTGCTGGAGCGGTACTTCAGATGCGGTCATGTCTGTCGGTTCGCCCGGCACGACAACCATCGAGAGCCTCTTTGCAGATATGAGGTAGGGAGGCTCTCGGACCTCGAGATCCGCATCATTCCGTTTTTCGAAGAGCATCCACTGATCACGGCGAAAGCGAACGACTTCGTCAAGTTCGCGACGATCGTGCGCATGATGCGGCAAGGTCACCATCGAAGCGTTGGTGGCTTAGCCGAGATCGCGCGCATCGTCGAGACGATGAATCGCCGCCAGCCGTCGCGTTACCTGGAATCCTCAGAGGCCATACGCCAGCCACGTCGCTCCGGCAAACGACGTGAAGATATGGTCCGGACCCCATAGCGATATGGGGAGATTCCGAGCGAAATTCCTTGTCGGGTAAGAAGTTGCCCCTCACGGAAGTGATTCCGTGTGATAACCCGCTCATAACGGCGAAGCCCTACCCAACGGCCTCGAGCAAGGACGAGGCAATGGTTGGCGGGTAATGCCGTGGGAAGCCCTCTGTCGTGAAGTCCAACACGGCATGGCCCCGTAACGACTGAGCCCTTCGGGGCGAGGCTTCGGAGCTGTCACACCGGCCACATATGGTCGGCGATGTGCTGGCGCCGGGGCAATACGCGGGCTCTCTGCGAGGAGCAGTCGACCTGCCGTCGTACATCTCAGGGTATGTCGACGGTGAGGGATGCTTCACGGTCTCGATCAGTCCCAGACGAACGCTTGCCGTTGGTTGGGAAGTGAGACCGAGTCTGTCGGTGAGCCAGAACGGCGACCGGTCTCAGGTACTTCTGTTGATCCAGGAGTATTTCGGCCAGGGCGCCATTCGGCCTGACCGGAGTGACAAGACGTTGAAGTGGGAGGTTCGTAGCCTCTCAGTCTTACTTGTGAAGATCATCCCGCACTTCGAGACGTACCCCATGCTGTCCGCGAAGCAAAGGGACTTCGAATTGTTCGCCGAAATCTGCCAGAGAATGGCAGTGGGCGAGCATCTCGAACCAAGCGGCCTGCAATGGATCGTGCGGCTAGCAGCTCGGATGAACCCAAGCGGCAAGCGTGGATACCATCCGAATTCGATTGTTCGCAGTCTTGCAGAGATGAAGGCATAGTCTGTCCCCCCTCGAAAGAGGGGGACTGCGACGAAGTTCCGACCTGCACGAATGGCGTAACGACTTTCCTACTGTCTCAACCACAGACCCGGCGAAATTGAAGTACGAGTAAAGATGCTCGTTAGCTGCATCAGGACGGAAAGACCCCGTGGACCTTTACTACAGCTTGATGTTGGGTTTTGGTACAGTTTGTGTAGGATAGGTGGGAGCCTTTGAAGCATTGGCGCTAGCCAGTGTGGAGGCAACCTTGAAATACCACCCTTTCTGTGCCGGGACTCTAACTTGGGTCCGTGATCCGGATCAGGGACAGCGTCAGGTGGGTAGTTTGACTGGGGCGGTCGCCTCCTAAAACGTAACGGAGGCGCCCAAAGGTTCCCTCAAGCTGGTTGGCAATCAGCTTTCGAGTGCAATGGCAAAAGGGAGCTTGACTGCGAGACCTACAAGTCGAGCAGGTGCGAAAGCAGGGCATAGTGATCCAGCGGTTGCTTGTGGAAGCGCCGTTGCTCAACGGATAAAAGGTACCCCGGGGATAACAGGCTCATCTTCCCCAAGAGTCCATATCGACGGGAAGGTTTGGCACCTCGATGTCGGCTCGTCGCATCCTGGGGCTGAAGCCGGTCCCAAGGGTTGGGCTGTTCGCCCATTAAAGCGGTACGCGAGCTGGGTTTAGAACGTCGTGAGACAGTGGACGAACCGCGCTGTCTATAAACTCGGCCATTTGCTGGAAAGACCGGAGAATCCTGCGCTACTCGCTTTTTGAACGGAGACGCTCGGAAAGCAGTGACAATGCGACAGGTGCGGTTGATCAGCAGGAAAGGCTGGAGGTCAACGTAGTTGGGTTCGCCCGAATCGTGGGCGACCGACGTTGGCACGCATCTCTCGGGAGCAGGAAGTATCGCCGCATCCATCGGAAGTATCGCCGCATCCATCGGGAGAGCTCACCCTCCAGAATCCTCAGAGACCACACGCCGAGCACGGTGCGTCACGTGACGCAACGTGAAGATATGGTCCGATCTGCATGGCGACATGCAGAGCCAGGCAGAAATGCCCTGGCCCCTGGCACACATGAACGTGTCGGCGGTAACAAGAATGTCGGTCCCTATCCGATGCAGCCGTAGGAGATCTGAGGAAGGCTGTCCCTAGTACGAGAGGACCGGGACGGACGTAGCTCTCGTGTGCCAGTTGTCCTGCCAAGGGCACTGCTGGTTTGCGACCTACGGGTGGGATAAGCGCTGAAAGCATCTAAGTGCGAAGCCCGTTCCGAGATGAGATCTCCCACAGGGAAAACCTGGTAAGGCCCGTGGCTAGACGACCACGTTGATAGGCCGGAGGTGTACGCACAGCAATGTGTTCAGCCGACCGGTACTAATCGGCCGAGGGCTTGGGACTTGCTCGTGCTCGCTCTGGAACGCTCAGGGGCAGCGCCACGTCGCTGCACACGCGGGCGCCACTCCGCTCGGAGGGCGCGCCGCGCGAGCGCAGGTTTCCGGTGGCCATGGCGGCGGGGAAACACCCGTTCCCATTCCGAACACGGCAGTTAAGCCCGCCAGCGCCGATGGTACTTGGGGGGTGACCCCCTGGGAGAGTAGGACGCCGCCGGGAGTTCTCACGAAGGCCCGCGTGCTTCGGCAGCGGGCCTTCGTCGCGCCTCCGGACCTCTCGCGCGCCGAGCTCGGTCTCAGCGCATCTCGAACAGCATGTGCTGGCCCCACCGGGCCATCGCGCGGGGCTCGGCGCTGCGCCCGACCCCATCGAGCCACTCCTGCAACGCGCGCCATTCGTGGTCGCGCCCCAAGAGATCGTCGAAGTAGACGAGATCCCCTCTTCGTAGCCGCGGCGTGACCCAATCCAGGACGAGTTTCGTGCTCGAGTAGAGGTCGCAGTCGACGTTGACCACGAGCTGATCGTGCTCGGGTGGTTCCCAACCTTGGACCGTCTGGTCGAACCAGCCGACGACGAACGACACTCGGGGGTCGTCGATCTCGGGCGGTTTCCCGACGGAGAACGTTCCTCTTTCGGCCCCGAGCTCCCAGTCCTCCGGGAGGCCTTGGAAACTGTCGAAGCCGACGAAGCGGGCTTCGGGAGCCCGAAGGTGCCGAGCCCAGTACCGGAGCGTCCGCCCTCGGTAGACGCCGAATTCGAGGTAGAGAGGTCGAACGCCTTGGATGCGGGCGATGGCCTCGTCGAAGACGGCGAAGCGGTCGGCGACGTTTGGGACCTTGACGTGGCTCGCAGCCAACCAGCGGCCCTGTTCGAGGGCTCCGAGCGCCAAGGTCGCCCGTGTGATGCCCCGCGCTGAGAGGTGCTTTCCGATCTCGAGCAGTGCTCGCCGTGGCTGCACCGGAGACAGCACCTTGGCGAGCCTCCGCACGACCTCCCTCGATGTCACCGAGGGAGCATGCCCGTGGTCCGCAGATCCTGTCGAATAGCCGGGTTCGCACGGTCCACCGCACCGGCGCGACGCGTGGCGATGCCACGATGAGCTCGTGCAGCTGCGTCGGAGTCACCGTCCGCGCGGGTACCGTGATCGTGCACCACGCCAGCCGCCTCATCTCGATCTCGGCTTCGCATGAACGGCGGGCGGCCCGGACGACCCACGATGCCATGACCCTCCGACCCACGACGACCATCGCGCCCGAGCTGTCTACGAGGCACCGCCACCTTCGTGCCGGGCTCGCGGTCGCCAGGGCCCGCAAGACCGGGGATACCGGACCAAGATGCGCATCCTCCTGACGGGTCATGCCGGGCTGTTCGTCGAGGCGAACGGGAAGACTGTCCTCTGCGACCCCTGGTTCAACACGGCCTACTTCGGCTCATGGTTCCCGTTCCCGGACAACTCGGAGCTCGATCTCGACCGCATCCGCGCGCCGGACTATCTGTACGTGTCGCACCTCCACAAGGACCACTTCGACGCCCAGTTCCTCGCAGATCATGTCGACAAGTCCGCAGCGGTCTTGCTTCCCGACTTCCCGATCGCAGAGCTCCGGGAGGAGCTCGAAGGCCTCGGCTTCCACCGGTTCGTCCAGACGCGCTCTGGTCGAGTCACCGAAGTGGAGGGTCTGCGCGTCGCGATCGTCACGTCGACCTCGGTCGCCGACGGCCCGATCGGAGATTCGGCGCTCGTCGTCGACGACGGAAAGACCACGATCCTCAATCAGAACGACTGCCATCCGCGGGACCTGAGTCCTCTTCGTGCCCTCGGCCCCTACGATGCACATTTCCTCCAGTACTCGGGCGCCATCTGGTATCCGATGGTCTACCGCTGGGATGCGGATGTGAAGGCGAAGCTCTCCATGGAGAAGCGGGAGCGTCAGGGACAGCGTGCACAGCTGTACATCCGATCGATCCGTGCCGCCCATGTCGTGCCCTTCGCGGGGCCGCCGGCGTTTCTCGACGAACCCCTCTTCGAGTTGAACGACCTCGACGACGACCCCACGAACATCTTCCAGGACCAGCGAAGTTTCATCCGCCTCCTCGAGGCGCAGGGCATCGAGAACGCGCACCTCGCAGTCGCCGGCTCCGAGATCGATCTCTCACCCGGGAGCTTCAGCATCTCTTGGGGTGAGGGCACACGGGACGTGGAAGCGATCTTCGACACAAAAACCGCTTACCTCCGCGCCTACCGTGAGCGCCGCCGCGAAGAGATCGCTGCCGCGATGCCCGCGCCGATGACGAGCCCCGCGAGCGACCGCGGCCGCGGCCGCGGCGAGGATGCATTCGGACCGATTGGCGCGGAGCAAATCGACGCCGATGACGTCGTCGCCACGCTGAAGGAGTGGATCGAGCCGCTGCTCGCGCACGCGCCGTCGGTCCGGAACGCGCTCGGCTCACCGATCCTCATCGACGTCGGGCGTTTCGGAGTGGTCATCGACCCTCGATCGTCAAGCGTGCGGAAAGCGACGGAGGCTGACGCGGCCGAAGCAGGGCACGCCTTCTTCTTCGACGAAGCACTGCTGCGCTCACTCGTCGACCGGCGCGTCGAGGACTGGGTGAACGAGCTGTTCCTGTCGTGCCGATTCCAGGCGACGCGCCGTGGCGAGTACAACGAGGTCGTCTTCAGCTTCTTCAAGTGCCTGGTCGCTCGCCGGATGGAGTACCTCGAGGCGTCGCTTTCCCTCGCCGCACGCGCGATCGACCGTGGCACCGTCGATCCCGGCGAGCTGTGGAGGTGCGGCGACTACCTCGTGCAGCGCCGATGCCCCCATCTCGGTGCCGATCTCTCCCGCTTCGGTCATGTGGATGGCGGCGTGCTCACCTGTTCGCTCCATGGCAATCGGTACGACCTTGCGACGGGACGCTGTCTGAGCGCCGAAGGGCTCGACCTCTTCACGGTGCCCGCCGAGACGGTGCAGGAGATCCCATATGGCTGACCACTTCGATCTGTCCAAGACGTACGTCCACCTTGGTCTGGGCGCGACGGCGGTGCCGCTCCGAGACTTCCGTTGGGACAACGAGTACCTGGAGCAGTACACCGCCGACCACGCGTCCGATGGCGACGAGGGTCGCCTGGTCATGATCGGGGTGCTCGACCGGACGTGGGACGTCTGGGAGCGCCACCCTGCGGGTGACGAGCTCGTCGTGCTTCTCGAGGGACGCGTCACCCTGATCCAGGATCTCGAAGGCCACGAGCATGGGATCGAGGTCCAAGCCGGCGAAGGCGTGATCAACCCGTGTGGGGTGTGGCACACGGCGGACGTCCACGAGCCGGGCACCGCGCTCTACGTCACGCCGGGCCGTGGCACCGAGCACCGGCCGCGAGCCGACTCCTCGGCCGGGCACGGAGCCGAAGAGCCCGGCACGGTCCGCTGAGCCCGGCTCACGCCACGCCGCGCGCCTCCTCGACCCGGTGCTTCCACGCGATCGCGACCGCCAAGGCGACCGTGTAGCCCGCGAGGACGAGCCAGTGGGAAGGGCCGAGGGCGCGCCCGTCCAAGACCGCGAGCCCGAGTGAGAGGTGGTGGAAGTTCGGGAGCAGGTGTGCCGCAACTTGCAGGGCTCCGGGCATCCTGCTCACCGGCGTGAAGAGCCCGCCGAAGTAGCCGAGGACGAACATGAGACCGGTGACCACTGGGAAGACCGCCTCGGTGTTGACCGCGAATCCCACGAGGACGCCGAGCGCGGCGAAGGGGAGCGCGGTCATCCAGAGGAGCACGGTCAGCCCGAGCCACGTCGGTAGTTCCAGTTGGACGCCGCCGAAGGTCCCGGCGACGGGTTCGACCAGCGCGACCACCGGCAGCACGACGACCATGCTCGCGGTCGTCTTCACCGCGACGTACGACCATGCCGGCATCGGGGTCACCCGAAGTTGACGGGCCCAGCCGCCCGCGCGCTCCATCGACAGCCTGCTGCCGCCGGCGTTCAGCGCCGCGACCAGGGCGCCGAACGAGCACATGGAGACCATCAGGTACTCGCGCCACGAGACCCCGCCGTACACGATCTCTCCGGCACGGCGGTCCCGCAGGAAGAGCATGTAGAAGAGCACAGGGAACCCGACGGTGATCGTCAGGAACTTCCAGCTGCGGACGAGCCGTCCGACCTCGAACCTGCCGAAGGCGAAGAGACCGTTCGTTCCAGGTCCCTGCTTCGGGGACCGCCGGAGGTGAGCTCGACGAACGCCTCCTCGAGTCCGGCGCCCGTAACCTCGATGTCGCGGAATGGGACCCCCCGGCGGACGAGTGCCCGGATCGAAGCGTCCGCATCCAACGAATCGAGGGTGACGGTGGTTCCCCGTATCTCGACGTCGGTGACACCTTCTAGGCCTTCGAGCGCGGGACGATCCGCAATGTCCGTCACGAACCGAACCTGACGGCAGGCAACCGCGGCCTTGAGCGTCGCACCGGGACCGTCGGCGACGACCCGTCCGTGGTTCAGGACGACCACCCGATCGGCCACCTGGTCGGCCTCCGCGAGGTGGTGGGTCGCGAAGACGATCGTCCGTCCTTCGTCCCCGAGCGACCGGATCATTCGCCAGAAGGCCCGGCGCGCGTCGACGTCCATCGCCGCCGTGGGTTCGTCGAGGAAGACGACCTCGGGATCGCCTGCGATCGCAAGGGCAAACCGCACGCGCTGGGCCTGCCCGCCCGAGAGTTGAGTCGTCCGACGCTGGAGGAGGGTCTCGATGCCCGATCGCTCGACGATCACCTCGAGCGCCGCCGGACGTCGGTAGAGACGACGGACCAGACGAACGACGTCCCCGACCCGGACTCCGGGCGGCAGGCCGCTCCCGGTGCCCGTCTGGAGCATCGCCCCGACTCGGCCTGACGCGACCGCTTGTCGGGGCGAGCGACCGAGCACCTCGACCGTTCCCTCGAGGGGCGACACGAGACCCAGGAGCACAGAGATCGTGGTCGACTTCCCGGCGCCGTTCGGCCCGAGGAGGGCGAGGGTCTGTCCCCTCCGAACGGCGAGATCGAGGTGGTCGAGTGCACGGTGCCGTCCGTAGCAATGGGTGACGCCTTGGAAGCGCAGTGCGAGTTGTGACGCCTGTCCGGCGACGACCGTTGGCCGTGGCGGTGAGGCTCCGGCGTCGACGGAGTTCGCGAGCTCGTCGGCCCCTCTAAGTGCCTGTCCCATATCCGCCGGCGCTCCTTCCGCCCCGTCCTGGCCACGACCCCGGACTGGACGGCGGCGAAATGGTACGAGCAGGCACAGGTCCGAAGAAGGTCGGAACGGCACTAATTTTCTAAGAAGTCCCTTCATGAAGACAGTCGCGCTGCGGGTGACACCCGCGCCGGCTGCGGCTCCACGGTCGGCCCGTACACTTTCGTGGTGGCCCGACCCTCCGAACCGCGACCCCGGCGCGCGCCGAGGCCTGCGCCTGGACAAGGCCGGGACAGAAGCGGATCTCCCGGTGCCCGGGATGATGCGCCGCGGTCGCCACGGCCTCGGCAGCCTCCTCGACGTTCGACCACGCCCGCTCGCGACGGACGGGACGGACGGGTTGAAGGCGGACGGCGCCCGGGAACGCCGATCCGCCGGGGAACCGCCGGCGCGACAGGATCGAGCCGCTCTGGGAAGGGCGCCCGCCCCCGCGGCGACGCACCGGCGTGGCGAGATCGCCAGCGACAAACGTGGCCACGCGTTCGTGATGACGACCCGGAGGAGGGCGGGGCCGAGCGAGCGCCACGCACGAACGGGCCGTCCGGTCCCCGCGGGCGGTCGTCGCGACCCACTGGCGCGTCTGGCTTTTCCCGTTCCCCACGTCGCAGCCCCACGACTCCGCGCGGCCGGGATGCAGCGGGCGGGACAAGGCAGCGCCGCGACGAGCGACGCACACGCCGAGACGGTGGATGGGAGCGCCCCTCGCTCCCGGCTGCGGCCCGGCGCTGGGGAGGCGTCGCCCGACGCGGGGCTCGTGAGGTCTCACGGCCCGAGACTGAGCCCGGAGGCGCCGCCGCGCGTCGCGCGGGGCGGACAGGACCGACCGGACGGACGGAACGCACCGACCGCACCGCGCGGACAACGTCGAGACAGGGACCTCGAGCGAACACGCAAGCCCGACCATCGACACGGAGGCCGGACAGACGGACACGGCCGCCGCTTCGGACAGAGCGCCGCTCGGGGCCGGCCGCGCACTCCAAGGGCGACGGTTCTGCACGTCGAGCACCGGCCCGAAAGTCGACGGGCAGGGGCAGGTCTGGCGAGTATCCGGGCCCGAGCACTCCGCCGCCGCCGTTGGACGAGTGGGTGCGCACCGACCGGCCCGCGCCGCGCTCGCGCTCTCGAACGCCTGCAGAACGCCATCCAGATCGGAGGGCTCAGCGCTCGCCTGTCGCTTCGAGAGGGCGCGGTTCCGCAGCGGGGGGAGTCGTCCCGGAGCTTCCCGCGGACGTGGCGGCCGAGATCCGGAGAACGGCAGACAACGCAACCGCCCACCACCGTGAAGCTCTCGTCGGCCGGATGGAGAAGGCGGTCGGCGCCTACGAGCGAGGCCGATTCCAGGACGCGTTCCGACTGAGCACCGAACTCGTCCGTGAGCTCCCCGTGATCGCACCGGTCCGCAGGCTCGCGGGTTTCTCTGCGTACCGGCTCGGTCGTTGGCGCGACGCGGTGCGGCATCTCAGCGCGTACACGGAGCTGACCGACGAACCCGACGCCTTCCCGGCGCTCATGGACGCTCAACGCGCGTTGGGCCGCCATGCGAAGGTCGCGGCGACCTGGACCGAACTGCGGCGACGCTCGCCCGATCCCGACCTCCTTGCGGAGGCCCGGATCGTCGCGGCGGGGAGTCTCGGGGATCGGGGAGAGCTTCTTCCCGCGATCGAACTCCTGGCCTCGGCAGGTGCGGCACGTTCGCTGCGCAACCCGTCCGACCGCCACGTCCGCCAGTGGTACGCGCTCGGCGACCTCTACGAGCGCGCGAGCGACCTTCCAAAGGCGCGTGAACTGTTCGAGCGTGTCGCGAGGGTCGACGCGGAGGCGTACGACGTCACGGAACGCCTCGAGGCATTGGGGCCCGTCCGCGCGGGATCGCGACGCCCCCGTGGCCGGCAGCGGCCGGCGCCACGCAAGAACGACCAAGCAGCCCGCAAATCCCGCGGCAGCGCTCACCCCGGCGCCATCGCCGCGGAAAGCTCCACGACCCCGACGATCTCCGAGCCCCCCACGACCTCGGACAGCTCCGGCAACAGGAGTCGCCAAGCGGGGTCCCGCGATGCACGGCAGTAGGCTCCGCGCATGAGCATCGATCTGAAGCAGCTGCTCGGGGACGAAGTGGACTCCCTGCTGAACCACGAAGCGAAGGCCTTCCCTGCGGAAGGGCTGGTGCTTCCGGGCCCGGACTTCGTCGAGCGCACCTTCCGCACATCGGACCGTTCGTCGGCGGTGCTGCGCTCGCTCGGCACCCTGTACGGCCACGGGCGACTCGGCGGCACCGGGTATCTCTCGATCCTGCCCGTTGATCAAGGGATCGAGCATTCGGCGGGTGCGAGCTTCTCGAAGAACCCGCTCTACTTCGACCCCGCGAACCTCTGCGAGCTCGCGCTCGCGGGGGAGTGCAGTGCGATCGCCACGACCCTCGGGGTCCTCGGAGCGGTGTCACGGCGCTACGTGACGAAGATCCCGTTCATCGTGAAGCTGAACCACAACGACTTCCTCCACTATCCGAACACCTACGACCAGGTGCCGTTCGGATCGGCGCGCCAAGCGTTCGAGCTCGGCGCGATCGGTGTCGGTGCCACCATCTACTTCGGTTCGGACCTCGCGGACCGTCAGCTGCACCAGGTTTCCGAAGCCTTCGAGGAAGCGCACGAGCTCGGGATGCTGACCGTGCTCTGGTGCTACCTGCGGAACCCGGGGTTCAAGAAGAACGGCGTGAATTACGAGGTGTCCGCGGATCTCACCGGGCAGGCGAACCACCTCGGAGTCACGATCGAAGCCGACCTCATCAAGCAGAAGCAGCCCGAGAACAACGGCGGCTACAATGTGATCGGCTTCGGACGGACCGACCCGCTCGTCTACGACCAGCTCACCACCGACCACCCGATCGACCTCACCCGCTGGCAGGTCGTCAACTGCTATGCGGGCCGGGTCGGCCTCATCAACTCCGGCGGCGAATCCCGTGGTGCCGGCGACCTCGCTCAGGCCGTCCGCACCGCGGTGATCAACAAGCGGGCAGGCGGACAAGGGCTCATCGTCGGGCGCAAGTCCTTCCAGCGCCCGATGGACGAGGGAGCGGCGCTCATCCGGGCGATCCAGGACGTCTACCTGGACACGTCGGTCTCGATCGCCTAGCCGTCCGGCTTCCCAGTCGCGTAAAGAGCCTGCTCAGGCGCCACGTCCAGTGGTCTGCCAGTCGCCCGCGCGGCTCGGGGCGGACCGTTCGCGCCGGCGTGCACCGCTGCACGCCAACCGCTCGGGCGGCTCAGGATTCGCCCGCTGCGCAACTATGCTCGATGATCGGAGCACCGGAGCAGGGGACCCAAACGAATGACGACGACCGAGCATCCCGAGCACCGGATCGACAAGATCGACCGGGTCGTCATCCGCTTCGCGGGGGACTCCGGAGACGGCATGCAGCTCGCGGGAGACCGTTTCACTGCGTCGAGCGCCATCTTCGGCAACGACCTGTCCACCTTCCCCGACTTCCCGGCGGAGATCCGCGCGCCGGCGGGAACGCTTCCCGGCGTCTCGGCCTTCCAGGTCCAGATCGCGAACTACGACATCCTCACGCCGGGTGACGCGCCGAACGTGCTCGTCGCGATGAACCCGGCCGCGCTCAGGGCCAACGTGCGCATGCTGGAGAAGGGTGCGACCGTCCTTGTCAACGTGGACGCGTTCGACGAGCGGAGCCTCACGAAAGCGGGCTACGAAGCGAACCCCCTCACGGACGGCAGTTTGAGCGGGTTCACCGTCTATGAGGTCCCGATGACGTCGATCACCCAGGAGGTGTGCAAGGAAGCGGGGGTGAAACCACGAGACGCGGAGCGCTCGAAGAACTTCTTCGCGCTGGGCCTGCTGTGCTGGCTGTACACGCGTCCGGTCGAGCCCACCCTCGAGTGGATCGCGAAGCGCTTCAACGACAAGCCGCTCGTCGCGGAGGCCAACACGCGGGCGTTCCGGGCGGGTTACCACTTCGGCGAGACGGCAGAGCTCTTCGAGGCCGCGTACGAGGTGCAGCCGGCGCACTTCCAGCCCGGCACGTACACCCAGGTCACCGGGAACCAGGCCCTCGCATGGGGGCTCATCGCGGCGTCGCGCCTGGCGGGGCTTCCTCTCTTCTTGGGCAGCTACCCGATCACGCCGGCCTCCGACATCCTGCACGAACTCTCTCGCCGCAAGGAGTTCGGCGTCAGGACCTTCCAGGCGGAGGACGAGATCGCGGGAATCGGTTCCGCCATCGGCGCGGCGTTCGGTGGCGCGCTCGGTGTCACGACCACGAGCGGGCCGGGCCTCGACCTGAAGTCCGAGTCACTCGGTCTGGCGGTCAACCTGGAGCTACCGCTCGTGCTGGTCGACATCCAGCGCGGTGGGCCCTCGACCGGCCTTCCCACGAAGGCCGAGCAGGCCGATCTCCTCCATGCGATGTACGGGCGCCACGGCGAGGCGCCGGTGCCGATCGTCGCGGCGAGGACGCCGTCGCACTGTTTCGAGGCCGCGATCGAGGCGGTGCGCATCGCGGTCAGGTACAGAACGCCGGTGATCCTCCTCTCCGACGGCTACCTGGCCAACGGAGCAGAGCCCTGGCGCCTCCCCGACGTGGACGCGTTGGCACCGATCGACCCGGCGTTCGCCGACGGACCGAACCACGAGAACGACGACGGCACGGCGGCCTTCTTGCCCTACGTCCGGGATCCCGGGACCCTCGCACGGCCCTGGGCGCCGCCGGGGATCCCCGGCCTCGAGCACCGGATCGGCGGCCTCGAGAAGGCGGACCGCTCCGGCAACGTCTCGTATGACCCCGTCAACCACGAGACGATGGTCCATCTCCGCGCGGCGAAGGTGGCCGGGATCGTGCGCGACATCCCCGACGTGGAGGTCGACGACGAAACTGGCGATGCCGAGGTCCTGGCGCTCGGATGGGGGTCGACCTACGGCTCGATCGTCGCGGGCGTTCGACGCGTCCGGGCCCTGGGGCACAAGGTCGCGCACGCGCACCTCGTGCACATGAACCCGTTCCCGGCGAACCTCGGCGACGTGGTCGCCCGCTACCCGAAGATCCTCGTCCCCGAGATGAACACCGGACAGCTCTCACGACTCGTGCGCGCGGAGTTCCTCGTCGACGCGAGGACCCTCTCGAAGGTCCAGGGCGTTCCGTTCCGCGCGGCGGAGATCGAGACCGCCCTGCTCGAGATGTTGAAGGACGACACATGACGACGACGGCGCCGCCCGGCGCGGCAGTTCCCCAGACGACGCGCAAGGACTGGTCGAGCGACCAGGAGGTCCGGTGGTGCCCGGGGTGCGGGGACTACTCGGTCCTCGCCGCCGTCCAGATGCTCCTCCCCGAGCTCGGCGTCCGGCGCGAGAGCACCGTCTTTTTGTCGGGAATCGGCTGCGCGGCGCGGTTCCCGTACTACATGTCGACGTACGGGCTGCACTCGATCCACGGCCGAGCTCCTGCGATCGCGACGGGCCTGGCGACGACGCGCCCCGACCTCGACGTGTGGGTGGTGACGGGCGACGGCGACGCGCTCTCAATCGGCGGGAACCATCTCATCCACGCACTGCGTCGCAACGTGCGGATGACCATCCTCATGTTCAACAACCAGATTTACGGACTGACGAAGGGGCAGTACTCACCCACCTCGGAGATGGCCAAGGTGACCAAGTCGACGCCCTTCGGTTCTCTCGACCATCCCTTCAACCCGGTCAGCCTGGCACTCGGGGCTGAAGCGACCTTCGTCGCACGGACCCACGACATGGACCGGCAGCACATGATGGAGACGTTCCGTCGCGCGCACCAGCACGATGGCGCCGCGTTCGTCGAGGTCTACCAGAACTGCAACGTGTTCAACGATGCCGCGTTCGAGAAGATCACCGGTCGGGACGCGCGCGCGTCGATGCTGGTGCCGCTCGTCCACGACCAGCCCATTCGCTTCGGGCCCGAGCTCGAAAGGGGGATCGTCCAGCGATCAGACGGCAGGCTCGAGATCGTCGACGTCGCAGACGCCGGGGAGGACGCGATCTTGGTGCACGACGAGACGCGAGAGGACCCCTCGCTCGCGTTCGCGCTCTCACGGCTCTCGCGCGGACCGTTCGAGCCGACGCCGGTCGGTGTCTTCCGAGCGGTCGCCCGACCTGAGTACGGGGACCTCATGGCCCGCCAGATCGCCGACGCGGAGGAACGTCGCGGCAGAGGGGACCTGAAGGCCCTCCTGCGGTCGGGCGCGACCTGGACAGTCGGCTGACGGTCAGGCGTCGAGGAGGCGGAAGACCATCCCCGTCCTCGGCTTGGGGCTGAAGTAGGTGGTCTTGGGCGGCATGCGGCGGCGTGAGGCCGCCCACTGAGAGATCTGGGTCACGCTCACGGGCCTGAGCAGGATCGCGGCATCGGCCGCGCCGCTACGAACCGCCTCGAGGGCGTCCGAGGACCGCGGCGTGTACGAGAGCGAAAGGTCGGGAAGTTCGCCCAGCGCCTCGTCGACGAGCCCAGCGACGAGATCGGTGCCGGCACGCTCGAACGCACCCGGCCTGACCGCGAGCATCCACGCGTCCTCACGGTCGAGGTAGGCGAGGGAACCGGAATGCTCGAGCGCGTTGACGACGCCTTCGGTCGCCGATCCGGCGTGCACCGTATCGAAGAAGCGACCGAGCAGCGTCAGCAGGTCGGCGCCGGGCGGTACGCGCCCGATGAGACGGTGGATGGCTTCCACGTGGAGGTGCTCCTCGGCCAGTTCGACGACGAGCGCCATCACCGAGTCGTGCCCGCCCGGGCGGTCGCCGTTCTTCGCCCGGATCTCGTCGCGGTAGACGGTGGCCGTGTCGTAGCGGTGGTGCCCGTCAGCGATGACGATCGGGGAGGCGGCGACGGCGTCGACGACCCGCGCCACCGACTCGGCGTCGTCGAGCACCCACAACTCGTGGCGGACACCGTCGTCGTCGTAGGCTGAGGACGCGGGTGGCTCCTCCGAGGCGAACGTCCCGGTGAGCCCGTGGGTGAGCGAGAGGCCCCAGATCGGTGAGATGTTGGCCCGCGTCGAGCGGAGCAGGTCGAGCCGGTCGCTCCGGGGTTTGGGCATGGTCTCTTCGTGAGGAAGCACGTCGTCGGTGATGCCGAGCGCCCCGATGACTCCGGTCGTGACGTCACCGCCCGGCGTCGTCATGCGGTACGGGTAGAGCGCCGGACGCGGGTCCGACGCGACCACACGGCGCGCGAGCCAGGAATTGAAGAGCTCGGCCGCAACTGCGTAACGGTCCCTTCCCGAGGTGAGGTCCGGCTCGGGGAGCTCCACGTGGATCGCGTTCATCGGGTTCCGGTGGGCGAGCACGTCTCGCTCAGCGGAGCTGACGACGTCGTACGGTGGCGCGATCACCTGATCGAGCCGCACGGCAGCGGGGTCGTAGCGGGCGCCCCGGAACGGATCGAGTCGTGGCACGGGCACAGACTGGCACACCCCGCCCCCGTAGACTCCTTCCGTGGCCACGCCGCTGCCTTGCCCGCAGGCCGCCGGCCAAACGGCCGTGGGCGGGGAGGACCGTATCCTCACCGCAGCGAACGCCGTGACCGTTCTCCGACTCGTCGGGGTGGGCGTCTTCTGCTGGCTGCTGTTCGGGGCGGGGGACCAGACGGCTGCGGCCATCCTGCTCGGCGTGCTCGGGGCGACCGACTGGGTCGACGGCCAGCTCGCCCGCAGGCTGAACCAGGTGTCCACCGTCGGAAAGGTGCTGGATCCCGCGGCCGACCGGGTGCTCGTCGGCACCGCGGTCGTCTCGGTGATCGTGCACGGGGCCGTGCCATTGTGGTTCGGGATCCTCACGATCGCCCGTGAGGCGCTCGTCTCGGGGACCGTCGTCGCGCTCGCGGCGCTCGGCGCCCGTCGGATCGACGTGCTGTGGATCGGAAAGGCTGGGACGTTCGGGCTCATGGTTGCCTATCCGGGTTTCTTGATCAGCCACGGGACCGCCGGCTGGCAGGTGCCGTTCCACGACATCGCGTGGGTGGCAGGCGGTATCGGCCTCGTTCTCGCGTGGGTCGCAGCCGTGGCGTACCTCGTTCCGGCTCGGCGGGCCCTCGCCGAGGGTCGAGCGGCCCGCCGGGAGCTCGGCGAGAGGCAGCTGTCGTGAAGGCCGTGATCATGGCAGGAGGCGAGGGGACGAGGCTGCGCCCGCTCACGTCGAATCAGCCGAAGCCGATGCTTCCCATGGCCAACCGCCCGATGATGGAGCACGTCGTCGCCCTCCTGCGCCAGCACGGGCTCAGCGAGATCGTCGTCACCGTCGCGTTCATGCCCAACGCGATCCGCAGCTACTTCGGCGACGGGTCCGAGCTCGGCGTGACGATGGTGTACGCGACCGAGGAGACGCCGCTCGGCACCGCCGGGTCGGTGCTGAACGCCCGGCAGGAGCTCGACGAACGGTTCATCGTCATCTCGGGCGACGTCCTGACCGACATCGACCTCTCGGCGGTCATCGACTTCCACCAGCGGAAGGGCGCGCTCGCCACCCTTGCGCTCTCCGCCGTCGAGGACCCACTCGAGTTCGGCATCGTGATCACGAACGAGGACGGCTCGGTCGAGCGGTTCTTGGAAAAGCCGACGTGGGGTCAGGTGTTCAGCGACACGATCAACACCGGGATCTACGTCCTCGAGCCGGAGATCTTCGACCACATTCCGGCCGACCGTCCCGCGGACTTCTCCCAGGACGTGTTCCCCGCCGTGCTCGCGGGTGGCCTCCCGATCTTCGGCTACGTCGCGGACGGCTACTGGGAGGACGTGGGGACGACGGACGCCTACCTGCGCGCCCACCAGGACATCCTCGACGGCAAGGTGCAGGTGGACATCGGAGGCTTCGAGATCCGCCCCGGCGTCTGGGTCGGGAAGGGCTCGACGATCGACCCCGCGGCGTCGATCGAAGGTCCGGCCGTGATCGCCGACAACTGTTCGATCGGGGCGGGCGTCGTGCTTGGCGAGTACACGACGCTCGGTTCCAACGTCCGTGTCGCCGACGGAGCGGAGGTCCGACGCTCCGTCGTCCACGACAACGCGTATTTCGGGCCCGGTGTGCGGATCGCCGGGGCGGTGATCGGCCGCTCGTGCGACTTGCGGCGGGGCGCGACGTGCGAGCCCGGTTCGGTCCTTGGGGAAGGCTGCCTGATCGGCGCGCACGCCCAGGTGCGGGGCGGGGTCAAGGTCTATCCGTTCAAGACCGTCGAAACGGGGGCGGTCGTGAACTCGTCGATCGTCTGGGAGTCCAGAGGCGCCCGATCGCTGTTCGGCCGGGAGGGGGTTCGAGGCATCGCCAACGTGGACATCAGCCCCGAGCTCGCGGTCCGGCTCTCGATGGCATGGGCCTCGACCCTCGAGAAGGGGCTGACCGTGACGGCGTCGCGGGACACGAGCCGCGCCGCCAGGGTGCTCAAGCGGGCGGTGATGATCGGCTGCAACGCGGCCGGCGTGAACGTCGAGGACCTCGAGGTCGCGGCCGTCCCCCTCACCAGGCACCACATCCGGAGCGCGGGCAACCAGGGGGGCGCCACCGTCAGGTTGGCTCAGGACGACCCCCAGTCGGTCATCATCCGCTTCTTCGACGAGGAGGGGCTCGACCTCGACGAGGCGGCTCAGCGCAAGGTGGAACGCCTCTATCACCGCGAGGACTTCCGGCGGGTGCTGGCCGGCCAGATCGGCGACATCGACTTCCCGGGCCGTGCGGTCGAGCAGTACACGACGGACATGGTCGACGTCGTCGACCTCTCAGCCGTCCGGTCGGCGAACATGAAGCTCGTCCTCGACCTCTCCTACGGCTCGGCGAGCTTCGTGATGCCGAACCTGCTGGCCAAGCTCGACGCGGACGTCCTCGTCGTGAACCCCTATGCGCACACGCCGGGGATGATGTCGGTCGACCGGGAGGCGAGTGCGCGACGCGTCGCCGACCTCGTCCGCGCCTCGGGGGCCCAGCTCGGCGCCGTCGTCGACGCGGACGGAGAGCGCATCGTCATCATCGACGACGCAGGCACGGTGCTGTCGGACGACCAGGCGCTCCTGGCGTTGCTTCAGCTCGTCGTCGACACCCGGCCCCAGGCCCGGGTCGCGCTTCCGGTCGCCGTCAGCCGGTGGGCGGAGACGCTCTGTGAACAGGCCGGCGTTCCCATCGTCTTCACCAAGCTGTCCGCGGCGAACCTGATGGAGGTCGCAGCCTCGGGCGAGGTGGACTTCGCCGCGAGCCAGTCAGGCGGCTTCATGTGGCCCGAGTTCCTCCCCGCGTACGACGCCGCGGCCACGCTCGCCGAGCTCGTCTCGATGCTCTCGGTGACGAGCCAGCCGCTCTCGAAGATCGTCGACGCCCTGCCGTCGGTGCACATCGCCCACGAAGCGGTCATGACCCCCTGGGAACAGAAGGGCATGGTCATGCGCACCCTCGTCGAGCAGCTCGATGGCCAGGACCTGGTGCTCGTCGACGGGGTGAAGGTTCCGGCGGAGGACGGCTGGGCGCTCGTGCTGCCCGATCCCGAGGACCCGGTGACCCACGTGTGGGCCGAGGGACCGAGCGATGCCCGGGCCCGGGCCCGCGCCCAGCAGTACGCGGTCCGGCTGCGCCAGCTCCTACGCTCCCGGTAGGGTTTCGACCCGTGCTCGTCCCGGACGACCTCCGTTACTCGACGGATCACGAGTGGGCCCGACCGGAAGGGACCCGCGTTCGCGTGGGCATCACGGATTACGCGCAGGACGCCCTCGGAGACGTCGTCTTCGTGGACCTTCCCACTGTCGGCAAGGAGGTCCACGCCGGTGACGTCCTCGGCGAGGTCGAGTCGACGAAGTCCGTCTCGGAGGTGTATTCGCCGGTGGCCGGCACCGTCGTCAGCGTGAACGGGTCGCTCGCCGAGACTCCCGAGGCGCTGAACCGTGACCCGTACGGGGATGGCTGGATCTGCGAGCTCGACGTGGCCGGGCCCGACGCCCTGGGCGACCTCATGGACGCCGGGGCGTACCGCCAGCTCACCGAGAACTAGGGGCAGCCCGGGGTCCTCCCCGCCCGGGAATTGCGCCTCCCGGAGCGGCTACCGTTGTGGGCGTGTACTGCTCCAACTGCGGGCATCGGAACCCCCCCGGTGGGAACTTCTGCTCGTCGTGCGGGGCAGCCCTTCCAACCGAGCGCTCCGAGACGACCGTGGTGTTCCGTCCGATCGACGACCACGGCGAGAGCGCGGACGAAGAGCCGACCGTCACGCAGGTGGAGATTCCCCATGGCACTCCCGCGCTCGTGGTCAAGCGGGGCCCGACGGTCGGGTCGCGATACCTCCTCCGCACAGAGCTCACGCGTGCGGGGCGGCATCCCGAGAGCGACATCTTCCTGGACGACATCACCGTGTCGCGGCGTCACGCGGAGTTCACCCGAGCGGCCGACGGCAAAGTCGTGGTGCGCGACGTCGGATCCTTGAACGGGACGTACGTCAACCGCGAGCGCATCGAGGAGCACGTCTTGTCCACCGGTGACGAGGTGCAGATCGGCAAATTCAAGCTCGTCTTCCTGGTGGCAGGCGACGAGTGACGGGCTGGCAGGGGGGGAGCGCCTCGGCGCGACCATCGGAGACTGACGCGGCTCGTGGAGGGACAGCATGGTGAGTCAGCGGTCGTACCTGTCGATCGGAGATGTCCTGAGCCTCCTTCGCGAGGAGTTCCCGGACGTCACCATCTCGAAGATCCGTTTTCTCGAGAGCCAGGGGCTCGTCGACCCTGAACGTTCGCCGTCCGGGTACCGCAAGTTCTACGAGCACGACGTTGCCCGCCTGCGCTGGGTTCTCCGGGCGCAGCGGGACCAGTTCCTCCCGCTCAAGGTGATCCGGGACCGCCTCGCCGCTGCCGGCGACGGGGTCCCGCCCGACGAGGAGTGGCCCGTGCCCGAGGCCGACGGGGAGGCGGACCCGGCGTCTCCGAAGATGGCCCGCGCCGCAGGGCGGGGAACGTCCAACGGCGGCGGCCGAGGGAGATCCGTTCCCTCCACCTCAGGGCCAGCTTCATCTCAACGTGAACAGGACGTTGTGCCTGAGCTCGCCACGCGCGACGAAGAGCTCGCGGTCTCGGGTGCGCCGGCCAGGGCACAGCGACCGAGCGACACCGGACACGGCGTGGCGACGGCCGAGCCGCGCCACGCCGCGAACGACCCGGCAGAGGCGGCGCCACAAGGTCGGCCGGCCGAGGCAACGGCGGTCGCACCTTCTGCCCCCACCACCCACTCGGTCTCGCTCTCAGGAGTGAGCCTCACCCTTCCCGAGCTGTGCGCCGCGACCGGCCTCGCCGAGCAGACGGTCGCGTCGCTCGAGAGCTTGGGACTGATCGCGCCAGTCGCGGTCGCGGGGGGTGCGTTCTACGACGAGGAGGCGCTCATGGTCGGCAAGCTCGCCGCCGAGTTCGCACGTTTCGGCATCGAGCCGCGGCACCTCCGGCTGTACCGCAACGCGGTGGACCGGGAGGTCGGCCTGGTCGAGCAGGTGGTCACGCCACTGTTGCGACAGCGCAACCCCGAGGCGCGCCAGAAGGCGGTCGAGGCGGCGTCCGAACTGACGAGGCTTGGCCAAAACCTGCGGGCATCGCTCGTGAGAACCGCGCTCCGCCAGCAGCTCGGCAGCTGATCCGACGCGGCAACTGTCGCCGCACACGCCCTCGTGCGCCACGCTACATTGCTCGTATGGTCGAAGTCCGCCTGAGGGCTGTCCGGGTCGACCTCCAGTCGAACACCCCGGTGCTGTTGCTCCAGGAGACCGAGGGAGAGGGGCGTACGTTGCCGATCTTCATCGGCACCCCCGAGGCTGCCGCGATCGCCTACGCCTTGCAGGGCGTATCGATGCCGCGCCCGATGACCCACGACCTGATCCGCGACGTGCTCTCCTCGCTCGAGGTGGCGGTGGAACGCGTCGTCATCACCGAGCTTCGCTCGTCGACGTACTACGCCGAGCTCCAGCTTCGCCGCGGCGCGGAGCGCGCCGTCGTCTCGAGCCGCCCGTCGGACGCGGTGGCGGTCGCGGTGCGCACCAACTGCCCGCTGTATGTGGCGGACGACTTGATGGACTCGGAGGGCATCCTCCTTGCGATCGAGCCGTCGGACGACGAGGAAGACGAGAGCCCCGACGAGCTCGTCGGACAGTTCCGCCAATTCCTCGACTCGGTGAAGCCGGAGGACTTCGGCGGCTGAAGGGGTCGCTATCGCCGCCCGTCGGGCGGACGAGCACCCGCCCGCGTACCCGTGACGCGAGCAGGTCGTCGAGGGCTCCGGGGAGGCCGTCGACCCCGACCTCGCGTGTGACGATCGCGTCCACGGTGTCACCGTCGAAGGTGTCTGCGATCGCCGCCCAGACCCGGCGACGTTCCGCGATCGGCGTCTGCGCCGAATCGACCCCGAAGCGCGCGACGCCTCGCACGATGAACGGGACGATGGTCGTGTGCAATTCGGGGCCGGCCACGAGACCGCTCGGCGGACGGATCCGCCGTAGCGGACGGCTCTTAGCACCGTGGTTCCGCCAACCACGTCCACCGCCCCCGCCCGGACCTTCCGGCCTGCTGTCTGCCCGAGCGCATCGCGACCGATCACCTCTGACACACCGAGCTCGCGGAGATGCGCGTCCTCGTCCTTTCCGGTGCTCGCGACGACCTCGAAGCCCTGCGACGCGAGCGCGGCGACAGCCATGCTCCCGACGCCTCCGGTGGCGCCGGTCACGAGCACGGGCCCGCTCGCCGGGAGTCGCCCGCCAGCTAGAGCCAGGCGGCGGGGACCCGCGCTCGCGTCGCGACCACCCGGCACGCTGCGGCGATCGGCACGGCAGGTGAGGCTGGGTCACCATCGTGTCCTTCTAGTTGACCGCCGACCACTCCACGTCGACGAGGACATCCCCCTCACCGAGCTCCGCGTCGGCCAGGTCCTCGACGGTCATCCTGGACGCGCTCGTCGGTCCTCGTGGCCAAGAGCGCGCGCCACGGCACGGCGGCGACACTGTAGGGCTCGAGGGACCACCCCGAGGTAACGTCGTGGGCGGCGTGGGAACCTCCGTCGCAGCCTCGCGGTCCCGCCACTTCGCCGCCGAGGCGGAGGGGGCCTGGCATCGACTCGCGCGCGACGGCGCGCGGCTCCGCGCGGGCGCATACCGACGTCTCGCGCCTTGCGGAGCCGAGGGAGGCGACGCCCTCCTGTACGCCGCCGCATGCGGGTTCGCGCTGTTGACGGGGCTCTTCGCCGGGCTTCCCGGTTACCGAGTGTGGGCCTGGCTCGCGATCGGTCCCTACGGAGCGGCAGCGGTCGTCTCCGGGGTCGTGGGCCGCAAGCGGTCACGGGCTCACCGGGTGTCCCCGGGCCGCGCCGCGACGGCCGGACGCGACGGCGCCGTCCGCGGTGCGGACTTCGGTCCTGCTCGCGTCTGGGTCCTCCTGATCGTGCTGCTCGGAGCCACGCTCGTCCCGCTCTCGGTCGAAGTCGCGCTCCGCAACGACGGCCCGGCGACGTCGCACGTGCAACCCGAGGTCGTCGTCATCGCCCAAGCAGGGGACCGTCTCGCACAGTTGAAGGACCCGTACCAGACGACGGTCAGGCCCGGTGAGCGCGTGCAGTCGCCCCACCCTGGAGAGCCGACCTTCGAGGCGTTCTTCCCCTACCTCCCGCTGATGGCGACGTTCGGTTTGCCGAAGGTCGGCCACGGCCCCGTTCGCGTGACCGATACGCGCGTGCTCTTCAGCATCGTGACGCTCATCGTGGTGGGCGCAGCCTTGTTGCTGCTGCGCGCACCGAAGGACGCGAAGCTGCGCGCGCTGCAGTTCCTCACCGTGCTCCCCACCGCGGCGCTCCCGCTTGCCACCGGTGGCGACGACATGCCGATCGTCGCGTTCCTGCTGCTCGCCATGGTCCTCGCGCAGCGCAGGCGTCCGGGATGGAGCGGGATCATGCTCGGGATCGTCGCGTCCATGAAATTCACGGCCTGGCCGCTCGCCGTCCTCGCTCTTTTTGCCGCGCGGGACAAGGACGGCCGCCGCGCACCGCTCAAGATGGCGAGCGGCATGCTGGTGGTCGCCGGTCCCGTGGTGGTCCCGTTCGCGCTCTCCAACCTGAGAGCCTTCGTCGACAACGTGATCCTCTTCCCACTCGGGCTGTTGAAGGTGGCGTCACCCGCGGCGAGCAACCTGCCGGGACACGTGCTCGTCACGGAACTGCCCGCGCTCCACGTGATCGCGCCCGTCTTGATGGGCGCGGTCGGGGGCACCGCACTCGTCCTGCGACTGGTCCGCCGCCCGCCGCGGACGGCCTCCGACGTGCTCCGCCTGGCCGGATGGGTGATGCTCATCGCCATCCTCTTCGCCCCGGCGACCCGGGTCGGCTACCTCCTCTATCCCGCCGACTTCTTCCTGTGGGCCTGGATGCTCGGAGGCTCCCAGGCCACAGGAGGCGCACCGGCGTGCGCCGAGGAATCGGCAGCGGTGCGGGAGCAGGCCCACGATCCGAAGGCGCTCGTCGCGAGCCTCTGAGCTGTCGCGACACTGCCCGCGGCCGGCGAGTCGATGCTCGGCGCCGGCTATTGAGAGTCCGGGACCTCGAACAGCTCGAGGGTGAACGGCGTGTTCTCCTTCGCCGACCCCCCGGCGAAGACGGTGGGGGAGACCACGACGCCGACCTCCCAGTACCAGCCGTCCGCGCTCGCCCGTTGGGCGAGCACCTCGGTCGCACGAGGCTGGCCCTGGGCGGCCCCGACGCTCAAGATCGACCATCCGCGTCCGTGCAGCTCGCGGCGGTAGAAGCTCACGACGGCGGCCTGAGACGCCGAGAGCCGGAAACCCATGCGTGCGCTGTACTGTGTCGCTCCGTCCCAGCGGGTCGCAGAGACCACCTTTGCCCTCCTCGGAACGACGAGCGTGCCGAGGACGTCACTTGGTGGTGTGCCGGGATCCTCGATCGGACGCAAGGCCCTCGTGCCCGGGCCTGCCGCGAGCGCCGTACCGCGCACGTGGGTGGGACCCCCCGATGGCGGGCGACCGTTGCCGGTCAGAGCCGAGCCGATGCCGAAGAGCAGCAGGAGCCCGGCGGCGATCGCCACGACGACCAGAGCCGGCTTCACGCTCGGCCCGCTCGGTCTGCGCCGTCGTTCGCTCGCCGCTTCCGGTGCGAGCGTCTCGTTCACGACCAGGTCAGACTACGGCCCGCGTGGGGCCCCTTGCCGCGCGTCGACTGCGCCTGGTCGGCATGTCCAGCCGAAGTGGTCGATGGGCCCGTGGCCGCTCCCGAGCCGCCAGTCGGCGGCACCGGACAGTGCGCGGTGCACGTACGACTTGGCACGCTCGACGGCGGTCATCGCCGGCGCCCCGAGGGCCAGCTGCGCGGCGATCGCCGCCGACAACGAGCACCCCGTGCCGTGGTCGTTGCGGGTCGCGAGACGCTCCGAGTCGAGGACGACGACGCCACCAGGACCGGCGAGCACGTCGACGGCCTCACGCTCGAGGTGGCCGCCCTTCACGACCACCACGTTCGTCCCCAGCTTCCGCAGCCACTCGGCCGTATCCGCCATCGCCTCGACCGTGTCGAGCTCGTCCGGGTCTCTTCCGGCGAGCAGTGCGGCCTCCGCCAGGTTCGGCGTGACCACCCCGGCATGCGGGAGCAGCAGGTCCCGGTACGCCTCCACGCCGCCGTCCTCCATGAGGACGTCGCCGCTCGTCGAGACGAGCACCGGGTCGACCACGAGGCGGGGGAGGAGTCGCCGCTCGGCCAGCTCCGCGAGGACCCTCACGATCGCGGGGTTGGCGAGCATGCCCGTCTTCACGGCGGCGGGCGGCAGGTCGGCCAGGACCGCGTGCACCTGCGCGAGCACCATGTCGGGGTCGACGGCGGCCACGCGGAGCACGGCCGCCGTGTGCTGCGCCGTGACCGCGGTGATCGCCGACGTGCCGTACACGCCGTGGGCCGCGAAGGTCTTCAGGTCGGCCTGGATCCCCGCTCCGCCCCCAGAATCCGAGCCGGCGACGGTCAGCGCCACCTTGGGGGTCACCGTCAGGCACGATAAAGGGGCACGACGGGGTTGCTCCAATCGACGCCGGCCGACACAGCGCACCCCGGCTCCGGGCTGCGGAGGCAGAACGGTACGATCGGAGTGGTGACGGAGGCTGCAGAACACGGGCCACCGACGCCTGACGGGGCTTTCGGACGCCGCCCACCTCCTCTCTCGATCGCCGGGGAGCAGGTCGAATCGCGACTCTTCCTCGGGACTGGTGGGATGGTCAGCCTGGCCGCCCTGGATTCGGCTCTCGCCGCGTCGGGCGCTCGGCTGGCCACGGTGGCGGTCCGGCGGGTCGACGCCTCCGCCCCGGGTCTAATGGACGTGCTCGGACGACGGGCCGTTCGTGTGCTCCCGAACACCGCGGGGTGCTTCACCGCAGCCGACGCCGTTCTCACCGCGAAGCTGGCCCGCGAGGCGTTCGAGACCGACTGGGTCAAGCTCGAGGTGATCGGGGACGACCGGACGCTCCTCCCGGACGCCGGGGAGCTCCTCTCGGCCGCGGAGCAGTTGGCCGACGACGGCTTCGTCGTCCTCGCCTACACGACCGACGACCCGGTGCTCGGCCGGCGACTCGAGCAGGCGGGGTGTGCCGCCGTGATGCCCGCTGGCTCGCCGATCGGCACCGGGCTCGGCATCCGCAACCCGCACAACCTGTTGCTGCTCAGAGAATCGGTCAGCGTGCCGGTGGTCCTCGACGCCGGGATCGGAACGGCCTCCGACGCCGCCCGGGCCATGGAGCTCGGCTGTGACGCGGTCCTCGTCGCGTCGGCCGTGAACCGTGCCGAGGACCCTGCCGCCATGGCCGCCGCGATGGCGAGGGCGGTCGAGGCGGGCTGGCTCGCCCGGCAAGCGGGGCGCATCCCGGTCCGCTTCCACGCCCTGGCCTCAAGTCCCTGGGACGGCCTCCTCGGGACCTGACCGTGACCTTCCCGATCGCCGCCCGTCTGGCGAGCACGCCGGGCTTCGGGGTCAGGACCCGCTGACCGCCGGCTTTGCGGGCTGTCCACGTCGTCGCTGCGGACGCCCCCGGAGGAAGAGGCCGACCGCCACGAGGAGGTAGACGACGTAGACCGCGACCTGCCCCGCCGTCGGACGGGCGGCGTATCCGAAGAAGGTGTGGACGATGTCCCCGATCGAGCTCTGCTCGGACAGGGCATGGCTCGTGTCCCACAAGCGCGGGCCGAGCATCGGCAGCCATCCGAGCTGTTGGACGTTCTCGACGGCATCGGCGAGGAGGCCCGCGGCGAACACCATCAACAGGGCCCCCACGATGGTGAAGAACCTGCCGATGTCGACCTTCGCCCCGAGCCGGTACACGGCGAATGCAAAGGCCAGGGCGGCCACGAGCCCGACGGCGCCGCCGAGGATCACACCTCTCCCGCTCGACGCGAAGACGATCGCAAGGGTGAAGACCGTCGTCTCGAGCCCTTCCCGCCCCACGGCCTGGAAGGCGAGAAACCCGATCCCGAAGCGGGTCCTGCCGTCGAGCGCAGCCTCGGCACGGGTGCGAAGCCCGGAGGAGAGCCCGCGGGCGTGGTTTCGCATCCAGAAGGTCATGTAGGTGAGCACGACGGCGGCGAGGGCGTACGTGACGGTCTCGAAGACCGTCTGGGCCCTCGAACCGGCGTACGCCTTGAGCAGGAGATAGGCCGCCGTCCCCCCGCCGAGCATGAGGACCGCCGCCGCGCCCACGCCCACGAAGACGTCCCGGAAATGCCGGCGCTGGCCGATCTTGTCGAGGTAGGCGAGCAGGATCGCGACGATCATCGAGGCCTCGATGCCCTCCCGGAGGAAGATGACGAAGGTCGCGACCATGTATTAGGTATACCTAACTTTTGAGCAGAGGGAAACCTTTCCTGACCGTTCTCCCGGCCAGTGCCGAACCGCTCCCGTCCGGGAGCTCGCTCGGGCAGGCGTGGAAACCCACTCTCGTAACTACCCGCGTGTGACTTGGTCGGCTACCATCGGCGAGGTCGGACGAGGACGGGAGGATCGCGTGGCCGAGGCGGGCAGAAGAGGCGGAGCCGATGGCGGGATGCTCGGGACCCGCGACGGCGGGTTCAGAGGCCCTCAGGTCTGCAAGCTCATCGGCATCACCTACCGCCAGCTCGACTACTGGGCGCGCACCGGGCTGTTGCGGCCGTCGCTCGCCGACGCGAGGGGCAGCGGCAGCAAGCGTCTCTACTCCTACCGGGACCTCCTCGAACTGAAAGTGATCAAGCAGTTGCTCGACGCCGGGATCTCGCTGCAGTCGGCCAGGCGCGCCGTCGACTGCCTGCGGGAGGACCTCGGTGCCGACCTCGCCGCGGCGAAGCTCGTGCTCATGGGCACCCACTCGGTGCTCGCGAAGTCGAACGGCGAAGTGGTCGACCTCCTCGCAGGCGGCCAGGGCGTCTTCAACATCGTCCCCCTCTCCGGCGTGCTCGACGAACTGGACGCGGCGATCGTGGACTTACGGACGCCGGAGGGCTCGGGGACGGGCGACAGCGACGAGGAGGCGGCCCACGGGTGAGCAACCCCGCGTGACTCTCGAGGACGACGACGGCCGCCCCGGAGGACGAGCGCGGGAACGTCATCCCTCGGCGACGCCGGCCGCGGGTGTTCGCTTCGCACATCCGTCCGAACGGGTCTTCGCGGTGCTCCTGGATCTTCACGGCGTCCGCTGGCAGTACGAGCCGGTCGAGTTCGTCTTGCGCTGGGGCGACGACGGATCGCCCAACGGCGGCTTTCGGCCTGACTTCTGGTTGCCGGACCTCGGGTGCTTCGTCGAGCTGACGACCGCCGACCAGAGACTGGTCACGCGCAAGAACGCCAAGCTCCGACGGATGCGCGACTTGTACCCCGAGGTCCAGGTCGCGGTGGTGTACCAGCGGGACTTCGTCGATCTCCTCGAGCGCCACGGTCTCGACTCGACGGCGATAGGCGCGGCATAGGCTGCAGCGCGGTGAGCGCGACGGAGGACGACCTGCAGGGCGCACCGTCGAGGCGCACGCCCCTCTACGGCCTCCACGAGCGACTCGGAGCGAAGCTGGTCGAATTCGGTGGCTGGGAGATGCCACTTGCGTATCCGTCGGGGACGGTGGCGGAGCACCGGGCGTGCCGTTCCTCGGCCGTCGCCTTCGACGTGAGCCACCTCGGGACCGTGCGACTGGAAGGGCCGGACGCCTTCGCGCAACTCCAGCGGACCCTGACCAACGACCTCGCGCGCATCGGTCCGGGCCGGGCGCAGTACACCCATCTTCTCGACGACGACGGTTCCGTCGCCGACGACATCATCGTCTGGTGGGTCTCGCCCGAACGCTTCGACGTCATGCCCAACGCCTCCAACACCTCGCGGGTGCGCGCCGCGATCGGGGGGACCGACACGACCGCCGAGCGCGCGATCGTCGCGGTCCAGGGCCCAGAGGCGAGGGAACGCCTGGCGAAGATCGCGCCGGACGCCGCATCGGTGCCGCGGTTCCACGTGTCGGGATTCGAGTGGAACGGCGCAGCGTGCACCGTGGCCGGAACCGGCTACACGGGGGAGGACGGTGTGGAGTGCTCGGTGCCGGCGGATGCCGCCGTCGGGTTCTTCGATGCCGTGCTCTCGACGGGCGTGGTGCCGGCAGGTCTCGGCGCGCGCGACACGCTTCGGCTCGAAGCCGGCCTCCCGCTGCACGGACACGAGCTCGGTCCGGGGATCACTCCGCTGCAGGCGGGGCTCGGCTGGGTGGTCCGCTGGGACAAAGGTGACTTCAGGGGCCGGACGGCGCTCGAGCACGAACGGGCCGCCGGACCGAAACGCCTCCTGCGGGGTCTGCTCGCCGACGGTCGGCAGCCGCCGCGCTCCGGCGACGCCGTCCGCCTCGGCGAACTGAAGGTGGGCGTCGTGACGAGCGGCAACTTCTCGCCGATGCTCGAACGCGGCATCGCCCTCGCGCTCGTGGACAGCGCGCCGAGCGTCGACGACGGCGCGCGTGCGAGCGCGGTCGTCCGCGGCCGGGACCTTGCGGTGACCGTCCGCAAACCGAAGTTCTGGCCACCCGACGGCGGCATCGAGCCGGCCCGCACGAGCGCGCGCTGATGGCCGACTACCTTCCGCACACCGACGAGGACATCGCCACGATGTTGGCGTTCCTCGGCCTCTCGGACCTCGGGGAGCTCTTCGCCGCGGTGCCCCCCGCGATCCGCCTTGCAGGTGGCCTCGACCTCGCGCCCGGCGAGCCGGAGCCGGACCTCCTCGCGCACATGGAGGCGCTCGCCTCGACGAACACCGCGCACGACCTCGTCTGCTTCGCGGGCGCCGGCGCGTACGACCACGAAGTGCCGCCCGTCGTGCGTGCGCTCGCCGGACGTTCGGAGTTCGTGACCTCGTACACCCCGTACCAACCCGAGGTTGCCCAAGGCGTCCTCCAGGCCCTCTTCGAGTTCCAGACGATGACGGCCCGACTCGCCGGCCTTCCCGTCTCCAACGCCTCCCTCTACGACGGGGCCGCGGCCCTGGTGGAGGCCGTCAACCTCGGCGTCGGGGCGACGGGTCGCCGCACCGTGTGGGTGTCCTCCGGCGTGCACCCGCACTGGCGCGAGTGCCTGACGACGTTCGCCCGCGGGTCGGGGCGCGACATCGTCGAGGTCCCGCTCGACGAGGGTGTCACCGCGTGGCCCGACGAGGCTCCCGAAGGCGCCCCGGGCGTCGTCGTCGTCGGCTACCCGAACTTCCTCGGCTGCCTCGAGGACATCCCCGCAGCGCGTGCGGTGGCCGAGCGGCACGGGGCGGTTCTCGTCGTCGCAGCCGATCCGGTCGCTGCCGGGATCCTGCGCTCCGCCGGAGACCAAGGTGCCGACGTCGTCGTGGGGGAGGGGCAAGCGTTCGGGACGCCGCTCTCCTTCGGCGGCCCGTACCTCGGCCTCTTCGCGTGCACCAGCGCACTCGTCCGCCGTCTCCCTGGCAGATTGGTCGGCGAGACCGTCGACGTCGACGGGCGGCGCGCGTACGTCACGACCCTGCGCGCGCGGGAACAGGACATCAGGCGTGAGAAGGCGACGTCCAACGTCTGCACGAACCAGGCGCTCATGGCGGTCACCGCCGCGGTCCAGTTGGGGTGGCTCGGCACGGCGGGTCTCGCGGAGGTGGCGTTGCGTTGCGCACGAGGAACGCGGTACCTGCGCGAAGGGCTGGCCGGCATCGACGGCGTGGAGCCGCTCACCGGCGCGTCGCCCGTGCTGCGAGAGTTCGCGCTGCGGACGGCTCTCCCTGCGAGGACCGTCGTCGACCGCATGGCCTCGGAGGGCTTCCTCGCAGGGGTTCCACTCGCTGACCTGACCGGGGAGGAGGGCGACGGGTCGCTCGGTCCTGCCGACGCGACCCATGGCCTTCTCGTCGCGGTGACCGAACGCCGGACGCGCGCGGAGATCGACGGGTACATGGCCGCCCTCGACAAGGCGGTGCGGCCGTGAACACGAGCGCCCCCGCAGGCGGTCGTGCGGCGAGTGCCCCGATCATGGGTCGCGCCGAGGAGCCCACCATCTTCGAGCTCTCCCGAGCGGGGCGTTCAAGCTTCCAGTTGCGGAGCACGGACCTTCCCGAATGGACGCCCGAAGAGCTCGTACCCGACGCCCATCGCCGCGCCGAGCCGGTGCCGCTCGCCGAGGTGTCCGAACGCGACCTCGTCGGCCACTTCACCCGGCTGTCGCACCGGCAGTTCTCCGTCGACCTCGGCGCCTACCCGCTCGGCTCCTGCACGATGAAGTACAACCCCAAGGTCTGTGACACGGTCGCCGCGCTCCCCGGGCTTGCTCGCGTGCATCCGGCAGCCCCAGCAGCGATGACCCAAGGGTGGCTCGCGCTCATGGTCGAGCTCGAAGAGGCGCTGTGCGCGGTGACCGGCATGGCGGCGGTGACCTTCCAGCCGGCAGCGGGAGCGGCCGGCGAACTCACGGGACTGCTGCTCATGCGGGCGTACCACGAGTCGAACGGGGAGCACCGGACGAAAGTCGTGATCCCCGACTCGGCCCACGGCACGAACCCCGCGTCGGTGACGCTCGGCGGCTATGACGTCGTGACCGTCTCGTCGGACGCACGCGGTTGCGTCGACATGAACGCGCTCCGCTCCGTCCTCGACCGGGATGTCGCGGGCATCATGCTCACGAACCCCAACACCCTCGGACTGTTCGAGGAGGACATCGAAGCGATCGCAGAGGTGGTGCACGATGTCGGTGGTCTCCTCTACTACGACGGAGCGAACCTGAACGCCATCCTCGGTGTCGTGCGCCCAGGTGACATGGGGTTCGACATCGTCCACCTGAACCTCCACAAGACGTTCGCCACCCCCCACGGCGGCGGGGGGCCCGGCGCGGGGCCGGTCGCGGTGGCCGAGCGCCTGGCTGCGTTCCTCCCTGGCCCGAGGCCGGTCCGGCTGGCGCGCACCGAGGCGGGTGGATCCCAGGACCAGAGCCGCAACGGTGCGGACCGCTACGGATGGGCCGTCCCGCCGCATTCGATCGGCCGGGTCCATTCGTGGCACGGAAACGCCCTCGTGCTGGCCCGGGCGCTGGCGTACATCCGGGTACACGGCGGGGACGGTCTGCGACGCGTCGCGGAGCGCGCGGTGCTCAACGCCAACTGGCTACGCGTGCGGCTGGCGGACGTCTACGACGTGCCCTTCGACCGTCCGTGCATGCACGAGGTGGTGCTCGCGGCGGCGACGCTGAAACGACGGTACGGTCTTCGAGCCCTCGACGTCGCAAAGCGGCTCCTCGAGGAGGGTTTCCACGCGCCGACCGTGTACTTCCCGCTCGTCGTCGAAGAAGCGCTCATGATCGAGCCCACCGAGACCGAGAGCTTGCAGACGCTCGAGGCCCTCGCGGACGCCCTCGAGCGCATCGCTCTCGAAGCTGCCGAGTCGGGGGACTCTCAAGCCGGACATGCGGCGCCCCGTACGACGCCGGTCGGCCGGCTGGACGAGGCGCGCGCCGCGCGGCACCTCGTCCCGACCTTCGACGCCCGGTAACGATCTCGGGCGAACCTCCCTTTCACGCCGAGCGCCACCTGCCTGCGGGGTCCCTCCCGCCCGTACTCGCCTGGCGCTCCTCACGTCGTTCGCTGCGCTGCACCCGCTGCAGGCAGTGGATGAGGGGCGACGTGTCGAGCAGGATGATCCCGGAAAGCAAGAACGCGAGCCCGAGGCCGATGCCGATGAGCCAGACCCCGGAGCGGATGTGCTCGTGGAAGAGCACGATGCCGAAAATGATGGCGACGGCCGGGTCGACGGCGTCGACGACCGGCATGCTCGTCGCGAGCGGTCCCGCCTCGTAGGCGCTCTGCACGAGGAGGAGGCCGATGATGGCGGCGGCGATCATCGCCCAGAGCTCCCAGCTCGCGAGACCGGGGACGAGCCCGTGCTCGAAGCGTGCGATCGTCGCCTTCAACAACGCGGCCTGGGTACCGAGCACCAACGCGGCGCCCGCGGCGTACAAGGACGGACGGAGCGGTCCTCGGTTCGCGCGCCCCGCGAGGACGACGAGCACGGTGAGGCCTGCGACGATCGCAAGCGCGGGGATCCAGTCGACGATGGGCGCCGAGCGCCGCCCGGCGCCGGGCGATGCGCACGCGATGGCGATTGCGAGCCCGACCGCGACCGCCACCGTGCCGAGCCACTCACGCCAGGACATGCGCATGCCGCGCCAACGGACCGAGATCGGCAGGGCGAAGAGCAGCTCGCTCACGATGAGCGGCTGGACGAGGACGAGCGGGCCGAAACTGAGCGCGACGGCCTCGAGGACGTAAGAGACGAAGGCGAACCCGATTCCGAGCCACCACAGCGCGTCGTGTGCAAGGTCGACGAGGAGTCGGAAGGAGAGCGCTTCGCCTTCGGGCCGGGCGCTCGCTTGACGCTGCTGCAGCACCCCGCCGGCGGCGAAGCTGGCCCCGGCCAGCAACGCGGCGACGATCGCGATCACCACGGCGTCACCGAAGCCTGGGACCGAGGATCAGCGCGCTGCGGACGTTCTCGTCCTGCGTCCGAGGAAGTGCACGAATTCGTTCCCTTCCCTGAGCCGACGGCCCACTGTCTGTGGCCGGCGAAGGAGTTCCGAGGACATCTCCGCGATCTTGCCCGCCCGGAAGTAGAAGCGCTTGTAGAACGTGTCGAGCGAGTCCAGGATCTCGGTGCGGGTCAGATGGGGGTAGTCGAGCGTCGCGAGCTGCGTTCCTTCGCCGCTCACGAGGGTCGCGCCGTCCTCGTCGGCGGGCAGCCAGCCATTGTCGAGCGCCTGACGGTAGAGCTCGGTGCCGGGGTAGGGGGCCGCCACCGAGACTTGGATCGTGTGCGGGTTCACTTCGCGCGCGAACCGGATGGTCTCCTGGATGGTTTCCTTCGTCTCGCCGGGCAAGCCGATGATGAAGGTCCCGTGGACGGTGATGCCGAGCTCCCGGCAGTCCTGCGCGAACCGGCGCGCCCGGTCGACCTTCAGTCCCTTCTTCACGTTGTTGAGCACCTTCTGGTCTCCGGACTCGTAGCCGACGACCAGAAGCCGCAGTCCGTTGTCCCGGAGCACCTTCAAGGTCTCGGGTGGGACGTTGGCCTTGGCGTTGCAGGACCACGTGACGCCGAGCCGTCCCAGTCCTCGGGCGATCTCCTCGGCACGCGGCCGGTCGTCCGTGAAGGTGTCGTCGTCGAAGAAGAGCTCCTTCATCTCGGGGAAGAGGTCCCTCGTGACCGCGGCCTCGTCGAGGACGTGGCCCGCGCTGCGCGTCCGGTACCGGTGCCCGCCAACGGTCTGGGGCCAGAGGCAGTACGTGCAGCGGGACCGGCAGCCGCGGCCCGTGTAGAAGGACACGTAGGGGTGCGGGAGGTAGCCGATGGCGTAGTTCATCGGGTCGAGGTGCCTGCGGTAGACCGGCGCGACGAAGGGGAGGCGGTCCATGTCCTCGAGGATCGCCCGGTCGCGGTTGTGCACGACTGCGCCGTCGGGACCACGGTAGGAGATCCCGTCGATGTCGCCGAACGGCCGTTCCTCGGCCACCTCGGCGACCGTGAAGTCGAACTCCTCACGGGCGACGAAGTCGATCGAAGGAGACGCAGCGAGTGAGCGTTCGGGCTCGACCGCGACCTTCGCACCGACGAAGCCGATCAGGAGTGCGGGATTCTCCGCCTTCATCGCCTCGGCCACTTGTACATCCCCCCGGAAGCTTGGCGAGCTCGTGTGGAGGATGGCGAGATCGAAGTCCCGTGCGAGCGGAACCACGTCGGAGACTCCGAGACCGGCGGGGGGTGCATCGACGAGAAGGCTGCCCTCGACGATGGCCGCAGGTTGGGCGAGCCACGTCGGGTACCAATACGAACGGATCTCGCGCTTCGCCTGGTAGCGCGCCCCCGCGCCCCCGTCGAATCCTTCGTACGAAGGGGGATTCAAAAAGAGCGTGCGCATGTCGTTCATCGATCTCGCTCCGTTGGTCGTCGTCCGCCTGTGCGCTTGGTCGCCTTCGGGATCAGGCCCGTTGTCTTCTGCCCCTTCTCTTCGATCCTCAGCCGGGCGCCATTCCGCGCGCCGGCCATGGTGCGTGTCGCGGGACGGACGACGGGCGAGGACCGCTCGTAGCCGGCCAGGGGTGCCGCCGGGCGAAGGTGCGCCGAGGCGTGGCCGCCGGCGCCCTCGTCCTGTTCGTCGTCCGGATGGAGATCGACATCGATGCGTCGCAGGGCGGCGACGAATGCCGGTTCCCAGCGCGGCACCTCGGCACGTCCGTTGCCGTCGAACCGGTTTCGGTCGAGGAGAGCTCGGATGGAGGCGACGACGTCGTCCGGCCCGGTGCCTGACACGAGCGCCCCACCGAGCTCGAGCTCGTGCAGCACGTTCTCCCGGCCGTGGCCCGGCATGACGTCGAGGAGGAGGAGCGGCCGGCCGACGACGTGGGCCTCCGCGCACGTCGTGGCTCCCGGCATCGCGATGACGACATCCGCCGCGGCCATGAGACGGGGCACGTCGTCGACGAAGCCGAACGGATGCACCCGGGGGTCGCGGGCCGAAAGGTTGCGAAAGCGTGCCTCGATGCCGCTCTGCCGGCCGGCAACGGCGAGCACCTCGATCCCCGACCGTGCCATGGCCGCGACGCTCTCGACCAGTGGCCCGAATCCCCAGCCGCTGTCGATCACCAGCACGCACGGACGGTCGCCGGGGAGCCCCAGGTCCGCGCGCGCCTTGTCCTTGGACGGCGCGTCGTAGAATGCCGCCCTGACCGGCGGGGGGACGACGTCGACCTGCGCCGTCGGCAGATACCGCAGGACCGAGGCGGCCGCCGCCGGGGACGTGGCGAGGAACAGGTCCGTCCCTTCGGCGACCCAGAGCCGGTGGAGGGTGACGTCCGTGCACAGGACGACCGTCTTCGCGCGGAGCTCTCCGTGGCGGCGGAGCGCCGCGGCGGCCGACGCGCCCGTTGCGAACACGCTCAACACGAGGTCCGGAGGTGTGTGACCGAAGAGATCGCGCAGTGCCGGAACGAGGTGACTGGTCGCGCTCCGGTCCATCCGGCATGCAAAGCGGCTCCCGGTCCGCAGATGGGCGAAGTGCAATCCGTCGTAGAGGCCGGGTGCTGCGCTCACGAGACGGGTGAAGACCCGTTGGCCGACTGACCCGAGCCGCCGCCCGAGCAGGTCCATGCAGTCGAAGCTCCGGACCTCCCATCCGGACTTCTCCAGGAGCGATGAGCAGCTGCGAACGAGCATCTCGTGCCCGAGGCCGAGCGACCCCGACAAGAGCACAGCGCGCCGGACGGGCACGTGCCGCGCCTCCTTCGTCGTGAACGACATAGGTGAACCGGCTTCGGGTCGAACATAGCGCCGCGCGAGAAATGGCAGTGCGGGTGCGGCCTAGCGACGGCGGAGGATCCGAGCGAGCGTGCTCGCCGCTGCGGCCACCCCCCAAGGGGGAAGGGCCGTTCGAGCGACCGGCGACCGGCCGAGGGGGTCGGACGGCCCTCGGCGAGCCGCGACTCGGGGGTGTTCGCCGTCGCTGCCGGCCCGGCCGCGGATCCGCTCGCCGAGGTGGAGAGCCCGGCGGCCCGTGTTCACGTCCGCTGACGGCGGATACCTACGCCGTGGCGATCGCGACGCCGATGGCCGCCGCCAGCGCCGCCGCGACCAGGCCGCCGACCGCCTGAAACAGCGCCTCGCCGTGCGAGCCCCTCTCGACGAGCCGAACCGTCTCCCAAGACGCGGTCGACCACGTGGTGAGGCCCCCACTGAACCCGGTGCCGAGGACGTCCCCCCAACGCGCCCCGAGACCGTGGAACCAGGCGAGCCCGGCGAGCACGCCGAGGAGGAACGCCCCTCCGACGTTGACGAAGGTCGTCCCCCACGGAAATGGCCCCGCCAGTCGGAGGGTGACGGCGCGATCGACCGCATAACGGAGGGCCGCGCCGATCCCCCCGGCGGATCCGACGACGAACAGGAGGATCATCGTTTCGAGCTCTGAGGGGCCTCGCGCTGGCTCACGGCGTCGAGCGCTCGTGAGCGACCGAGCCCGATGCCCGCCGCGGTCCCGCTGATTCCGCAGACGAGGGAGATCGCGAGATAGCCGGCCGCGAGGGCGAGCTTGCCACCACGGGCGAGCGCGACCGCCTCGACGGCGAGCGTGGAGTACGTGGTCCATCCGCCGAGCATCCCCGCGCCCATGAAGGCACGGATCCGAGCCGCGACGGCCGGCCTTGGGCCGAGCCAGCCGGACCTCAGGGGCACGCGTTCGATGAGGACCGTGAGAAGCAGACCGAGGAGGAACGCACCGCTCGTGTTGATCACGAACGTGGCGGTCGGGAAGTGTCCCGTTTGCGTCGGCCACGCGCGCTCGACGAGGTCCCGACCCACGGTTCCGAGGAAGCCCCCGCAAAAGACGGCGCCGAGCGTCGCAGCAACAGCGGGCCCGCGACCCCGCGACGACGGCCGTCGCACGCCGCGGGGCGCAGGTGCCGCCTCGCCGCCGGTTTCGACGTCGAGGTCAGGGTCGAGAGGAAGGTCGTCGTCGGCGCCGAGCGCGTGCGCGACGCGGGAGGAATGCCGCTCCGGGGCGCCATCCGGCCCCGGCATTCGCGGAGTCCGGGGGACGGGATCGCCGGCTTCTCCTGCAGCGGAGGTGGGATGCTGCGGGCGGCCCAGCTCCCTATCGCGCGGCAGCTCTGGTCGTTCGTCGGCCAATGCTCCTCCTCGTCGTCAGAGGAGCCATCAGCCACGCAGGGCGGTTCGGGAGCTACCCCGGCGGGACCCATCGCCGGCGGCCGCGTCGGCTGACCGCTCGCTCAGGATAGCCGCCGCTCCATCGGGCTCTTCGCGGCGCGGCCCGTAGACTTCGCCGGGTGGCGAGGAAGACGCGATGACCTCGAGCACGGCATCGTCCGCCCCCGTACACCTCGCAGTGATCATGGACGGGAACGGCCGTTGGGCCCAGTCCAAGGGGTTGCCGCGCACCGAGGGGCACCGGCAAGGAGAGGAGACCCTCGCGAAGGTCGTCAGGGCCGCGGACGACGTCGGGATCCGCTGGTTCACGGCGTTCGGCTTCTCGACCGAGAACTGGACCCGGCCCAAGATGGAGGTCGACTTCATCCTGAGCCTCCACAAGAACATCTTCGGCAGGCGTCAGGAGATGCACGCCAACAATGTCAGGATCCGCTGCATCGGCAGGCCGGTCTCAGGCACCTCCCGCCTGCCCCGGCGGATCCTCCGCGAAATGGACAAGTCGGTCAAGCTCACCGAGCGCAACACGGGATTGAACTTCACGCTCGCCTTCGACTACGGCGCACGCGAAGAGCTCGTCTACGCAGCACGTCGAGTGATCGCCCAACACCGTGCGAGCGGAGCACCGATCGACGCGGCGTCGTTCGCGGCGTGTCTCTACGAGCCCGACCTTCCGCCGGTCGACCTGCTCGTACGCACCTCAGGAGAACACCGCATCTCGAATTTCTTGCTCTGGCAAGCTGTGGGCGCCCCGTTGTACGCGACGCCGACGTACTGGCCGGACTTCGGCCGACACGAGCTCGACGCCGCGCTCGAGTGGTGGCGTGCCGGGGCCGCCCCCCAAACGGACGATCGAGTGCAGGAGGATCCCGGCGTCCCGGAGACGACGCCTCCGTGACGAGGAAAGCTCCCTGGTGGGCTGCCGGCGGCGACGGTCCAGTGAGATAGCATCTCGAGTGCGGTGAGTGCGCCAGACGGGCGTGCTGTGCGCGTGACGCGGATTGGCTCGGGGATGGCCGACGGGGAGACCACAGAGGGACTGGGCGCGCAGCAGCGCGATGGCAGTCGAGGTCGTCGCACGCCTTCGCTCCCGCCGCCGGACGTTGCCGGTTCGCGAGCAGGGGAGACCCAAACGGACGGTGACCGAGCCCGGTCCGCGGAGACCGACCGCGGCCCGTGCCCGGCGATCGGCCACGCGATGCGCGCCCGCGTCGAAGAGGTCGCGGAGCGTCTGGTCGAGGTGTGGCGGCGGGGGGGCATCGGAAGCACCACGCATCTCGATGTCGGTGAGCGTGCGATGGTCGAATCGTCGATCCGCGAGACGGCGCAAGCCGGCACGATGGCCGTCGCCGACTTCCTGATCACCGGAGAGATCGTCACTCGGGACCGTTCGGAACAGTGGGAGTGGCCGGGTGAGGCTCCGCTCACTGGACTCATCACCCTTTCAGGTCTCACGAAGCTGTACCTCGAGTGGCGCCACGTGTGCATGGGGATCGCCAGGGAGGAAGCGCTGGCGTGCACAGCAACCGATGAGGAGACCCGGGCAGCCGTCGGCGTGGTCCGGATCGGTTCGGACGCGAGCCTCGTCCACATGACGCGACGGTTCGAGGTCACGCGCAAGGCACTCGAGGAGCAGTTGGCCGACAACCAGGCGCGCCTCGAGTACCAGGCGCTTCACGACCCGCTCACCGGACTTGCGAACCGGGTCCTGCTCCTCGACCGGCTCGAGCACGCTCTGCGGACGATGCAGCGACGCCCCAACGGGGTCGCGGTGCTGTTCCTCGATCTGGACTACTTCAAGTCCGTGAACGACGTGTCCGGGCACTCCGCTGGTGACGAACTGCTGATCGCCGTGGCCGGCCGTCTCCAGACGGTCGTCCGACCGACCGACACGATCGCCCGCATCGGCGGGGACGAGTTCGTCGTCCTGTCGGAAGATCTGAGCAACCCGGTCGACGAGGGTCTCTCCGTCGCGCGCCGGATCGCGTCGGTCCTCGAGTCGCCGTTCCGGGTGGCCGGACGGGAAGTCTTCGTCGCCGCGAGCATCGGCGTCGCTCCGGCGAACGGAGACGACAGCGCCGAGGCCGCCCTCGCCCGCGCCGACCAGGCGATGTACCGGGCGAAGCAGCTCGGCCGCCGCCGGGTCGAGCTGTACGACCCGGCAATGGACCGACAGGCAACCAGGTACGCGACGCTCTCTGACGCCCTGCACCGGGCGCTCGGCACAGAAGAGCTCCACATTGCATACCAACCCGTGGTCACGATCCCCGATCGCAAGGTGGTCGCGCGTGAAGCCCTTCTCCGCTGGCACCACCCGACACTGGGCAGCATCACCCCGGGCGAGTTCGTCCCCGTCGCGGAACGGACGGGGTTGATCACCGACATCGGCTCGTGGGTCCTCCGCCAAGCTTGCGAGGATTGCGCGCACTGGCAGGCCACAGGCGAACCTGAGGTGGGCGTGGCGGTGAACGTGTCGGGGATCCAGCTCGAGAACGTCCGGTTCACGGAGGAGGTCGAGCGGGCGCTCAAGTCGAGCGACCTGTCGCCCGACGCGCTGACGCTCGAAGTGACCGAATCGCTGTTGATGGCCGACGGCGCCGCGGCGCGGGCGGGTCTCGAGCGCCTCCGCGGCCTCGGCGTCCGCGTCGCCATCGACGACTTCGGGACGGGGTACTCCTCACTGTCCTGGCTCGCCCATCTTCCTCTCGACGTCCTCAAGGTCGATCGGAGCTTCGTGTCTGCCCTCGGAATGGTTGAACGCGAGGTCGTCATCGTCGAGGCGATGGTGCGTTTGGCGCACACGCTCGGGCTCAGCGTCGTGGCGGAAGGCGTCGAGACCGACGTCCAGCTCGCGCGGCTCGTGAAGCTCGGCTGCGACAGCGCGCAAGGGTTCTTGCTCGGTCGCCCCAAACCTGTGGAGCTCATCGGCCTCGGGACGCCCGACATGGAGGACCACGCCGGGACTCCGGCTTCCTGAGAGAGCTCGGACGCCCCCGCCTACCGGCGCGTGGCCCCGGCCCTCGGCGGATGCAGCGCCCAGACCCAGGCGCCGAACCGCAGCCGCGGAGGAGTACCGAGGGCGCGGGCGAAGATCGCGACGGCGCGCGCGGGGTCGCGGACCCGCCGAGTGACGACCACCTCGGTCACGCCCCACGCCCGCAGAGCTGCGCCGACGGCTTGGACCTCGCGGGGGGTGCCGGCGGGAAGGGAACCGGCGGCGGCGCCCGAGAGTCGAGCGAGCACCCGGTCCGCGAGGGCTGCGTGCAGCTGGGAGAGCGGCGCACCCCCAGGGCCAGGCGCCTTCGCGTACCCGCCCGCCAGCCGGAACGCCATGCCCTCGTCGGCCTGCCAGACCATGGGCGCCGAGGTCCCGTCCGACGGGAACGGGAACGGGACGGATACGACGACCGACCCCGGTGGGAGCGAAGACCCGGCGTCGACGAACCAACGCGGCACGCTGAACGTTCCCGCAGCGAGCGGCAGCTGGTAGGTCCACCAGAGGGAGCCGATCGCAATCGCCGAGACGCCGAGGAGCGCGGACCTGAGGGCCGCCTCGCGAACGCCCCCGACCCGCCGCCAGCCGGCGCCAGCCGGCGTTCGGCCCTCGGGACGCCCTCGACGTCGCGCCAAACTCCAGGCCGCGTCGAGGCCGACGCCGACAAGGATCGCGGTGAAGAGGTCGACGAGTGCGCTGAACCGCCCAGGCACGACGTCATCGAGCAACGGCAGCCCGCCCAGCGCCCGCCACGGCAGCCACGCACCGGAGAGGTGCCCAGGGGTGACCCAGAACCAGTCGCCGAGCGAAAGGAGCGCGGCGAGGAGCGCACCTGCAACCAGCACCCAGGTGGTCCGCCGCCGCCACGCCACGGCAAGCGACGCGACCCCCACCGCGATCACGATCGGTCCCAGATACGCCGGGTACGGACCGCGGAGGCCCTCGTAGCCGCCGAGGCGCATGAGTGTGAACCCCGGAGCCGAGTAACGGCCGGGATCCGAGAACGTGCTGAGCGCGTTGCCCTCGAGCGGCGCGGCGGGCCATGGGGGAGCCGACAGGTGACGAGGACCTGCGAGAGCGAACCAGACCGGAGCGGCGAGAAGCGCAGCCGTGACGACGGCGGCCGCTCCCGCGCCGCGGACGACCGTTCGTGCCGGCGCGAGACGTGACCGCCCGGCGAGTGCCGCGACGACCGCGATCGGCAGGCCGACGACCGCGACGAGTGCCAGAATTTCACTCGAGATGAAGAACTGGAGCACGAGGAGTAGCCCAATCGCGATCCCGGCCCGCACAGCGTCATCGGGTCGGCCGAACATGAGACGCCGGCAAGCGAGGAGAAGCAGGGGAGGGGCGACGAGCATTCCGAGGCCGAGGTGGCCGAGGGCGAGGTTGGTCACGACGAACGGCGAGTAGCCGAAGAGGAGCCCGGCCACGACGGGTGCGGGCGCCCAGCTCACAAAACGACGGCACGCGACCCAGCACGCCCAGGAACTGAGCGCGGGCGCGAAGGTGAGCGCGACATTGGTCGCGACCACGGGCCCGAGCGTCACGGTGATCGGCGTCAGCGCGATGCCGACGGCCGTCGAGCTCGCGTTCGAGAGGAGATTGACGCCCGAGGGCGCGAAGAGCGACCCGGAGAAGAACGGGTTCAGGCCATGCGACAGGGCGTAGGCGGGCCAGGCGACGAACCACACGGCCTGACCGCTGTCGCCGCACGCGCACGTGAGCGTCGAGGACAGGCCGCGATCCCACGCGTGCCACCACAACGCGATCCCGAATGCCCCATAGAGACAGATAACAAGGAGGTGGAGGGCCACGGTCCGAGCGAGCGCCCCCGATCGCCGCGACCCGACCTGCGCGGCCAGAAGCCGTCCGCCGACTGACCCTCGCACAGACTCGGCCAGTGACGACGTCGTCCCCGTTCCGACCGTCACCGTCGAGGGCGGGGCGTCCGACGCCATCACCCCATGTTGCGCGAAGCGGACGGCGGCTGCACTCCTTGGAGACGTCGAAGCCGCGTCATGGCGCGGCGTCCGCCGGGGGGCATTGGCGTCCCGCGTCCCTTCCCACCGCTATATTCCGTCACGTGACGCAATCCCCGGATACGCCGCGCTGCGCCCATTGCAGGCGTCCGCTACCCGAGCGGGAGGGTCCGGGCCGCCCCGCCCGTTACTGCCGGCGATCCCACCGCCAGCGCGCCTACGAGGCTCGCCGCTTCGCCGAGCGGCAAGCATTGCCGGAGACCCAGGTCGTCGTCGCACAACGGGATCTCGACCGACTACACGACCGGATCTACGCGCTCGAGGCCGCACTCGACGACGTCGAAGGCGACATCGCGGACGCCGGAATACGGGTCACGCACCGACCCAGGGACTCCGGCGCAGGACCCTACGCCGACGCGTTCTTGCACCTGAGGGAGGCCGCGGAGGATCTCCGGGGGTTCGTCCTGGAGCCCGTTTCGACCTGAGACACCGCCACTCCCGGACCTCGTCGCTAACTTGACATAATGTACATTATCGGCGGGTTAGTACTGCGCAGGAAGGAACCCGCCTTCAGTTCTCCTCGCGGCGACGGTCTCCCCCGCAGTCCAGGGTCTCAGGCTCGGACCCGGTCCTCCGGGGCGTCAGGGATGTGACGCGGTCACATCCCTGGTGACGATCCCGAGTGTCTGTTCAGTTGCCCCGAGGCGGCGCTCGGCGTCTGCGAGCGCCGCCATGGCGCTTCCGAGCTGCTGGCGGAGTTGCTCGGCCTCCCGGCCGGCAGCGGCTGCCTGTTCTTGGACCGTCACGAGGTCGGCAGTCTGGGCGGCGAGGCTGCACTGCAGACGGGTTTCGAGCGCTTCGACGTCGCGATGGTGTCGCACGAGCTCTTCTTCGAGCTCGGATCGGGCACCATCGAGGGCGCCAGTCAGCTCGGCGATCGTGGCGGCGTCGTGTGCCGCCCCCTCGGCGAGGGCGCGGTGGGTGGCGACCCACTCACCACGCTCGCGCCGCAGCTGCCGCTCGGCGTCGGCGGCGCGCCTGGCGGCATCCGCGGCGAGCTGCTGGGCACGAAGGAGCTCTTCGGTGACCTTGACGCGCGCTTCGGCGACGACCGCGTCCTCGACGATGTCCTCCGAGCGTTCCGCCGCGTCCAGACGTGCGGCGGCCTGGAGGATCAGCTGACGTGCGTCGGCGATGGGGTCACCCGAGCGCCATTCGGGGGCTCGGCCCAGCAGGCGCCGTCTCCGCGCTTCGGCGCGGTGCGCGTCCGAGCAGTACACCCGCTGGCGGCCTCCCCCGGGACGTCGCACGAGGAGAACGTCGCATCCCTCGAGCCCGCACTTCGTCGGTGAAACGGTCACGTTCGATAGCGTATCGAATCGAATGAACCGATTGGAGGATTCAAGCGGCTGCCGGCGGCGGGCTGCCGGGCGTGCAGGGACCGAACCGGTCGGGAAGGATGAGGGGCGGTGGCTCCCGAGAACGACGTCATCGACGTCATCGTCGAGATCCCGGCGGGGAGCCGGAACAAATACGAGTACGACCACGAGCGTCACCTCATCCGCCTCGACCGGCGGTTGGCCACGTCGACGACCTACCCGGCGGATTACGGGTTCGTCCCGGACACCTGTGCGCTCGACGGTGACCCCCTCGATGCCCTGGTGATCCTGGACGACGCGACGTTTCCAGGGTGTCTCGTGCGCGTCCGGGTCGTCGGCGTCTTCCGGATGCGCGACGAAGCAGGCCCCGACGCGAAGCTGCTCACGGTCCTCGAGCACGACCCGATGCGGGACGAGACCCGCGATGTCGGAGACCTGCCCGCGCATCTGCTCGACGAGATCGAGCACTTCTTCTCCGTCTACAAGGCGCTCGAGCCGGGGAAGTCCACCCAGACGATCGGTTTCGCCGGGAAGGCGGCCGCTCTCGAGGAACTTGCCGCGTCCCGCGAACGTTTCGGCAAAACGGACGGCGGCACTCGGGCTGCAGCCCGCGTGTGAAATGGGTGCATGCGTCGTCACACGACGCGAAAAGTCACCTGCTGCTCGTGCATCCAGTCGCAGAGCCGGAAAGCGATAGCGTGACCGGCGCGTGGCCAGGCGTATCGACATCGAGCTGACCAGCCGCAACGAGGAAGGTGGCTTCACGTGGCGCGCCGCCGGCGCGCGCCAACCGCGCGGCACCGTCGAGGCCGAGTTGCTCCCTTCCGGTGCCGCTGTCGGCCATGTCTTGCGGGCGGAGATCGAGTCCGGGCTCGACGGATTGGAGATCGTCGCGGTCCTGGCGCCGCCGGAGAAGACCGACGCGCCGCCTGCGAATCGAATCGAGGTGCTCGGCACGCCGTCGCGTGGGCCCGATGTCTCGATCAGCTACGCCTCGACGGGACCCAGGCGCACGCGCGAGGGCCGTGATGGTGGCCCGTTCGCTGAACGTCCCCCGTCGCGCCGACCGAGACGGAGTCCTCCGGGTGACGAAACGGGCGGTCGAGAAGGCGACGGTCGCCGCACCGAACGCACGCGCCCGCCCCGGGAGCGATCGGACGAGACGGGCACGCGGCCTCGCTTGCGCCGAGAAGGAGAGTCGCGCGGGACGAGACCCCCGCGCGACACCGCCACCAGCGAACGACGCGACTCCCCCGAACGACGCGACACCGCCGGCCGACGCGACACCGCCGGCCGACGCGACACGGCCGAACGTCGCGACACTGCGGAGCGACGGGGCCCCGGCCCGCGTCGCGAAGGAACCGAGCGCGGCGCTGCCGCGGCCAGAAGAGAGCGTCGACTCCCGGTCCACACGGCGGAGCGCAACGCGCTGCTCGCGACGCTCGGTCCCGAACAGTTGCCGATCGCCGAGCAGCTGCTGCGCGGCGGAATCCCGGCCGTGCGCCAGGCGCTCGCCGAGCAGAAGTCGCAGCAACCCCCGGGCGCCGCACCCGTCAACGACGACGCCGTGCTCGCGATCGCTGAACAGCTCGTGCCGAAGGTGAACCTCGCGACGTGGAAGGACCGGGCGACCGCTGCTCAGGCCGCCGGCAGAGACCTGCGACTCCGCGAGCTGCGCGCCGTGGTCACCGCGTCGCGAACCGTCACGCTCGACGACGAAGCGCGCGCGCTCGCCCGGACGTTGCGCGACACGCTCGAAGAGCGCGTGAAGTCGTTGCAGGACGACTGGACGACGCGGATCGGCAGGGCGCTCGAAGACGGACGGGTCACCGACGCCATGCGGCTGTCGTCGCATCCGCCCGAGCCGGCGACCAGACTCCCGGCCGAGTTGGCCGTGCGTCTCGCCGAGGCAGCGGGTGCCGCGATGACGGTCGACTCAGACCCGCACGACTGGGTGGCGCTCCTCGACGCGGTCCTCGAGTCCCCGGTCCGAAGGACCGTCAAGCCGCAGGGAATCCCCGAAGCGGTGACCGAGGCCGCGCGGCGAGCCGCCGGGTCGGTCCCGGAGCTGGCACGACTGCTCGGCCTGCCGATCCCCCCTCCCCCGCCGCCGCGGCGACCCCCGCGGGTCATGGCAGGCGGCGGTGGAGCACGAGCAGTCGGGCGGTGAAGCCGAGCGCCTCGTAGAGCTGCTTGGTGCCGCGGTCTCCGGGTAGGGCGAGCGCATCCACGGCGACACAGCCCTGTTCTACGAACCACTCCATGAGCGCCTCGGCGAGGGCGCTTCCGACACCGACTCCCCTCGCCGCCGGCTCGACGTAACAGCAGTCGACGACGCCGAGCAGGCCCGGCGGTCGGGCAGCCACGTGGCCGGCCGCGACGCCCACGACGACATCGCCGAAGAGCCCGGCGAGCAGGAGCCGTCGAGCGTCGTCACGCCAGGAACGGACGAGCTCCGCTGCGCCGCCGTCGGTTTCGTGACAGGTGGCGAGCAGCTCGGGCCCGCCACGCCGCTCGCCGGCAGCACCACGCGCAGCCTCCAAGAGCCGCGCGAGTGCCGCGACGTCTTCGGGTGCCGCCGGCCGGACCCCCTCCACGGCGCGAGCGGCGGGACGTCAGCCGCCGGGGGGACGGCTCTCGGCGCCGGGCGGCCCGACGACGCCGGACCCGCCGAGCAGCTGCTCGGCACGGTGGAGGATCGTCCGTCGCGCCCGGTTGGCGATCTCGTGCTGCACGACGGCGCGCAGCTCGGCCCTGCTCAGGCCGTCGAGGCGCCGGACCACCTGGGACGCAGAGAGCGTGTCGTACTCGGGAATCGCACGGTCGACGGCGGCGTCCCTGGTGGCCCCGCGTTGCGCGCCCGTTCCAGGGGGGACCGTCGAGAGTCGATGGGTAGAGGGGTCCTCGGTCGGCCGTGCGACGCGTCGAGGCGGGGCTGCAGGGCCACCGGCGGGCCTCACCGCCCGCCTCGGCGGTGTCGCGGCGGGCGAATGGCCGGCGGCAGGCGCATCGGTCGCCTTCGGCGCGCCGACCATGCCCCGCTCGCCAGCCAGCCGCTGGATCTGTTCCTTCACCTGCCGCAGGCCGAAGTCGACAGCGAAGCGGCCCACGACCCGAGCGTTTCGCACCTCTTGATCGAGGCGCACGCGGCCTTTGGCGGCCATCCCCGGCAGGTCCTCGATCGCGCTCAGGACGACACCGGCCGGCGCGTACACGAAGAGGTCGAGCGCGCGGTGCGCGAGCGAGCCGGGCATCCGGTCCGGGTGGTTGCCCGGTTCAGACGCAGTCACGACACAACATCTTCTTCTTGTCTGCGAGTTGGCTCGGGTGCTTCACCAAGAAGCACGACCGGCACACGAACTCGCCGGGCTGCTTGGGCAGCACACGCTCCCCCGCCTCCGAGCGGTCCTCCACGTCGGCGGGCTCGTCCTCGTCAGGCTCTTCCTCCGCGACGACGAGGCGCTCCTTCAAGATCACGTCAAGGCTGGCCTCGACGTCTTCTTCGTCGAGCTCGTCATCGTCCTCGTCCTCCGCCTCCTCCGCCGGACGCTCGACCGTGGCGACCGGACCCTTCTCCTCCTCGAGACCGTCGGCCTCGACGTCGTCCTCGTCGTCCAGATCGTCGATGTCCTCGTCGAGGTCCGCCGCCTCCTCGTCCTCGTCGATCTCGTCGATCTCGTCTCCAAGCTCGTCGTCGAGCTCGTCCTCGTCCAGGTCGTCGCCGTCGGCGTCGTCGAGCTCGATGTCGTCTTCGAGATCTTCGATGTCGTCGGGGATCGCGACGTCGTCAAGGTCGTCGGGCATGGCCACCTTTCAGGAAATGTGCCGCGGGAGCATAGACGGTGCGGTCTCGAGATCGAACGACACTTGACGCCCGTCGACGAGGCCACGAACGCGCAGAGAACGGCCATTGCGCGGGTGCAAGCGGCTGCGCTCCTCAGGCGGCCAGGCCCGGGAGTCTTTGGGGCCATCTCGCCACCTGCGGCCATCCGCCGCCAGGCGAGACGTTCTCTACTCGACTCCCAGGGCCTTCGCTCCGCCTCTCACAGCATCCCCCCCGCCGACGGGGGACCCGGTACCGTCGAGCCGGGCCGCCGAGTTGCGGCGTCTGGGACTGGCAGGAGCCTAGACACTTCCGGGGCTGCGCTCAAGGGTGTCTGACCAGGAAGAACGGTGTCCTCCCAGCTCAGCGCGCAGGACCTCGCCACGCGCGTTCAGCCCTCGTCTGCCGCCGCTCGAACGCGGCGCGCCTCGGCGCGTCGTTCTGCATCGAGCCTCCCGAGCTCGACCGGCGAATGATCGACATGCACCATTGCAGCCGCAATGCGACGGTGTCCCGCGACATCCGCGATCAGCCGGTGCATCTCCTGCGCGACGTAGCGATAGGACGGATGACCCTGCGCGCCGGAGCGCAGCTCGATCACGTGCATCGCCTCGCGTGCGTTCATCTGCATCACGTATCGCATGCGGTACCCGAGCGCGACCGCGTAGGGCGCGTGCGAGGGGAACCGCGGCTGCAGCGCCGAGTGGAGACTGTGCGAGCGCTCCATCGCCGCTTCGTATGCCCCGCCCTCACCGGCTTCGACGACGAGCTCGGGGAGGTGGTAGCCGAGCGAGGTCGACAATGGCTGCCACTCGATCGTGAGGATCCGGTGGCGTTGGAGGTCGCGGAACGCGCCGTAGTCGGTGACGACCTCGAAGCGGTAGTCCGTCCGCTCGAACGCCCGTCCCGGCCGGTGGCGGCGGTTCGCCCGCTCTCCCACGTACGCCGCGAAGAGGGCCTCCCGCCGGTCGGCCGGCAGCCGCCGGACGAGCTCGAGGGCGTCGTGTTCGGAGACGCCGAGGAAGGGAAAACAGACCGCAGCCAGCACCTTCTCCTCGCCGTCCGGATCGAAGTCGACGAGCTGGACGTCGGCCAGCGTCGAGGTGGACGCAGGCCCCGGTCCCGGCTCCTCGTGAACCTCGCGCCCGGAAGAGACACCGAACTCGGCCGCGAGCTTCTCCGAGACCACTCGCGCGTGCTCGCGGGTGCCGCTGAGATACGCCGCCCAGGTCCCCCCGCGGTCGGGGACGTCCACGCGCTGGAGGAACGAGGGGATGACCTTGCGCAACTCGGTGAGCATCATGGCGCCGTAGGCGCGCACCTCAGGGAGGGGGTGCGCGGCCATCCGGAGCAGAAGCGCCTCGAAGGCCTGCCCGTCGCCGTAGACGCCGACGTTCGAGAGTGACGCAGCGGGCAGGAGTCCGCGCGCGGCGTCGAGCGCGCGCGCCTTCACCGCCTGACGGTGCGCGAAATCCGAGTCGCCCGGCCGCCTCGGGGAGTTGGCGCCGATCCACGCGACAAGACGCTGGAGCATCGCCGCGTACGTGTCGAACATCCGGTCCATGTCGCCCACGTAGCGCGCGCCCAGACCCGACTCGAGGATCTCCCTCGGGCGGTGGTAGCGGTAGTGCCCGTTGGGCAGGCGCTGGTCGTACGCGACGTAGCGGGTGGACTGCTCGAGGTAGGACATCAGGCGTCCGCGCTCGAGCACCTTGGTGAGGACGTTCGACGCCTGCTCGCAGGCGAGGTGGACACCGCCGAGTTGGGCGACCGAGTCGTCGCCGTACTCGAAGAAGACCTTCTCGTAGAGGCGTTCCGCCCGCTCGAGCCCGACCGTCGCGTCGATGCTGGTATCCCCCGCGACGTCGAGCTCGCCGACGAACTCATCGAGGAAGAGCCGGCGCAGGCTCTTGGCGGACCGGGAGTACCGGGCGAAGAGCGCCCCTTTCACCACCTCCGGGAGGTTGACGAGCGCGAAGACCGGCAGGTCGAGGTTCGTGACGTAGCGCCGGAGGATCACCTCCTCGTCGGCCGTGAATTCCTCCGGGGCGTAGGGCACCATGGCCCGGCCAACCTTATGGCGCCGCTCCGGCAAGTTGGCGGACCTGGCGGTGCCCCCTGAATGACCAGGTGAGCCGGCAAAAGGGGGCCGCACGACCGAGCCGTCGGGCCAGTTCCCGGCCCTGCGGGCGACGAGGCGGCAGGGCCGCTCGGCCGGGCTCCGGCGGGCAATCAGAGGAGCGCTCCGGCGCCAGACCGGGTCGGCGAGCGCGACCGAGCACGTCCGGACGAAGGGCCCCGACGCGCGCAACGGCCGCGCCCCCGCACAGTGAGGCGCGGCCGCTGCTGTCCTCTAGGAGCGGCTCAGAACCGCGGACCGTTGCTGCAGGCTGTGCCGACGATATTTGTCGACTTCGTGATCGGGTAGAAGCGGAACTGCGCGAGGCGCAGTCCTTTGTTTGTGTACTGCCAGAAGTATGTCTTGAGCGCTGTCTGGAAGATCGGCTGGTAGGCGCCTGTGACGCAAACCGTGAGCAGTGTTGTCGTCACTGTCGTGAACTTCTTGTTCTTGGTGAGCGTCACGATCCGCGCGCTGCAGAACGTTGTCCCGAACGTCGCAGACGACGGTGTGTTTGTGGTGAAGCACGTGGACATCTTGGCGCTTCCCTTCGGCGTCACCGCTCGGACCCAGACCTCATAGGCGAACGTCTTGCAAGTCGCTGTCGCCGCTGTGCACGGTGTCGGCAACTGGAACGCCGCGGGCGCGTGACGGGTGCAGTTCGGCTGAAGGACCTCGAACGGTGTGCCCTTCTGCAGATGGATTGTGCACAGGCCTGTCAGCGGGACGAAGATGTCGTTCTTGTTCTGTCCGCTGAAGCTTGTGCCCTTGGTGTTGGTAACCCCGTGAATGTTGAGGTTGAAATGCGGCCCGCTCGGCGCGCCGTTACCGGTCGCCAGCGCGACTGCCGGCAAGGCGACAACCGCGCCCAACGCGAACGCCGCGACGACGAACAAGCTCTTCTTCATGCACCACCCCCTGGTTCGGCCGCCTGCACGCGTGGGGGTGGGAGGAGCAGGCGTCGACCCCTCCGTTCCAACCGCGAAGCGCTGCGCCCGGAATCCCCATCCGGAAGCGACGCTACCCCTGCGATGCGGCGCCCGCACGTGGAGATTTCTCAACTCCCGCGTTCCGGCGGGAGCCGGTGACCTCACGCCTCGGACGCCAGGCCGGGAGCGCCCCCCGCGGCGACGACATCGCGCCGCAGCATGCGTACCGCCGCCTCGGCAGAAGCCCCGACCTCGGGATCCGGGGCGACCGAGGCCACCTGTCCCACGAGGTCCACGAGCTGTTTCACCGTGCGGACGAAGTCGCCCGGCGCGATCTCCCCGATGTCCCGGGAGGCGACCTCGAGCACCGTCCCGAGCGACGCGCCCCGGGCCCACGAACACACCGCCCCTGCGAGGCCCGGCTCGGGGTGGCGCGTCCGCGGGACGAGGTGCACCTCCTCCACCGCACGGATGCGCTCGCCCGCGTCGTCGACGACCGCCAGGCGTTCGGCGAGGTCCTGGCGCCGACGCTCGCCGAGGCGGTCCCCGCTCCCCTTCTGTCGTCGGCCCTTTCGGTCCGCCCGCCGCGTGTCGCGCTGTCCTGCGGGTCGCCCGTACACCCGCCGCGCGCGGCGCCGCTCGAAGACCACCGCGGACAGGACGCCAGCCAGCACTGACGGCTCCGCGGCGCGCAGGGCGTCGCCTGCGATCGTCTCGGCGACGAGCAGGTCGCTCTCGTGGTAGATGCGCGAGAGCCGCTCCCCGCGGACCGTCAGGTGCCAGTTGTCGACGTACCCGAGCTCTTCGAGCACGGCAAGTCGCCGCCCGAGATGGTCGACGAGGATGTCGCGGGGCAGGCGCAGCGTGCGACCGGCCGGCCGACGTGGCGGTGTCTCCCCCTCGACACGCCGCCGGCGGGTCGGCGCGTCCGCCTGCCACTGCGCGAACGATCGACGGAGGACGGAGACCGCGGTGTCGCGGTCGAACCGGGCCACGAGGTTCACGGCGAGGTTGTAGGTGGGCCGGAACGAGGAATGGAGGTCGGGCGGCGGGGCGACCGCGGTGCGGGCCATCTCGGTCACCGGCGTCTCCGCCGTCCAGAGGACGACCGCGTGACCCTCGTCGTCCAGGCCCCGACGCCCCGCGCGGCCGGTCAGCTGCGCGTACTCGCCCGACGTGAGCGGGGCGCGGCCGGCGCTTCCGTACTTGTCGAAGCGCTCGATCGCGACCGTCCGCGCCGGCATGTTGATCCCGAGCGACAACGTCTCCGTCGCGAACACGACCTGCAGCAGCCCGGCGGCGAAGCACTCCTCGACCGTCTCGCGGAAGGCCGGGACGAGGCCCGCGTGGTGGGCTGCGATCCCCGAGGCCAGACCCTCGAGCCAGTGCGAGTAGCCGAGGACGCTGAGGGCGTCGTCACTCAGCTCCTCGACGTGGGACTCGGCGATCCTCCGGATCTCGGCCCGCTGGGCGTGGTCGGTGAGACGCAGGCCGTCGCGGATGCACTGGGCGACCGCCTCGTCGCACGCCGCCCTGCTGAAGATGAACATGATCGCGGGCAACAGGTCCCGCGCTGTCAGCGCGTCGACGAGCTCGGTCCGCCTCGGGGTGCGAAACGGCAGGCGCGGTCCGCGGCGGTCCCCGCCTCGCCATCGGGGGACGGGCTCGAACTGCGCAAAGCGCCGCGCGGTCTGGTCGAGGCGCACGGCCTCGGCCCCCGCGTGGCCGTCCGAGAGGAGCGGGAGCAGTTCGACGCCTCCCGGAACGTCCGCCGGCGCGGATCTGCGGTGGACGGCGACGTGGTGGCAGAGATCGACCGGGCGGGATCGCTCGACGACCACCTTGGTCGGGCCGCGCACGGAGGCAAGCCACTCCCCCAGCTCGCGGGCGTTCGAGACGGTCGCCGAGAGGCAGACGAAGGACACCTGCGGGGGGCTCAACACGATCACCTCCTCCCAGACTCCCCCGCGGTAGGGGTCCTGGAGGTAGTGGACCTCGTCGAGGACGACCGTGTGCAGTCCTGCGAGCAGGTCCGAGCCGGCGAGGAGCATGTTGCGCAGGACCTCGGTCGTCATCACGACGACGGGCGCCTCGGGCCTGACCGAGGTGTCACCGGTGAGCAGGCCCACCCGGTCGTTGCCGTGCTCCGTCGCGAGCTCGCCGAACTTCTGGTTCGACAACGCCTTGAGCGGCGTCGTGTAGAAGGCCTTGCCTCTCGACCGGAGGGCCAGCTCGACCGCGTACGCCGCGACGAGGGTCTTTCCGGAACCGGTCGGAGCCGAAACGAGGACGCAACGCCCGGCGTCGACGGCGTCGAACGCCTCGAGCTGGAACGGATCGGGTTGGAACGCGAGCTTCGAGAGGAAGCGCCGCCGGTAGCGGTCCATGGACGCTTCGCGAGCCGCGGCTCGCGCGGGTTCGCTCAACGCCGGAAGATCTTGCCGAGGCCGATCGAGGCGAAGTAGAAGCCCACGAGCGGGACGGCCAGCGCGATCATCGAGAAGGGGTCTGAGCTCGGCGTGAAGACCGCGGACGCCACGGTGATCCCGATCACGGCCCAGCGCCAGTGACGGAGCAGGGCACCGGGCGAGACGACCCCGGCGAGCTGCAGCGCCACGAGGACGACCGGGAACTCGAACGTCAGGCCGAAGAGCAGCATCAAGAGGAGCACGAGCGTGAGATAGGCGTTCGGATTCAACAACTCGTGCACGTGCGGGCCGCCCACGCTGACCAGCCAGCCGAGGGTGTGGGGCAGCACGACGTAGACGATGCCGCACCCCAATAGGAAGAGGGCGATCGAGGTCACGACGAAGGGGACCGCGTAGCGCTTCTCCTTCGGGTGCAGTCCGGGCGTGATGAAGCGCCAGAATTCGAAGAGCATGACCGGTGATGCGAGCACGAGGCCACCGAAGGCCGCGAGCTTCACCCGGAACACGAGCGGGTCCACCGGCCCCGTCACGTAGAACTTGCAGCCGTTCGTCCCCGTGATCTGACAGTAGGGGTGGCGAAGCACTGTGAACAGCCAGTTGTAGAAGACCGCCGCGAGGCACGCGGCGATGACGAACGCCAGGATGGCCACGATCAGGCGTCGGCGCAGCTCGCCGAGATGCTGCCAAATCGTCATCGCGTCGGGGTGAGGCCGGTCGCGGCGCAATGACGAGGTGCTTCGAGGGGCGTCGACGGCCATCGGTGGGCTCAGTTCAGTTGCGGATCGCCCGCTATCCACGAACCGGCGTCGGCGGTGTCGGGCGGGCGGAGGCGGGCCGACCCGTCGGCGGCCAGCGAGGTCGTCGCGGAGTTGGTCGCCGGGGCGGTCGAATCGACCTCGGTGCCCTCGGCTGGCGGCGCAGTGCCGTCGGCGACGACGTCGCGAAGGTCAGCCAGCTGGTTCAGCATCGTCACCGGCGAGCGCGCGAACCGGACGATCTCCTGGCTCGTCGGAAGGTCAGGGACCGCCTGGCGGATCTCGCGGTCGATCTGTTGCTGGAAGGCTCGGACCTTCCGCCACGCCGTCCCGAGCTGGTGGGCCACCTGTGGAATCCGCTTCGGACCCAGGAGCAGCACCCCCACCACGAAGATGATGATCAGCTTTGTCGGGCTGAGGTCCAGCACGCGGGGTGATTCTACAGGGGCCAGGCGGCACCTTCCCCGCGCAGAGTTGACGGGACGCCGCGAGCCGTCGAACCGGAAGCGGGCGACGGCGATCGCTCAGAAGCAGGCGCTGGCTGAGAAGAGGGCTCAGAAGAAACGGAACTGGGAGAGCGGCCAGATGATGAAGACCACCTTCCCGACGATGTAGGAGCGTTTGACCGGTCCCCACATCCGGCTGTCACACGAATTCACCCTGTTGTCGCCCATCACGAAGTAGTCGCCCTTCGGGATCGTGACCGGGCCGAATGTGGTCGTGCGCGCCTGGGGACCCTTCGGGAGCCACGGCTCCTTCAACGGCTTGCCTGTCACGTAGAGCTGATCGTGACGGTCCGAGATTCTTTCGCCGGGCAGGCCGACGACACGCTTCACGAGGTCCGGGACCGGAGGCCCGCCGCAGTCTTCGGCTGGCGGACGCCGGAAGACGATGATGTCTCCCCGCTGCACCGAGGAGAACACCTTGTTCACCACGATCCGGTCGCCGGCCTTGAGCGTCGGGTACATCGATGTCGACGGAACGTAGAACGTCTGCGCCACATAGGTGCGGACAACGAAGGCCGCGACGAGAGCGACGACGATGATGATCGCCCACTCGGTGACCCAGCGCCTCGCCTTTCGCCGCTTGCCGGCTGCTCCGTGTCCGCCTCCGGCGCCCGTTCCGCCGCCCCCGGTGCCGTCCCCCCCGGGGCCGTCCCCCCCGGGGCCGCCGCGGCCATCGACGTTGTCGTTCTGCGAGATCGAGCCATCGGCGAGCCGACGAGCGTGCCGGGGCGCGCCGGGGTCCCCTGGGGTCGCGGGAGTATCGGTGGGCGCGGGAGCGAGCCCAGCGGCGGGTGCGGCGCCCTGAGGCGGTTCCTGGCTCACGGGCTTTTGAGGCTACATGCTCGGCCGCTTCGCTCCGGGGCGCGCGCTGCGCCTCGCCACTCGACAGCGCCGTCGAGGCTGGTCGATCCCTCAGAGTGAGGAGATCAGACGTTCGACACGTTCGTCGTGCGAACGGAAGGGGTCCTTCAAAAGGACGGTGCGCTGTGCCTGGTCGTTCAGCTTGAGGTGGACCCAGTCAACCGTGAAGTCCCGGCGACGCTCTTTGGCGCGACGGACGAAGGCGCCGCGAAGCCGGGCGCGCGTCGTCTGGGGTGGCTCCGTCATGGCGGCCGCGATCTCGGCGTCGGTGCACGTGCGGTCCACCTGGTCGCGGCCCTGCAGCTTGTAGAACATCCCCCGGCTTCGGTCGACGTCGTGGTACATGAGATCAACCAGCGCGGCCTTGGGGTGCGACAGCGGCACCCCGTGGCGCTTGCGCACGTTCTCGATGAGGCGGTACTTCGCCACCCAGTCGCACTCCCTCCAGAGAGAGAACGGATCGGACTCGAGACCCTTCAGGCAGTGCTGCCACATCTCGAGCGCCCGCTCCTCCTCGGCGCCCAGGCCATGGCGGTCACGAAACCGCAGGGCACGCTCCAGGTACTCCGTCTGAATGTCGAGGGCCCGCATCTCCCGGCCGTTCGCGAGTCGGACCCGGCGCTGGCAGCTGACGTCGTGGCTGATCTCCCGGATGGCGCGGATCGGGTTCTCGAGGGTGAGGTCTCTCAGGACGGTCCCGGTGTCCTCGAGCATCGAAAGGAGAATGCTCGTCGTGCCGACCTTGAGAAAGGTCGCGTACTCGCTCATGTTCGAGTCCCCGACGATGACGTGCAGCCGGCGGAACCGCTCGGCGTCGGCGTGAGGCTCGTCCCGCGTGTTGATGATCGGCCTGCTGCGGGTCGTCGCGGAGGAGACCCCCTCCCAGATGTGCTCCGCGCGTTGGCTGATGCAGTAGACGGCTCCGCGGGCCGTCTGGAGAACCTTGCCGGCCCCCGCGTAGACCTGACGGCTCACGAGGAACGGGATGAGGACCTCGGTGTAGCGGTTGAAGTCGTCGTTGCGTTCGGTGAGGTAGTTCTCGTGGCAGCCGTAGGAGTTGCCCGCAGAGTCCGTGTTGTTCTTGAACAGGTAGACGTCTCCGCGGATGCCCTCCTCCCGAAGGCGGGCCTGCGCGCCGGTGACCAGTTGGGAGAGGATCCACTCGCCGGCCTTGTCGTGGACGACGAGGTCGTTGATGCGGTCGCACTCGGGCGTCGCATACTCCGGGTGGCTCCCGACGTCGAGGTACAGGCGGGCGCCGTTCTCGAGGAAGACGTTGGAGGACCGCCCCCAGCTCACGACGCGGCGGAAGAGGTAGCGGGCGACCTCGTCGGGGCTCAGGCGGCGCTGGCCGCGAAGGGTGAAGGTGACGCCGTACTCGTTCTCGAGCCCGAAGATCCGGCGCTCCACGTGCTCACCGTAGTGCCGCGGTCGCGGCCATCGGGTGCTCTTCGCCCGTCGACATGGCGAACCTCTTCTACCCGCGTCCGCTCCCGGCCAGCGCGCCCTTCGGCCGCGGCGGCCCATCCAACGTCAGTCCGGGGGTTCCTCTGTGTCCGGGTCCTCGCCGAAGCTCGCTCGCAGGACCGTGCGACTAGCCCCGGGAGCTCCCAGAGCCAGAGGCGTCGCGGCCCGATGCCCCGCGGGCAGGAGCCGAGCCCGAGCGCCGCGACGTCGCGCCGCCGCCCCCGCCGGCCGGACCTGCGGTCCCCTCGAGGACGGACTGCAACTCGCCGTTGGTGATCCGTCGGAACGCCCGGCGCCCGTTCTCCCGGCTGAGCACCGCGACTTCCAGGTCACCCGGGCCGAGCTTCCGGTCGGGACCCGCGAGCGCGCGGACGGTCTCACGGATCGCCTCGTTGCGGTCGCGCTCACCGCTCCATCCCGCGCCGACGCGTTCGGCGATCGACTCGGCGTCACCTCCGAGGACGGTGAAGCGATCCTCGTCGGTGATCGTCCCCTCGTACGCGATGTGGTACAGCTGGTCCGGGCGCCCCCCGGACCCGAGCTCGGCGACGAGGATCTCGACCTCGAGCGGTTTCATCTCGTGGGTGAAGACGTTTCCGAGGAACTGGGCGTACAGGTTCGCGAGCGAACGCGCGTCGACGTCCTCGCGGCTGAACGCGTAACCCTTGGTGTCCGCGTGTCGCACCCCGGCCACGCGCAGCTGGTCGTACTCGTTGTATTTGCCCACGCCCGCAAACGCGATCCGGTCGTAGATCTCGCTGATCTTGTGGAGCGAACGGGAGGGGTTCTCGGCGACGATGAGGACGCCCTCCGCGTACACCGTCGCGACAAGGGACCGGCCACGGGCGATGCCTTTCTGGGCGTACTCGGCGCGGTCCTTCATCACCTGCTCCGGCGCCACGTAGAACGGCATCGTCATCCGGGCTCACCTCCGCTCGTGAGGCCGCCGACGGGCTCACGTTCGGCGCGCTTGCGTTCGATGAGCGTCGAGAACCGCTCGGCGACCTCCGCCTCGGGAAGCTCTTGGTAACCGTCTGCGGTCACGACGGCGATCGTCGGGTAGATCCCTCGTACGAGGTCTGGACCGCCCGTCCCGGAGTCCTCATCGGCTGCCTCGTAGAGCGCCTCGATGGCGAGCTCGACCGCTTCGCCGCGGGGAAGACCCTCCCGGAACCCGAGCTTGATGGTCGTGCGGGCGTCGCGCCCTCCCGAGCCGGTCGCTTGGAAGTCCGCCTCTTCGTAGTGACCACCGGTCACGTCGTAGGTGAAGATGCGCCCCATCGCCCGCGTGACGTCGTACCCGGCGAAGAGCGGCACGACCGGCAGTCCCTGCATCGCGAGCGGGAGATGCTGGCGAACCATCTGCGCCAGCTGGTTGGCCTTGCCCTCGAGGCTGAGGGTCACCCCCTCGACCTTCTCGTAGTGCTCGAGCTGCGTCTGGAAGAGACGGACCATCTCGACCGCGAACCCCGCCGCCCCTGCGATCGCGACCGCGGAGTGGTGGTCCGCGGGGAAGACCTTCTCCATCGCGCGATGGGCGATGACGTGGCCCTCCGTCGCTCGGCGGTCCCCCGCCATGACCACCCCGTCGGCGAAGCGCAGCGCCACGACGGTCGTGCCGTGGCGGGCCTGTGTCACGAGCTCGCTGCCTCCCGGCATGGGTGGAAGCCCGCTGCGCCGCAGCAGGCTTGCAAAATCCGGTCCCGGGTCCTCGGTCGGCGGGAAGAGGGGAAGGCCCACGGCCGGGCTACTGCCCGCCCTTCTGTACGTAATTGCGTACGAACTCCTCGGCGTTGTCCTCGAGCACCTCGTCGATCTCGTCCATGAGGTCGTCCAGCTCCGCCTTGATCTTCTCGCCGCGCTCGGTCGAGGCCGGGGTCTCTTCTGCGACCTCGGTCTCGGTCCGTGCCGGTGCGCTCTTGCGTTTCAGTTCTCGTTCTGCCATCGGTTCATCCCCTCTCCCGCGCCTGATCTTGTACCTCGGGCGTCATGCGCTCAGACGCTCCAGAAGCTGTGCGGGCGTTGCGCTCGCCTCCAGCAGTGCTGCCGTATGCGCCGCCGTCCCCCTCAACGGGTCCATCATAGGGACGCGCCGGAGCGGATCGGTGCCCAGGTCGAACACCAACGAATCCCAGTTGGCCGTGACGACCGCCTCAGGCCAGCGCGCCAGACACTGACCGCGGAACCACGCGCGGGTTTCGGCCGGAGGCAGTGTGACCGCGCGGTCGACCGCGTCGTCGTCGACGAGGCGCTCCATGCCGAGCCGGGCGAAGAGCGAACGTTCGGGCCGTAGGTCGTGGTACTGGAGGTCGAGCGCCGCGAGCCGGCCGTCGTCCCACGAGCACCCGTGCCGGTCACGGTACGCGTCGACGACCTTTCGTTTCGCCACCCAGTCGAGCTGGTGGTCGAGCGTCGAGGGATCCTGCTCGAGCCGGTGGAGGACTGTCTCCCACCGCTCGAGCACCCGCTCCCCCACCTCCTCGTCGCCGAGCACCGACAGCCCGTGGTGGTCCGCGTACTTGCGCGCCTGGGTGAAGAGCTCCCACTGCACCGCGAGTGCCGTCGCTGACGTCCCGTCGGCCATCGCGATCGGCCTGTCGAGGGCGAGGTCCGAAGAGACCTGATGCATGGCGCGGACCGGGTCGGCGGGCGTGAGGTCGCGGGGCGGGCTCACGTCGTCCTCCACCATCGCGAGCACGAGGGCCGTCGTCCCGACCTTGAGGAAGGTGGCGACCTCCGAAAGATTCGCGTCGCCGACGATGACGTGGAGCCGCCGGAAGCGCCTCGGGTCCGCGTGCGGCTCGTCCCGGGTGTTCACGATCGGCCGTTTGAGCGTCGTCTCGAGGCCGATGACCTCCTCGAAGAACTCGGCACGCTGGGAGATCTGGAAGGTGACCTTCGTCTTGTCGAGAGCGGGGGTCTCGGTGCCCACCTTTCCCGCGCCCGTGAAGATCTGCCGGGTCACGAAGTGCGGCACGACCGCCGCTGCCACCTTGGCGAACGGCACCGCGCGGTCCATGAGGTAGTTCTCGTGACATCCGTACGAGTTCCCCTTGCCGTCCGAGTTGTTCTTGTAGACGACGATCGGCGGGGAATCCGGGAACACGTGCGACGCGGCGCGCATCGAACGGCGAAGCACTTCCTCCCCCGCCTTGTCGTAGAGGACGAGCGACAGGGGGTTCGCGCACTCCGGCGACGAGTACTCGGGGTGCGCGTGGTCGACGTAGTAGCGCGCGCCGTTGGTGAGCACCGTGTTGGCGAGGTGCGTCTCGACGACCGGGGCGAGCGAGCCCTCGCGCGAAAAGCCGCGCGCGTCGTTGGCCGGTGTCTCGTCCTCGAAGTCCCAATCGGTCTTGCGGTCCGCCTCGGTCGCGTACGCGTTGACAAGGAGCGATGACGCGGTGATGGGGTTTCCGTCGCCAATCGGGACGTGGATGCCGTACTCGGTCTCGATCCCGCAGACCTTCGCAATGGCCACGAGCGGACCCTAGTCGCCTCTTACAGGTACTGGCCGGTCCCCACGCGCTCGATGGCCCGGCCACCGCCCCGGCCGTCCTTGTCCTCGCTGAGCAGGGTGCGGACGTAGACGATGCGCTCGCCCTTCTTGCCCGAGATCCGGGCCCAGTCGTCCGGATTCGTCGTGTTGGGGAGGTCCTCGTTCTCCTTGTACTCCTGACGGATCGACTCGACGAGGTCGGCGGTGCGGATCCCGGCTCCCTCACCGGCGATCTCGCGCTTGATCGCGAGCTTCTTCGCTCTCCGCACGATGTTCTCGATCATGGCCCCGGAGGCGAAATCGCGGTAGTAGAGAAGTTCCTTGTCCCCGTTCTGGTAGGTGACCTCGAGGAAGCGGTTGTCATCGTCCGCCCGGTACATCTCGGTGACCGTGGATTCGATCATGGCCTGCGCGGCCTTCGCAGGGTCGCCTCCGCCGAGCTGTTCGACCTCGTCCTCGTCGAGGGGCACGTCGGCCCGGAGGTAGCGGGCGAAGATCTGGGCCGCAGCGTCGGCGTCCGGACGCTCGATCTTGATCTTCACGTCGAGCCGACCGGGTCGCAGGATCGCGGGGTCGATGAGGTCCTCGCGGTTGGAGGCGCCGATCACGATGACGTCGCGCAACGTCTCCACCCCGTCGATCTCCGCGAGCAGCTGCGGGACGATCGTCGATTCCATGTCGGAGCTGATCCCGGTGCCACGGGTCCGGAAGAGTGAATCCATCTCGTCGAAGAAGACGATGACCGGGACGCCCTCCTCCGCCTTCTCCCTCGCCCGGGCGAAGACCAGGCGAATCTGCCGCTCCGTCTCACCCACGTACTTGTTCAAGAGCTCGGGGCCCTTGATGTTCAAGAAGTAGCTGCGGACGTTCTCGTTGCCGGTCGCCTCGGCCACCTTCTTGGCAAGGGAATTGGCAACGGCCTTGGCGATCAAGGTCTTGCCACACCCCGGTGGGCCGTAGAGAAGGATGCCCTTTGGAGCCGGGAGCCGGTACCGGCCGAAAAGCGGACGGTGGAGGTACGGAAGCTCGACCGCATCGGTGATGGCCTCGATCTGGGTGTCGAGGCCGCCGACGTCGGCGTACGTGATGTCGGGCACCTCCTCGAGGACGAGCTCCTCCACCTCCGGACGCGGGAGGCGCTCGATGATCAGCTGGGCCCTCGTGTCCATGAGCAGGGCGTCGCCGGCCCTGATCCGGATGCCCGTCATGGAGTCCGAGAGCTCGACGACCCGTTCCTCGTCGGCACGGGCGAAGACGAGGACGCGGTTGTCCTCGAGCTGCTCCTTCAGGGTGACGACCTCTCCGGCGAGCTCGCCCGGCCGAGCCAGCACCACGTTGAGCGACTCGTTGAGCACCACCTCGTCGCCCTTGCAGAGGCTGTCCGCGTCGATGTCGGGGTGGAGCGAGACGCGCATCTTGCGGCCGCCCGAAAAGACGTCGATGGTGCCGTCGTCGTTCAAGCCGAGGAAGGTGCCGTACGCGGCAGGTGGTTGCGTCAGCTTCTCGACTTCTTCGCGCAAGGTCGCCAGCTGCTCCTTGGCCTGCTGCAGGGTGAACGTCAGCTTCTCGTTCTGCGAGATGGCCTGGGCCAACTGACCCTTGGACTCGAGCAGGCGCTCCTCGAGCGTCTGCACCCGGCCCGGGCTCTCCTGGAGCCGCCGCCTCAGGGCGCGGACCTCCTCCTCCGCCGACAGCAACCGCGTGCGGAGCGCTTCAAGCTCGGCGCGAGGGTTTCCGTCCTCATGTCCTTTGTCAGGCGTCGGACTCACCTCCCCGATCGTCCCCGACACTCTCGGTGCCCGCCGACGCTCACCATACCGGCGGTGCGCGGCGCACGCGCGGCATCATTTCGGCGGTTGCCCCCGTGGAAGTGGGGGGTCAGCGGGCGAGGGCTCCTCGCGGGCTTACCTCGGCCTCTCCGCGCCGCGCACGCCGGTGGAAGGTGCGGAAAACCGAAGCCCGGGTACTAGTGTGACGAGGAGGAGAGGCGTTGGCGCGCCCAGGGGCGCCTCGATCACCGCAGTGCGCTCACGACCGACCGAGAAAGGCGACGTTTCGTGAAGGTGTGGATCGACCAGGACCTCTGCACGGGGGACGGGCTCTGCGAGGAGATCGCGCCGGCGGTCTTCACCCTTCTCGACGACGGTCTCGCATACGTGAAGGAAGGCGACGCCGTCAAGAACGAGCCCGGAGGGTCGGCAGGCATGGCGCTCGTGCCCGAGGACCTCGAAGACGCCGTGGTGGAGGCGTCCGAGGAGTGCCCCGGGGAGTGCATATTCATCGAACGGGAGTAGCCGGCAACACCCGGCGGACGCTCCGAGCCGGTCTCGGTGCCCCGGGCCTCCCGCCCTCGACTCCGCTTCCTGTTATTCGGGGCCCGTCTGCTGGTCCTCGTCAAAGGCTTCCGACCGGCCGGCGGCCCCGGCGACCTCAGGCTCGCCAGGCTCCCTGCCGAGTGTCGCCGTCCGGCCGGCCAGGCGCCGCGCCCACGTCAAAAAGCCCGTGTGGGCGACCATCCGATGGTCGGGACGGACCGATCGCGGCGAGACGTGCCAGCTCCGGTGCAGGACCTCGGAAGTGACGGCGAGCCCGAAGGGACCGAGGTCCAGCGCCTGGCGGAGCTGCGCCGTCTGGTTGATGGTCGGGAGATAGGCGAGCAGGATCCCCCCGGGCCGGAGCGCCGCCGAGGCGTGGGGCAGCACCAGCCAGGGCTCTGGCATGTCCAGCACGATCCGGTCGAGCTCCGTCTCCTCGATCCCCTCGGTCACATCGCGCGCTTCCACCCGGTAGTCGACCTGTTCGCCGAGGAACGCCGTCACGTTCGCCCGTGCCCGCGCCGCGAAGTCGGGACGCAGTTCGTAACCGATGACCGACGCGCCGGCGCGGAGCAACGCCATCGACAGCGCCCCTGAACCCACGCCCGCCTCGAGCACCCGGTGGCCAGGCCCGATGTCCGCGGCGAGCAGGATCGCGCCGAGGTCCTTCGGATAGATCACCTGCGCTCCTCGCGGCATCTTCAAGACGACGTCCGCGAGCGTCGGTCGGACCGCCAGGTACCGCCGGCTGGTCGAGCCGGAGACGACGGCTCCTTCGCTGAGTCCGATGATGTCGTCGTGAGCGACCGTCCCCGCGTGGGTGTGAAAGGTCGCACCCGCGACGAGGGTCAAAAGGTACCGGCGGTCCTTCGCGTCCACGAGCAGCACGCGCTCCCCTGCGAGCAGGGGCCCCGGGGAGACCGCGTCGCCCACCGATGGGTCAGCCGTCTGCCGGCGGCCGGCCCGTCCCGGGCTCGATGAGGCTCACGAGGTACCGCTCGCCCGGCTGCAGGTCGACGGTCGTCTTGGATTCCTCCGGCCTCCTCGCTCGCTGCAGGAGATAGGCGGCTCCAGCCAACGCGAGCCAGGCCAGTCCCTCACCCGCGAGCCCCCTTCGAAGCCCGCTCCGCATGAGCTTGCGAAGCGCCGTGTCGATCAGGCGTCGAATCACAAGGACGTGTCCGCTCCTCAGAGGCGACGGATCTCGATGACGGCCGACTTGCGCCGCCCCCGCCGCTTCCCGGCGAGGAAGACGAGGGTCACCACGGCGAGGGCGGTCGCCCCCGCCACGACCAGGGCCACGGGAAAAGCCTTTTCGACGGTCTTTTCGCCCTCACCGACCACTCGTCGGAACGCCGCTTCGATGTCAGCCCTCGTGATGGGGCGGCCGTCGGTCCGGACGCTCATAGCCTGCTCCCTCCGTGCTTCGTCGACGGTCTGCGACGTTCGGCGCCTCCACCCTTCATCACGCGCCACGCGGCCAGGCCGATCACGAGGCCGGCCGCCGCTATCACGATGACATACGGCAGCCAGGAGAGATTGCCGGCAAACGTGGTGCCCGTTGTCGTCTGGAGGGCCCGGAGGAACGCGACCAGGAGCAGGACCAGCCCGGTTGCGAGGGCGATCGACCCGGCGATGCCGAAGAGGAGGAACCGGCCGAGCCCCTTGAGCGGGGTGAGCGTCTCCTGCTTGACGTACTCGATCACCAGGTGGAGCGCGTCGGTGCCGCTCTGGCGGACGCCGCCGGCGGGCGACGTGGACTTCCCGATGCGCAGTCGTGCCACTCCGGCTCCTCTCGTCTCGGCCCTCCCGGCGCGGGCGGCCGGGGGCGGGTTGACCGATGCTGCCCGGCGGGCGGGCGGCCCAATCCTCCCCCGCTGATTCCCCGCCCGCAAACGGGTGAAGCCTCCGAAAGGCCCCTGGCCTGCCGCGACGCCACCGCGGAGACCACCCCACCGGCGTTCGGACGCCGGCCGGATCGACGAAGGGGACCCCCAGGGGTGACTCCGGCCGGCCCGGCGGGCAGTGGCGATCAGCCGCGCTCGGTGAGGAGGTAGGTCGAGCTGGCGCGGGCGACGAGCGTGCCACCGGCCAGCTCGTCGCCCGTCGTCACCCTGGCCGCGGTGAACACCACCCTCGACCCGCCCGAGACGACGGTTGCTTCACAGGTCAGCAGGGTCCCGGGCAGGACGGGGCGCAGGAAGCTGACCGACATCTGGGTGTTGGCCACTCGCACGCGCCTCCCTGCCGCGTAGGTCACCACCGTGGCCCCCATGGCCGAGTCGCAGCAGGCTGCCAGGAAGCCGCCCTGGATGACACCGGCAGGGTTGGCGAACCGCTCGTGGGCACGAGTCCGCCAGACGGTGCGATCCGGCTCGGGCTTGTCGACGCACACGAGACCGAGCGTGAGGTCGCAGTTCGGCGGGACCTGCAGTCCGCCGCGGCGCGCCGCGGCTGTCGTCGGCTCGGGATCGCTCACTCCGGACGCGACGGTACGCCGCCCAGGCCGGTCGCCGCGGACGCGGTGACTAGGGTGCGGACCATGCACGCTGCTCGGTGCACGGCTCCGGCGACGTGAGCGAGGGCGACTCGAGACGGGCTCGCGGAGCCAGTCCAGCCCGCGACCCCGAGCTAGAGCTCCTCGGGATCAACGTGATCCGTGGGCTCGCGATGGACGCGCCGGAGAAGGCGCACTCGGGCCATAGCGGAACGGCGATGGCGCTCGCGCCGCTCGCGCACGTCCTGTACACGCGGGTGATGCGCCACGACCCCTCCGACCCCGCGTGGCCGAACCGCGACCGGTTCGTGCTGTCGAACGGGCACGCGTCGATCCTCCTCTACTCGATGCTCTATCTCTGCGGCTACGGGTTGACCCTCGACGACATCAAGGCGTTCCGTACGTGGGGATCTCGGACGCCCGGGCATCCTGAACGGCGACACGCCCCGGGCATCGAGGTGACGACGGGACCGCTCGGACAGGGCTTCGCCAACGGGGTCGGCATGGGGATCGCGGAGCGATTCCTCCGTGGGCGCTTCGGTTCCGAGCTCGTGGACCACCACACGTTCGTCTTCTGCGGCGACGGATGTCTCGAAGAAGGCATCAGCCACGAAGCCGCTTCGGTCGCCGGACACCTCGCGCTCGGGCGGCTCGTCTACGTGTACGACAACAACCACATCTCGATCGACGGGCCGACCGAGCTGGCGTACAACGACGACGTCCCCGAGCGGTTCAGGGCATACGGATGGGACGTGGACGACGTCGGCGAGATCGCCAACGACACCGACGCCTTGGAGCAGGCGCTCCGACGCGCGATGGCGGTCGAGGACAAGCCCTCGCTCATCGTGCTGCGCAGCCATATTGGCTGGCCCTCCCCGCACCTGACCGACACGGCCAAGGCGCACGGCGACCCGTTCGGTGCGGACGAGGTCCGGGAAACGAAAGAGATCCTGGGCCTCCCGCCCGACAAGGCGTTCTGGGTCCCCGACGAGGTCCTCGAGCTCTACCGCCGGACCATCCCCCGAGGCGAGGCGGCCCGCGCCGAGTGGGCGTCACGGTTCGCCGCCTGGGACGGGGACCGGACCGCGTGGGACCAGGCGTGGGCCGGCAGGGGGCTCGGCGGGTGGGAGTCGAAGCTTCCGGTGTTCGAGACCGGCACCAGCCTCGCCACCCGGCGCGCCATCAACGCCTGCATCAACGCCACGGCCGAGCTCATTCCGGGCCTGGTGGTCGGAGCGGCCGACCTGACCGGCAACACCGGGATGAAGCTCGAGGGAGCGGAGCGCCAATCCCCCGAGCACCCCGACGGGCGGCAGGTCTACTACGGCATCCGTGAGCACGCGATGGCCGCGGTGATGACGGGGATGGCGCACCACGGCGGCGTGCTCCCTGTCGGCGGCACGTTCTTCTGCTTCAGCGACTATATGCGCCCCGCCGTCCGTCTCGCTGCCATGTCGCGCGCCCACGTCGTCTATTCGTGGACGCACGACTCCGTGGGGCTCGGTGAGGACGGCCCCACGCACCAGCCCATCGAGCAGCTGGCGTCCCTGCGTGCGATGCCGGGGCTCGTCGTGGTCCGGCCCGCCGATGCCAACGAGACGGCGCAGGCCTGGCGGCTGGCGGTCGACGGCGAGGAGCCGACCGGGCTCGTCCTCACCCGCCAGGACGTCCCGGTCCTCGCCGGCACGGCCGAGCGCGGTGCGGCCGGGGTCGAGCGCGGCGGGTACGTACTCGTCGACGAGCCCGACGCTGGCGCCGGGGAGCCTGACATCGTGCTCATCGGGACGGGCAGCGAGGTGCAGGTATGCGTGGCGGCCGCAGACGAGCTCGCGCGTCGCGGCGTGCGGGCGCGGGTCGTCTCGCTCCCGTGCTGGGAGTGGTTCGAGGCGCAGGACGAGGGCTACCGGGGCGCCGTGCTCGGTGACGGCGCTCCCCGTCTCGCCGTCGAGGCTGCCGCGTCCTTCGGGTGGGACCGCTACGCCGATGCCACGGTGTCGATCGACACGTTCGGCGCCTCCGCCCTCGGGAAGAGGGCGCTCGAGGAGTTCGGATTCACCGCCGAGAACGTCGTCGCACGGGCCGAGGTGCTTCTCCGCGAGCGCGCCCGTGGGGGGCCTGCGTCCGCGCGGGGCGGCAGCGCACCGGCGCCGGCGGGCAGCGAGGCGCGCAGGGAAGGAGGACGGCCATGACCAAGCTCGACGACCTCTACGACCGCGAGGGTCAGAGCCCCTGGATGGACGACATGCACCGGGAGTGGCTGACGGGCGGCCATCTCAAGGAACTCGTCTCGACCGGGGTGCGAGGGGTGACCTCCAACCCGACGATCTTCGCGAAGGCGATCGAGGCGACCGACGTGTACGACGACCAGTTCCGTCGCCTCGTCGGGTCGGTAAGCGTCGAGGACGCCTACTGGGAGATGGTGATCCAGGACATCGAGGACGCGCTCGCGGTCCTGCATCCCGTCTACGAGTCGAGCGGCGGCGCGGACGGCTTCGTCTCGCTCGAGGTCGCGCCGTCGCTCGCCCGGGACACCGAAGGGAGTGTGGCGGCGGCCCGCTCACTGCACGAGCGCATCGACCGGCCGAACCTCCTCGTGAAAGTGCCGGGCACGTCCGAGGGGATCCCCGCGATCAACAGGCTCGTCGCTGAGGGCCGGAGCGTCAACGTCACCCTGATCTTCGGTCTCGACCGCTACGACGAGGTGATGGAGGCCTACCTGTCGGGACTCGAGACCTACGTGTCTCGGGGCGGAGACCTTTCCAAGGTCCACAGCGTCGCTTCCTTCTTCGTGAGCCGTGTCGACACGGAGGTCGACCGGCGGCTCGAGACGCTCGCGGGCGGCGCCGACGGCCTCGGGGACCCCGAAGTGCTGGCGCTGCGCGGGAAGACCGCGGTCGCCCAGGCCCAGGTTGCCTACGAGCACTTCGCAAGGACGTTCGCCGGCAAACGGTGGGCGGTGCTCGCCCGGGCGGGGGCGCGGGTCCAGCGGCCGCTCTGGGCGTCCACCTCGACCAAGAACCCCAAGTACCCCGACCTTCTCTACGTCGACTCGTTGATCGGCCCCGACACCGTGAACACGATGCCCGAGCACACCCTCGACGCCTTCGTCGACCACGGGACGCTGCAGCGCACGGTGGACGCGGATCTCGACGCCGCGCACCGCGTCCTCTCGGACGTCGAGCGCCTCGGGGTGGACATGGACGACGTGAGCTCGACGCTCGAGGACCAGGGCGTAAGCACGTTCTCGAAGTCATTCGACGAGCTCCTGCAGTCACTGACCGACAAAGCCAACGCCCTCAGCTGACCCCCACCGGGACGACCGCCGGCCAGCCGCGCGGGCGGCGGCCTTCCGTCACACCCACGTCGTTCAATGCGTCCTATCAATGTGACGACGACGCGAGCTGTGGGCCGCACTTCCTCGAAGACACGCCTCGAAGGTGCGTCCCGCGGAAAGGAGGCCCGCCGATGACCCCGTTCCTTCCCCCCGTCGAGAGACCCCGGAGCCTGCTCGTGCGGGTCGTCTACCTGTTCGCGCGCCGCCAGTTCGGCATGGTCCCGACGCCGGTGGCCGTGCACTCGGCGCGACTGCCGGGCGCCTTCCTCGCGTTCTACGGAAAGATCTCGAGGCTGGACAAGAAGCTCGAGCTTCCTTCGGAGACGGCTTTCCTCGTCCGTGAACGGGTGGCGAGCCTGAACGGCTGTCTCTTCTGTGTCGACTCCCAACGATGGTTCGTCTCGAGAAAGGCGCCTGACCAGCTCCCCCGCCTCGACGCGCTCGCCGAGTACCAGACGAGCCCGCTCTTCACCGAGGCCGAGCGCTCCGCGCTGGACTATGCGACCGAGCTCACGGAGGAAAAGCACGTGTCGGAGGCGACGTTCGCGAGGCTGGCCTCTCACTACAACGACCGGGAGATCTGCGAGATCGTGTGGCTCGTTGCGAGCGAGCACCTGTACAACATCACGAACCACGGGCTGAACATCGGTTCGGACAACCTCTGCGCCGCACGGCCAGCGGCCCTCTCCAACTCGTCCGCCTGATTCCTCACCCGGTCCCGGGCCTGGCAACTCGCGGAGCGCCGGTGAGCGAGCCGTGGGCGCTCCGCGGCGGGCGACCGTAAGAATGGGACCGTGACCCCGCCCTCTCCGGCCTCGACCCCCTCCCCTGCCCCCGCCTCCCGAGCGGTCGACGGCCGCACGGCCCGGCGCGCCTCAACGAGCCCGCAGCGCCTCGTGCTGCCGGCCGCGCCGCGCTCACCGGAGCTCACCCCGCCCCTGGCGCTCGTGATCTTCGGGGCGTCGGGCGACCTCACCTCCCGCAAGATCCTCCCCGCGCTGGCCAACCTCGCCGAGCGCGGCCGGCTCAGCGAGAACTTCACGGTCATCGGCGTCGCCCGCACGCCGTGGAGCGACGAGGACTTCCGGCGGGTTGCGCTCAAGGACGCGCCGGACACGGGCGACCGTTGGCGCAAGCTCGTTGAGCGCTTCCGATACGTCGCCGGCGAGTACGCCTCGAGCGAGACGTTCGACCGCCTGAAAGAGGTCCTCAGCGAGGCAGACCGCAACTACGGGACCGCGGGCAACCGGGTCTACTACCTCGCCACGATCCCGTCGGTCTTCGGGCTCGTCGCCGGAGCGCTCGCGAAGGAGGGCTGCAACGTCCCGGGCGAGGGTGGCGAGTTCGCTCGCCTGGTGGTCGAGAAACCCTATGGTCGCAACCTCGAGAGCGCGATGCAACTGGACGCGGTGGTGCACCGAGCGTTCGACGAGGACCAGATCTTCCGCATCGACCACTACATGGGCAAAGAGACCGTCCAGAACGTCCTCGCGTTGCGGTTCTCGAACGCGATCTTCGAGCCGGTCTGGAACCGCAGGTACGTCGAACAGGTGCAGATCACCGTTGCCGAGAACATCGGCGTCGAGCACCGGGGTGGCTTCTACGAAACTGCCGGCGCGCTCCGTGACATCGTCCAGAACCACGTCATGCAGGTTCTCTCGCTCACCTTGATGGAGCCGCCGACCGGCATGGACGCGACGCACATCCGCGACGAGAAGGTGAAGCTCCTCAAGGCGATCGACATCCCGACCCCCGACGAGGCGGTCGACAAGTCGGTGCGCGCGCAGTACACCGAGGGCGTGGTCGACGGCGTCCCGGTCCCCGGCTACCGCGAGGAAGACGGGGTCGCGCCCGGCTCGATGACCGAGACCTACGTCGCGTTGCGCCTGCGGGTCGAGAACTGGCGGTGGGCGGGGGTGCCGATCTACGTGCGAACGGGAAAACGGCTCGCGGCCCGTGTCACCGAGGTCGCGCTCCAGTTCCACAACGTGCCGTTCCTCGCCTTCGAAGGCGAGCTCGCTCGCCAGCTGCGACCCAACACGCTCGTCCTGCGCATCCAGCCCAACGACGGCATCAGCCTCCACTTCGGCGCGAAGGTCCCGGGCGAGGAGTTCCGGCTCCAGTCGGTCTCGATGGACTTCCTCTACGACACGACGTTCCACAGCCGGGAGAGCGACGGCTACCCCCGGCTCCTCCACGACGCGATGTGCGGCGACGCCACCCTCTTCATTCGGACCGACGAGGTCGAGCAGGCCTGGAGGATCGTGGACCCCTACCTCACCGCGTGGTCGGAGCCGGGCGGCGGTCTCCACTTCTACCGCGCGGGCACGTGGGGCCCGCACATCGCCGACCTGCTCCTCGAGCGCTCCGGCGACTCCTGGCGGGTTCCCGTCCCGTGAGCGCGGCGCTCGCAGGGGACCGGGACGGCGCGGCGGCACCCGCGGTGGCGTCGGCGGCGGTGGGCGACGGATTGGCGCGCCCGGAGCTGCTCGCCGCGGGTTGGGCGGAGCTCGCGGCCCACGCGCGGTCGGTTCGCGACGGCGCGTTCGGGACGCGGGTCACGTACTCGCCCAAGGTCTTCATTCCCCTCACGATGTTGTGCCGCGACCGTTGCGGCTACTGCACCTTCGCCAAGGCACCCGCGCACCTCGAGGCGCCGTACCTCGGGATGGACGAGGTCCTCGAGATCGCCGGGCGCGGCAGGGACGCCGGGTGCCACGAGGCGTTGTTCACGCTCGGCGAGAAGCCCGAGCTCCGCTACCGCACGGCGGCGCATTGGTTGGCCGAGCACGGATACGCCTCGACGGTCGAGTACCTGGTCGCCGCCTGCCGTGCCGTGCTCGAGGAGACCGGTCTCCTCCCCCACGCCAACGCCGGGGCCCTCGACGCATCCGAGCTCGCGATGCTGCGACACGTGACCGCAAGCCAGGGGATGATGCTCGAGTCGCTGCGACCCGACCTGCCGGCGCATCGGATCGCACCGGACAAGACCCCTGAGCGGCGGCTCGCGACGCTCGAGGCGGCCGGCGTCCTCTCGATCCCCTTCACGACCGGGGTTCTCGTCGGCATCGGGGAGTGCCGCGCCGACCGGCTGGACGCGCTCGAGGCGATCGCCCGGTCCCACGCCCGCCACGGGCACGTCCAGGAGGTCATCGTCCAGAACTTTCTCCCGAAGCCGGGGACCGCGATGGCCGGCGATGCGCCGTGCCCCCCTGAGGAGCTCCTCTGGACCGTCGCGGCCGCTCGCCTGGTGCTCCCCCGAAGCGTCCACGTCCAGGCGCCGCCGAACCTCTCCGACGATCTCGGGCCGTTGCTCGCAGCCGGCATCGACGACTGGGGTGGCGTCTCTCCGGTCACCGTCGACCACGTGAACCCCGAGCGTGCTTGGCCCCAGCTGGCCGCGCTGCGCGACGCCACCGAGCGCTCGGGCCACACCTTGGCTCCGCGACTCACCGTCTACCCCGAGATGGCGCTCGACCCCGACACCTGGCTCGAGCCCGAGCTCCGCTTCGCCGTCTTGGACGTCTCGGATGCCGAGGGCCTCGCGCGAGAGGATGCTTGGTGCTCAGGAGGCGAGGCCGCTCCGCCGTACCTCGTCCCCGAGTCCCGCCCAGAGGACGGGCTGCGCTCGGCGCTCCGATCCGGGTCGCGCCTGGCCGGAGGACCGGTCGCGGAGGTGCTCACGGGGGCACTGCTCGGTCACGAACTCGGCGAGGACGAGATCGTGACGCTCTTCGCGGCGCGCGGTCCTGAGGTCCGGGCGGTCGCCGAGGTGGCCGATGAGCTGCGGCGGGGCTCCGTCGGCGACGACGTCACCTACGTCGCGAACCGGAACATCAACTACACGAACGTGTGCACCTTCAAGTGCCGATTCTGCGCGTTCTCCAAGGGCCCGCTGTCGCTCAACCTGCGCGGCGCACCGTATCTGCTCGACCTCGAGGAGATCACCCGGCGCGTCGAGGAGGCCGAGGCAGCCGGTGCCACCGAGGTCTGCCTGCAGGGCGGCATCCACCCCAAGTTCGACGGCGACTACTACCTCGACGTCCTGCGCGCCGTGCGAGACGGCTCCGAACGCATCCACATCCACGGCTTCACGGCCCTCGAGGTGACCGAAGGTGCAAAGCGGCTCGGCGAACCGCTCTCCGACTACCTCGTCCGGCTCCGTGACGCGGGCCTCAAGACGTTGCCCGGGACCGCAGCGGAGATCCTCGACGACGAGGTCCGAGCGGTGCTCTGCCCCGACAAGATCACGACCGATGAATGGCTCGAGGCACACCGGGCCGCGCACCGCGTCGGGCTCCGTTCGAACGTGACCATCATGTTCGGCGCAGTCGAGCGTCCCCGGCACTGGGCGCGACACATTCTCCGGACCCGGTCGCTGCAGAAAGAGACTGGCGGCTTCACCGAGTTCGTGCCGCTGCCCTTCGTCCACATGGCCTCTCCGATCTACCTCCAGCGCCGCTCGCGGCGGGGCCCGACCTTCCGCGAAGTCCTCCTCATGCACGCGGTGGGACGGGTCGCGTACCACGGGGTGATCGACAACGTCCAGGTCTCGTGGGTCAAGGTGGGACCGGACGGCGCGCGCCAGGTGCTCACGGCCGGCGCCAACGACCTCGGCGGCACGTTGATGGACGAGAACATCTCTCGGGCCGCCGGAGCGAGCCACGGCCAGCGGATGGGCGTGGAGGATCTGCGGGCGATCGTCGAACCGCTCGGGAGGCCCTTGGTGCAGCGGACCACGCTGTACGGCCGCGCTGCCGAGCCCGCGACGGCGGCCCTCGGGTGACGGCTTCCGACGACCTCCTCCCGCCGACGGAGCGGCCTCCGTCCGCGCTCCTCGACGCGACCTTCGACCTCGTCTCCGACGGTCGCCGTCTGTCACCGACGCGCCGTGATCTCCTCCGCTCGATGCTCGCCACCGTGTTCGCGCTCGCTGACGAAGACAGCGAAGTCGGGGACTTGAAGATCGCGGACGCGGCGTTCGCGGAAATGGCCGAGGCGTTCCGGGTCTTCCGCCCGTACCGTTCCGTCCGGAAGCTGACGATGTTCGGTTCCGCGCGCACCCTCCCCGCCGACCCGGTGTACGTGCTCGCGCGGGACCTCGCGGCCCGCCTGGCAAGCGCCGGCTGGATGGTTGTGACCGGCGCGGGCCCGGGCATCATGGCCGCAGGATCGGAGGGCGCGGGCCGCGATCACGCCTTCGGCGTGAACATCCGGCTCCCGCACGAAGAAGGAGCGAACCCGTTCATCGCGCAGGACCCCAAGCTCGTCGAGATGCGGTACTTCTTCACGCGCAAGCTGATGTTGATCAAAGAATCGCACGGGTACGCCGTCCTCCCCGGCGGGTTCGGAACGCTCGACGAGTGTTACGAGCTCCTGACGCTCCTCCAGACCGGGAAAGCGGAGCCGGCACCGGTCGTCCTGATCGAGACGCCGGGCGGCTCGTACTGGCACGGCTGGCGGCGCTTCATCGACGAGGAGGTGATCAGACCCGGCTTCATCTCGGCCGACGACGTGTCGCTCTTCAAGGTCGCCAACTCGGTCGAAGAGGCCGCGGACGAAGTCCTCGGCTTCTACCGGAACTACCACTCGTGCCGCTGGGTCGGAGACCTCCTCGTCCTTCGGCTCCAGATCGCGCCGTCAACCGCGGAGCTGAGGGATCTCAACCAGCGGTTCTCGGACATTGTCCTGTCCGGGGCGATCCGCCCTGCGTCGCCCTTCCCGCCCGAACGTTCGGGCAACGACCACCTCGAGCTCGCGCGGCTCGCGTTCCGCTTCGACAAGTTCCACTTCTCCCGCCTCCGATTGCTGATCGACGCCCTCAACGAGTGCACGGGTTGAGCCTCGGCCGGCGCGACGTCGGGACCCGCGCCGGCGTCGCGGTTCAGTCGGTGTCTGCGCGCGCTTGCCGCATGCGGTGGCGGCCGCCGTGCCCGGCCGGGCGCGTGCAGACCCAGTAACCGTCTGGGCGACGCCAGTCGGCTGCACACCGCGGGCCGGCTTGTGGGTCTCCACCTGAAAGGTCGCGGTGGGCAAGGCGCTCGTAGAGCCCGACAGCTCGCGCGACCGCCACCGCGCTCGTGCGAATGAGGACCGCGGTCGAGGGAGTCCCACGCGTGGACCGCTCGCTCTTGGGCCCCCTGGTCGTCGGCGCGAGACGGCTGAGCGAGCCGCGCATCTTGCCTCCCCGGACCGCCCCAGGTCCCCCACAACCGGAACGATCCGCGGCGATGCTAGTAGCGCCGAGTGCCGGAATTTCGGATCCTCGGGCCCAGGCGTCGGACACGCGCCCGGCTCCGACGTCACGTTTCCGAGCCCGGTGACGATCCGTTAGCTCGGATTCGATGGCCACAGGTTTCTCGGTGCGAGACTCTCTCGGAAGCACCATCTTGGCCTTCTCCATACCCCGCTACTACGCCGCGCGGGCGCCCCGAGATCGACGGGCTCCGTTGCGCGCGTCAAAGGTCGATAGGCCGCATACGGTGCCGACCGCGGTGGCCGGCCTTCCGAACGCAGACCCATCGCTTGCCGGGCCGGCGCCAGTCAGCGCTGCAGCGATCCACGGCGACTTCTGCCGGCGCGCTCGGTTCGCCGCCACCACACGGGCGCGGCCCCGCGGGCCGCAGCTGCTCGACGACGGTCTGCGCCGCTGTCGTTCTCATGAGGACCCCTTCCCCCTGTTTTCTTTGCCGGTCAGCGAGGCTGCCCGACTCCCGTTCAGCATCCTAAATGCCGGAATTGCCTTCCGCAATCGATCTGGACTGCGGAACAGGGTGAGGATTTTCAACCTGGTCTCGCTCCTAGCCTGCCCGGGAACCGTCGGGGCCCGGCAAGGGCGCTTCGTAAGGAGCTGGCGAGGCCTGGGGTAGTTTTCGGTCCCATGGCGGCGGTGTCGGGCGGCGGCCGTCGGGTGACGGCGGTGGCAGCGACCGCGCAACCTTCGGGGGCCGCCATCCTCATATGGGGCAACGTCATCGAGGACTGGCTCGGGCCCCTCTCCCTGTCCGTTGACGACTTCGTCGAACGCATGGACGGTGGCTGGATCTTCGGCTACTGCCGCGCCCTCGAGGTGGCCGGATTCCGGCCAGTGGTGCTCTGTGTCTCCGGGGCGGTACGGCGGCCGGAGCGTCGGCGCCACCGAGCGACGGGTGCGACGGTCTGGCTGCTCCCTCCTCCCCGGACGGCTCGACTCGTCCGCTGGCTGCACGATCCCTACGCCTGGAACCCCTGGGTCGGGATCGGGGCCGGCCGGCGACGCAAGATCGTGGGCGTCCCACTCTGGCTGATCGCGCCGTACCTCTCAACGCCCGTCGTAGCGCTCACGCGTGCCCTGCGTTACGAGAACTGCGAAGTGCTCATCTGCCAGGAGTACGAGGAGGGGCGGTTTGACCTGGTCTTCGGAGCATGTCGCCTGGCCGGGATCCGGATCTTCGCGACGTACCAGGGAGGGAACCACTGCCGCACCCCGGTCGAGCGTTTCGTCCGGCCAAGAACCGTCCGTGCCGCCGACGGTCTCCTCGTGGGCCCGGGCGTCGAACGGGATCGCATCGAGGCCGCCTACGCCCCCTCGCCAGATCGCGTTCACGACGTGCCCAATCCGGTCGAGTTACCCCCGCCGCGAACGGCCCGCCGCCGGGCGGCGGCGAGAAGGGCCCTCGGTCTCGACACCGACGACGTCGTCGTCTCCTATCTCGGCAGGATCGACGTCTGGCAAAAGGGCCTCGACGTGCTCGTCGACGCGTGGAGACGGTGCGTCGACGCCCGCCCAGAGCGCCCACTTCGGCTCCTCATCCTCGGCTCCGGCCGCGACAGCGCCCAGCTGAAGGACCTGATCGCCGAGCGGCAGGCATCCGGGGTGCACTGGCGGGACGAATTCGTCCTCGACCGGTCCATCGTCGCCCGCTACCACCACGCCAGCGACGTCTTCGTTCACCCCTCTCGTCACGAAGGCTTCGCCGTGGCGCCCGCAGAAGCGATGGCCGCGGGTCTTCCGGTCGTCGTGTCCGACGCCCCGGGAATGGTCGAGCTGCTCGGCGAGGAACGGGCGGGTGTCATGGTCCCCCAAGGAGATCCCGAGGCGCTCGCAGACGCTCTCGGCACGATGATCGACGATCTCGAGTCCGCCCGGAAACTCGGGATTCGTGCGCGCAAGAGAGTAGGCCGCCGATTCGCGACCTCGGTGGTCGGTGCCCAGCTCGAGTCGGTGCTCCGTCCTGGCGCTTCGCGAAAAACCGGTCCTCCCTTGCCCGCGGGGGCGGCTCGAGGGGCAGCAGGGGCGCCGTGCCCCGCCGACCCCCCGGCCGTTTCGGGCCATCTTCCTGTGAGCGTGGTCGTCCCCACGGTCGGCCGGCGGCTGCTCGAGGCGTGCCTCAAGTCGGTTCTTGCATGCCAGCCAGGACCCTCCGAGGTGGTCGTCCTCGATCAGAGCCACGGACTCGGGATCCCCACGCTCGTCCGTTCGCTGGGTGACCCTCGCCTGCGTGTCCTCGAGGACCGCGGTCGCGGCATCGCGCGAGCCACCAACGCGGGCATCGCCCACGCGGCCTACCGGACCGTCTTGGTGACCCACGATGACTGCACCGTCGCCGGCGACTGGATCGCGACGGGATCCCGGCTTCTCGCCGACCACCCGGGCGCGCTGCTCACCGGACGTGTACTGCCTTCGGGAGGATCGCCCTACGTCCCCTCGACGATCGACGATCCTGATCCCCGGGACTGGACCGGAACGGTGTGCGCAGGACAGCTGTATCCCGCAAACATGG
>Ga0209579_10000205_pt1 | contig 80402 bp, 74 predicted proteins | sample Coa_R1_2_FD_187152 | JGI IMG/M metagenome (GOLD analysis project Ga0209579, IMG submission 187152) | Surface soil microbial communities from Centralia Pennsylvania, which are recovering from an underground coalmine fire - Coalmine... | ecosystem: Environmental > Terrestrial > Soil >... | reverse complement strand
CCAGTACGCGGGATATTATGAACATGCTCCGAGCGGATTAAATCTGCCGACGTTTCGTCCGTATGTCGCCAATTTCGGCAGATGGCCCAGCCGCGATCCTCTCGGAGAAGATGCGGGGATTAACCTTTACGGTTATGTGGGCAACAAGCCGGTTCGATTGATTGATCCATTGGGGCTATGGCAATTTACAGTATACGGGGGCTCAGGCTTGGGCGGATATCTAACCTTTGGATATAATGGATTTAATAGTGGACATGGTCAGTGGAATCTTAGTCTCCGCGCCGGAGGCGGAAGCGGTCTTAATGTTGGGCTCGACCTCACGGATTCCGGTTGTAAAAACTCTGGTTGGAATCCACTAACGTTTGCAGGCGGTTTTGGAGGCTTTATTGCGGGTGGAGGTGGTGAAATGGACGTAAATTCAGATGGCACTCTCACCGGCTCCGCAGTCTTTCGAACTGGGGTTGCTGGCGCCGGCGGCTCGGTAACCGCTGCCCCTGATGGAGGGACTACTATGTCCCCAATTGGGGGATATGGAAATTGGGGGGCCGGCGGATTTGCTGGTACCGGGTGGACTTGGACATGGTAAATCCTTATGGAACCGACTCTTCTGATTTTCGCGATAGCATCGGCGGTGGCATTCTTTATATCTGTCCTGCGTACCAATATATTGGTTGATAGAATGCTAAAGAAGCTCTACAGTTCGCATCGTGAATTATGGGAGAGCTTGGGCGAACCAAAGGGATGGACTTGGGCGCCTCCCGGTGGAGTACCTCATCCGTTTCAGCGATTGTGGCCGGGCATGGCTTCGCTAGAGAAAGAACCTGCGTGGCTTGATTGCGCGCCCGATATAAGGTTAGATTTTCGGCAGTGGCAGAAGGAGGCGCGTCGCGCAAACTATGTCTTTTTTCCACTGATGGTTCTGATTGGCAGCTTGGCAGCCTGGTGTAGTCGGAAGTAGCTTTTTTCAAAAAGTGACGGCAAAGACCCATAGCCAGCGGCATGCCGCCATGCCAAATAGGGGGAAATGTGTTCCGATTCGCAGCTTCTTGCGACAACGCCGTGCACTATAAGGGCCGGTGGCTGTCTTCTCCTATTCCTCCGAACGCGTCAATACACGGGCCCGCCCCAACCGGCACTGTTTCCCATGACCAAGCGGTGTCACATTGAGCGGTGCTGGCTGAACACAACTTTGGGGACGGGATGAGACGCGCGACTGGATCGGTGATGTCACAAAAAGCTCCGTTGCTCGAGAGCCGCGGTCGAGCCCGATCTCCGCGACGGCGGCGAGAATAATATTCGTGCCGCTATCGTTGCCGAACGGTCTTGCAGCCTGTTTGCTGGCGCGATAGTCTTCTCATAATGCGGTGGCGTATCATCACGCTGTTTCTTCGCCTCCCTACCAGTACATGGGAGTTCTTCAAGCAACCCACCCAGCCCCCCGCGCGCAAGCGCGGGGGGCTGGGTGGGTTGCTTGAAGAACTCTTATGTACTGATAGCGAGAAGAACCCGGGGGATGAACTTCGCGGGCTAAAATTTTGGCGTGAGCAAGATTTTGCCGGTCATCTCGGGCGGCTGTTCGAGGCCGAGCAAAAATAAAAGCGTCGGTGCGACGTCGGCCAGGATGCCGTCCTTGCACTGAAACGCCTCCGAATCGGCGGCGACGTAGAGGCAGTGGACGAGGTTTGTCGTGTGCGCGGTGTTCGGCGAGCCGTCGGGGTTGCGCATCAATTCGCAGTTTCCGTGGTCGGCTAGGATGAGCGCTTTGCCATCCAGTTCCAGAACCTTGTTGACAACCTGCCGCACGGCGTCGTCGATTGTCTCGACCGCTTTGATCCCGGCGCTGACGACTCCGGTGTGTCCGACCATGTCGGGGTTCGCGAAGTTCAGGATGACCAGGTTGTAGTTCGGCAGCCCTTTCAACACTTCCGCCGTGACCCCGGCGGCGCTCATCTCCGGCTGCAGATCGTAGGTGGCGACCTTGGGCGAGGGGATGATCTTGCGGTCTTCGCCCGGGAACGGCTCCTCGATTCCGCCGTTGAAGAAATAGGTGACGTGCGGATACTTTTCCGTCTCGGCGATGCGGAGTTGTTTCATCCCCGTCCGGCTTACCACCTGGCCCAGGATGTTCTCGAGCGATTGCGGGCGGAAGACGACCGGGCAGTCATACGTTTTGTCGTATTCCGTCAGGGTCACATACAGGATGTCCGGGGTGACGCCGCGGTCGAATCCGGCGAAGTCCTTGAACAGAAAGGCTTGCGAAAGCTGGCGCGTCCGGTCGGTGCGGAAGTTGAAGAAGAGAACGACGTCGCCGTCCCGGATGCGCTGTTCCTCGTAGTGCGAGAAAATGAGCGGGGGCAGGAATTCATCTGTCTTGTCCTTGGCGTATTGCTTCTTCACCGCTTCGTCGGGTGAATCGCCGGAGAACTCTCCGCGCCCGAGGACGATGGCGTCCCACGCGAGCTTGGTGCGTTCCCAGCGGCGGTCGCGATCCATGGCGTAGTAACGCCCGATGACGGTGGCGATGCGCGCGCCGGTCGGTTTCAGGCCGGATTCGACATATGCGAGAAACTCCGCGCCGCCCGTGGGCGACGTGTCGCGCCCATCCGTGATGGCGTGGACGAGGATGTCCTCGACGCCCGATTCCTTCGCCAGCCTCGCCAGCGCGAGGAGATGGTCCTGGTGGCTATGCACGCCGCCGTCCGAGACGAGTCCGAGGAAATGCAGCCGATGGCCGCGCGCTTTCGCGAAAGCGTCCCGGAGCACGGGGTGCGATTGCAGTTCTCCGTCCGCGATGGCCTTGTTGATGCGCGTCAAATCCTGATAGACGATCCGCCCCGCGCCGAGATTGAGATGGCCGACCTCGGAGTTGCCCATCTGGCCGGGAGGCAGGCCGACGTCGAGGCCGCTGGCGCTCAAGACGCTGCCGGGGTAGGCGGCGTAGAGATGGTCGTGGAAGGGCGTTTTGGCGAGGAGGGTGGCGTTGCCGTCCGCCTCGGCCCCCGCGCGTCCGTTCGGGTTGATTCCCCATCCGTCGCGTATGATCAATATGACTGGGTTAGGCATCGTGGTTTGATTGATTTTCCGCGCGGGGATGGGTCAGGTGGGCGCCGGTGCGAATAAACTCAACTCCCGATCCAAATCCCGCGTGGACAACATCGACGTCAATGCCACATTTGGTTCTCCGACGCGAGCTAAAATGATGGTTCATCACGCAATCCGCGGCGGCTCTCTCCCTTAGACGCGCCGCAAACTGGCATTCAATCGTCCGGCAATCCCCTGAGCAGGTTGCCCAAATCCTTCTTCAGCACCCTGGCGATGGTGCAGAGTTTTGAGAGGCTCAGGTTGTATTGACCACGCTCGATGCCCCCCATGTAGCTGCGGTCAATCTCAGTTCTGAATGCCAGTTCCTCCTGGGACCAGCCAGTTTTCTTCCGTGCCCTCCGGATGCGCTCTCCCAGGATTTTCAGTGTTTTGGCCGGCTCCACGAGAAGCGTCGAGTGTCACCGGCATGATGGAAATAACGCCACGGGATATATCCATCATTTTCCCTTGACGGATTAATAATGAGGGCATAGCCTCGAAAACTCCAATCCATCAAACCCCACCGGGAGGCAAACCCATGAACACTATCCAGACCGCCAAGGAGCGCTCAACGTTGACGATGTCGAACCTTTCAGCAGCCCAACCAAAAGATCAGCCGTTTTTCAACGAGACGGTGTTACCCGGTTTGGGAAAGGGGAAACGCCGGGAACGCCTTCCGCGCGCCAGATCAATTACGCTTTGTGCCCTCGTTTTTACCGCCGGCCTCGTCTGTGCGTTCGCGGAACCGCCACCGAATGACAACTTTGCCAATGCACAAGCATTAGTTAACGGATCGACCGTTGCAGGGACCTTGCAAGATGCGACGAGAGAGCCCGGCGACCCATTCTCGGGCACTGGTTATATTCCACCTACTGTGTGGTATCGGTGGACGGCAACCGCTTCGGGAGTGGGGCAAGTGTCCGTGGTTTTTCATAGTGCGCAAAGGAGCAACTTGCAAACGCTGATTGGGAGCGGCCAACTTACGGGAAAATACATTACGGACGACGGGGACGATTCAGAGTTTTATGTCGTTCAGGGACAGACCTATAACATCTGTTTCGATGGCGACGACGCCGGCGCTACGTTTACGATCGGCCTTGCCGCGGATGCTTCTTTGCCTGCGGACACGCAGTTTGTTCCACCGCTTTCCAACGATAACTTTGATGATGCGCTTCAGTTGGGCGATCTGAAGGACGATTTTGTTTTATACTCTCTGGGCGCGACTTTTGAACCTTTCGAGGAAGAAATGCTCGATTCTGTCAACGCCGACTTTTCTTCAGGTGATGATGGAGGAGTGTGGGTGGCGTGGACTGCGCCGGTAACAGGCTCCGCTGTTCTTACAGCCAAGAATTTAGCGAACGCCAAGATAATCTTGTTGGTTGGAACCGGTTCCTCCATCGAAACCTTGGACGTCCTAGCCGGTTCCGATACAGGGGGAGTCACTTTTGATTGTGAAAAAGGAGTGACGTATCGCCTTTATTTTCTGAACCAGTCCTCCGATGGACTGTTCGCCAGCATTTCAGCCACGGCGTCGAACACCCATCCAGCATTTTTTAGCGGCGAAGCCAGTCTCGGGAATGGCGTTTACTACCTCGCTTTTCAGAACGGTAACAAGTTCGGGTATTATAATTACTCTTTTTTTCCGTATCTCTATCACTACGATCTCGGCTTCGAATATTTCATAGACGCGAATGATTCCGCGCATGGAGCGTACCTGTATGATTTCGCGAGCGGTCACTTCTTTTACACGAGCCCCAGCTTTTCATTCCCCTACCTCTATGACTTCACTCTAAAGGCATATATTTACTATTATCCGAACGCGGGCGTGCCGGGACGCTACACCGCCGAACCTCGCTATTTCTATAACTTTGCAAAACAACAAATCTTCTCTATGTGAGGGCCTAGTCAGCCATATAAGATGTCTTCGAGATGAGTACGCCGTTTTACCGACCTTTCAGTGGCAAGTTAGATGAAATGCCGATTTCGAGGGGCAATGGGTCCGCTTCTCGGAGAAGCGAGCGGTTGCGCAGGATCGAACGTCCTTGAAAAGGACGAGGTGACAATCGTAACGCGGACAAAGAACCGCCTGATACTGTTGCAACGCTGCATTCAGTCGGTTCTTAACCAAACCTACCAAAATTGGCGTCACGTCATAGTAAATGACGGCGGCGATCGCATCGCTCTGGAAATGCTCTTGAGCGAGTTCAAGCTTTTGTATCGCGGAAGGTTGGACGTTATTCACCACGTGAAGTCGATCGGCATGCAAAATGCCTCTAATGCGGCGATAGCGACGTCATCGGGCGAGTTCATTACAATCCATGATGACGACGACTGGTGGAGTCCGGCCTTCCTGCAGCAATGCGTCACGTTCATGAACGAGACGTCGCCGAAGAGCGTTTGCAAAGGGGTGGTGACCCAGACCACGCGCGTGTTCGAAGAAATAGGCCCGGGCGGGGAGGTTCTGGAGTTGCGACGCGAAGCGTATCTCCCGGTGGAACATATAAGTTTGTTTCGGTTGGCGTCCGACAATCTCTTTCCGCCAATCGCATTTCTATATCGCCGGGAAGTGCATGGACGGATAGGCGTGTTCGACCAAAGGTTCAGCGTTCTTGGGGATTGGGATTTCAACCTCAGATTTCTGCAAAAGTATGAGATCGGAGTCATCATGAAATCGCTGGCGTTTTACTCCTGGCGCTACCAAGGCGGAGAGTCGGCGTACGCCAACACGGTCACCGGCGGAATCAGCGAGCATCACGTCAAAGCCAACGAGATCCGGAACCATTATTTACGCGATGACCTGGAGACCGGCTCCATCGGGGTCGGCTATTTGCTCAATCTTTCGATGCATATGCACGGCAGCGCGGCGAAGCTCTGGGACTTGAATTATAAAACGGAGCGAGTGTTGAAGACGACGCAACAAATCGAAAAGCGGCTCGCTCCGCATTCTTCGAACAAACGAAACGGTGGCGGGACGAAGAGATCCGGCATCACAATGGCGGCGGTGGCGCCAAATGCGTTCGTTGGGGGCGTGCTTTACAAATCTCTCGTTCGGAAGCTGGAACGAGTTTCGGTTCTTTCGCTCGACGTATTCGATACGGCGCTGTTGCGTCTGGTCCGGAAGCCGGCGGATGTGTTTCTTTTTGCGCAAGCCAAAGCCAGGCTGGCGCTAGGTCAGCCGGAGTTTCCTTTCGCACAGGCTCGCAGTTCCGCCGAGCGGATCGCTCGCGAGACGTTCAGAAGTAAATTTGGAAATGACGAGGTGACATTGGAGCAGATTTATCGCGTGTTATGTGATCTTGGCGGCATTGACCCCGCGCTGGTGGCGGGACTGATGCAGGCAGAGTTGGATGCGGAGGGCGATCTTTGCTACGCAAATGCGCTGATCTTGGAACTCTGCCGAAATGCGAAGCGCATGGGCAAACGCGTTATCTTTTTATCAGATACGTACTTCTCCTCCCGCCAGGTTGGCAACCTCCTGCAAGCGGCTGGGTATCCCCCACTCGAGATATTTGTCTCAAGCGAGTACCAGGCGTCCAAGCACGATGGAAGGCTCTTTGATCTGGTGATATTGAAGATGGGCGCGAGTCCGGAAGACATCCTCCATATTGGAGATAATCACCACTCGGATTGCAGCCGGGCGCATGCGCATGGGTGGAACGGAGTTTTATTCCGACAAAACCCGGCACATGCGCCGTTTATAGACGAGGCGGGTGAAGTGGCGTTCTTCGTGGATAACGACGTCTCTGGAAGCCTCACAACAGGCCTTGCGCGTCGCCGGCATTATTCACGCTTCAATATCGGTTCCGATCGTAAATCGGATGTTTGGCAAAAAATCGGCTATGAGATTGCCGGACCCATTTATCTCTCGTTTCTTAGCTGGATTATAAAACGATCAACCGAACTTGGCGTAAAGCGGTTATTCTTTTTATCGCGCGACGGCTACAACTTGCTCGAAGCGTTTAATTTGATGGTCAAACGCTGGCAGCTCGACTTGGGAGGCACGTACTTGTATGCATCGCGGCGGTTATATAACGTGCCGAGCATCGGCAAGCTGGATGGCGAGGCCATCGAGTTTCTCCTAACGCCAAATCCGGGCCTGCGCGTAAAGGACTTTTTTTTGCGAATAGGGCTGGATCCCCGCCAGTATCGCGAGGCGCTTCATGATTATGGATTTCGGTCCCTGAACGAGCTCCTTACCACGGACCGCGGCGCTTTCGCGTCGGATGACGCGCATCGACGCTTGCGGTTTTGTTTCAAGCTTATAGCAAATGACATTGAACTACTTGCCTCCAATGAGAGATCCAAAGCGCTTGATTATCTGAGGAGTCATGACTTTGGATCCAGGGGAGTCGCAATCGTTGACCTTGGATGGCGCGCCTCCCTGCTCGGATCGCTACAAGGGTTGATAAGAATGGACAACGACCCCGCCTTCCGTCTAAGAGGATTTTATTTCGGGACCTGGCAGCAGGCCCAAGCCGTGATGGATGCGGATTGCGAGCTGGAGTCCTTCTTTTTCCATCTGGGCAAGCCTGAAGCGCGGAGAAGTCTTGTCTCGGAATGCGTGGAACTCGTGGAACTCCTTTTCAGCGCTCCCCATCCGTCCATCATCGGCCTTCAAAAGTGCGGGGCGTCCGAGTGCTGGAGTCCCGTTTACGGCCGCGCGGAACTGAACGAACGGCATATGAACGGAAGCGCCATGATTCTTGAAGGCGCTCTTGCCTACGTAGAAGACATGTTGCGCTATAGTTCAGAGCCCATGGCGGCAAATGATCTCACTGGTTATATCGAACGGGTGCTCAAACGTCTTCTTTCGAGTCCGACCTTAAACGAAGCACGCGAACTCGGAAGTCTTCCGCACAGGGATGCCTTTGGAGACACAGCGCGCTCTCGTTTCCTGGCTAAGCTCCCAAGCTTGCCGCAAAGATGGGTGCGTCCTCGAAGTTTAATCAAGGCTTACAGACGCTCCTACTGGAAAAAAGCGTTTCTAGCGCAACTTTCTCCGAAGCGGGCGGCCTGGGTCAAATCGAAAGCGTGATCCGTCAAGGCGGAGGCGGCGCTTCTTCATCATCTTCGTCTTCCTCCTCGATCTCGCGCCGCCATTTGATCGAGAGCGAGGGCCTTAGGAATCCATACAACAGATAGGCGATAAAGAGGATGGCGGGCATCCATTCGTATTCCCGCACCGTGAAGAGGAGAATGATGCAGATGGCGAGGAAACGCGGAATGGACTTCTGCGTCCGCCAGTTCACACCCTTGAAACTCGGGTAGCGGAAGCCGCTGAACATCATGAACGACAGGAAGAGCATGAGGACGGGCAGCACGTATCGCCACTGGCCGATCTCGTGTTCCCCGCGCTGCATCCGCAACAAAAACAGGGTGATCGAGGCGATGACTCCCGCCGCCGCGGGAATGGGAAAGCCCTTGAAATCTTTGTCCGCGCCAGGGCCGCTGGCGGCGGCGATGCAGTTGAAGCGCGCCAGCCGAAGCGCGCCGCACGCCAGGTAAACGAAAGCGACGAGCCAGCCGTAGTGGGGCGATTCGCGCAGGACGATGCGGTAGATGAGCAGCGCCGGCGCCAGCCCGAAGGAGACGATGTCCGCGATGGAGTCGAATTCCCGCCCGAAAGGGCTTTCGTGCCCGCCAAGCCGCGCGAGCCGCCCGTCCAGCATGTCGAAGATGCATGCGCCCAGGATGAACCAGATGGCCTCGTGGAACGGCGCGAAGGGCGGCAACTGCTGGTCCTGCAAGAGCGCGCCTTCCAGGATGCTGCGCGTCGCGGCGAACCCGCAATAGAGATTGCCCGCCGTCATGAGATTCGGCAGGAGATAGATCTTTGGGCTTCCGTTGGGGGCGGGGTCGCTCATTGGGGCAGGCGCGCGACGATGGATGCTCCCCCTTTGACGCGTTCGCCCACCCGGACGGTGATGGCGCTGCCGGCTGGGACGTAAATTTCCGTGCGCGAGCCGAAGCGGATCATCCCGAAGCGCTCGCCTTTTTTCACCTCGTCGCCCGGGTTCATCCACGCCACGATCCGGCGGGCGATAAGACCCGTTATCTGCCGCACCACGACCACCGCGCGGCCATTTTCGAACGCCCAGGTGCGGCATTCGTTCAGGCGGGTTGCGTCCGGGTGGCGCGCGTCCAGGAATTTCCCGACATGGCGTTCCGAGTAGGTGATCTTCCCGTCAATCGGCGCGCGGTTCGTATGGACATCGAAGACTGAGAGGAAAATGGCGATCCTCGTCATCGGCGTTTTCACCACTTCGGGTTCGAGCATCTCCTCCACCTCGACCACCAGGCCGTCCGCCGCGGCGACTACCGCGTTCGGGTCAACGGGAACCTCGCGATCCGGATCGCGGAAGAAGCAGAGGCTGAACACGATCAGCAACACCCAGGGCGCGGCCAGCCAGGGCAGCAGGAAGTAACTGCCCGCCGCCAGAAGCAAAAGGACGGCGAAAATCCACCGCCCTTCGCGCAAGGTTTGCATTCGCATACGCTTTCCTTTATTCGGGACGTTTGTATTTGTAAATATTTCACGGTAGCTTGCTGTTCCATGACAACTACTGCCGCCGTCAGCCCAGACGCCACCATGCGCGAAATCCTGGAGGTTTTCCCGGGCGCCCAGCGCGCTCTTTTCAGGAAATACCACATAGGGGGGTGCAGCAGTTGCGGCTTCCGCCCGGACGAGACGCTCGCCCAGGTTTGCGCCCGCAGCGGCGGTCTTTCGCCCGCGGAGGCGCTGAACCACATCCAAACCAGCCACGAGGCCGACCTGAAGTTCCAGGTCTCGCCCGCCGATCTTGCCCGCGAAAAAGACGCGGTAAAGCTGCTCGACATAAGGACGCGGGAGGAGTTTGACGCCGCCCGCATCGAAGGCGCGACTTTTTTCACCCAGGAATTGATGCAGGAGATCCTTTCCAAATGGAACCCCGCGGAAGCGATGGTCATGATCGACCACCAGGGGGTGCGCGCCATGGATGCGGCGGCCTTTTTCGCCGGGCACGGTTTCACGAACGTCAAGGTCCTGCGCGGCGGCATCGACGCCTGGAGCGTGGAAGTCGATCCCTCTGTCCCGCGCTACCATCTTGAATAACCGATCTCCAATGAGCGACCTGCAACAGCGCATCGAAGACGCCGTCCAGAACCCGCGAAACCTGGGCGAGATGGAAAACGCGGACGCCGTCGGCACGGTGGGCAGCCCCGATTGCGGGGATATGTTAAGGATGTGGGTGAAATTCAAGGAGCAGGACGGCGTCAAGGTCATCGACCGCGCGACCTTCCAGACCTTTGGATGCCAGACGGCCATCGCGGTCGCCAGCGTCGCCACGGAACTCATCGCGGGCAAAACCGTGGACGAAGCGCTCGCCCTTTCCGGCGAGGAATTGTCCTCCCCGCTCGGGCCGCTGCCGCCCATGAAAATCCATTGCGCGCAACTCGTGGAGAGCGCCCTCCGTTCGGCCCTTGCCCAAGACCGGGAGGGACCCGCCGCGCCCGCGCCCGCGCAAACGCCGGGGCTGCTGGAGCAATTCCAGGCGCCGCAAACCGCCCGCAAGGTTATTTTAAAATGATGCACGAGAACACCGAGATAACGTTGAGCCGCGACTGCGCCGCCATCCAGATACCGAGCGGGGTGGAAGTAACCCTTCCCGCTGGAACGAAAACCCTCATCACGCAATCGCTGGGCGGCAGCTACACCGTCGCCACGGATCGGGGGCTTGCGAGGATCGCCGACAAGGACGCCGACGCGCTGGGCCTCCAGCCCGCCGCCGTCGCAGCCGCGCCCGCGGGTGAAGCCGGGCAGGCCAGCGAGGTCAACGAAAAAGCGGTCTGGGATCAGCTCAAGACGTGTTACGACCCGGAAATCCCCGTCAATATCGTCGACCTCGGCTTGATCTACGATTGCAGCGTCAGCCCGGACGCCGCCGCGGGCGGCGCGAGGGTGGATGTAAAGATGACCCTCACCGCGCCGGGTTGCGGCATGGGCCCGACCCTGGCCGCCGAAGCCCGGAGCAAAATCCTGAGCGTCCCCGGCGTCAACGACGCGGACGTCGAACTGGTCTGGGACCCGCCCTGGAACCCCGACATGATCAGCGAAGCCGGGAAAATGAAGCTCGGGATGATCTAAGGCGGTTGTGTCATGCACTTTGCCCGTTCTTGGTTGCTCTTCGTTGTCGAAGCAGTTGTGTCAGCCGCCTAAACACCTGGAACGGCTTGCCGCTTTGGCGTTGCCTCCCGCTCCCAGGCGGCAACGACAGGGAGCGCGGGTGGCGACGAAACCAACGGCGGATTTGTCTAAAAATACAGGGTTGCGTCGCCCGCGCGGCCGCCTATAGTTCGACCTCCCGTATGTCACAGCACCGAAGCCTGAAAGGCGCCAGCAAGATCGCCGCCAAACGCAACGTCCTCAAGCGCTTTGAGCGCGTGGAAGTCCTCAAGAAACGCGGCCAGTTCAAGGATGGCGACAAGGTCATCGGCCTTCGCAAGACCAAGCCGGACGTTTAGGCGCCGCATGTTGGCCGCCGCCCTCCACGGTTTCCGGCGTGGGGATGACGACGGGTTGACAGCCGAGGATCGACGGCTAATATCGGGCGGCATGCGACCTCAGCAGCGCCATGTGATTGACGCCGAATCCGTCGAAGACGGAGGGGGCGTCCCAGATGTACGGGAAGGCATCCGCCTGGCCCAGCAGAATCTCCTGCGTCTCCAGCACCCGGAAGGGTATTGGGTGGGCGAACTGATGGTCGACGCCACGCTCTGCGCCGATTACATCCTCTACATGCATTGGGCGGAGAAGGTGGACGCCGTTCTCCAGGAGAAATGCGTCCAGCATATTCGCGCCAGGCAGAAGGAGGATGGCGGCTGGAATATTTATTACGGCGGCCCCAGCGAGATAAACGCCTCCGTAAAAGCGTACTTCGCGCTGAAGCTCGCGGGCGATTCCCCGTCGGACCCCTGGATGTCCGAGGCCCGCGCCACCATCCTGCGGCTGGGCGGCATCCCGCACATGAACACCTACGCGAAGCTGTACCTCGCGTTGCTGGGCCAGTTCCCCTGGAAATACCTGCCGACCATCCCCGTGGAATTCATCCTCCTGCCGGACTGGCTCTTCTTCAATGTGTACGAGATGTCCTCCTGGAGCCGGGCGATGCTCATGCCGCTGGCCATCATCAACCATTTCAAGCCGACCCGGTTCCTCCCCGCGGACAAGCAACTCCACGAGCTTTACCCCGCCGGCACGGAAAACAACGACTTCACGATGCGGCGCGACCACCGCCTCCTGACGTGGCGGAATTTTTTCCTGCGGTGCGACTCCCTGTTGAAGCTGCACGAGAACACCCCGTGGAAACCGCTCCGCCAGGCGGCCCTCGAAAAGGCCGAGCAGTGGATGGTCGAGCGGATGGGCGAAGGCTCCGACGGCCTCGCCGCGGTCTTCCCGGCGATGCTGAACTCCATCATCGCCCTCAAGACCCTCGGGTATTCGGAGGATAACCCCATCCTGGCGAAGGCGATCCATGATTTCCAGGGGTTGTTCGTCGAGGATCCCCACGACTTTCGCATCCAGCCGTGCCTTTCCCCGGTGTGGGATACCGCGATCAACATCGTCGCCCTCGTCGAGTCGGGCGTCGAAGCCGATCATCCCGATGTCCGCCGCGCTTCGAAGTGGCTGGAGAAGAAGGAAGTCCTCATGAAAGGGGACTGGAGTCTGAAAAACGCGCATCCCGAGGCCAGCGGCTGGGCGTTCGAGTTCAACAACGTCCACTACCCGGACACGGATGACACCGCCATGGTGCTCATGGGATTGCGTCTCGTGAAGCCCGAGGACGCCCAGGCGAACGAGCGGATGTTCGAGCGGGCGCTGGCGTGGCTGCTGAGTTTCCAGTGCCGCAACGGCGGTTGGGGGGCGTTCGACAAGGAAGTGACGAAAAACTGGCTCGAAGACGTGCCGTTCGCCGACCATAACGCGATCCTCGACCCGACTTGCAGCGATCTCACGGGCAGGATTCTCGAACTGCTCGGCTATATCGGCTTTGACCGGGCGGATCGCCGGGTCGAGCGCGCGGTGGAATATCTCCGGCGCACGCAGGAGGACGACGGCTCCTGGTATGGGCGCTGGGGCGTCAATTACATCTACGGCGCCTGGCAGGTTCTCCGCGGTCTGCGCGCCATGGGCCTCAACATGAAGGAGGACTGGATATTGCGCGCCCGCGACTGGCTGGAAAGCTGCCAGAACGAGGACGGCGGCTGGGGCGAAACGTGCGCCACGTACGACGACCCTTCGCTCAAGGGCAAGGGCGAGAGCACGCCGTCCCAGACGAGTTGGGCGCTCATGGGCCTGTGCGCCTGCGACGATCTCGACCGCCCGCGCATTCGCAAGGGGATCAACTACCTCCTGCGCACGCAGAACTGCGACGGCTCATGGTACGAGCCCCAGACGACCGGCACCGGTTTCCCGAAGGTCTTCTACCTCAAGTACGACATGTACAGGAACAACTGGCCGCTGCTCGCCCTCGCCACTTACGAGAACTACAAGGCCGGCCTCTTCCACCGGCAGAGCTTCTACCGCTGCCGCTGAGAAACGGGCGGGCGAGTCAATTCGTCCTTCGTAAAGTCCCAGGAGGTGAACCAATCCTCCCGGATCGTCAGGACGACCGTCTCGGCCGGGGTCGCGGGCGTGAACGGGACATATTTCCCCGCGTGCCGCGTGATGAAGGCGCTGGTTTCCTCCTTCAGGACTCCGGCGGCCTTCAAGTCCTCCAGCGTGAGCGGCTTGTAGTCCGACCTGCCGTGGAAATATTCCCTGAATTCGGTTTCGACCGCGCGCAATCCCGTCGCGAATACCTGGCCTTCGCTATACCTCTGTTCCACATGCGCGGCGTTGTAAACCCACCAGCCCAGAAACCAGAGCGGCAGCAGAACGACAGGCGAAAAGACGAGGGCGAAGAGCACCCTCTGTTTGGTTGATTTGTCCGGCATCAGCCCGGGATCGTAATCCGCAACACGCTCGCGGAGCCGCCTGCGGGAACCAGCGCGCGGTCATCCTGCGAGGCGGAGACAAGGAACAATTCGCCCGGCTTGAACCGGCGTTTGGCGCAAAGCAGATCGCCTTCCAGGCACGCGAAAAGCGCGAACGTATCCGGCCCGCAGGCTTCCCGGGCGTGCTCCAGGCTCCATTTTTCCACGCGGAAATATTCGCACTCCACCACCAGTTCGCCCTTCATCTCCTGGAGCGCGGGTTCCACGTCGTTGAAGTCGATGGAGCGCAGCGATTCCTCGATGTGGAGCTGCCGCGGCTTGCCGTCCAGGCCCGTCCGGTTCCAGTCGAATACGCGGTAGGTCGTGTCGCTGTTCTGCTGGATTTCGATGATGAGATTCCCCGCCCCGATGGCATGCACCCGCCCGCTGGGGATGAAGATCGCGTCGCCCGCTTTCACTTCTATCCGGTGCAGTTTGTCGGCCACGTCCCCCGTGTCCAGGGCGCGCTCGAAATCGGCCCGGCCCACTCCGGGCTTGAAACCGGCGAAGAGGTCGGCGTCGAGCCTGGCTTCGACCACATACCACATTTCGGTCTTTGGCTCGCCGTTCAGCTCCGGGGCCACTTTCGCCGGGGGATGCACTTGCACGGAGAGCCGCTCCTGGCAGTCGAGTATCTTGAGCAGCAGGGGAAACCGCGGCGACTCCGAGTCGAAGCGCGTCCCGAACACCGGTTCGCGCATCCGCTCCCATATCTCGTGCAGCGTCATCCCCTTCAGAATCCCGGCGTGGACGACGCTTTGCGCCTCCTCGCGGTCGACGACTTCCCAGGACTCCCCGATCCGCGTCCCCGCCGGCAGCGTTTTGTGAAACACCGCCTCGAGCTGCCGCCCGCCCCAGACGCGCTCCATGTAAAGCGGCTCAAAAACAATCGGTTCGTCGATATGCATATAATTCCTCGCCTTTGCAACCATACCGGATACCGTCCCGGAGAAGGAAATGAAAGTCTTCTATCTCGGTCCTCCGAAAACGTTCTCGGAGCGCGCCGCCGAGATTCTTTCCAGGGATGTCCGCATCCCCGAGCCGAATTTTCAAAGGGTGGCGCTGCAAACCGCCCAAACGCCGGGCGCGGGAGGCGTCCTTCCCTACTATAATCTTCTCGAAGGGCTGATCCAAGAGTCTCTCGATCTGATTTACGAATACAAGTTCACTATTCATAACGCATGCCGGGTTCCCGTTGAGCTTTGCATAGGCGGTTTCGAGGGCAAAACCATCCATTCCCACACGAAGGCGCTGGCGCAATGTTCCGACTACCTGGGAGAAAATTTCCCCGAAGCCGCCCTTCTGCCCGAGGCGAGCACGGCGGACGCCGCCCGGTTGGTTCGGGCCGCGGGCCGCGGCATGGCGATCGCCAGCCGGGCGGCGCTCGCCGAGCAAGGGTTGGATGTCCTCGAGGCGGATATCGGGAATCGCAGGCACGGGCGGCGGAATTTCACCGACTTCCTGCTTGTCTCCGCGGACCCGGCGCCGCCCGCGGGCGAAGGGCCGTTTCGCACGATGGTCGCCATCACTCCGCCCACGGATCGCGTCGGCTTGCTCGCCGAGATTCTTTCCGTGATACGGGAGAACCACCTGAACATCGCGAAAATCCATTCCCGGCCCGCCATCGACCTGGTCGAGATGGCTATCGAGCCGCAGATGTTTTATTTGGAGATCATGTCGGACAGAAAGGACATCCAGGCCTTGACCGATGCGTTCGGCGAGAACACCGTCCGGATACTCGGCTCCTTCCCCGCGCTGGGGAATTCATGAAGAACTGTCTGGTCATCGGTCGCGACGGGAAGTTTGGGTCGATCTTCGCCGGGAAACTGGCGGCGGAAGGGCTTTCCGTCGAGGGCATCGACGTTTCCGCGAGCCGGGAGGAACGGGAAAGCCTCGCCGCCGCCTCGGATTGCATCGTGCTCTGCGTGCCGGAAGCCGTTGTCATCGAGTCGATCCCGCTGCTCGCCGGTTGCGTGAAACCCGAGGCAGTCATCGTCGATATCGCGTCCGTCAAATCGCGGATCGGGCAGGCGGTTTCGCAAGCGGGGCTTCGCGCGGCTTATTTGAGCATCCACCCGATGTTCGGCCCGCTCTCCGACTTCGAGGGGAAGAACATCGGCGTCGTCCCGCTCGGCGGAAACGCGGACCCGTTCATCGCCCTCCTGCAAAAATGGGGCGCGCGACTGACAACCTTCACCGCCGCGGAGCACGACCGGACCGTGGCGTACGTCCAGGCGATGACGCACGCGGCCATCCTGCAAATGGGCGCCGCCCTGCGGAACGCGGCGGTGCCGTGGGAGCCGTTGTCGACGCCGGTGCACACCTCCGTGCTCGCATTGTGCGCCCGGATCGTCACAGGCGATCCCTCTCTTTACTGGGACATACAAACCGCGAACCCGTTCGCCGCCCAGGCGCGGGACGACTATGCGAACGCCCTGGCCGATCTGTCCGAGATGATCCGGCAATCCGATTACGAAGGCTTCAAGCGGCTCTTCGCCGACCTGGCGTTTACTTCGCGGCTTCCTTCCGGATAGCCGCGAACATCTTTCCTATGCCGACCTGGTTGGCCTTGTTCGCGATGAAGGAGGGGAGCGCGCCGCCGCTGTCCGTGTAGATCTGGTAGATCGCGAGCGTCTTGTTGTGGCCGGCCGGCTCCAGCCTCCAGCTTCCTTCGTCCACCGTCACGCGGACGACGCCCGGTTTCTCCGGCGGGCCGAGAGCATTCGCCAATTCCCAGCGCGAGATATAAGTCGCGCCCGCCGGGGTCGTTTTGGTCTCGTGCCTGACCCGGAGAGTGTAGTCGCGGCTAGAACAAAGAGGCGGCGATATCCGCTGATAGCTGATAAACGAGTCGCCCTCGCGCTTCAGGATCGAGCATTCCACCACATAGGGCATGAAACGCGTATAGGCGGGCACGTCATCCAGCACGTCGCGCACGGCCTCGGGCTTTGCGTCAACGGAGCCGACCGCCTTGAATTCCTTGATGCTCGATCCGGTGCGAACGCGGCTGTAGATGGTTACGTCATCCTTCTGGCTGCTCAGCGTCCAATCATCGGCTTGGGCGTGCAAAAGGAGACTGAGGGTGAGAACAACGAAGGGGAGGGGGGATTTCATCGGGGGGGGGAAAGAACTTAACATATATGTCAAGATTTGACATCGCCGCCGTCCTGGAAAAGTTTGTTCGCCAGAAAGTCGCCCTCGGTGAATATGAAACCGCCAGCGAGGTTGTCCGTGAAGCGGTGCGCCTTCTCAGGCGGTCCGAGCTTTGACGGGGGGCGCAGTGCAAATATTGAACATATCGTCCTGCGCCGCTATATCTTTCAAATATGGGACGTCAATGGCTCCAGGCAAAACGCGAAGTCGCCGGTCTTAAAAAAGGCCAGCTTGTCGGCAAGCTCGTCAAGGAGATCATGGTCGCCTCCAAACTCGGCGGCCCCGATCCCGAGGGGAACGCGCGCCTTTTCGCCGCGGTGGAGAAGGCCCGCAAAGCCAGCGTCAGCCGGGATGTCATCGAACGCGCGATCAAGAAAGGCGCGGGCGTCGGCGCGGACAAGCTCGTCCTGGAGCATATCGTTTTTGAAGGCTACGCCCCGCACAAGGTTCCGGTCATCGTGGAAGTCCTCACCGACAACCACAACCGCACCGCGCCCGATATCCGGCTTCTTTTCAAGAAGGGGCAGCTTGGCGCGCCGGGCAGCAACAAATTCCTGTTCCAGCACGACGGCCTCGTCGAGGCGCACCGCGCCGGCGCGGACGTGGACATCGAGGCCGCCGCGATCGAAGCGGGCGCGAACGAGGTCGAGCCGCTGACCCACGACGCGAACGACGACATACCGCCGGAGAGCACGGGCGCGCGGTTCCTAACCGAACGCACCGCGTGCGCAGCCGTCTCGAAATGGCTTTCGGAAAACGGGTGGACCGTGGTGACGAGCGAGCTGGCGTACATCCCGAAGCAATACCCTCTCCTCACGCCCGAACATAAAGCCGAGGTGGGCGAATTCCTCCAGGCGCTCGACGACCACGATGACGTCCATCGCGTCTGGGCCGCGTTGAAATGACCGATGATCGGCGAGGCGTATCTCCAGATGCGGTCGCGGCTGGATTCCGCGCTCCACGATCTCTCGCGCCTTGCGAACGACCTCAACGCCGCGCCCGAAGCGCTGGAAATCCTTCACAAACTCGGCGGCAGTCTTCGCGAGCCGTTTCTTTTCGTGGTCGCGGGCGAGGTTAACGCGGGGAAATCGTCGCTTCTTAACGCTCTTTTTGGCCGCGAGTTCGCGAAAGTCGGCGTCCTCCCCACCACGGACAAAATCTACGTCTTCAAATACGGCGAGGAGCAGGCCGATGTCCCCCTCTCCGCCCGCCTGGTGGAATGCCACCGGCCCGAAGCCTTCCTGCGCGACTTCAACATCGTCGACACGCCCGGGACAAACACCATCGTCGCCGAGCACCAGGAGATAACCGAGCACTTCCTGCCGGTGGCCGACGCGGTGTTCTTCGTATTCTCCGTGGTGAACCCATGGGCGCTCTCCTCGTGGGAATTCCTGGAACTCGTCTCGCGGAAATGGCTCAAGAACGTCGTCTTCGTCGTCCAGCAAACCGATCTGCGGAGCGAGGCCGAGGTCGCGGACATCCTCGCCCACCTCCGCAAGACCATCGGCGAGCGGCTCGGCCAGCCGAGGCCCATCTTCGCCGTCTCCGCGAAAACGAAGAGCGGGTTCGACGCGTTGGATAACTGGATCGACGAAACCGTCTCCAGGGGCGAAACCCGCCGCGCAAAGCTCCTTTCCGTCCTGAATAGCGCGGGCGTCGTCCTGGGCGACCTGCGGGAGAAGGCCGAGGGCGCGTTCTCGATCCTCAGGACCGACGCGGAAAAGATCGCGCAGGTGGAGGCGAGCCTCTCCCTTCGCAAGGAAAAGTCCATGCGGCAGATCGAGGGTGTCCTCGGCGCCCTCGCCCTCGCGTACGAGCGCGCGCAGAGGCGGGGGGAAGAATTGCTCGCGGAAAGGTTCTCTCTCTTCGAGACGCTCAAGTCGCTGGTGAAAAAAGGAGACTGGCAGCGCGAATTCCAGGAGAAGATCGAGGGCCGGCTTCAAGAGGCCATCCGGCGCCAGGTCGAAAACTCCGTGGAGTTGCTGGAGACCGATCTGCGCGACGTCTGGCAGCAGCTCCACGAATCGCTCCGGCGCGAGTTCGCCGCCTCGCCCGGGCCGCCGGCGTTCCCGGACTTCATGCGCCAGCGCGAGCAACTCCTCAAGAAACTGGAGCTGACCCTGCTCGAAAAAATGTCCGGCCAGTCCCTCGAACAACAACTCCAGCGCCTTTTCGCCGACTCGGCGAACTGGTTGCGGCTCCCAGCGGGCATCGTGGCGGCGGGCGGCATCGCGACGGTCGCGGCCATCCTCGCGCACGCCGCCGTCATCGACGTGACAGGGTCCATCGCCGCCGCCGCGGCCCTGTTCGGCGCCGTCGTGGCGATGGTGAAGCGCAAACAGGTGCTCCGCGCGTTCGCGGAAACGATGGTCTCCAAACGGGGCGAAATGCTCGCCGCCATCGAGGATCATTTGCGCCATGCCATGGATCGCTTTTACCAGGAACTGGGCCTCACCTTCCGGCCGCTGGCCGATTTTTGCGAAACGCAACGCCTCACGTATGAGCCGATCCTGGCGCGCATCAAGGAACTGGAAGAGAACCTTGGAAAAAGCGGCGCCGAGATCAGGAGTGAGGCATCTTGACAGCAAATCCATTGCGCATCATGATGTCTCCATGAGAACAACCGTCACCCTGGACACCGATGTCGAGCGGATGTTGCGCGACGCCATGCATCGTTCCCGGAAGTCGTTCAAGGAAACGCTGAACGCCGGTTTGCGCGCCGGTCTCGGCGAAAGGCCCGCCCCCGTCGCGGGCGTCCCATTCGTAATCAAGGCGCGTTCCCTGGGGTTGCGCGCCGGGGTCGATCCGGCCCGTTTCAACAAGCTGGCCGACGACCTGGAAGCGGATGGTTTTCTGAAGAAACCCGGGAAACGGGCCGCAAAAAAGGGCGGATGATTATCCCCGATATCAACCTCCTGATCTACGCGCACGACGCCGACTCCGCCTTTCACGAGAAAGCGGCGGCGTGGTGGCAAAAGTGTTTGTCGGGGGACGAGCCGGTCGGCTTGCCTCCGGTGGTGGTATTCGGTTTCGTCCGCATCGCGACGAACCCCCGCGTATTTCAGTCTCCGATGACTCCCGCGGAAGCGGCGACACATGTTCGCGCCTGGCTGGCTCAACCCGTCGCGCGGATTCTGGAATCCCTCTTCGGCCAGGTTGAACAAGTCCTTGGGTTGCTGGAGACGCTCGGCACGGCGGGCAATCTCGTGACGGACGCGCAAATCGCCTCTTTCGCCATCGAGCACAATGCCGTCCTCCACACCGCCGACGCGGATTTCCTCCGGTTCTCCGGCCTGCGGTGGTTCAATCCTGTCACCGGCATCGCAAGCGGCAGGTTGCCCGCCAGGCGATAAAGCGAGGCTTGCGATGGTTGAAATGATTGTCTTCCGCATCGTTTGCGGCTAAATCGGCCCATGGGCGAAAGCCGCCGGATCACTTTTTTTCTCCGTTTGGGCAGCACCATCGGCCTCTGGGCGATAATGCTCTTTATCATCCTGTCGGGCTACGAGTTCGGTTTTTTTCTCCTCATAACCAGTCTCGCGATGCTCGGGCTCTGGGAGTTCTTCCAGATGCTCGACAACAAGCATCTCCCCAACCACAAGGTCACCGCCATGTGCTGCGGCCTGGCCCTTATCTGCGGCAGCTTCCATTACTATAGCCAGGTCAGGATGCGCCCGGATGAGTCGTACGACTTCGAGATCGCCGTGCTGCTCTGTTTCCTGCTGGTCGTCTTCGCGCGGCAGATGTTCCAGAAGATGCGCGTCATCGCGCCGCTGGAAACGATGTCCTACACCCTGTTTGGCCTGCTGTACGTCCCGTGGATGTTCAACTTCGTCACGAAGATTGTCTATGTCATCCCGCGCGCGCCGGGCGGCCACGTCGCGGGCCATCTTTACGTTCTTTATCTCATCGTCGTCACCAAGTTCAGCGACATGGGCGCCTACCTTGTAGGGAGCGTGTGCGGCAAACATCTGCTCATCCCGCACATCAGCCCCAAGAAGACGTGGGAAGGTTTCTTTGGCGCGCTCGCGTTCTCGACCCTGGGAAGCCTGGGGATGGTGGCTCTCCTGCGCGGACATCTTTCCAGGATCAACCCGTTTCATGCCGTCATACTGGGGTTGATCCTCGGGTTCGCGGCGATCATCGGCGACCTGGCGGAATCGCTCGTAAAGCGCAGCACCGAGTCGAAGGATTCGGGGAAACTTCTGCCGGGCATCGGCGGCGCGCTTGACTTGATAGACAGCGTCCTGTTCACGGCGCCGCTCCTCTATTTTTACCTGCGCCTCGTCCTCCACGTATGAAGAAAAGGCGCGTTGTTGTTCTGGGAGCCACCGGCTCCATCGGCGAGAGCGCCGCCAAGGTCGCCCGCGACATCCCGGGCCGCATGGAGATCGTCGGCATGTCCGCGAACCGGAATTTGGAGAAGCTGGCCGTCCAGGCCGCGGAATTCCAGCCGCCCGCCCTCTGCGTAACGGATGAGACGCGGCTGCCCGAACTTCGCGGGATGCTGACGTACCGCCCGGAGATTTACGCGGGCGAGGAGGGCCTTGTCGCGCTCGCCACGCGTCCGGAGGCGGACATGGTTCTTATCGCCATCGTCGGCACCGGCGGGCTGCGGCCCGCGCTGGCGGCCATCGAGGCGGGGAAAGACATAGCCGTCGCCAGCAAGGAAATCCTCGTCATGGCGGGCGAGATCATCATGGCCGCCGCCCGCCGCAAAGGGGTGAACGTCCTTCCCGTGGACAGCGAGCACAACGCCATCTTCCAATGCCTGGAGAATCGCGAACCGGCGGAAGTCCGCCGCCTCATCCTGACCGCCTCGGGCGGCCCTTTCCGCAAAACGCCCGCCGCGCAACTGGCCGATGTGACGCCCGCCGACGCCTTGAAACACCCCACCTGGCAAATGGGCGCGAAGATCACCATCGACTCCGCGACCCTCTTCAACAAGGGCCTCGAGATGATCGAGGCGCGCTGGCTTTTCGATGTCGAGATGGCGCGGGTGGAGGTTGTCGTCCATCCGCAGAGCATCGTGCATTCGATGGTCGAGTTCATCGACGGCTCCGTCCTGGCCCAGTTGAGCCATTCCGACATGTGTTTCCCCATCCAATATGCCGTGACCTGGCCGCAACGGATCGCCAACTCCTTGCGTCCCCTCGATTTCGCCAGTGTGGCCAGGCTGGAGTTCGAAGCGCCGCGCTACGCCGATTTTCCCGCGCTCGATCTCGCCCGCCGCGCGGGGGAAACGGGCGGCGCCCTCCCTGCTGTGATGAATGCCGCCAATGAAATCGCCGTCGAAGCGTTCCTCTGTGGGAAGATCGCCTTTCCCCGCATCTGGGGCGTCGTGCGCCAGGTCATGGACGAGCACCGCTCCGTTGCGCGGGAGGGACTCGATGCTATACTAATGGCGGATTCCCAAGCCCGGGCGCGCGCCGCCGAATTACTCTGAAATGCTTCTCAAAATTCTGAACTTTTTCTTCATCCTGATCGAGGTTCTGGTCATCTTCAACCTCCTCATCATCGTCCACGAACTCGGCCATTTCCTCGCGGCGCGCTGGCGCGGACTCGTCATCGAGAAATTCGCCATCTGGTTCGGCAAACCGATCTGGTCGAAGACGCATAACGGCATCCAATACAACATCGGCTGCATCCCGGCGGGCGGCTTCGTCGCCCTGCCGCAGATGGCTCCCATGGACATCATCGAAGGCAGGGCCGAAACGCCCGCGGCGAAGCTCCCGCCCGCCTCCGCGCTCGACAAGATCATCGTGGCCATCGCCGGGCCGCTCTTCAGTTTCCTGCTGGCTCTCTCCTTCGCCACCATCGTCTGGGTCATCGGCCGGCCCACGACCGAAGCCGAGACGACCACGACCATCGGCTACGTCGAGAAAGGGTCCCCCGCCGAGAAGGCCGGCCTGCGCGCGGGCGACGTGATCCTGGATGTCGACGGCAAGCCGGTCCATCGCTTCCTCGGCATGGGCGGCGACAGCATTACCTGGCGGGTGATCCGCAGCGAAGGCCTCACGATCCCCTTCACCGTCCTGCGGGACGGCAAGACGCTGACCATCGATTGCGGCTGGGTCAAGGAAGCCAGGAAACGCTTCACCCGCTCAAGCCTCAGGCAAGTGAAGATCGCGCCGCGCACGCGCCTCATCATCGGCGAGGTGAACCCGAACACGCCCGCCGAAGCCGCGGGCCTGAGGCCAAAAGACGAGATCGTCGAGGTCAACGGCGGGAAGGTCTACAGCCCGCAGGCGCTCATCGACCAGTTGATCGCCCGCCCGGAAGAACCCGTCACCCTCGGCGTCGCGCGCGGCGGGCGGACGCTTTCCTTCAAGATGAAATCCGTCATGCTGCCGGGCGAAAACGGGGTGAAACGCCCTCGGCTGGGCATCGTCTTCGACCCCGGCGAAATCATGCTCGTCCATCCGAACCCCGTCGAGCAGGTGCTGAGCAGCCTCAACAGCATGGGAAACATGTTCGACGCGCTCCTCTCCCCGAAGTCCGACGTGGGCGCCCAGCACTTCAGCGGCCCCATCGGCATCATGCGCATCTACTACAAGATATTCGAGAGCGAGGACGGCTGGCGCATGGCGCTCTGGTTCAGCGTCTTCTCGAATGTGAACCTGGCGGTGCTGAACCTCCTGCCGATCCCCGTGCTCGACGGCGGCCACATCGTCCTCGCGCTCATCGAACGCGTCCGGCGCAAGCCCGTCCCGACCAAAGTCATAGAAGTCGTGACAGGCGTTTGCGCCTGCATCATCATAGGGTTCATGCTCTTTGTGACCTTCTTCGACGTGCAGGACCTTCCGTGGAACAGGGCCTTCAAGGCCGAGCAACAGCAGCAAAGCCCGCCCAAATAGCGTGAACTCTCCTCTTGGCGAGCGCCGGGTAACGCGCGAAGTCCGCGCCGGCAAAGTCGGCGTCGGCGGCCCCAACCCGATCCGCGTCCAGTCGATGCTGACATGCGACACCATGGACACCGCCGCGTGCGTCCAGCAGACGCTCGACCTCGCCGCCGTGGGTTGCGAGATCGTCCGCATCACCGCGCCCACCGTGAAGGACGCGAAGAACCTGCAATTCATCAAGGAAGCCCTCCTGGCCAAAGGGTGCGACGTCCCCATCGTCGCGGACATCCATTTCAAGCCCGAGGCGGCGATGGAATCCGCCTTGTGGGTCGAGAAAGTCCGCGTCAATCCCGGCAACTACGCCGATTCCAAGAAATTCCTGGTGCGCGAATATTCCGACGACCAATACGCCGCCGAACTGGAGCGCATACGGAGCCGGTTCGCGCCGCTGGTCGAGCTTTGCAAACAGCGCGGCGTCAGCATCCGCATCGGGACCAATCACGGCTCCCTGAGCGACCGGATCATGAACCGCTACGGCGACTCGCCGCTCGGCATGGTCGAGAGCGCGCTCGAGTTCGCCCGTATCGCGCGCGAGATGGATTTTCATTCCCTCATCTTCTCGATGAAGTCGAGCAACCCGAAGGTGATGATCAACGCCTACCGACTCCTCGCCGCCCGCCTGGCGTCCGAAGGCCCCGACTGGAATTACCCCATCCACCTCGGCGTAACCGAAGCCGGAGACGGTGAAGACGCCCGCATCAAAAGCGCCATCGGCATCGGCTCGCTGCTCGCCGACGGCATCGGCGACACCGTCCGCGTCTCGCTGACCGAAGACAGCGTCCACGAGATACCGGTCGCGCGAGCCCTCGTGGCCGAGGCGTCCGGCCGGCGCCCGCAGATCGTCCCGCTCGCGTTCGATCCGTTTTCGTATCGCCGCCGGGAATCGCATACCCTCGACTTCGGCGGCGTGCGCCTCGGCGGGGAGGAGACCATCCGCGTCGTCGTGCGCCGGGAGACCTTCGACAAGGTCGCGCACAAACTTTCCCGCATGGGCGATTACCAGCCGGAGATCGTTTACGAAGACGCCGGGATCAAGGAAATCGATCCCCGGGACGACCGCGCCGTCTCTTTGCTGAACGAGAGCGCATCCGACTACCTTATCACAGTGCGGGACGGGACGGACATGCCGCTCATCGCCGCCTTCCGTTTGCTGGCCGCGAAGCTCGATCCCAGGCATCCCATCCTTTTGAAAGACACCCTAGCCCCGCCGGATTCGCAGCCCGAGTTTCTGCCGACCCTCCTGACCGCCGCGACCAACATCGGCTCGCTGCTCTGCGACGGGCTAGGAGACGCTGTACTCGTCCAGGGCGAACCGGCCCCCGGCCAGTCGCTGCGGTTGAGCTACAACATCCTGCAAGCGGCCGGCTCCCGCATTTTCAAGACGGATTACGTCGCGTGTCCTTCCTGCGGGAGGACGCTCTTCAACCTCCAGACCACCACCGCGAAGATCAAGGAAGCCACGGCCCACCTGAAGGGCGTGAAGATCGCCATCATGGGATGCATCGTCAACGGGCCGGGCGAAATGGCGGACGCCGATTTCGGCTACGTCGGCGGCGCGCCGGGGAAGGTGAATCTCTACGTCGGCAAGAAGGCCGTCAAATTCAACATCCCCGAAGCCGAGGCCGTGGACCGCTTGAAGGACCTCATCCGCGAGCACGGCAAGTGGGTCGAACCCGCCGCACTCGTCAACGCGTGAAAAATATCCCCGCGCGCGAAAGGCTCATCTTCGCGATGGACGTTCCCGCCGCCGAAGAGGCCGTGAAGCTCGTCGAACTCCTCGGGGACTCGGTTCAGTTTTACAAACTCGGCCTCCAGCTCTTCATGGCGGGCGGATACTTCGAGTTGATCGCTTGGCTGAACGGCAAGGGCAAAAAGGTCTTCGTGGACCTGAAGTTCTTCGACGTCCCGGAAACCGTGAAACTGGCCGTCCGCGGGCTTAAACATCGCGGCGTAACCTTCGCCACCGTTCACGGGAATGAAGCGATGCTAAAGGCGGCGGCCTCCGAAAAAGGCGACGTGAAAATACTGGGAGTCACCGTATTAACCAGCCTGGACCGCGATGATTTGAAAGCGCTGGGCTTCGAATGCTCGGTGGAGGACCTGGTCATGTCCCGCGCGCGCAGGGCGTTGGAGGTCGGGTGTGACGGCGTCATCTCCTCGGGTTTAGAAGCGCCGCGCCTCCGGCAAGAACTCGGGGAGAAACTGCTCATCGTCTCGCCCGGCATCCGCCCCGTGGACAACCGGCTGCAGGACGACCAGAAGCGCGTCGTCTCCGTCGAAGGCGCCTTCGAGGCGGGCGCGGACTACATCGTCGTCGGACGCCCCATCCGCGACGCGCCCGACCCCCGCGCAGCCGCAGAGAAAATTCAGGAAACCCTAGCAGGCCTATTCCCGGCGCCGTGATTTCGCAAGGGGGGATCACCCCCGTGTTTCCGAAATGAACGCGGAAACGGCGGCGCGGATGTCATCCGCGACCCGGGCTTTGCGCGAGACGAACTTCGGCTTGAACCACGGGAAGAGGCCGATGAGGTCATGCGTGACCAGGATCTGTCCGTCGCAGTCCGCGCCCGACCCGATGCCGATGGTCGGGATGGCCAGCCGCGCGGTGATTTCCTTCGCCACGCGCGCTTCGACCAGCTCGAGAACAACGGCAACGGCTCCCGCGCGCTCAACCGCCATGGCGTCGTTGATCAATGCCGCGGAGCCTTCCGCCGTCGTTCCTTTCAAATGATACCCTCCTTCCTCGCGGATGCTCTGCGGCAGCATGCCGATATGGCCGCAGACGGGAATGCCCGCCGCGACGATTCCCGCGATGCGCGCTTCGTGGGAGACGCCGCCCTCCAGCTTCACGGCTTGCGCGCCGGCGTCCACGAGCCGCCGCGCGTTCGCGACCGCGTCATTCGGCGTGTCGTAGCTTCCGAACGGCAGATCGGCGATGACGAGCGCGCGTTTGACCCCGCGCGCAGCCGCCGCGCAGTGGTGCACCATGTCGGCCATCGTGACGTGCGTCGTGTCCGGGTAGCCGAGGACGACCATCCCCAGCGAATCGCCGACGAGGATGATATCGACGCCCGCCTCGTCCAGCAGCCGCGCGACCGGGTAGTCGTAGGCCGTGAGCGCGGCGAGCCTGCCCTTCCTTATTTCCATTGGGGATGGTCCGAGTAAAGTTTCACGTCCGCCGCCGGAGCGCACTGGATGAGGTCGGAGACAAGTTCGGGCCGGATGTCGCGCAGGGGAATGAGGACGAATCGCCGAAGATGCATTCTGGGGTGGGGGAGGAGGATTTCGCCGGATTCGAGAACGGTGTCGCCCGCGTAAAGCGCATCGAGATCGAGAGTCCGGGGCGCGTTGCGCGGCCTTGTGTCCGGCCGCCCCGACTTTCGCTCGATGGCTTGCAAAGCCTCCAGCAACGTAGCGGGATCGCCCGCGAATTCAATCTCGACCGCGGCGTTCAGATAAGGCGCGGCGCCCGGCGGGCAATCCACCGGTTCCGTTTCCCAAACCCTGGAACAGAGCATCGGCTCGCCGCCTTGGTGCAAAGCCGCGAGCGCCTCCCGCGCCCGCCGAAGGTTTTCCATCCGGTCGCCCAGGTTCGAGCCAAGGGCAATGCCGCATCTCATGCGGCTTATTCTAGCGCATGGGGAGCGTTAAGCGCGAGGATGCGTTCTTGCTTCGCCTTGTAGTCGAGCGCATGGAAGTGGCGGATTTCATCGATGCGCCGCGCTGCGTTCAACGTGTCCAGGTATTGGGTGTATTTCGCGGCAAGCTCGTTGGTTTCCAGGTAGCGTCCGCGAAGATTGGGGTCGGAATAAGCGTTCGCGCTCTGGGTGCAGAAAAGGTGGAAGCGCAGCCAGCGCCTGTCCGTCCGCGAAGTTTTCTGGGTCTTGCGGAAGAAGGCGACGAAGAGGAGCAGGACGAGATAGGTGTCGACCTGGGCTTGCAATTCGAGATTGCGGGCGAAGTCCTCGCTGTGGATTTCGCGGACGCCGGCCTTGAATTGCAGGGCGGCGTGGAGCGCGTGGTTTATCTCCTCCACGAACGCGATGAGCGAGCGGATATTGGAATCGGACAAACCATGGCGCGGATCGTATTTCTCCAACTGGTCGATGAGCCACCGCGAGTAATAGATCCCGACATAAAGCTGGTCCTTCGAACGCCGGAGGAAGGTGCAGGCCATCTCGCTCAACTCGCGCGCGGAGGCGCCTGCGAGCCTGCTTAGCTGGCCCCGGCGTTTGCTGTCGATGAGGCAATCCTCCAGGTTTATTCCCACCTGGGCGTAGGTGCGCTCGAAGAGGTTCTGGATTTCGCTAAACAAGGTGGGGCGCATAGTCTTCGTCGAGATTCAGCAACCGGTCGGAGAGATGGTTCAGCGCGACCCGTATGGGGCGGAAGTCGCTCGCGAGCGCTTCGTAGATGGAGCTAAGTTCCGCCGAGCGCGCCACGGAGTGGTTCGCCACCACTTTGTAATTCATCCGCCCCAGGTCTTCGTAAAATGAGAAGTCGGGCGCGCCCCGCTGCGTGCGGCGCAGTACGTTTTCATGAAAGATGCCGCTGAGGAAGAGCGAGTAGTTCCCGACGTGCGCGCGGATGAGGAACGTCTGCACGGGCGAGGCGTTGCGCAGCGCGAGCAGCATGTCCGAGATATATTCGACCGGGTTGCCGGGTTCGCTTGCCGGAGTCGCGAGCCGCGCGGTGCGGGAAAATGCTTCGAGCAGGGACGCCACGTAGTCGCTCAGCGGCCTGTCGTTGATTCCTGTCTCTTTTAATACATGCCTGGTGAGGACGTAAAAATAAAATTGTGGCGAAATAGACAGGGTCGCCTGTGTGGTAAGCAGGGCCTGGAAGAGCAATTCGTGGTCGAGAATCGCATCCCGCGAATCGAGGTCAACCAGGAGGTCCACCAAGGTGACAGCGTCCGCTTTGGACTTGCTGAGTGTCTTCACAACGAAGTCGAAATCCTCCGCCGTGAACCGCGCCCGACAATTTGCTTTGATCATCGGGGCTTTTGGGGGAGCACCCGGCGTGCCAAGTTAAGGGAAGTGGGCCGGTTTCATCAAGCCCATCCGGGCCAGCCGGAACTCGACCGCCGTGGCGAGGCAGCCGAAGCCGTAGCGAAGGCTCCGCGTGAAATTGATCGAGGAGGCTTCGGGGAAGTATTTCGTCGGGCAGCTCACTTCGGCGATGGGGTGGCCGAACCACAGAATCTGGGCGAGCATCTGGTTGTCGAAAACGAAGTCGTCGGAATTCCGGTCGAGCGGCAGTTTTTGCAGCAGCTCGCGGGAAAACGCGCGGTAACCGGTGTGGTATTCGGAGAGCTTGGCGCCGAGCAGGAGATTCTCGCAGAAGGTCAGGAACCGGTTGGAGACGTATTTCCAATGGGGCATGCCGCCCTCCCTGGCGTAGCCGCCAAGGATGCGCGAGCCGAGCACGCACGGGTAGAGACCGCTGGCGATGAGCGCCGCCATCGCCGGGATGAGCTTGGGCGTGTATTGGTAGTCCGGGTGGACCATGATGATGATGTCCGCGCCTTCCTCGAGGGCGATGCGGTAGCACGTTTTCTGGTTTCCGCCGTAGCCCTTGTTCCTGGCGTGGATGTGAACCGTGGTGTCGGGAAGCCCGCGCGCGATGGCGGCGGTGTCGTCGTCGCTCCGGTCGTCGACGAGGATGACGTGGTCCACGATCCCTTGTTCGAGGACTTCCCGGTGCGTGATTTCCAGGGTCTTGGCGGCGTTGTAGGCCGGCATGACGACGATGATCCTCTTGTCTTTGAGCATTTTAACCCTTGCAACCGGGCGGACGTTTCCCTATGCGAAGCATGTGGAGAATCTAGGGAAGAAGATCCTCGTGGTCGATGACGATGTGAGCATCCTTCGCCTGGTGCGGGAGTCGCTCACGGCGCTCCTCCGTTGCGAAGTCGAGACCACGCCGGACCCGGAATACGCCTTCGAACTGGCGCTCCGGAAGCAGTACGACCTTTTTCTCTTCGATTTCTCGATGCCGTCCATCGACGGCGCGCTCCTTTATTCGCTGCTCTCGAAAGTCCACGAGATTGTGGCGCCCGGACGAAAATTTCCGCCCCTCATCCTCATGTCCGGGCACGCTTCGCATAAGAAAGCGCAGGACCTGTTGCGCCAGCCGGGCGTGCGCGGGCTGCTGGCCAAGCCGTTCACGATCGAGCGGCTTGTGGACAAAGTCTCCGAACTTGGCCGGAGTTAAAGGGGCTCTTTAGGGGCTCTTTTCGCCGCTCCCTGAGGCGGCGTCGTTATCGTTTAGGCGGCTGGCACAGCCGCCTCTACAACAACGAGGAGGTGCATGACTCGCTCCAAGGGGGCCGGGAGGAGATCTAAGCTTTCTTCTTCGGCTTTTTCAGTTCGGCGCGGAGCTGGCGTTCGGCTTCGTGCCAATCGTCGTGGTGGCTCCCGTGCACGCCGTGCTGGCGGCGCTTCTCGGAAATGAAATACGCGCGAAGGGCGATGTCGTCGGTCGTGATGGTCGCGGCGGCCGGGGTTGAAGAGGCGGGTTTCTTCGGCGCGGCGGCGCGGCGCTTGGGCGCCGCGGGCGGCGCCGGCGTCTTCGCCTTTTTAGCCGGCTTTTCCGCGGCGGCTGCACTCCCGACAAGTCCCTCGCCGGTATTTTTCTGGTCTTTCTTTTTCCCCATGTGATGTAAGATTTCGGGGAGGATACTGCTTTTGCCGAAGCTGTAAACCGAAAATTTAACGAATGAGACCGTTCGTCACACGCTGGTTTGTCACAACCCTGGCCGTTCTGGCCGCGGCCCAACTGCCGGGCATCCACTCCACGAGCCTGCTTTCCCTCTTGATCGCCTCGCTCCTGTTCGGCGTCGTCAACGCGCTCGTGCGGCCCGTGGTGCTGCTGCTGAGCCTGCCGCTCATCGTCGTCACCCTGGGATTCTTCATCCTCATCGTCAATGCGCTCATGCTTTACTTCGTGGCGTTCCTGACGCCGGGATTTTATGTGGATGGCTTCGGAAGCGCGTTCCTGGGCGCCATCGTCATCTCGATTGTAAGCTGGCTCTTGAGCGCCTTCTTCCGGGAGGAGAACGGGCGCATCCGGGTCATAACCCGGGAGCGGGGCATGAAAACTGTTTCTGGCAGAGTCATTGAATGACTTACTGCCTTAGTCTCCTTTGCAAGCAGGGCGCGGTTTTTCTCTCCGACTCGCGCACCAGCGCGGGCATGGATAACATCACCATCCACCCGAAGATGCGGCTCTACAGCAGCCCGGGGGAACGGGTCATCTGCCTCATGACCTCGGGGAATCTCTCGCTGACGCAAACCGTGGCGGCGTTGATCGACGAAGACTCGGGCCGGGCCGTCAAGGAGCCGGGCTTTCCCCATCTGCTGAATCAGCCGACCATGTATGAGACGGCGCGCTACGTGGGATTGAAAATCCGCCAGGTGGAAAGCCTGGATCGCAACGCGCTGGAAAGGGACCGGTACAGCTTCGACATCAACATCCTCGTGGGCGGGCAGGTTATCGGTTCGCCCCCGGAGATATTTCGCGTTTACCCGCAGGGGAACACGATGCATGCCGATCACGACTCGCCCTTCCTTCAAATCGGCGAGTTCAAGTATGGCAAGCCGATCCTCGACCGCGGGTTCACCTACGGCACGCCGCTCGCCGAAGCGGTGAAATTCGGCGTCCTTTCCCTGGAAGCGACCATGAAGAGCAACGTCTCCGTCGGCACGCCTTTCGACATTTTCTGTTACGAGAAGGACACCTTCGAAGTGAAATACCGTTCCCGGCTCGAGGAGGGCGATCCTTACATGCGAACGGTGCGGAAGAAGTGGCAGGACGGGCTTTCCAAGCTGGTCGCGCAGATGCCCTGCCTCGTTTTCCAAGGCGTCGAGACGCAGCCCGGCCAGAGGATGGAATGAGCGGGTTGCTGTTTGGCGGCGCGGGCCGGACGCGCGTGAAGATATGCGGCGTCACCAACCGGGCCGACGCGGAAACGGCCGTCGAGCTGGGAGCCGACGCGCTGGGCTTCAACCTGTTCCCGGGTTCGAAGCGGCACATAATCCTGGATAAGGAAGCAGGCTGGATAGCGGAACTGCCGGTAACGAAAGTCGCCGTCATGGTGAATCCCACGCTCGGGGAGATCGAATCGGCCATGGGCGCGGTGGACATCATCCAGCTTCACGGCGCGGAGGACGGCCCGTTCTGCGCGCTCGTGGCGGGGCGCGGCGTCCCGTTTGTCAAAGCGGTCGCTCTCCGCGACGGCCTGGATATCGGCGGTTTTCGCGACGCGGGGGCCATTCTCCTCGATACGTATACGAAGAGCGGATTCGGAGGCACCGGGGAATTGCTCGACCTGGAGATGGCGAAGAAATTCGCCGCGCTTCACCGGGATATTCGCCTGATTATCTCGGGCGGCCTCCGTCCCGAAAACGTCGCGGGCGTCGTCCGCGCGCTGCGGCCGTATGCGGTCGACGTCGCCAGCGGAGTCGAGAGCGAACCGCGGCGCAAAGACCGCAAACTCCTCGCGGGCTTCCTCGAAGCCGTCCGCGCGGCGGAGTAGTTTTTTTCAGAAAAACGAGCCGGGCGCGCCATGCGTGGTCCGCTTCATGCTTTTTACATCTGGCAACTCAGAAAACGGAAAAGCACCCAACCATGCACCGATCCTATCCTCTTATCTTCGCCGTTTGCGCTTTCTCCGCCGTCAGCGCGCAAGATGCCACCCCGGCCCCGCCCGCCCTGCCGCCGGCCTCCACGCCGCTGGCCGCTCCCGCCGCGCCGCTCACCCCCGGCGCGCCCGAACAACCCTCTTCCATCGAGCCGCCCATCGCCCCGCCTCCGGGAACTCCCAACGCTTCTCCCGCTCCCGCCGGCGAGATCAAGACCATCGGGGCCGGCGGCCGCTCCCTGAATGAATTCCAGGGCGACGACGTAGCGCAAGTGCTTCGCCTCCTCGCCCGCCAGGCGAAGATCGATCTCATCGTCAGCGAAAAAGTCACCGGCACCGTCACGATGCGGCTGGAGAACAAGTCGCCGCTGGACACCATCAAGATCATCGTCAACTCGAAGGGCCTCATCATGGACCAGGCCGACGGCGTCTATTATATAAAGACGCAGGAGGAAAAGACGCAGGAACCGACCCAGAGCGCCTTCTACTCCTTCAACTACGCCAAGGCGGAAACGATAGCGCCCATGTTGAAAGGGCAGTTGCAAAGCGGGGCCGATCCCCAAGTCGACACCCGCACCAACACCATCTTCTATCGCGAGAGGAAATCGAACCTCCCGAACGTGCGGCTCTTCCTGGAGACGGTCGACATGCCGACCAAGCAGGTCATGATCGAAGCCCGGCTCGTCGAAGTCACAGCGAACCCGAAGCAAAGCTACGGCATCAACTGGGCGGGCACGGTGGGCGGTTCCACTTCGCCGCAGACGTTCCGCTACGGCGGTTCCACCCCCGCTGCGTTCAGCTTCACCAACGCCACGAACCCGACCACCGGCGCCGTCACGCCCACCCTCACGCAGACATCCATCCCCTCGGCGGTGGTCAATTCGAACGGCTCGCTCGCCCCGCAGGATTTCCTGACGCACGGCCTCGGGAGCAACCTGTTCCAGGCCATCAACGGCCAGTTGGCGATCCTGGATGTCCCGTCCTTCTCGGCCACCTTGCGGCTCTTGAATGAAGATTCCGACGCCCAATTCCTGGCGCACCCGCGCGTCGTCACGACCAACGGCGTCAAGGCCACCATCAAGATCACGGAGAACCAGCCCGTGCCTCAGCTCAACTTCAACGAGCAGACGGCCACCGCGGTCTTTGGCGGATTCATCGACAAGGAATACGGCAACACCCTCGTGGTGACGCCGACCATCAACAAAGACCGTTTCGTCACCCTCCAGGTGCAGCCGGAGATCAGCAACAAGGTCGCCGACGCCACCTTCACGTTCGCGGGCGCCACGGTCTCCAGCCCCATCATCGACAAGCGCACGCTCGATTCCATCGTCCTCATCAAGAGCGGCGACACGCTTGCCATAGGCGGCCTCCTCCAGGATCAGACGATCAAGTCCACGACCAAGGTGCCGCTGCTGGGCGATCTCCCGATCGTCGGCTACGCCTTCCAGGAGCACCTGAATTCCAGGCAGAAGCGCAACCTGCTGGTCTTCGTCACGCCCACCATCATCGACCAGGGCTACGGCACCGGGCTGGAAGACCAGGTCAACGGCCTGCACCATTCCGGCGAGGAATACGCCGACCCGAACGGCTGGAGGAACAACGCAAAGGGCGCGATCCGCGTCGTCCCCACCTCGAACCGCGAGATTTCAGCCGACTACCCCGTTCCCGGCACGCCGATGGCGCCCGTGAAGGTCTCCTACAAATCCGACCCCACCGAGCGCGACTGACAAGACTTAAGACTTCCTGTAGAGAAACGGCGCGGCGCCGGAGAGCTTCTCCGGCGCCGCTTTTTTTTTGCCCTGCGTCCGCCGAGCCGGTAGTTCTTTTCCCATGCAAACATACAACCTGGCGGTTCTGCCCGGCGACGGCATCGGCCCGGAGGTCATGGCGGAGGCGCGCCGCGTCCTGGGCGCCGTCGAAGAGAAATTCGGCGTCCGGTTTTCCCTCGCGGAGGCCGCCGTCGGCGGCGCGGCCATCGACGGCTTTGGCTGCGCGTTGCCGGAGGAAACCCTCCGCGTCTGCCGCGAAGCGCATGCCATCCTGTTCGGCTCCGTCGGCGGCCCGAAATGGGAATCCCTGCCGCCCGCCGAACAGCCCGAGCGCGCCGCGCTCCTGCCGCTCAGGAAACATTTCGGCCTCTTCGCGAATCTCCGCCCCGCAGTCTGCTTTCCGAAGCTCGCGCATGCTTCGCCCCTCCGCGCGGACAGCGTCGAGGGCGGTTTCGATGTCCTGTGCGTGCGCGAATTGACGGGCGGGCTCTACTTCGGCCGGCCGAAATACATCCGCGAGGAAGACGGCGACACCGTGGCCGTCGACACGATGGTGTACCGCCGCGCCGAGATCGAGCGCATCGCGCACGTGGCCTTCCGGGCCGCGCAGGGCCGCCGGAAAAGGCTGACCTCCGTCGACAAGGCGAACGTCCTGGAAAACAGCGTCCTCTGGCGGCGCACCGTCAACGCCATCGCCCCGCAATATCCCGGCGTGACGCTGAGCCATCTCTACGTCGACAACGCCGCCATGCAACTCATCAAGAACCCGAAGGCGTTCGACGTGATCCTGGCGGAGAATCTCTTCGGCGACATCCTCAGCGACGAAATGGCCATGATAACCGGCTCGCTCGGCATGCTCCCCAGCGCCAGCCTCGGCGCGCGGACCGCCTCCGGTTTGAACTTCGGCATGTATGAGCCGAGCGGAGGCAGCGCGCCGGACATCGCGGGCAAGGGCGTCGCCAATCCTATCGCGCAAATCCTTTCCGCCGCCCTGCTGCTCCGTTACTCGCTCGGCCTGGAAGACGCCGCCCTCGCAGTCGAAAACGCCGTCCGCGCAGTCATCGACGCCGGCCTCCGCACCGCCGATATTTTCAGCGAAGGCTGCCGGCTGGCAAACACCCGCGAGATGGGCGAAGCCATCGCCGCGGCGCTTTAGGATTGGGCGCGTTCATACTGCCGCGTCCTGTAGCCATAAACAATAAAGGCGATGCCTATCGCGATGAGGAAAAGCGAGAGGAATTGCCCGCGCGTGAAAGGCCCGGTCAGCGGAGCATCCGGCACGCGGAAGCGCTCTCCGATTATCCGCAGCACGGCGTAGAGGATAAAGAACGCCCCGGTCAAAACCCCGCGCGGTTGCCGGGTGTGGACGCGCAAAATCCAGAGCGCCGAAAACAGGACGACCCCTTCCAACAGCGCTTCATATAGCTGCGAGGGGTGGCGCGGGGTCAGGATGGCCCGGAGCGCTTCCTGTATCCGCGGGTCGGCATGCGCCCCGTCCACGATGCCCTCGACCGTGAGGCCGGGGCAGGCGGCCTGAGCCCGCTCCGCCAGTTCGGGGGATTCGAAGAGTTCTTTCGGAAATTGCACCGCCCATGGCGCCGTGGAGGGCCAGCCGTATAATTCGCCGTTGATGAAGTTGGCGCAGCGTCCGAAGAAGAGCCCTATCGGCGCGACCACCACCAGGTTATCCCCGACGCCCGGCCACGAAAGCCGGTGCTTCCGCGCGTAGAAAAACGTGAAGACGACCAGCCCCAGGATTCCGCCGTGGCTCGCCATGCCGCCGCGCCAGAGTTCGAAGAACGTCCACGGGGCGGCGATTGTCTCCCGCAGGTTATAGAAGAGCGCATAACCGAGCCTGCCGCCGAGCATGACGCCCAGGACGGCGGCCCAGGTGATGAAGTCGCCCACGTTTTCGGGAGGCATTTGCGAGTAGCCTTTTTTCGCCAGCCATTTGTAGAGGGAGTATCCGCACAGGAACGCCATGACGTAAGCCAGGCCGTACCAACGAATCCCCACGCCCGGGCGGATCTCGAAAAGAAACGGGCTGAAATTGTCCAGGAAGAAGGCGATCATCCGCGGAGCCTACTTCCAACCGTTGGCGTCCAGCAATTGCCGAAAGTCGGGGTCTTCGGCGGAGAGGGGAGGGAGCCAGTCGCCCAGCCGCTCGCGCTTCCACCACGCGCCCTCCAGGTTGCCCAATGGCGCGAACCAGTAGTGGTACAACTCGGCGCGGATATAACGCGGCGGTTTTTGCGGGAACGGGTTTTTCGCCAGCAGACGGAGCGTCCCAGGGTCGTTGTAGAGCAGTTTCCAGATGAAGTGGAACGTCCATGGGTATTGGTCGGGCGTGGACATGGCGGCGAACCATATCTGCCAGTCGAGCCGGGGTTGATACGGGCTGACGAAGCACGGATGCCGGAACGGGTCGCCGGGTTTGCAGGGGAACTCGTATTCCTTCCAGTGCTCCCGGTCGTCGGATCCTTCGAAGACGATCTCCCGGCGCTCTCTGCCGACGCTGCCAAATGCGCCGTACGTGTTGACCAGGTGCAGCGGGTCGAAGGAAGCGTTCATGAGTTGCGCGCCGGAGAGAAGGTTCATGGTCGGCGCGATGCTCAGCGCCGCGATGACAACCGCGAGGCCGACGGCGATGTTTTCATGCAGCTTCGACGGCTCGGGGTCCGGCAGCCGTTGGGGAAAGAGCGAATCATCAAAGCAGGCGAGGATCGGCACGATGGTGAGGTAATTCAGGAACGACAGATTGCCGCTCAGGATCAGGACGACCTGGAAACTGGCGAGCAGCGCGCCCGCGATAGGGCGGGCTTTGCGCGGGCCGAAGGCAACCCACGGGACCACCAGTTCGATGAAGTGATTCCACAGCGCTTCGATCTTCAAAAACCAGTGCGGCGCGAAATGAAAATAAGGGCTGAGCGGGTTCGGTATCGGCTGCGTTTCATAGTGGTAGTACAGGCACGTCAAATCCCTCCAGCACGGGTCGCCGCGCAGTTTGATGAGGCCGGCGCCGAGCATGATGCGAAAGGCGAGCCACCGAAAGAGCCGGATGACAACCGGGGGAGGAGGCGTTTTCGGAAACGGACGTCCATCGAGCAGCGGGCAAAGGAAGATCGCGAGGAAGCCCGTCTCCAGCAATTGAATCTCCCAGCCGTAGCCGTACCAATCCTGCCCGACGTGGACGAACGACATGTAGAGCATCCACAACGCCGCCATGAGCAGCGCATTCGCGCAACCCAGCAGCACCGCCAGCGAGAGCGCGGCTCCCGTCCACGCCATGACGACCAGCAGGCGATCCGAAAGGCCGAGCCAGAAGAAGCCCGGGAGTTCCAGGAAAGCGCCGAGCCGGGAACCCGCCTGCGCGCGGACCGCCTCCAGGAAAGTGTTCGCGGGCAGGAGGCCGTCCTGTCCGACAAGCGGGACGACTTGCAGGGCCAGCGAGAGGAACGCAAAGAAATAAACGAACCCGAGAAGCCTCAGGATCAGGAAGCGAGTATACTGGTAAGTCGGCTTGGATCCTTCCATGCTGTGATCCATGAATTCGGCGCTCGTCTTTCTTATACTCGTACAGCAAATCGATACGCCAAAACATCCCGTTACGGAAACGTATCACGGCGTCGAAGTGCGCGACGACTACCAGTGGCTGGAGAAGACAAAAAGCCCGGAGGTGAAGCAATGGGTGGAAGAGGAAAACAGCGCCACGCGCGCTTTTCTCGACAAGCTGCCGGGGCGTGCGGCGATTGAGGAGCGGTTGACAAAGTTATACAAGGATTCCTCGCCAGTTTACGGCGGCCTCGTTTCCAGGCAAGGCCTTCTCTTTGCCCTGAAATTCCAGCCGCCGAAGCAGCAGCCGCTGCTCGTCACCTTGCAATCGGCCGACGCGCCGACGGGCGAGAAAGTCGTCCTCGATCCCAACCTTCTCGACCCCACGGGCGCGACCGCCATCGACTGGTTCGCCCCCTCGCTCGACGGGAAATATGTGGCCGTCTCGCTCTCCCGCGGAGGCGGCGAAGAGGGGACTCTGCGCATCTATAAGACGGCTGACGGCACGGCGCTTCCCGATTCGATAGCTCGGGTGCAGTATCCCACCGCCGGCGGCGGCGCCGCCTGGAGCGCGGAGGGCGTTTACTACACGCGTTTCCCGAGGAAGGGCGAGCGCCCGGACGCCGACCTGAACTTCTACCAGCAGGTCTTCTTTCACAAGCCGGGTTCGCCCGAGAGCGAGGATGTCTATTCGCTCGGGAAAGACTTTCCCCGCATCGCGGAGATAAAGCTGGCCGCCTCCCGGGACGGGCGCTTCATCCTGGCGACAGTCGCGAACGGCGACGGCGGAGACTACGCGCATTACATCCTGGATGTTTCCGCGAAGAATTTTGAATGGCGGCGGATCACGCATTTCGAGGATGGCGTCAAAGAGATCGCCATCGGCTGGGATAACGCGCTGTACCTTCTCTCCCGCGACAAGGCGCCCCGCGGGAAAATCCTTCGCATTCCGCCGGGGTCAGCCGCTCTCGGCGACGCAAAGACCATCGTTCCGGAGAGCGACGCCGTCATCGAAAGCGTGGCGCCGTCCGAACGCTATCTTTATGTCCGCGACCTCGTGGGCGGTCCCAACAGGCTGCGGCGTTTCGGGCTGGAGGGCGGCGGCGAAACCATCCTCGCGACTCCGCCCATCTCCGCCGTGCAGCAGGTCTTGCCGCTCGATGACGGACGCGTGCTCGTTCGCAATGCGACCTACCTCCAGCCGTACGCGTGGTTCACCTACGATCCCGGCTCGGGCGATTCCAGGAAGACCGCGCTCGTCGGAACGTCGCCCGTCAACTTCGACGACTGCGAAGTGGTGCGCGAGTTCGCCCTCTCCCGCGACGGAACAAAAGTCCCGGTAAACATCGTGCGCCGCAAGGATTGCAAGCTGGATGGGAGCAACCCCGCCCTCCTCTACGGCTACGGCGGCTACGGCATAAGCTTGTCGCCCTCCTTTGACGCCACGCGGCGGCTCTGGATGGACCGCGGCGGCGTCTACGCGATAGCGAACATCCGGGGCGGCGGCGAATACGGCGAGGAATGGCACAAGGCCGGCAACCTTGTTAAGAAGCAAAACGTCTTCGACGACTTCACGGCCTGCGCGCAGCATCTCATCGACGCGGGTTACACCCGTCCCGCGAAGCTCGCCATCCAGGGCGGCAGCAACGGCGGCCTCCTCATGGGAGCGATTCTCACGCAGCATCCCGGCCTTGTCCGGGCCGTGGTTTCCTCGGTCGGCATCTACGATTCGCTCCGCTCCGAGCTTGAGCCGAACGGCGCCTTCAACGTCACCGAGTTTGGCACGGTGAAAGACCCGGCGCAGTTCAAGGCGCTCCATGCATATTCGCCCTATCACCACGTGACGGACGGGACGAAATACCCCGCCATCCTTCTCCTGACCGGCGCAAACGACGGGCGCGTCGCCCCGCACAATTCCTACAAGATGGCCGCCCGGTTGCAGGCCGCCACGGCGTCCGGGCTGCCGGTGCTGCTGCGCGTCAGCACGCACTCGGGGCACGGCGTCGGCACTGCGCTCGGCGAACGCATCGCGCAGCAGGCGGACGTGTTCGCCTTTCTTTTCGAAGAGTTGAAATAGTGAAACGCTCTTTTTTAACTTGTGTTACAACCGGGGATAAGATAATCTCTTATATCGAACCGGGGGCTTCGCCCGGTCGTAGTTCTCTCCCATATGACGAAATACACAGCATTCCGCTGCCCCGAAGAATTGCTTTCCAAGGCCAAGATGAAAGCGCAAAAGGATCGCCGATCACTCAGCAACTACCTCATAACGCTCATCGAAAAGGACGTAACCGCCGAGCACTCGCGCGGGAACGGCCTTGCGCGCCTGAAGAAGTAGCCCGTTGAAAACCATCCGGCGGCCTCTGGACGCATCCAGATTGTGCCGCAATCTGGCGGGGGGGAGACGCCTCGTGCTCGTCCCCACGATGGGCGCCTTGCACGAGGGCCATCTCACTTTGATCGACCGCGCCCGGAAAGCCGCGGGTTCGTCGGGAGTCGTGGCCGTCAGCATTTTCGTCAATCCCACGCAGTTCGGGCCGGGCGAGGATTTCGCCAGCTATCCCCGGCCTTTCGACGCCGACGCCAGGCTCTGCCGCAAACGCGGGGTCGACCTGCTTTTCCATCCGACGCCGCAGGAGATGTATCCCGGCGGATTTTCGACCGCCGTCCGCGAAACGGCGCTTTCGCCCCTGTTGTGCGGCGCGTCGCGGCCCGGGCATTTCGAGGGTGTTTGCACGGTGGTCGCGAAGCTGTTTAACATCCTGGCGCCGCAAGCCGCGGTTTTTGGGATGAAAGATTTCCAGCAGCTTGCCATCATCCGCCGCATGACGCGCGACTTGAATCTTCCCGTCGAGATCATCGCCGCGGAAACCGTCCGCGAACCGGACGGGCTGGCCCTCAGTTCGCGGAACCGGCGCCTCACGCCCGAGGAGCGCGGGCAGGCGCCCGTCCTCCGCGACGCCCTCCTGCGGGCCGCCGCGCTTGCAAGGGGGGGGGAGAACGGCGCGCGCTTCCTCAGGAATCGGATCACGCGCGCGATTTCCGAGGCGCCGCTGGCAAGGATCGACTATGTGGAGATCGTGGACCCGCATACTCTCCAGCCCGTTTCCCGCGCGGATAAGGCGTGCCTTTTCGCCGCCGCCGTTTTTTTCGGACGCACGCGGCTCATCGACAACCTCCTCCTCGACGCATGAAAGAATATGACTTTGTGGTTCTCGGCAGCGGCGTGGCTGGGCTGACCTTCGCGCGGAAGGCGGCGGCCCACGGAAGTGTCGCCATTATCACCAAGCGCAACGGGGCGGACGCCAACACCTTCTACGCGCAGGGCGGCGTCGCGTGCGTCACCAGCGTTGAGGATTCGTTCGATCTGCACGTCCAGGACACGCTCACCGCCGGCGACGGGCTGTGCGACCCGGCGGTCGTGCGGGCCATCGTCACCGACGGCCCGGCCAGGATCCGCGAATTGGTGGAACTGGGCGTCCCGTTCGACGAGCGCGAGATCGAGCACGGCATGAAGGAACTCGACCTCGGCAGGGAAGGTGGGCATTCCAAACGGCGCGTCCTCCATTCGCGCGACACGACGGGGCGGGAGATCGAGGAATCCCTGCTGCGGGCCGTGCGGACGCACCCGAACATCGAGATGCTGGAGAATCACATGGCCGTGGACATCATCACCGCAGGCAAGCTCGGGTACGTCACCGAGGATCGCTGCCTGGGCGTCTATGTCCTCGATGAAGCCAGCGGCGCCGTCCTCACCATCCGCGCCGGGCGCCTCATCCTCGCGACGGGCGGCTGCGGCAAGGTGTATCTCTACTCGACCAACCCGGCGATCGCCACGGGCGACGGCGTCGCGATGGCGTGGAGGGCGGGCGCCCGCATCGCGAACATGGAGTTCATCCAGTTCCACCCGACGTGCCTTTACCATCCGGACGCCCGCTCCTTCCTCATCTCGGAAGCCGTGCGCGGGGAAGGCGCGCTGCTCATGGACGCCCGGGGCAGGCGCTTCATGCAGAAATATCATCCGTTGCTGGAACTCGCGCCGCGCGACGTCGTCGCCCGCGCCATCGACGCCGAGATCAAGCGGACGGGGGAAAAGTGCGTCTTCCTCGACATCACGGCAAAGCCGGCCGGCTTCGTCCGCGAACGCTTCCCGAATATTTACGAGACCTGCCTGCGGTACGGCATCGACATCACGAAACAGCCCATCCCCGTCGTGCCCGCGGCGCATTACCAGTGCGGCGGCGTGCTGACGGATCTCAGCGCGGCCTCCAGCCTGCGGGGATTGTACGCCATCGGCGAAGTCGCCTGCACGGGGCTGCACGGCGCGAACCGGCTCGCGAGCAATTCCCTGCTCGAGGCGATGGTCATGGCGCACCGCGCTTACGAAGCCATCATCCCCAAGGGGCCGGCCAGGGGCGAAAAAGTGGAACTGCCCGAGTGGAAGAGCGGCGACGTCCAGGACGTGGACGAACTCGTCGTCGTCTACCACAACTGGGACGAAATCCGGCGCCTGATGTGGGACTACGTCGGCATCGTCCGCACCGACAAGCGCCTCCAGCGCGCCAGCGCCCGCCTTCGAAATCTGCGCGCCGAAGTGCAGGAGTTCTACTGGAACTTCAAGGTCACCACCGACCTGCTGGAACTGCGAAACCTCGTCACCGTCGCCGCCCTCATCGTCGATTCCGCGCTTTCGCGCAAGGAGAGCCGCGGGCTGCATTACACTCTCGACCATCTTGCGAAAGAGGACAAATATGCCCGCGACACCGTCCTGTCGGCGGGCTGATGGCCCAGAAAACGCTTTACGGTAGCGGTGGCATAACTTATAGGCGAATGGGACTTTCCATGAAAACGCGTATCCTCCCAGCGTGGACTGCTCTGCTCTGCTCGGCGGCGTGCGCCCTCGCCCAATCGCCGTACCAGAGCAGTTCCGACTTCGCCCGGTACGCCATGAAGCTCCGGGAGAACGCGCTGCTGCGCATCGAGCCGCAGGTCGTCGTCCCCACCACGGGGCGGCCCTGGTTCTTCGGCGGGCCGCGCTACCAGTGGAAGACCAACATCGTCACCACCGTCTTCTGGGTGGGCGAGCGGCCCACCGCGAACAACCCCACGCCGAACCGCGCCAGCTCCTGGGACCCCGACTGGGAGGGGAGCTACGGCGGCTTCGACAACCCCGAACCCTCCCAGCGGCGCAACTTCATCCCCGTCAATTTTCTCCCGCGCCAGAATCCTTTTTATTTCGCCCTGCCGTTCAACGATGTCATCCAGGGGTCGACCAAGCCCGAATGCTTCCAGGTCATCCCGTGGATAAGGGAGGTCTTCGAAAAACCGGGCAAATCCGTCTGCCGCGACCGGTGGATCGCGATCCGCCACGGCAACCGCGTCGCCTACGCGCAATGGGAGGACTGCGGCCCCTTCCGCACCGACCATTGGCAATACGTCTTCGGCCCGGAAAAACCGAGGCCGAACCTGAACGGCGGCGCGGGCCTCGACGTTTCGCCCGCCGTGCGCGATTATCTCGCCATGGCGCCCACCGACATCACCGACTGGCGCTTCGTGGAGTTCCGCGAAGTGCCGCAAGGCCCGTGGTCGCAATTCGGCGACAACAACGACTTCGTCCTGAACCGCCGCCGCGGAAGCATGGCGAGCAAACAATCCGTACCTACCGTCGTAACGAAATAACCATGAAAACAACGTTTAAATCCTGTCTGCTGTCCGGCGCCATCCTCTTCCTCGCGAACGCGGGGAACGCCGCCGAAACCACCCTGGCGATCGATCCCGTGCACTCCACGCTCGGCTTCAAAGTCCGGCATCTCTTCTCCAACGTGGAAGGGCATTTCACCAAATTCAGCGGAACCGTGCGGGTCGATCCCGATAACCCGGAGAACTCTTCGGTCGCTTGCACCATCCAGACCGCCAGCGTCGACACCGGCGTGGAGAAACGGGACAGCCATCTGCGCACGCCCGACTTCTTCGACGCCGCGAAATTCCCGACCATGACCTTCAAGAGCACGAAGGTCACCAAGCTCGGCCCGGACACCGCGGACGTCGCGGGCGACTTCACCCTGCACGGCGTGACGAAGCAAATCGTCCTTCACGTCAAATTCCTCGGGAAAGGGAAGGGGATGACGGGCGGCCTGACGACCGGCTGGGAAGCGACCACCGCGATCAAGCGTTCGGAGTACGGACTGACGTGGAACAAAGTCATCGAAGGCGCCTCCGTCGTGGCAGACGACGTGGACATCGACCTGCAGGTCGCCGCCGACGAGCCGCCGAAGAAGTAGCGGAGGATACGCCACTTGGCGAAACGCCGGAGTTGTGTGAATAACGGGGGACAGCCGCCGATGAAACTTCTTAACGAGCCCGAGTTGGTTACCCGCAAAGGATGCCCGGCGGCTGAGGGAGCGCCGCAAAAAGCCGATGGCCTTCCGGACATTGGAAGCATTTCTCGCGAAGCGCGCGGGACCGGCTGAGTCGTGCGCGTTCTTCGAGTGCGTCACTGGCGCGAAGTTTACCGCTGATCTTGTGCAACGCCGTCATTTTTTGAAAGTCGCCGGAGGCGCGGCGGCGTGTTGCGCCGGGCATCGCGTCCTCTTACGGCCCGCGAATGCCGTTGCGGCCGAGGTCGCGAGCCGCTCGCTCCTCGAAACGCTTGCCGGCGCGGCGCTCGATGCCGCAAAGAAAGCGGGCGCGTCCTACGCCGACTTGCGCCTCTGCCAGGATGAGACGGAGTGGATCGCCGCCAAGGAGGAGCGCGTCGAAGGCGTCGGGTTTTCCAGGACGACGGGCTTCGGCGTCCGCGTCTTGCGGGAGGGGGCGTGGGGTTACGCCGCAAGCGACCGGCTGACGCCGGAGGAAGCCTTGCGGATGACGGGAATCGCCATCGGCATCGCGAAGGCGAACCGTGCAATCCAGCAACGGGCAATCGAGTTGGAGACCGTGCCCGCCTTTCAGGACAAATGGGCCATGCCGATGAAGACGGACCCGTTCGCCGTCTCGGTCGAAGAGAAGACGGACGCGCTCCTTGCGATCAATCGCGCGGCAAAGGAGGCGGGCGGGAGCTTTTGTTCCTCGGACTTCGGCTTTGTGCGGGAGACGAAGTTATTCGCGTCGAGCCGCGGAAGCCTGCTGGAGCAGGTTCGCGTCCGCTCGATGCCCGGGTTCAACGTCACGGCGGTGGACAAGAAGACAGGGAAGTTCGCTAGCCGCGCCAGCTTCGCCGCGCCGCGCGGCAGCGGTTACGAATACATCGCGGGGTACGACTTCACGACCGAAGCGCGCAAGGCCGCAGAGGAGGCGCAAAGGAAGCTCACCGCCAAACCCGTCCAGCCCGGGAGGAAAGACCTCGTCCTTCACCCGACGAATCTCTGGCTGACGATCCACGAGTCCATCGGCCACGCCACGGAACTGGATCGCGCGCTCGGCTGGGAAGCCAACTTCGCGGGCACGTCGTTCGTCACGCCGGACAAGCTGGGCAAGCTGCAATACGCCAGCCCGCTCGTCACCGTCATGGCGGATCGCTCGCAAGCCGGCGGCCTCTCGACCGTCGGCTACGATGACGACGGCGTCCGCGCGATCGGCGCGGAGTTTCCCATCATCCAGGACGGCGTCTTCAAGAACTACCAGATGGCCATCGGCCAGGCAGCGCTCATCGGCCTCAAACAGTCCAACGGCTGCGCCTACGCCGATTCCTACGGTTCCTTCCCCATCCAGCGCATGCCGAACGTTTCACTGCAACCCGCGCCCGAGGATATTCGCCTGGAGGAATTGATCGCCGGGGTCAAGGACGGCGTTTACATCATGGGCAACGGGAGTTGGAGCATCGACCAGCAGCGGCGCAACTTCCAGTTCGGCGGGCAGGTCTTTTACGAGATAAAGGGCGGCAAGCTCGGCGCCATGCTCCGCGACGTGGCCTACCAGGGGAACACGATTGATTTTTGGAACGCCTGCGACGGCCTTTGCGGCAGGAGCGAATACCACCTCGGCGGCGCGTCCAACTGCGGCAAGGGCCAGCCCGCTCAAGGGGCGCCCGTATCCCACGGCGCGGTCCCCGCGCGGTTCCGAGGGATAAACGTGATCAACACCGCCGCCGCCGCATGATTGAGGAAGTCGTTCGGAAAATCCTCGGTTTCTCCAAAGCCGATTCCGCCATCGTCCAATATAGCGGCGGCGAAACGCTGGGCGTCCGGTTTGCGGTCAACAGCGTCACCACAGCGGGCTTCCGCAAGGATGCGGGCATCTCCGTGGAATCGCATTTCGGCAAGCGCACCGGTTCAGCCGTTGTAAACCAAACGGATGACGCTTCGCTCGAAGCCGCCGTCCGCAAGAGCGAGGAGATCGCGAAACTCGCTCCCGAGAACCCGGAATTCATCGAGCCGCTCGGCCCGCAAAATTATCTCGCAAGCGCGTGTTACGCGGACGCCACCGCCGGCGCCGCCCCCGAAGACATGGCCGCGTTGTGCGAACCCGTCATCCGCGAAGCGGGAGGAAAGGGGCTGGCCGCCGCGGGCTACGCCGAGCGCGAAACGGGCTTCTGCGCGCTCGCCACCAGCAAGGGGCTCTATGGCTTCCAGGAATCGACCGGCGTCGATTTCTCGGTCACCGTTCGCGGCGCCGGCTCCGGCTGGGCGGGACGCACCGCGAACGACATCCGCCGCCTGGACGCCGCCGCCGCAGGGGCCGTCGCCGTTCGTAAATGCCTGGCCTCCCGCGAACCCGCCGCCCTGGACCCGGGCGAATACACCGTCATCCTCGAACCCTCGGCGACATCCGATCTCCTCTGGCCGCTCATCGAGCAATTCCAGGCGCGCGAAGCCGACGAAGGCCGCAGCTTCCTCGCCAAAAAGGGCGGCGGCAACCGCCTAGGCGAAAAAGCGTTCGGCGAAAACGTCACCCTCTATTCCGATCCCGCGGATGCGGTCGCGCCCTGCCTGCCCTTCTCAGGCGAGGGCCTCCCGCTCGCGAAGCAAACCTGGATCGAGAGCGGCGTTGTAAAAAGCCTTCTCTATTCCCGCTACTGGGCGCGCAAGCAGAACGCCGGGCCGGTCGCCGCGCCCGGGAACCTCATCCTGCGCGGCGGCTCCGCCACCCTCGACGAGATGATCGCGCAAATAAAACGGGGCGTCCTCGTGACGCGCTTCTGGTACATACGCATGGTCGATCCGCTCACCGTCCTGCTGACCGGTCTCACACGCGACGGCAACTTCCTCATCGAAAACGGCAGGATCACGAAGCCGGTCAACAACTTCCGGTTCAACGAAAGCCCGGCCGCCGTATTGAACAATATCCTGGCGATGGGGCCTTCCGAACGCGCGCGCGGCGGCGAAGGCTCCTCCGCCATCGTCGCGCCGCCCATCCTGGTGAAAAACTTCCATTTCTCCTCCGTCTCGAAGGCCTCATAGCATAGAGCGTGTCGTGCATTTTGCGCTCCGCGCTCCCTTGGCCGTGTTGTCGTTGTCGTGTGCCTGACACGCTCCAAGTTCCCAAGAATGGCGCTTGTCAGATTCTAGTAATTCTGATATCGCTCCATTCCGCAATGGCGCGGCTCCCACTCGTTTTCTGTTTATGCGTATGCGGTCTCCGGGTTTTCGCGGCCGGGAGTGATCTTCCCGCGCCCTTTCACGCGGGCGGCGGCAGGCAGGCCGCCCTTGTGCAAAACGAGAAGCAAGGCGAGAAGAGTCCGCTCCCCATTTCCGAATTTCGCCACGTCATCTCCTTGCGCCACGACGAGAGTTTCCCCGTCCGGATGCAGGCGATGATCACGCGCCTCACCCTGCCGGACTCCGGGTTCCGGCTGAACGTGCGGGACAACTGCGTGGGCGTTCCAACCGCCTCCACCCCGTACGACAACTACATGCAACCGGTGCACAGGGTCTTTGACAGCCTGGCCGGGGGCGCCGCCTCCGTTGACCGCGTGGGCGCCCTCATGAAAGAGGGCCGCAAGTTCGCCTACGTCTTCAATGAACCGTACATGGCGGCCTCGCCGGAACGCACCGCCAGGGTTCACCGCGGGGATTGCAAATCGAAATCGCTCTGGCTTTGCCAGGAGATCGGCGATTCCTCGCTCCGGTTTGTCGTCGGCAGGCTGCACAAGCGTTCACGGGTGCAGCACGCGTGGCTCTACTGGCGCCATTCGGGCCGGTGGTGGATTCTCGATTGCACAACCCGCACCCGGCCCGTTGCCGCGGACAGCGTGGGCATGGACGAGTATATCCCGTATTATTCCTACGACAGGGAAGGCGCTTACCGCCACAGGGCCACGGAGATCATCATGGCCGGCGGCCCCATTCCCGCGGCACCCTCCAGGTTTTAGATACAATTTGCATTTCCGGCTCCGCAGCCGGAGAATTGGCCTCTATGACCTTGACCGAAAAACTGCTCGCGCGCGCCAGCGGCAAGAGCGCGGTTCGCCCGGGAGACAACGTCTGGGTGAATGTCGACGTGCTGCTCACGCATGATGTCTGCGGGCCGGGGACGATCGGGGTTTTCAAGCGCGAATTCGGCCAGAACGCAAAGGTCTGGGACAGGGATAAGATCGTCATCATCCCCGACCACTACATCTTTACCGCCGACAGTCTTTCCAACCGCAACGTCGACATCCTGCGCGACTTTGTCCGCGAGCAGGGGCTGCCCTATTTCTACGACGTCATCGACGAGCCGGAAGGCCATTGGAAATTTGACGCCTCGCGGGGCCAGTTGAAGCGCCAGTACGGCTCGGGGTTCGCCGGCGTCTGCCACACCGCCCTCCCGCGCAAAGGCCACACCCGTCCCGGCGAAATCCTCTTCGGCACCGATTCGCATACCTGCATGGCCGGCGCCTTCGGGCTGTTCGCCACGGGCATCGGCAATACGGACGCGGGTTTCATCCTCGGAACGGGGAAGCTCCTCATCAAAGTCCCCGAGACGATGCGCTTCTACCTGGAGGGCGAGATGCAGCCCGGCGTCATGGCGAAGGATGTCATCCTCCATGTGATCGGCGACATCGGCTTCGACGGCGCCACGTATCGCGCGATGCAATGGGAAGGCCCCGGCGCGCGGGGCATGGACATGGATGACAGGATGACGATCGCGAACATGGCAATCGAGGCGGGCGGCAAGAACGGCATCTTCCCCGCCGACCAAAAGACGTTCGACTACGTCGACGAACGGATCGCGGCCAACGGCACAAAATCCCAATACGAACCGGTCGATCTCGACCGCGAACAGAGCTTCGTTTTCGACAGGACGTACGATGTCTCGAAACTGGAACCGACCGTCGCGATGCATCCGGACCCGGGAAATCGCGCGCTGGCAAAGGACCTGGGGAACATCTCCCTGGATCGCGCCTACATCGGCTCCTGCACGGGCGGCAAGACCACCGATTTCCTCGCGTTCGCCGAGATCGTCCGGGGCAAATCGGTCAAAATCGACACGTTTGGCGTGCCGGCGACTCCCGACGTCGTGGCGGAGCTGAAGAACACCCGCTGGGACGAGCATTCCGTGTGGGATATCCTGACCGACGCCGGCGTCACCATGACGGAAAACGCCTCCTGCGCCGCCTGCCTCGGCGGCCCCGTGGATACCTTTGGGCGGCTCAACACCCCCATGAACTGCATCAGCGCGACGAACCGCAACTTCCCCGGCCGGATGGGAAGCAAGGAATCGCACGTCTATCTCGCCAGCCCCTACACGGTCGCCGCATCGGCGTTGGCGGGCAGGATAACCGATCCGCGCGAATACCTGGGGTGAACGCGAGGGGCGCGACCATCCTGGTCCTCATGAGTTCGCTCGCTTCCGGTTGCATCACGTCGAAACCCGCCGCGGGCGCGGGGTCGAAGACGGATCGCTATGTCGTCATCGCCGCGCGGACGCCGTTCTATAAATATGGTCCCGCGCAAGGGCTCGGCCCGGATTTCGTCTTGACGGCGGGCCAGCCTTTAAAGCTCCTCCAGCGCGATTTCGGCTACAGCCGCGTCGAGACCGACAACGGAAGAACCGGCTACGTCTCCACCGAAGACATCGCCCCCGCGCCGGCGGCTCCTCCCGCCCCGTCCGCGCCGAAGCCCAGGCTCTCGAAGTCCCGCCAGCCGCTGCCGCCGGACTTTTCCCAACCCAATGACGTCGAGCTTCCCTCGGGCCCGACTCCCGTGTTTCGTTACTAAATCCCTATGGCCAAAACATTCACCGGCAAAGTCTTCGTCGTCGAGGACAACATCGACACCGACCAGATCATCCCCGCGCAATACCTTACCCTCGTCCCGACGATTCCCGAGGAATACGAGAAGCTCGGCTCCTACGCCCTCATCGGCCTGCCAGACGACAAATACCCCGTCGACTTCGTCGCGCCCGACAGCACGAAGACGCCTTACGGCATCGTCATCGCGGGGCGCAACTTTGGCTGCGGCAGCTCGCGGGAACACGCGCCCATCGCGATGGGCGCGGCGGGCGTCCAGGCGGTCATCGCGCAATCGTATGCCCGCATCTTCTTCCGAAACAGCGTCGCGACGGGCGAACTTTATCCGTATGAATCCGTGGAACGGCTGCCGGACGTCTTGAAAACGGGGGATGAAGCCACCCTCGACTTTGACCACGACACCCTCACCGCGCAGGGGAAGACCTATCAGCTCAAGCCCCTGGGAGAAGTGCGCCCCGTCATCGAAGCGGGCGGTCTCTTCAACTACGCGCGCGAAACCGGCATGATCGCCGCGAAAGCTTAGCGTCTCATGCACTTTTGCCCGCACTCTCGGTTGTAGAGGCGGCTGTGCCGGCCGCCTGGAGCGAGGGCGGGAAAGATCGGCAGGCGGCTGGCGCTAAGCCCGCTTCTCGCAAAGCCGCAGGAAGTCGCGCGCGCCAAGCCGTTGTTCCCCATTGAACAGAGAGTCCAGCCAGCCCGAGTTGCAAAAGCGGGCGATCTCCTCTTCGCCCATCCCGGCGTTCGTCAGTCGACGCCGGGCGAGTTCCAAGGCTTGCGGCTGGCGGATTTCCTTTAACGTGATCGGGTCGCTGAAACGGTCGCGAAACGCCGGCTGGAAATTCTTCTCCATCACCGTGCGCCAAGGCTCGATATTCGCCGCGACCACCACCATCTCGTTCAACCCGAACGTCACCAGTTCGTCCACGACCATGCCGAACTCCGCCACCAGTTCCGGGTTTCCCATCAGCAGTTCCAGTTGGTCGAAACAGAGCACGAACGGCTTGGACAAACCGGCCAGCACGAAGAAATCCTGGAGCCGTCCAAAGGCCGCCGTGTTCCGCGCCGCCTCCGTTCTGTTCGGCGGCAGGTCTTCCTTCGGCCATCCGCGTTCACCCTTCAGCCATTCCAGGCAGGCTTCGCGCTTTTCCTTGCCGCCGTCGCCAAAGCAGTACGCGTGCAACACGGAGAGCCAGGTCGATGCCGGGGTGTTCAGCGCGATGTCCGCCGTGCTCAACTCCTCCGCGAAGAGCGAGAGCAGAAAATCGCCCTGTTCGCGCATCCATTCCCCCAGCACGGTTTCGTCCTCCTCCCGGCCAAACGCGGAAGAGGGATCCTCGCGAAGCTTGCGGACGAGGCTGGGATCGTAGTCGCCGCCCACGACGTCTTTCTCCATCAACTCCGCCAGGAGATGCCCGAACGCCCCCTCCACAAACGTGTCCAGTTGCGTGGGCCGCATCGATCTTCTTACGCTGATGGACGGGTCATCCGGCCGATCCATCTCCTGCACGAGTTTTTCGAGGATCGAGCGCCAGGCCGAACCCGGTTCCTGGAACGGGCGCAGATAGATGAGTGACGCGTGCCCGCGCAACGCCTGGAAAAGCCGCCCGATCAGGTGGGACTTCCCGTAACCCGGCTCCGGCGAAAGGATCAACTGCGCCTTCACATTCATCCGGTACCGGCGCGGATGCGGCTCCGCTTCAAGCCGTGCGAAGCGCCGCAGCAGTATAGCCAGTGCGCGCTCGTTCAGTTCGGGGACCGCGCGTTCGGCTTCACGGGGGTCGAACACCACGTTGTTCTCGAAGGGGTTCGGCCTTTCCATGGTTGCGCGGGCAGCCTAGCGAAAACCCAGATAAAGATTCAATGAAGATTGCCGCTTTCTCGCTGCGGAGACGATTTAGTTCGAACGAAACAACGGCGGGCCGTCTCTTACAAATGATGATGAAAACATACGCCCTTCTGTTGATGACCCTCCTAGCCGCATTGCCTGGCCGCGCGGCGCCCAGAAATCTGGAGACCGCGATCTTCGCCGCCGGCTGTTTCTGGTGCGCGCAAGACCCTTTTGACAAAGTGCCCGGCGTCGTTTCAACCGTCGTGGGTTACGCCGGCGGCAAGGAAAAGGACCCGACGTACGAAATGGTCTCCACGGGGACGACCGGCTACCGGGAGTCGATCAAAGTCCTCTTCGATCCCGCGAAGGTCTCCTACGACCAATTGCTCGAAGTCTTCTGGCATCACATCAATCCCACGCAGGGCGACGGCCAGTTTTCCGACCACGATCACCAATACACCACCGCCATTTTCTACTTCAGCGACCGGCAGAAGAAAGAAGCCGAAGCCTCCAGGGATCGGCTCGCCAGGTCCGGTAAATTCAGCAAGCCCATCGTGACGTCGATCATTCCTGCCACCACCTTCTCGCCCGCGGAGGAGTATCACCAAAAGTATTACCTCAAAAACCCCGAGAACTACGAATCCTACCATGTCGGATCGGGGAGAACGGACTACCTGAAGCGGGTCTGGGGATCGGAATGAAAACAGCGACGACAAGCGAACTGCGGCGCAAGTTTGCCCGCATCCTGGGCTGGGTGGAAAAGGGCCAGGAAGTCGAAATCACCAAGCGCGGGCGCGTTATCGCGCGGTTTGTCCCGGTCACAAGCGTCCCCGGGTCGGAAGCGTCCGAACCGCCGCCGGGATTCAAGATGCCACGCTTCGCCAGCAGCATAAAAAAGCTGCTGGAGGAATGAATCCTGCGGAAGAGCAGGGTATGGCTTGCGAACACGGCATCGAAATGGCACTTTGGGGCGTTTTAAATGAGCGTTGAGGCCAACAGGGTATTGATCGCGGAAGACCACTACGTATCGCGGCATCTTCTTGAACGGAATCTTCTGAATTGGGGATTCAAAGTCGTCACCGCCGAGGACGGCGAAGCGGCCACCGCCATCCTGGAATCCCCCGAAGCTCCCTCCCTGGCGATCATCGACTGGATGATGCCGAAGATGGACGGCATCGAAGTCTGCAAGCGCGTGCGGCAGCAGACGGGCCGTTCCTACGTTTACCTGGTCCTCCTGACGGCCAAGAGCCAGAAGGAAGAAATCGCCGCCGGGCTGGAAGCCGGGGCGGATGATTACGTCATAAAACCGTTCGACCCCGATGAACTGCGGGCGCGGTTAAAGGTGGGGCAGCGGGTCGTGGCCCTGGAACGCACCCTTGCGACGAAAATCCAGGACCTGCAAAACGCGCTGGATGACGTGAAAAAACTCAAGGGATTGCTCCCCATCTGCATGTATTGCAAACGCGTCCGCGACGACCGGGACTACTGGCACCAGATCGAGGAATACCTGCACTCCGAGACGGGCGCGGATGTCTCCCACGGCATCTGCCCGAGCTGCCTCGCGAAAATGCACGCCGAGTTGAGCCAGGTATAAGTCGGGAAAACATCTGCTCGCCCCCGGCAAAGCCGCCTCTACAACCGGGAGTAGGGAAAGCGCGTGATACGCCCCCTAGTTGCCCTTCACGGGCGTTGCCGCCGAATGCGCGGTCATTTTCTGCCGCGTGTTTTCGATCTTCTCGGCGACGGCTTTGTTGTCGTGATCCAGCGCGGCGGCCTTTTGCCAGTAGTTCAATGCTTCCGCGGTCTTGCCGAGTTTCATGTAGGTGTCGCCCAGGTGCTCGAAGACCACGGCGTCCTCGGGTTGGATGGTGCGCGCGGCTTTCAGCAGTTGCGGCAGGGCTTTTTCGGGTTCGCCTTTCTTGTAATAAAGCCAGCCGAGGCTGTCGATGTAGGCGGCGTTGCCGGGGTCGAGCGCGACGGCGCGCTGGATCAACTCGGTCGCTTCCTCGAGATGCTCGCCTCTGTCCGCCCACATGAAGCCGAGGTAGTTGTAGGCGTCCGCCGCGTGTTGCGGGTCGAGGTCGATCGATTTCTTCAGCAGATCGGCGGCTTTGTCCACGAGGCCGGCCTGCTCGGCGGCTGCTCCGTAGTTGAAATAGAAATCCCTGTCGAGCATGTCCTCGCGGTAGTTCTCCGCCTCATGCAGCGCTTCCTCGAATTTCGTGACGGCTTCCTGGTGCCTTTTCATGAGGCTCAGCGCCAGGGCGAGCTGGTAGGTCAGTTCGGGGCGTTCGGGGAATTTGGCGCGCGCCTCGGCCAGGGTGGCGATGGCTTTGTCATAGCGTTTCAGCCGCGCCTGGAAATCGGCGACGACGGTGTAGTTCTTCCAGACTGTCGGATTCAGCAAGAGGTTTTGCTGGAAGTTGGCCAGGGCGCCTTCGAGGTTCCCGTCTTCTTCGTAAATGATCGCGAGCGATTCGTACAAGTCGGATTGCAACGGGTTTTCCTTGATCGTTTCTTGCAGCAGGGCGATGGCCTCCGCGCGTTGTCCGTTCAAGGCGTAGCATTGGGCCAGCCGTTTGCGATCGGTTACGAGCGACGGGTCGCCGGACTTCGCCCTGTCGGCGATGACGGCCTTCAAGAGCGGGATCGCCTCTTTCCACTGCCGCGAGTTGAAATAAAACTCCGCGACGCGATCCTTCGTGTCGAGGTCGCCGCGGGCGAACGCGAGCGCTTTTTTGAAGACGGCGTTCATCTTGTTCAAGCCGTCGGGAGAGGCGGCCGTGCCGTCTTCCTTGAGAAGCAGTTCCTCGTAAAGCCGGCCGAGCTGGAGCCAGAATTGCGCGTCTTCCGAGGGCGATTTGGACGCGCGATCCAGCGTCGCCTCGGCTTTTTTTTGATCGCCGTTGCCGTTGTAGATGTCGTACAGGGCGGCGTAGGAGGAGAAGTTGTCAGGCGCCAAGTCGAGGCCTTGCATGGCGTATTTCAGCGCGATGTCGATTTTCTTCAGGTACTTGAAGTAAATCTGGGAGAGATAGAGGTAGCTCAGCGGCTGGGTGGGGGAGGCCTTTATCGCATCCTTCAGCACGTCCACCCCCTGTGCGACCTCCCCCCGCCGGGAGAGCTCCAGCGCGACTTTTACCGCCAGTTCCGAGTAGCCGGGGTCGATGGCGAGGACTTTCTGGTAATTCTGGAGCATCGTGTCGCCGTCGGCATTGTCTTCGGCGATGAACCCTTCGATGTAGGCGGCGAGGGCGTCGGCGCGGCGCGCGCCCTCGGGGCCCAGGAGCAAATCCTGGCCCGCATTAGGTTGGGCGTCAGCAGCTTGCGAAGCGGCGGCGCGAGCCTTCTGGGCAGCCGCCGAGGTGTGCCGGGCGCCGAACGCGGGCGCCCCGCAAAGAGCGAGACAAACGCATGCAATCCACCGGAGCGGCTTGCTTCTTCCACGCAAGCCATCCGGCCGAGATGAGTTCATCGCCTAATGTAACGGCTAAGACTTGTAGCGCAACCGCTTCTTGTGGCGGTTTTCCTTCATCCGCTTCCGCCTCTTGTGCTTCGCTATTTTTGCTTTTCGTCTTTTCTTGAGTGAACCCATTCGGAACTTTCAATACACCACTTTATTCAGGGGATATTCGATGATCCCTTCCGCGCCGAGAGCCTTCAATTGGGGGATGATCTCTCGCACCACCGTTTCATCGATTACCGTTTCTACAGCAACCCAGCCGGACTGCGCAAGGGCCGAGACCGTCGGATTACGCAGGGAGGGTAAGGCTTCGAGCAGATTCTTCAACTGGATTTCCTCAATATTCATTTTGAGGCCCACTTTGTCGCGCGCGGCGTGCGCGCCCCGCACCAGAAGAACCAGCCGCTCGATCTTCTCTTTCTTCCACGGATCGCGCCACGCCGTCTTGTTTACGATGATCTGCGGGCGCGATTCCATGATAACTTCCACGATGCGCAGATTGTTCGCCCGCAACGAAGACCCCGTCTCCGTCACGTCCACGATGGCGTCCACCAAGTCGGGCACTTTGACTTCCGTCGCGCCCCAACTAAACTCCACCTCCGCCCGCACGCCGTGGCGCTCCAGGAATTTCGTTGTCAGCCGCACCGCTTCGGTGGCGATCCGCTTCCCCTGCAAATCCTTCACGGATCGGATGGGCGAACTCTCCGGCACGGCGAGCACCCAGCGCGTCGGCTGCCTGCTCGCCTTGCTGAAAGTCAGCTCGCACACCGTTTCCACGTCCGACTCGTTTTCCTCGATCCAATCCCGCCCGGTCAGGCCGCAATCGAGAAACCCGTGCTCGACGTAGCGGCTGATCTCCTGCGCGCGCAGGAGCCGTATGAGGAGTTCGGGATCATCCACCGCCGGTTTGTACGAGCGCCGGGAGAGGGTGATGTTGAAGCCCGCCTTCGCGAACAGCGCGAAGGTTGCTTCCTGGAGACTGCCGGAGGGCAGCCCTATCTGGAGACAAGGGCCGGACATGGGGTGAGGGGTTGGTTTGGTTGGTTTGGTTTGGTTGGTTTGTAGACGTAGAGGCGCGGGCGGGCGGTGACTAGGAAAAAAGATCAATTTTTCGTTTGCGCTTGCCAAGCGCGGATTTCGGTGGATACTTGGCGGCTACCAGCATGGCAACGATAGAGACAACCGACATACACAATTTCCAGATGCACGAGAAGGACACGGGCAGCGCGGACGTGCAAATCGCCCTGCTCACGCAGCGCATCAACCAGCTCACGGAGCACCTCAAGTCGCACGTGAAAGACCATTCCTCGCGCCGCGGCCTTCTCATGATGGTCGCCAAACGCCGGAGCCTGCTGGATTACCTGAAAAAAACCGCTTCGGATCGCTACAAGAGCGTTCTCGAGAAGCTCAATCTGCGCAAATAGCTTTTTCCCGGCGCGTTATTGCGCGCATGGGAGAACCCCAAGAAACCCAAACTGAAAGCTCGGCACATTGCCGTCTCCGGAACTAGTCTTAGGTTTTAGCCCCGAATCCCGCCTTGCATCCAGGGGTGAATTCGAGGTTAAAACCTACGAGCTGGCAACGGAAGGCGCAACGCCGTGTCATCCGCATCATGCACCATGTAGTCTCGGGCCGCATCGGCTCTTCCGAAATCACCATTGAAACAGGCAAAATCGCCAAATTGGCCGACGGGGCCGTCACCGTTCGTTCCGGCGAAACCATCATCCTGGTCTCCGCCGTCTCCGCCACTTCCTTGAAGGAAGGGCAGGACTGGTTCCCGCTCACCGTCGATTACCGCGAAAAAGCGGCCGCCGTCGGCAAATTCCCGGGAGGTTACTTCAAGCGCGAAGGCCGGCCCACCGAGAAAGAAACCCTGACGGCGCGCATGACGGACCGCCCGTTGCGCCCGCTCTTCCCGAAGGGATATCTCTACGACACCCAGATCATCAGCGTCCTCCTCAGCGCCGACGGCGAGAATGACCCCGACATCCTCAGCATCAACGGCGCCTCCGCCGCGCTGATGGTCTCCGACATCCCGTTCGCGGGCCCCGTGGCCGCGGTGCGCGTCGGCAGGGTCAACGGCCAGTTCATCGCGAACCCGCCGCATTCCATCCGCGAGCAGAGCGATCTCGACCTCGTCTATGTCGGCGCCGCGAATGACGTCATCATGATCGAAGGCGCCGCCGGCGAATTGCCGGAGGAGGAGTTCGTCAAGGCCCTGGCTTTCGCCCACGAGCAAGCCCAGGAGTTGATCCGGATGCAGAACGACCTCGCCGCCAAGGCCGGCAAGCCGAAACGCCAGCCGCCGCTCCTGCTCGTCAACGACGAGGTGCTGGAAATCGCCTACAGCGTCGCGGGCGACCGCATCGAAGCGGCCCTATATACGCCCGGCAAAGTCGCCCGCAGCAAGGCGGTCGGCGCCTTGCGCGAAGAAGTGAAGACCGCCGTGCTGGAAAAACACCCCGGTGCGACCCCGTTCGAAATCTCCCAGGCGTTCGATTATCTCCAGAAAAAGGCCTTCCGCGTCAGCATCCTCGACAAAAAGAAACGTTGCGACGGGCGCGATCTTCACCAGATCCGCGAACTGACCGCGGAAGTCGGCCTGCTGCCGCGCGCCCACGGTTCGGCCTTGTTCCAGCGCGGCGAAACGCAAGCCGTGGCGCTGGCCACGCTGGCGCCGGCGGAAGAAGCCCAGATGCTCGACGCCTACACCGGAGGCGATGAAAGCAAGCGCTTCATCCTGCACTACAACTTCCCGCCATTCAGCGTCGGCGAAACGGGCCGCACCGGAGGCGCCAGCCGCCGCGAGATCGGCCACGGCGCGCTCGCGGAGCGTTCCATCCTGCCCGTCATCCCGTCCGAAGCCGATTTCCCGTACGCCATCCGGATCAGCAGCGAAGTCATGGAATCCAACGGCTCGACCTCGATGGCCTCCGTCTGCGCGGGCGTCCTGTCCCTGATGGACGCGGGCGTGCCGATCACCAGCCCCGTCGCGGGCATCTCCGTCGGCCTCGTCACCGAATACAGCTCGGACGGACGGCTTGAACGCTACACCACCATGACGGACATCATCGGCTCCGAGGATCATTTCGGGGACATGGACTTCAAACTTTGCGGCACGAGCAAAGGCGTCACCGGCTTCCAGCTTGACTTGAAGCTGCCCGGCATCAGCCAGCAAATCCTCGCCGAGGCGATCTTCGAGGCGAAGGAAGCGCGCGGAAAGATTCTCGGCGTCATGGCCGGCGCCCTCGCCGCGCCGCGCAAGGAACTCAGCCCGTACGCCCCGCGCATCGAAACCGTCCGCATCAATCCGGACAAGATCGGCTTGCTCATCGGCCCCGGCGGCAAGACCATCAAAGGCATCGTCGCGGAGACCGGCGCGGAGATCAACATCGACGACGACGGCTCCGTCCACATCTACTCGAACAACCCCGAGAGCCTGAACCGCGCCAAGGAAATCATCCGCGGCATGACCAAGGAAGTCGAGGTCGGCGAGATGTATCACGGGCGGGTCGTCTCCATCAAGGAATTCGGCGCCTTCGTCGAAATGCTGCCGGGCAAGGAAGGTCTGTGCCACATCTCCGAGCTGGCGGATTTCCGTGTCAACCGGACGGAGGATGTCGTCAAGAACGGCGAATCCATCTGGGTCAAATGCATCGGCATCGACGACAAGGGGCGCGTAAAACTGAGCCGCAGGGCCGCGATGAAAGAGCGCAACGAACTCGCGCAGGCGCCCGCGTAGGGCCTGTATTCCGTCTCTAAACCTGGTGCTCGGGGGGGGACTTGAACCCCCACGCCTTTCGGCATACGCCCCTCAAACGTACGTGTCTGCCATTTCACCACCCGAGCGGGAGATTCATTCTGTAACAGGCCGGGGCTTTGTGCAATCCGCATTTTTTTCTTTCCACCGGGGCTTCGCGCTCCTAAGGCTTGCGGGTATGCCTCTTCGCATGTTGTTGATCCTGGCTCTCGCTGTCTGCTGCGCGGCTTGCCACACGCCGCCCAAGGAAGCCCAGCACACCTCCGCGAAAACCGGCGACGCGGCGTTCCAAAGTTTCGTGGCCCAGGTGCGCAAGGCGGTCGCCAAGCGCGATATGCAGTTGCTCGCCTCGATGATGACGCCGGATTTCGGCTACCGGCTCGAACCGGTGGGGGAGGGGCCGGGCGTTTTTCAATATTGGGACCAGAATTCGCTTTGGCATGAATTGCAGTTGATCCTGAACGAGCGCTTCGTTCCCAACGGCGCGTATATGGTGGCGCCGCCCCAGTTCGCCACCGACCCGCAATACCACGGCTATCGCGCGGGGTTCACGCAGGTGAACGGGGTTTGGAAGTTCGCTTACTTCGTTTCCGGGTAGGGAGATGGACGCTTCTCCGCTCGCTTTCGGGCTGCCCCATCGCGAGCCGTTCGTTTTCGTGGATGAGGTGGTCGAGGCGGTTCCGGGGTCCCGGGCTCTCTGCCGCAAGATGTTCGACGGGACGGAGCCGTTTTTTCGCGGGCATTTTCCGGGCAATCCGCTCGTGCCGGGAGTGCTCTTGACGGAGGCGCTCGCACAGACGGCGGGCATAGCTGCGGGCAGGCCGGCGGAGGGCGCGTCCTACCGCCTTTCGGCTATCCGGCAGATGAAGTTCCCGAGGCCGGCGCGTCCGGGGGACGCGATCCTGCTAAGCGCGGAGAAGACGGCGGATATGGGGGGAGTGCTCCAGTTCAACGTGATGGCGCGAGTCGGGGGAGCGGCGGTCGCGGAGGGGGCGATCGTCCTGAGCACGCATCCCACGCGTCAGAGCGCGCCCTGAAATTTGCTCCGCGCGGCGTCGTAGATGACGCGGAGGGGCCGGCCGCTCTTTTCACTCACCGCCCGGCAGGCTTCGAACTCGGGGGCGGCCTGGACGATTTCCCCGCCCCGCAGGCCGAGCTTCACGGCGATTTTTCCGAAGGGGGTTTCGACTTGTTCGATCCGCCGTTCGAGCTTCAGCCGCCGGACGGAGTCCATCCTGATGCCGAAGGAGGTCGTCTGCGCAAAAAGGAGATCGGCGATGGCGGGAACCTTTGCGTCTTCGCAGAGGACGGTCAACTGGACGCCGGGGCGGTTTTTTTTCATCTGCACGGGCGTCAGGAAGGCGTCGAGCGCGCCTGCGTCCAGGAGTTTGCCGAGGACGGCGCCGGTGATTTCCGGGGAGAGGTCGTCGACGTTGGTTTCGACGCGGGTGATGGAGTCCGTCTCGTAGCGGAAGGTTTCTTCCGGCGTCTCGCCGAGGACGGCGCGGAGGACATTTGGACGGCTCGCAAGATCGCGCGAGCCGGCGCCGTAGCCGATCTTCTCGACGCGCAGTTGCGGCATGGGGCCGAAGGAGACGCCGAATTCCGCGGCGATGGCGGCGCCGGTCGGCGTTATCAATTCAAACGGCTCGTCGATCTGCGTCAGGGGGATTCCCGCCAGTATTTCCAGGGTCGCGAGGGAGGGGACGGGGAATTTGCCGTGGGCGCATTCGACCCAGCCGGTTCCTTCGTTAAGGGGGGAAAAGAAGACTTTGCCGACGCTCAGTTGCTCCAGGCCCGCGCAGGCGCAGACGACGTCCGCGATGGAATCGAGCGCGCCGATTTCATGGAACTCAACGGCTCCGGGGGCGACGCCGTGGATTTTCCCTTCCGCGATGGCGATCCGCTCGAAGATGTTCGACGCGTGTTCCTTCACGAAATGGGAGAGGCTGCTTTCCTCGATGAGCCGGCGGATTTCCGCGTGGGAACGCCCGTGCGCGTGATCTTCGTGGCCGTCGTGATGATGGTGGTGATCGTGATGGGTCGTCCCCTCGTGGATGCTGAAGTGAACGCCTTCCACGCTCCGGCGCCGGGTTCGCTCGAAGTGGGCGTGGAATTCCCCGATGTCGATCTTGGACAATTCCCATTCGAGCGCGGAGGGTTTTATTCCAAGGTCGCAAAGCGCGCCGACCATCATGTCGCCGCTGATGCCGGAGAAGCAGTCGAGGTAAAGAACGCGCATGGTATCAGTTCACTTTGGCGCTGACTTCCGCGAGGTTCAAGGTCGGTTCATAAAGCGCTCTCCCGATTATCACGCCATGCAGCTTTTTCAACCCGCCAAGCCGGAGGACGTCCGCGGCGTTCGACACGCCGCCGCTCGCGATGAGCGGGCAGTCGAGCTTCCCGAGGAGGGTTTCTATCTCGCGAAAGTTCGGGCCTTTCAGCATTCCGTCGGTGGCGATGTCGGTATAGATGATGACGCCGGCGCCGGCCGCTTGCGCGTCGAGGGCGAGCTTCGCGGCTTCCACTCCCGCCGATTCCGTCCAGCCCCGCGCGGCGACGACGCCGTTTTTCGCGTCGATGCCGACGGCGATTTTTTCTCCGCCAAATTTTCTCGCCATATCCGCGACGAAGCCGATGGATTCCGCGGCCCGCGTGCCGATGACGACGCGCGACACGCCGGCGTCGAGCGCGAGCCGGATGGCGTCTTCGCTTCGCATCCCGCCGCCGAGTTCGCAGGGGATGGAAATGGCGGCTGCTATGTTGCTGACGTGTTCGAGATTATGGGAGAGGCCGCTGAAGGCGGCGTCCAGGTCGACGAGGTGCAGGTAATCGCCGCCCTCCGCTTCCCACCGTTTTGCGATGGCGACCGGGTCATCAGAATATACCGTTTTCTCGGCGGCCTTGCCTTGGCGGAGGCGGACGACCTGGCCTCCCATCAAGTCGATGGCGGGCAGGAGGATCACTATTGATCCTGCTGCTCGTTCTTCGGCGTTCCCCTGGCGTGCGGCGGGGGCGTCGCAGTGTGTTGGCTCGCGGCGGGCCTTTCCTGGGACGTGGGAACGGGGGTTATGGCGCGGTGCGGCGCCGGCGTCGTTTCCAAGTGTTGGATTCTCTCTCTCGGAGTGGGAACGGGGGTTATGGCGTGGTGCGGCACGGGCGTCGTTTCCAAGTGTTGGATCCTCTCTTTCGGAGTGGGAACGGGCGTGGCGGCATGGTGAGGCGCGGGCGTCGTTTCCAAGTGTTGGATCCTCTCTCTCGGAGTGGGAACGGGTGTGGCGGCGCGGTGAGGCGCGGGTGTTGTCACGCGTTCGAGGTTTTCAATCGCGGCGGCGGGTTTCGGCCTCGGAGTGGGAACGGGCGTTATGGCGTGATGCGGAGTTGGCGCGGGCGTCGTAACGCGCTCGAAGTGTTCCAGCGCGGGTTTCGAACCGGGCGTGACTGCCGGGGCCGGCGTCACGGGCGCCTTGTGCAACAGCGGGGCGAGGGTGGGGGCGGGGGTCGTCGCGAGCTTTCCTTTCTTGAAGGTTGCGGCGGGCGTTGCGACGGCCGTATGGACGACGGGAAGGCCCGCGGGGAGTTTTGCGTGCGTGTTTTGGGGGGTGAGGCCCTTGCTTTCAGCGGCGACCTTGGCCTTCAGTTGAGCGGCGACCTTGGGATCGGTGATCTTGCTCCACCCGTGGTCGATCTTGGGGGCGGAGATCGTCCTGGCGATCTTCGGCAGCGCGACGGCTTTCGTTTTCGGGATGACCGAAGGCGCGACGAGTGAGAGTTGATTGCCCTGCACTTGCGAGAACTTGCCGGCGGCGGCCCCGGGAGTCGCGACTTGCCTGCGGCTGAGAGCCAGGGTGCGGATGGGCGTCCCTCCGCCGGCCCGGATGGCGGAATTCACGGCGGCGAGATTCGGCCCGCCGTTGTAAACGGTCGTGTTATGGCTGTTATACGTTATGTTGGTGATGTTTCTCGTGGAATTGATGTAGGTGACATTCCGCGAAGGGGGGAAGATGACGCCGGCGAGATTCGGGGAGCCGAAGTTGCGGACGGCGACGAAGTTGTAATACGAGGGGCCGATATCGTAGCTGCGGTCGGCCCAAATGCTGATGCCGACGCCGGGATCGAAGCGCGCGGAGGGCGGCAAGGGCGCCCAGCCCACGGCGCCGCCGCCGTAGCGCCAGGAAACCCAGGCGGGGGCCCATACGCGGCCCGGGACCCAGACCCAGCCTTCGCCGTCGATATACGTCCAGCGCCCGTAATGGTCGGTGGCCCAGCCCCACCTCTCGTTGGAGACCCACGTCCAGCCGCAATCGGTGTTCGCCCAATAGCCGTTGGTGTAGGGCCGCCAGCCCTCCGACACGCCCGAGGGATGCCAGCAGCGGCCATAGCCGGAGACGGACACCCAATCGCCGTCGGATTGGAGGGGGGTGTAGAAAAGATCGCTGGAGACATTGCCGATGTCATTGTCGGCCACGGGCGCGGGCGCGGCGCCGCCCCCGGTATCCGCCGCAGCCTGGGCGGGGGCGGTCACAGCCTGGTTGGTGAGCGCGTAGAGATGGAAGGGGATGTGGCTGTCCTTTTGCGTGATGGAGACGCCTGGCGTCGTCGAGCCGTCCCAGGTGAATTGATAGTCGATGTAATAGACCTGGTTGGCGCTGGCGAAGCCGCCGGCGCTGGTTGTCGCGTCATCCTCGTTAAAGAAATCGGTGCTGACCGGGTCCTGCCCGTCGCCGGAGAAGGTCAGGTTCACCAGGCGGTTCTGGCCCGACCAGCCGCTGATGTAGACGCGCAGATCGTACGTGGTTCCCTGGGTGAGGCTGGCGGGCGCGAGGGTGATCGTGGGACCGGAATCCGGGTCGGCGCCATGGACAAACGCCGCGGCGCCCAGAACGTCCAGCAGCGCGCCGTCCGCGCCGATGTTCGAGCCGCCGCCCGCGTTGGCGAGGCTGCCGGTCGTGGCGGTGAAAGTAACGTTGCTGGCGCTGGCGGAGGCGCCGGAGCCGACCAGCGCGGAGAGCGTCACGCCGTTTACGACGCGGTCGGCGCCGCTGGTGTTGCCGCCGTCCACGGCGCTCGTGTAGTTGTTGCCCGGGTTGAGGCCGGAGGCGGCGTCGCTGCCCGTGGGGGGAATGGCGACATAGGTAAGACTGCCCGCGCGGGCCTGGAAGGTGAGCGCCGCGGCGAACGCGGCGGCGAGGAGGCTGAGTTTTTGCATATCTTGAACAGTGAGACGATGGCGCGCGCCGATTATTCGATAATCAGGAAACCGACGCGACGAAGTTTCCGAGAATGGCTAGACCTTCCGCCTGGCTTTTTTCGGGGTGGAATTGGACGCCTGTTATGTTGCCCGCGGCGGCGCTCGCCGCGAATGTCTCGCCGTACGTGGCGCGGGAGGTGACGATTGATTCATCCTCGGGCGCGGGGAAGTACGAGTGGACGAAGAAGACGGACGGGTCCGCCGTCAATCCGCGCCAGAGCGGATTTCCCGGGGCGGCGAGGGCGAGGTTGTTCCAGCCCATGTGGGGGATTTTCAAGCCGCGGGTTTGAAAGCGCCGCACTTTTCCGCGGAAGAATCCGAAGCCGGTTTCGCCGGGCGTTTCCTCGCTGGAGTCGAACAGAAGCTGGTACCCCAGGCATATCCCGAGGAAGGGTTTGTCCTTCCCGATCCAGCGCCGGATGGGTTCCCAAAGATTCCTCTCGCGGAGATTCCGCGCGCAATCGCCGAACGCGCCCACGCCCGGCAGCACAACGGCGCGAGCGCCTTCCAACTCCTCCGGCGAACGGACGAGGACGGCGTCGGCGCCTTCGCGCTCCAAGGCTTTGCTGACGCTGCGCAGATTCCCGCTGCCGTAGTCGATAATGGCGATCACAGAATTCCTTTTGTGCTCGGGACACCTTGCACGCGGGGGTCGATCTGGCAAGCTTCATCGACGGCCCGGGCGAGGCCTTTGAAGACGGCTTCGGCCATGTGATGGGCGTCGCGCCCGTGGAGGATGTCGACGTGCAGGGTGGCGCCGGCGTGGACGCTGAAGGCGCGCAGGAATTCCTCGACGAGCTGGAAGGAGAAGGCGCCGATGGACTCGACGGGCGAAGGCGCCCGGTAGCCGCAAAACGGGCGTCCGCTGAAGTCGAGGACGACGCGGGCGAGGGTTTCATCCATGGGCAGATAAGCGAGTCCGTAGCGCCGTATGCCGGCCTTGGAGCCGAGGGCTTGGGCGAACGCCTGGCCCAGGCAGATGCCGACGTCCTCGACGGTGTGGTGCAGATCGACCTCCGTGTCGCCGCGGGCGTGAACGTCCAGTTGGATGAGGCTGTGCCGCGCGAAGAGCTTTAGCATGTGGTCGAAGAACCCGATGCCGGTGTCGATGGCGCCGCCGCCCTGGCCGTCCACTAGCAGGTCGAGGACGATCTCCGTCTCGGTCGTCTTGCGTTCTACGTGGCCGCGGCGTGGCGAGCCGCTCATTGCGGGGCGGACGCTTTCTCTTTGCGGGCGCGGACGGCCAAAAACGCTCCGCCCGCCGCCATGACGACCACTCCGCCGATGGCGAGGAACCCGGTGGGTGACATGACTATGGAAAGGATGCCGTCATCCGGCGGCGGGGGAGGCGGCGCGGCGGGGTTGGCCGCGGCAACGGGCGATGCCGTCGCGGCCGGTTTTGCCGGGGATGGTTTCGGCGGACCTTTCGGCGAAGGCGAGGGGGACGGGCTTGGAGTCGGTCTCAATGCGATGCGGAGGGCGTTGAGGCGTTCGTTCAGTTCCGTGAGCGCGTGGTTGTTGATCCAGAGGGAGTTGGCTTCCTTTGCCGATTCCTCCGCGACTTCCAAGTCTTTGTTGGCGATGGCCTTGGCCGCCTTGTCCAGTTCCGCGATGGACTGGTGCATGGCGTCCGACGGCAGCGAGGCGAGCCGCTGTTCCTCGGCGCCCGCGGTGTCCTGGAGCGCATTGAGGCTCGCGTCGCTGCGCGGCAGCAGCGGAACCCACTTTATGCCCGCGGTTTTGGCGGCCTTGACGATTGTGTCATACCGAAGTTTTTCCTCCTTGGCCGCGCTGATCAAATGCGATTTCTCGGGTTCCCTCACCAGTTGCAGGCCGGCTATGCGCTCATCTTCATCGTGGTTCCATTTTGCGAGCAGCCGCGTTATTTCAGGAATCAACGTTGCGATGACCTGTTTCGCGCGATCGATGGCGTCCGGATAAACCCGGGCGCCGGGATGGCTCTTTTCCATCAGCATGTAGGTGTTCAGGGATCCGACCAGGTCCCGGTTCGCGATCTGCGCTTCCATCTCGGCATAAAGTTGCGCCGCCTCGATTTCATACCGGTTCCTGTAAGCCTCCCGCTTTGAGAGCCACTTGCCGAAGAGTTTGATCTCGCCGCCCTCGAGCCGGCTGGCGTCGGCCTTGAATTGATCCAGGTTCGCCTTCGCTTCCGCGAGGTGGCTGCTCCGGGGGAAGGTGTTCACGAAATTTTGCAACGAGCCGATCTGCCCGTCGAGTGCGGTCAGTGTGAATTCATTTTGCGGGACCTGGAGGTTTCTGAGCGACTGGAAGGCGATCTCGTCCTCGGGCGTTTTTTGCATGGAGGCGATGTCGCTCTTCTGGATCGTCCGCTCGTCCATGACCCCTTCGGAGACCCTGACGTCGATGGTCACGTCCTGGGGCGTTTCGGTGATGATCTTGCCCGTCAATTGCTCGCCGCTCTTCAGAGTCACCGAATCCGCGAACCCTGTTAAGGCCGTCATGAAGATGACGACCAACGACAGCCATAACTTAAGCATAGGTCAATTTCTTATTCGGGGGATAACGAATGGCGGGATGCCCGAAAGGTATGGAGTGTAGCAAATTTTACGTCCGTGGCGAACGTTTTCTCATCAGCTCTTCATCCGCAACTGCCGCTTCAGGGTCACGTAAAGGAGGTAAAGCGTCACGAGCGAGGAGACGACCAGAACGATCGTGTTGAAGAGAAAAACGCTGCACTGGAACCGGTCGAGATATTTCTCCGGCCCGAAGAATACGTTGATTTTCTCCGTGCGTCGGTAGTCGTCCTGTTCGGTCTCCGCCTTGGAGACGAGGTCGCTGACCTTCTTGTTCACGTAGAGCGCTTCGGCGGGCGTGCCGGCCTTCCTGCACCGGAGAGAGGCGATGTCGAGCGCCTTCCCAGCGAGGATTTCATCCACTTTCCAGAGGCGCTTCTCGACTTCGCCCACGGAATCGCAGTCGAGGCCCGAAAGGACGGCCAGGGTGTCCTTCAAGTCTTCCAGGCGGTCGGCTTGCACGGGACTGCGGTCGGCCAGGGCGACAAGGTCGTCGATCTGGCGCTGGAGCCGCTCCTGCCGGGAGGTGAGGGGGTTGAGCTTGGCCTGGGCGACCACCAGGGCTTCGTAGGACCAGCGCATGGGCATGAATTCGCACAGGATCGGCACGTGCAGCGCGCTCTCGTCCTTTTCCTTTTCGCTGTCGGGATGGTTCGAGAACCATCGGTTGAAGGTGTAGATGAGGTCGAGGTTGCGGTTCATCTCGTCGTATTTGATGAGGGCGCCGCCGAGGATTATCTGCGGGATGAGCACCAGCGGCACGAAGTTTGCCGCCGTCTTCGCGTCGCCGACCAGGGACGAGATGAGCAGCCCGAGCGCCACCCCCGAGATGGCCGTGATGAAGGTGAAGGCGAAGTATATCCAGAACATCCCCCGTATCTCGAGGATGGCGTTGCCGATGAGGAGGAAGAGCGCGCATTGGACGGCTGCGAAGAGGGCGAGCGTGAGCGATTTCGCGAAGACGTAGTAGGGGAGCTTGACGTTGAGATTGCGCTCCCGTTGCAGGACGACCCGGTCGCGTATGATGTCATCGGCGCTGTTGGTGAGGCCGAGGAACATGGCGACAATGAGGCTCAGGAACAGGTAAGTCGGGATGTGGAACGCGGAGGCGAAGTCGTAATGCCCGGACTCGCTGTAACGCAGGACGCCGGCGATGAGCGCGGAGAGCACCGGCGCTTCGACGATGGTGGTGAGCAGGTTGGCCCGGTTGCGCAGCTTGCTTATGAAGGCGCGGCGCAGGAGGGTCTGGAGTTGCGTCCATTCGTCCCGCCAGCGGATGGACTCCTTCTTGTTCGCGGGCGCGGGCGGCAGCGGGGCGGGCGGCGGCTTGCGGACGGCCATCTGCCGCATGTCCTGCACCAGGCGGAACGACTCGTATTTGTCCCGCCAGTAATCGGGCGCATACCTGCGCGCGGGGACGAGCTGTCCCTGGCTGTTCTCCTCGTAGATGATGTCGCCGCTCAAGTCCCGCAACGGCGTCTCCAGCACGTCGAATATGAATTCCGGGCGCGTGGCGCCGCACGCGGGGCAGCCGCCCAGTTCCGTGCCGAACTGCTGCTCGTGCTCCGCCTGCGCGAAATAGGTGAGCATCTCGACCGGCGTGCCGAAGAACACGAGCCTGCCTCCTTTGTCTATAAGGAGCGCCTTGTTGAACATCTGGAAGAGCTTCGAGGTCGGCTGGTGGATCGTGACGAGGACGATCTTGTTGTGCGACATGCTCCGCACGATCTCGATGACGTGCTCGGAATCCTTCGAGGACAACCCCGAGGTCGGTTCGTCGAAGAGGTAGACATCCGCGGAGCCGATCATGTCCAGGCCGATGTTGAGGCGCTTGCGTTCGCCGCCGCTGAGGGTTTTCTTCAGCGGGCTGCCCACGACGTTGTCCCGGCGTTCGCTCAACCCGAGTTCCACCAGCTTGCCGTCGATGCGCCGGGCGCGATCCCACCGCGAAAGATGCGGCGAACGGATCGCCGCCGCGAAGTCGAGGTTCTCTTCGATGGTAAGATGCTCGTCGAAGGCGTCCTCCTGCGGGATATAAGTGATGTACCGCTTCAGGTTTTCGATATCCCCGTAGAGCGACTGGTTGTTTAGAAGGACCTCTCCCATCGCCGGCTGCAACTGGCCCGCCAGCGCGCGCAGCAGAGTGCTCTTGCCGGAGCCGCTCGCGCCCATCACGCAGACCATCTCGCCGCGGCTCACGGCGAAGGAGATGCCGTCCAGCCCGCCTTCGTTGTCGCTGAAGCGATGGGTCAGGTCATGCACCTCGAAGCTGCTGATGATGTTCCGCTCCTCCTCGATGATCCTCTCGGAAAAATCGCACCGCAGGATTTGCCCCGTGTCGATGCGGATGGTGTCGCCGTCCTTCAACGGGAGGGAATTGCGAACCGGCACGTCGCCCACCAGGATGGGGCGGTCCGCCTGGAGGACTTCGATGCGCCCCACGCGGTTCTCGTAGTCGCACTGGATTTTCAGGAGCACTTCGCCGCCCGTGCCGGGGGAAAGGAGGATGTCGTCCTCCTCCAGGAGCGAAGGGTTGTTGGAGACCAGGTACTCGGACTTGTGGGCCTTTAACTGGAAACGGCCTCCCAAAGCCCGCGCCCTGCGCCGCAGATCGCTCAGGGAAAGCTCGCTGTCGTTATGAAAAAGAATCGTGTCTTCGAGAGTCCCTTCCACGAGGCTGCCGGGATTGAGCGGCACGCCGTTCAGCGTGGCGTCCACCTTCTTCAGCGCCTTGACCTGCACCTTCAGGCCGAACTTCACCTCCAGGCAACTGTCCCGCGTCCGGGACTTCTCGACCAGCACCTCGTCGTTCCGGTCGATGGAGAGATAAAGCTGCGCGAGCGAGACGTTTTTCTTCGCGTTGAAATAATAGACGAGGTCCTGGTGGGTCAGCACCTGTTCGCCCAGGACGATCCGCTGCCCCGAATAGACGCGGCAGAAATCCCCGCGCGCCAGCGGACTCCCCCTCACGACCACGGGGCGCGAACTCAGGTTCTTGAGGATGATGAGGTCGTGATAGCGGAAGGCGACAAGCTGTTCATCCCCCGTCAGCCCCTTCAGGATGATGTCCGCGGCGCCGTTGTGGCCGAAGCGGAGCGCCTCCAGCGGCGAAGCCCCGCGCTGGTAAACGGACGGGTCGGCCTCGGACGAGGCGTTGAGCTGATAAACAATGTCGATGGCCTGCGCCGCCACGCCCAGTTGTGACATGAAGGAGTAGTAATTGACCACCTGCTCCTGGTTCAGGCCCGCCTTCGAGATGAGATCGTAGAGCTGCACGCCCAGCATGATCTTCCTCTCCGAACTGAGCTGGCCGGAGAGCTTCTGCGCCATCGCCATCAAATCCTGCTGTTCGTTCAGCGCCTGGCGGAAGAGCTTCCGCAGTTCGGAATAAACCGCCTCCGGGTAATCGTAGCGCAGGAAGCCGAGGCTCGAATCGATCTCCTCCTCCAGCACCTTGCCGTTGATCTTGGAAAACGCCGCCAGCACCTGGATGAGGAGCGGCAGCAGATTCGGCGCTTCGGAGACGGTGCGGGGCTTGTGCAGCGCGCGGCGCATCCAGTGCCTCGTGGAACGCTGGACGCGGTACGTCAGCGGAACCATGAACCGCGCGCCGCTGACGATGCGTTCGAGCAAAGACTTGCCGTTGGTCATTTTCCCGGATGAAACATAGGGCCGCGTTCCGCGCTTGTCGATGACGGCGGGCCCCCGCCGTCATCGGCTCGGGTTCGTCATTCGGAATCCTGGCAAAATCGCGTCAACATCGACCTTCCTGCCGCGTTCAGCGCGCTCGTACAGATACCGCTCGGCGTCGATGGCGGAAAGCTTTTCGGCGAGAGCGCTGCCCACGAGCCGGTTATCGAAACGCCTTCGGTGCGTGCGAGCCGTCTCGCGTGCTGGTGGATGGAGTTGGGAAGCCGGATGCTTTAGGCGTGGATGAACCCCGAATAGCGCATTTGCGTTAAACAGCCCCCGGTGCTAGGATGGTCGCAGTCCAGGCAAACTGCTTGGCATATATGGCACAACTCAACCAACGCCCACCCAAAGAAAAAGGCAACCGCAACGCCAACGACCCGAATTTCAACTGGCGCGGGATTGTCCTCTGCGTCATCGCAATCATCCTCATCGGCGGGGCTCTCGTCTTCCGCGGGGGGCCTTACGGCGGCGTCGAGGAGATACAGGGTTACCAGTTCGACCAACTCCTGGCCGACAAGAAGATCGTCAACGATGTCCATCACCCGGTCGAGATCGTCCGCGAGGATGGCCGGCCCACCCAGTGGGTGAAGGGGTATTTCCATCCCCAGCAGGGAGAGCCGATCCCCTTCCGGGTGCAGGTGGACATGGAGTATGACCGCTATTTGCAGAGCCGTCTGAAGGCGGGCGGGCTTGATTACGTGACCGTGAAGTCGGAGTCCAATCTTCTCGCGTCGGCGGTCATCGGCTTTTTGCCGATCGCCCTCTTCCTGCTCGTTCTCTATTTCTTCTTCCGCCAGCAAATCCGCATGGCGGGCAAGGGCGCGCTGAACTTCGGCAAGAGCAAGGCCCGCATGCTCGCGCGGGACAAGAACAAGATCACCTTCAAAGACGTGGCCGGCGTCGAGGAAGCCAAGGATGAAGTGCAGGAACTCGTCGAGTTCCTCAAGGACCCGAAGAAATTCCAGAAGCTCGGCGGGCGCATCCCGAAGGGCGTCCTGATGGTCGGCCCTCCCGGCACCGGCAAGACGCTCCTTGCACGCGCGATCGCGGGCGAGGCGGACGTTCCCTTTTTCAGCATCAGCGGCTCGGACTTCGTCGAGATGTTCGTCGGCGTCGGCGCCTCGCGCGTTCGCGACATGTTCGAGCAGGGGAAGAAGTCCGCGCCCTGCATCATCTTCATCGACGAGATCGACGCCGTGGGCCGCCACCGCGGACACGGCCTCGGCGGCGGACACGACGAGCGCGAGCAGACCTTGAACGCGCTCCTGGTCGAGATGGACGGGTTCGACACGCAGGAAGGCGTCATCATCATCGCCGCCACGAACCGGCCCGACGTGCTTGACCCGGCGTTGCTGCGCCCGGGCCGTTTCGACCGCCAGATCACCGTCAACCTCCCGGACGTGAAGGGGCGCGAGGAAATCCTGAAAGTGCACGCCAAGCGGGTCAAGATCGGCGAAGACGTGGACCTCGCGGTCATCGCGCGCGGCACGCCCGGCTATTCCGGCGCCGAGCTTGCGAACGTCATCAACGAAGCCGCCCTGCTTGCCGCGCGGCGCGGCCTCAAGGCGATCGGCCTCAGCGAACTGGAGGAAGCCCGCGACAAAGTCCGCTGGGGCAAGGAACGCCGCAGCCTCGCCATCAGCGAAAAGGAAAAGGAAAACACCGCGTACCACGAAGCCGGCCACGCCCTGCTCCTGGAACTGCTCGAGCACACCGAGCCGCTTCACAAGGTCACCATCATCCCGCGCGGCCCGTCCCTCGGCTCCACCATGTGGCTGCCGATGGAGGACAAATACACCATGCGCAAGAACGAGCTGCTCGACAATCTCGTGGTCGACATGGCAGGGCGCGTGGCGGAAGAGATCGTCTTCGGCGACGTGACCAGCGGCGCCCGCGGCGACATCAAGATGGCGACCGGCCTCGCCCGCAAGATGGTCTGCGAATGGGGCATGAGCGAGAAACTCGGCATGGTCGAATACGGCGAGCATGAGGATTACGTCTTCCTTGGCCGCGATATTTCCCGCGCCCGCGATTACAGCGAGGCGACGGCCCAGGAGATCGACCGCGAAGTGCGCAAGCTGTGCGACGACGCCTACCAGCGCGCCCGCAAGATCGTCGTGGAAAACCGGGAGAAGCTGGAGACCATCGCCCGCGCGTTGCTGGAATACGAGACGCTGGACGGCGTGCATATCCGCGACATCATCAAGCATGGCCGGATGCTCAATCCGCCCTCCAACGGCGTCCCCGTCCGGAACCGGCCGCCGCAGCACGATCCCTCGCCCGGCGCCACCCTGGCGCCCGATTACCCGCATGGTTTGACCGAAGTCCCGGCCTGAAGTAAAAACTCGCCGTTTTGGTTGACGCGATTGGGAGCTTGCGCCTAACCTCCGTCGTTCATTTCACGCAGCATTCAACAATCTAATCATATGGCTAAATTCGGAATTAATGGTTTCGGGCGCATCGGGCGCAACGTCCTTCGCGCGATGACGGCGGATCAGGCAAAATCAATCGCCGCCATCAACGATCTCACGGATACACACACTCTCGCGCATCTCTTGAAGTGGGATTCCGTCCACGGAAAATTCGACGGCGAGATCGGCTACGACGACAAAAACATCATCGTCAACGGCCATAAGATTCAGATTCTGAAAGAGAGGGATCCCGCGAATCTGCCGTGGAAAACCCTCGGCGTGGATGTCGTCCTCGAATCGACCGGTTTCTTCACCAGCCGCGACAAGGCGGACCTGCACATCAGCAAAGGCGGGGCGAAGCGCGTCCTCATCAGCGCGCCCGCGAAAAGCCCGGACGCCACCCTCTGCGTCGGCGTCAATGACGATACGTACGATCCCGGCAAGCACTTCATCGTCTCCAACGCCAGTTGCACGACGAACTGCCTCGCCCCGATGGTCAAGGTCCTCCACGAAACCTTCGGCATCGAGAGCGGTTTCATGAGCACCATCCACAGCTATACGAACGACCAGCGCATTCTCGACCTCCCGCACGAGGACCTGCGCCGCGCCCGCGCCGCCGCCGTCAATATCGTCCCGTCCTCGACCGGCGCCGCGAAGGCGATCGGCGAAGTCATCCCCGACCTCAAGGGCAAGCTCAACGGCGGCGCGTTTCGCGTCCCCACGCCCGACGGCTCGGTGACGGACTTCACCGCCCTCCTGAAAACCGCCGCCACCGCGGAGAAGGTCAACGAAGCGTTTGCCGCCGCCGCGAAGAACTCCTCTTTGACCGGAGTCCTGGAATACAGCGACGAACCGCTCGTTTCCATGGACATCGTCGGCAACCCGCACTCCTGCGTCTTCGACAGCAAACTGACGCTGATGCTCGGCGACAAGTTCGTGAAAGTGGTGGGCTGGTACGACAACGAGTGGGGTTACAGCAACCGTTGCGTCCAGATGCTCGAAATGCTGGCAAAGTAAACGTCATGGCCAAGCTCTCCGTCCGCGACCTCGCTCTTCAAGGCCGCCGCGTTCTTGTCCGGGTTGACTTCAACGTCCCCCTCGAGGAAAAGGACGGACGCCAGACCATCACCGACGACACCCGCATCCGGGCCGCCGTGCCGACCATCCAGTTCCTTCGGGAGCGCGGCGCGCGCGTCATCCTCATGGCGCATCTCGGCAGGCCGAAGGGCAAGCCGGTCGAAAAATATTCGCTGCGCCCCGTCGGGCTTCATCTGCACGATCTCCTCTCCCATCCCGTCGTCTTCAGCCATGAATGCACCGGGACGATCCCGGAGGAAATCATCGCGAGCCTGAAGCCGGGGGATGTCGCCCTGCTGGAAAATCTCCGGTTCCACTCGGAGGAGGAAGCGAACGACCCCGCGTTCGCCCAGGCTCTCGCGAAGCTGGGCGACGTCTATGTCAACGACGCATTCGGCGCGGCGCATCGCGCCCACGCCTCCACCGCGGGCATCACGAAATTCGTTCCGCAAGCCGCGATGGGATTTCTCCTGGAAAAGGAGTTGAAATATCTCCACGAAGAACTCGCGGCGCCCGCGCGGCCGTTCCTCGTCATCCTTGGCGGCTCCAAGGTTTCCGACAAGATCGGCGTCATCAAGGCCCTGATGGAAAAGGCGGACGTGTTCCTCATTGGCGGAGCGATGGCGTTCACATTCTTCAAAGCGCTGGGCATCCCCGTCGGCAGAAGCCGCGTGGAAGCCGACAAGCTCGATCTCGCGCGCGAGATACTCGATCTCGCGAAGAAAAAGGGAGTCAAGTTTCTCCTCCCAGTGGACAGCCTGCAAACCCAGGAGATCAAGCCGGGAGCAGCCACGCGCAACACCGGCGTCGTCTCGCCAGGGAGCGGCATCGAGGATGACTGGGAGGGCGTGGACATCGGCAAAGAGACGACTGCCCTTTACGAAACGGAAATCGCAGGGGCAAAAACAGTCCTCTGGAACGGTCCCGTTGGCATTTTTGAGATCGCCGAGTTCGCGAAGGGCACCCGCGCCCTGGCCGAAGCGCTCGCCAAATCGGGCGCGCGGACGATCATCGGCGGCGGCGATTCCGTAACGGCGGTCACGCAATTCAGGCTGGCGGACAGGATGACCTTCATCTCGACCGGCGGCGGCGCTTCCCTCGAATTGCTGGAAGGCAAGGAACTGCCGGGCGTGGCGGCGCTCACCGAAAAGGCCTGATGCGCAAGAAAATCATCGCCGCCAACTGGAAGATGAACATGACGCAGAGCGAAGCGTCGTCCTTCCTGGACACCTTCCTGCGCGAATTGGGCGATGAAAAGACCGTCGAGGTGGTCATCGTCCCCGCGTTCACGGCGCTCTCGAAAGTCTCGGAGCGTCTTTCCAATACGCAGGGCGTCCGTCTCGGGGCGCAGAACATGTCCGCGGAGAAATCCGGCGCCTTTACGGGCGAAGTCAGCGGGGCCATGTTGCGCGAGCTTTTCGTGCGGTACGTCATCCTCGGCCACAGCGAACGCCGCAGCTTGTACGGAGAGACCGACGCGGTCGTGAACAGGAAACTCCACGCCGCGGTGGAAGCCACCCTCAAGCCGATCGTATGCATCGGCGAGACCCTGGAGCAGCGGGATGCCGGTGATGTCGAAAAAGTCCTGGCCGCGCAACTCAAGGGGAGCCTCGCGGGCTTGACGGCGAAGGAAATACACGACGCCGTCCTCGCGTACGAACCGGTATGGGCCATCGGCACGGGCCGCACCGCGACGCCCGAGCAAGCCCAGGAAGCGCACGCCTTCATCCGCAAGACCGTCGGGGAACTCTTCGACGAAACCACTTCCGCGAAGATGCGAATCCAGTACGGCGGCAGCGTGAAGCCGAACAACACGGAAGCGCTCATGCGCCAGCCGGACATCGACGGCGCGCTGGTCGGCGGGGCGAGCCTGGAAGCGCGCGCCTTCGCGGAGATCGTCCACGCCACCGCCCGGTGCGCGTAACGCGGAGCTTGCGATTCAGGGCTGTTGCGGTACACGGGCTCGATGGCCGAACTTTCCTAGGCGCCGCGCCGCTGACGGTGCATGACTACCGGGAATTGCCGGACGCGGGTTCCCCGAATCTCTTCCACCAGGAAATCAGCGCCAACATCGAGCGCATTCTGCCTGCCTTGTCGATCAGAACCCGATCGGCGAAGTTTTGCAGGCGCCCCTCGACGTCTTCCTCACCGAAACAAGCGTTTGCCAGCCAGACATCTTTTTCGTTTCGAAGAAGAACCTGCACCTTCTCGAGGAGCATGGCATCCACGGCGCGCCGGATAACCTCCGGAAGTCGGAGACCGATCCCGAGGCCGCCTGGCTTGAAGGCGATTTCTTCGACTGCAAACTGTTTCCCGGGCTGCGCCTCGAGGCCGCGAAATTTTTCGTTCGCTGAGAATTAAAAACGCGGGTGTTTTTCACCCTTCGCGATTGACGGGGCAGCCGTTGTGGGATCAGAATGTTTGCGGTTTGCGGCGTCCGCGTATCGCTTATGAATAACAGCTTTGAAACGTTGCGGAAATTCGATCGCGGCGATGGCCGCCTGGTTTCGTTCCACTCGCTCCCCGCGCTGGAAGAAGCCGGGATCGGCGCCGTTTCGCGCCTGCCGGTCAGCATCCGCATCGTCCTTGAATCCGTCCTTCGGAATTGCGACGGCAAGAAAGTCCGCCAGGATGACGTGCGGACCCTCGCCAAATGGAACGCGAAGAAGCCCGCGAACGAGGAAATCCCGTTCGTGGTCGCGCGCATCGTGCTGCAGGACTTCACCGGCGTGCCGCTCCTGGTCGATCTGGCCGCCATGCGCAGCGCGGTCGCCCGGCTCGGCGGCGACCCGAAGATCATCGAGCCGCTCGTGCCCGTGGACCTGGTGGTCGACCACTCCGTGCAAGTCGATTTCGCGGGCTCGGCGGACGCCCTGCGCCAGAATCTCGAAATGGAGTTCCAGCGCAACTCGGAGCGCTACCAGTTCCTCAAGTGGGGCCAGCAGGCGTTCAAGACGTTCGGCGTGGTGCCGCCCGGCATCGGCATCGTCCACCAGGTGAATCTCGAGTATCTCGCGCGCGGCGTTCTCAGCTCGGAGGCCGACGGCGAGATGATCTGTTACCCGGACACCCTCGTCGGCACCGATTCGCACACCACGATGATCAACGGCCTTGGCATCGTCGGCTGGGGCGTGGGCGGCATCGAGGCGGAAGCGGGAATGCTCGGGCAGCCCGTCTATTTTCTCACGCCCGAGGTTGTCGGCGTCCATCTTACCGGAAGCCTGCGCGCGGGCGTCACGGCGACCGACCTCGCCCTGCATGTGACGCAGATGCTCCGCGCGCGCAAAGTCGTCGGCAAGTTCGTGGAATTCTACGGCGAAGGCGCGGCCTCCCTGCCGCTCCCCGACCGCGCGACCATAGGCAACATGTCCCCCGAATACGGCGCCACGATGGGCTACTTCCCCGTGGACAAGGAATCCATCAACTACCTGCGCGCCACGGGCCGCACGGAAGAGCAATGCCGGTTGTTCGAAAACTACTACGTCGCGCAAAAGATGTTCGGCATGCCGCGCAAGGGCGAGATCGACTACAGCGTCGACCTGGATTTGGACCTCGACGACGTGCAGCCGGGCGTGGCGGGGCCGAAGCGGCCGCAGGATCGCATCAACCTGCCCGACCTCAAAAGCGTCTTCAATGCGCTGCTGGCGAAATCCGTCGCGGAGGGCGGCTACGGCAAGCCGATTTCGGATGGCAGCCCAAAGCCGCTGAACGAAATGGAGATGGTCTCCAACCGGCCCACCGATGACGACGTGACGGAGTTCGCCGCCGACCCGCTGGCGGACGGAAAAAAGCTGAAGCACGGGAGCGTCCTCATCGCCGCGATCACCAGTTGTACGAACACCAGCAACCCGAGCGTCATGCTCGGCGCCGGGCTTTTGGCGAAGAAGGCCGTCGAGCGCGGCTTGAAGGTCAATCCCAGCGTGAAGACCTCGCTCGCTCCCGGTTCGCGCGTCGTCTCCGATTATCTTTCCAAGACCGGCCTCCAGGAATACCTCGACCAGCTCGGCTTCAACATCGTGGGCTACGGCTGCACGACGTGCATCGGCAACTCCGGCCCGCTCCATCCGCATATCGAGGAGGAGATAACCAGCGGCGATCTCATCACCGCGTCCGTGCTTTCCGGCAACCGCAATTTCGAAGCGCGAATCCACCAGAGCATCAAGGCGAACTTCCTCATGTCGCCGCCGCTCGTCGTGGCGTTCGCGCTCGCCGGGAGAGTCGATATCGACCTGTCGAAAGACCCCATCGGCAAGGATGCCGAAGGCGCCGACGTTTACCTGAAAGACCTCTGGCCCCAGCGGGAAGAAATCCGTGATGCGATGGCATCGGCGCTTAAACCCGAGATATTTAGAAAACTTTACACGGATTTTGCGGAGCAGAATCCGAAGTGGAACGAGGTCCCTTCTTCCACGGGCGCCATTTACCAGTGGGACGAAAAGAGCGACTACATCCAGGAACCGCCGTTCTTCGCGGACTTCTCCATGGAGCCGGGCAAGGCGCGCGAGATAACCGGGGCGCGTCCGCTGGGAATCTTCGGCGATTCCGTGACGACGGATCACATCTCGCCCGCTGGGGCGATCAAGCCGCAATCGCCCGCCGGGAAGTATCTCATCTCGCGCGGGGTGCAGCCGCACGATTTCAACAGCTACGGCAGCCGGCGCGGCAATGACCGCGTGATGACGCGGGGCACCTTCGCGAATGTCCGCATCAAGAACCTCATGGTGCCGGGCGTCGAAGGGGGCGTCACCGTTCATTATCCCTCCGGCGAGCGGCTTTCGATCTTCGACGCCTCGGAGCGTTATATCAAAGACGGGACGCCGCTCGTCATCCTGGCCGGCCAGGAATATGGCACCGGCTCCAGCCGCGACTGGGCCGCGAAGGGCGCCCGCCTCCTTGGCGTGAGCGCCGTGGTGGCCGCCAGCTATGAACGCATACACCGTTCCAATCTCGTCGGGATGGGCGTCCTTCCGCTCCAGTTCATGGAGGGAACCACGCCCCAAACCCTGGGGCTGGACGGTTCCGAGACATTCGATTTCTCCGGGTTGGGCGGCGACCTGCGCCCCGGCAAGGATGTCACCATGACGATCCACAGGGCCGGCGGCGCCTCGGACACGATTCCTCTCCGGTTGCGCATCGATACGGCCATCGAAGTCGATTACTATCTCCACGGCGGCATTCTGCCGTTCGTCCTGCGCGCGCTGATCACCGCCGCCCGGCGGAAGTAAAAGCGCCCCCTCCCAAAGCCGCACGCAGCCGCACGCAGGCTGCGAATTCCTGATTGAAGCGAACGCGGCATCGTTCTTGCTATCATTAATTTTATGAAAATTGCTAGTAAGCGCGGTTATTATGTGCTTAAGTTGGGTCCGTCCCGATGATTCGCTCCCTTTTACTTTGCGCAATGGGGTTCCTCCTTTCGGTGTCGCTCACCCCCTGGATCATCCGTCGTTCAAAGGCCGCGAACATCGGCCTGGATAATGCGGACGAATCCCGGAAGCGGCATTCGACGCCCATCCCCAGGCTCGGCGGAGTGCCCATCATGGTCGCGCTCGTGGCGGGCCTCGCCATCATTTTTTATATGCGCCCGGCGCGGCGGATCGAGTGGCTTCCGATCCTGATCGGCGCGTTCAGCATGTTCGGCCTCGGCCTTTGGGATGACCTGAAGCATCTTCCCGCGCGATGGAAATTCGCCGGGCAGATACTCATCGCCACTTGCGTGTATTGCATGGGCTTGAGCATTGACCGCGTCTCGTACGCGAACGGGAACTGGGGGGTCAATCTTGGCGCGGTCGCAGGCTACGGCGTCACGATTTTCTGGCTCATCTCCGTGCCGAATATCATCAACCTCATCGACGGCTTCGACGGCCTCGCGGGCGGCCTCGGTCTTTTCATGTCGGCCACACTCGGCATCGTGGCCATTTTTTCCCAACAGCTTCCCGAGGCGTGGTTCGCCTTCACGATGGCGGGCGGCCTCCTTGGTTTCCTCGTGTTCAACTTCCCGCCAGCGCGTATTTTTTTGGGCGACGGCGGCGCGTATCTCATCGGCTTCTGCATCGCGGCGCTTTCGCTGAAGAGTTCCAACAA
>Ga0209579_10000203_pt1 | contig 80676 bp, 69 predicted proteins | sample Coa_R1_2_FD_187152 | JGI IMG/M metagenome (GOLD analysis project Ga0209579, IMG submission 187152) | Surface soil microbial communities from Centralia Pennsylvania, which are recovering from an underground coalmine fire - Coalmine... | ecosystem: Environmental > Terrestrial > Soil >... | reverse complement strand
GTGTTGCTACCCGGTGACGACCGTACCCCAATTTGAATTGAAAGAAGTTGAAAAGCCGCAGAGTCTCAGAGGCAGAGACTCTGCGCTACCCGCTCTGTGATCCTTTTCTTTCCGATCGATGCGGCATCGCCGCGGTTCGTCTGCGCGATTATATAATATGGGATAATGCATATACTGGGATTACGCAATATGAAACCACAGGAAGGGCCGCAAAATCCAGATACGGCAGCCTGCGCTGCGGGGGTCAGCGCCACTTCCCAGGATTCAAACTGTGGCGGCGGTTCGCCACAACTGCGGATCGTGTTAACTCTCACCCACCACCGGCGGAGCGAAGCGTTTGCCCAAGGGCAAGGCGAAAGGCGGGATGGACGAGGCGAGCAAGGAATTGCGGGAAGCGGTATAGAGGCGGGCGCCGGCTATCTCGCGGCGGATATTTTCCCAAACCGTGTCCGGGATGGATAGGAATACACGCACCACTTCCGGATCAAATTGCCGGTCGGCTTGGCGGGTAATTTCCGTTCGCGCCGCGGAGAGAGGCAAGGCGCGGCGATAAGGCCGGTCGGAAGTCATGGCGTCGAGCGTGTCGGCCACGGCAAATATTCTCGAACCCAGCGGGATTTCACTGCCCACCAGACCCTGGGGATATCCTGTGCCGTCGTAGCGCTCCTGATGGGTCAGCACAATTTCGGCGGCAGGCGCCAGAAAGCCGATGCGGCAGACCAGGTCGTAGCCAACACGCGCGTGGGTTTGCATCACCGCCATTTCTTCCTCGTTCAGCTTGCCCGGTTTCAGCAAGATTGCATCGGGAATGCCGATTTTTCCGATGTCATGCAGGTAGGACCCGCGGGCGATCTGTTTTAACTGGCCGTTAGTGCATCCCATGGCCGTTGCGATCTCCAGAGAGCAACGGCTTACCCGGCGAGAATGGCCCTCAGTTTCCGTGTCGCGCAAATCGAGCGCGGCGCCCAGGGCCTCCAGCGTCTCATCGTAGGTCTTCTCAACCCTTTTCATGGCCGATTGAAGTTGGGAGGTCCGCTGTTCAACCATCTCTTCCAGGTTGTGACGGTAGTTCTCCAAATTCGCTTCCATCTGTTTTCTTTCCAGCGCCCGGCCGATCGCCACCAACACCGCATCCAGTTGAAAGGGCTTCACGAGGTAATCGTCCGCGCCCTTTTTCATGGCATCAATTCCCACGCGCACGTCATCCACTCCGGTAACCATCAGGAAAGCGGTGCGAGGAAACTTGCGGCGGGCTATTTCCAGGAAATCCAATCCCGACATCTTGGGCAGGCGCAAATCGGAGATGATGACATCGAACGAAGTTGCTTCCGCGGCAATCAAGGCCTCCTCGACGCTCGAGCAGGTTTGGCAGGTGTACCCCTCTTGTTTAAGCTTGTTGCCAAGCAACTGGCAAACGCTTGCTTCGTCGTCAACCACAAGGGCCGTCGTTCCCATAGCCTCAACCCCTTAGCGTCTTCGAAACCTGTGAGCTCATAACTTCAATACCCCTCCTAGTCTGGCTCACTTCTTTTTTGGTGCATCAAATCTTCTCAGGACGAGTTATGGCACCTTGCCCTGCCCAAAATATAAAGGACGCCAAAACCAGACTACTTGTTTCAAAGCCGCTTAAGCCGAGTCAATTCCGACTGTCGATGCCGAACACGTTGGGCCTTGTTCCCAGGCGCGCCGCTCAACCCGTGCCTATACGAGGCCCGCCTTCCGGGTCCACGAATCTGACCACTTAAACAGAGATTTGAGGGGGCGAGGAAGCAACGAAGGGGTGTAGTCCTGTCGTCGCAAGATCCCTGGAGAAGAGCCTCGTCCCCAATGGTCCTATTAGAACCCTTGGGGCAGAATAGTCAACTGTCCCACCCCAGTTATTAAGGTCAGGGTTCTGACGTTGATTTTCGAGGTTTAGTACAGCGAAATTAAAGCGAAAACATTCTATGGTTTCAAGCCACCTAGCTGGCGGCCTAATGGATTGCCCCGCCAAACAACTAAGCCCTGCCATCCTGGCAGGATTACCAACCCGATAATCTAGACAGTCCCGGCAAGATTAGGATATAAGCTCTGAGGGGGCACTTGGCCTCTTGAGGTTTATTCCCGAGGCAGGCCCCACGAATGGACATACACCTACAGGTCATTGCGCGCAATCCCATTGTCGCCAACGTGTTAACTCAAATCCTTTCTCAAGACCCGGAATTGGGAAGTCTACTTTCCCATCCCCCTATTGAGCACTTTGACGCGTTGATCGAGCAGCGCCGGCCCTATTTGTTTGTCTTTGATGGATGGTATCTTCACGAGCAGCTTACCGAACTCACCCGTCTCTTGCGCATCCGATGTCCGGGAAGCAAGTTTCTTGCCCTGGCGCCCTCCCCGGCATGCGACAATGCCGAGAAATTAAGATTGCTCTACGCCGGCATAGACGGCGTGGTTCTGGTTACGGGAAACTGGCAGGAAGAATTGCTGGAGGCTGTGCGCGGAATCATGGCCGGCAACCTTTGGTTTCCCCGGCCGGTCATCGCTGAATATGTGAGAAACACCAACTTATTGCTGGATAAGCGCGTGCGGCGCGATCTCTCCCTGACCGCCCGGGAAACAGAAGTGCTGGAATTGATGATTCGACGTTTCTCCAACAAGGAGATTGCCGGAGCCCTGGGCATTTCGGAACGCACGGTGAAGTACCATGTCTCGAACGTCCTCTCCAAGCTCAGGGCTGGCAACCGGCGCACCTTGCTGACCGCCATCGAAGCTGTGCAGGAAAGTGAAAAGGGATAGGAGCCGGGTGCTGCGGAAGGCCGGATTATGGGAATCATAAGATTATGACGTAGCGGCGACTTTACGCCGCCACGTGGCGAGGTAAACTCGCTGCTACAAAACCACGTGGCGAGCCCCAAATCACAACTTGGGGTCCCCACAACTCGCCGCTACAACAAACTGAACTACTAATGGTTTTGAACCGTGCTTGTTCGAATGTCCCAAGGGATGGCAAAATGTGGGGCGAGTCTGTGCGAGTTCTTCAGAGGAGACCCTGATTAGCGGATGAAACTACACCACATTGTGGAAGCCCAACAATTCGATCTGGCCACCCTGGCCGAGCTCTTTCAAGTGGCCGAAAAGATGGAGGCAGTGGCGGAAGGCGGAGGCAACAAGGATTTTGAAAACCGCATTATGGCCACTCTTTTCTATGAACCGAGCACCCGCACGCGGTTTTCATTTGAGACGGCCATGCACCGTCTGGGAGGCCGGGTGATTTCCACCGAAAACGCGGCCGAGTTTTCCTCGGTTTCCAAGGGCGAAACCCTGGAGGACACCATTCGCATCATGAATGGGTACGCGGACGTCATCGTCCTGCGGCACAGTGAAGTGGGAGCTTCGCGCCGCGCCGCCTCAGTCTCGCGGGTTCCCATCATCAACGCGGGCGACGGGGTGGGCCAACATCCCACCCAGGCATTGCTTGATCTCTACACCATCCGCAGGGAAATTGGAGCGATTGATGGGCTGCGCATCGCCATGGTGGGCGATTTGGCCCAAGGGCGGACCACCCGCTCGCTGGCCTACCTTCTCAGCAAGTTTCAGGATGTGAAAATTTATTTTGTCGCCCCGCCGATGTTGAGAATGAAAGAGGATATCCTGGACCACTTGCGTGAACACAACATCTGGTTTGCCGAGGAACCTGTGCTGGCCAAGGTTCTGCCCGAAGTCAACGTGGTGTACCAGACCCGTATTCAGAAAGAGCGGTTTGGCGATCGCATCGCCGATTACGAGAATTGCCGCGGCGTGTATGTCATCAACGAAGAGTGCCTCGCCTTGATGAGGCGGGATGCCATCATCATGCATCCCCTCCCTCGCCTGGATGAAATCACCATGGCGGTGGACAGCGATCCGCGCGCCGCCTATTTTCGCCAGGCGCAAAACGGCCTTTATGTCCGAATGGCGCTTTTGAGTCTTCTTCTCGGGAAACATGCAAGTTAAACCCAAACTGGAACGCGGCCCTGTCTCGAAGAAATTCATGACTTGAAGACCACCCGCCGATAGTTCAAGCAATGGCAACCGTAACTTTTCGCAACAGGCATGCGTCTTGGCTGGTGGCCTGAGCGTAATTATGGGAACCCGCAGAAGGGGAATTGGTGATATGCTCCCCACTTCTAGCGGACGCATCCTTGCCAGGCGATCTTCTAAAGGAGAAGGATTATGACAATCGGGTTGAAATTGCGTGAGCTGCGGGAACAAAAAGGCCTTTCCCAGGGTGACATTGAGAAGGCCACGGGCCTCCTCCGGTGCTATACCTCCCGGGTGGAGAACGGCCACACGGTCCCCTCTCTGTCCACCCTGGAAAAATACGCGGGGGCGTTGGACGTCAAGCTTTACGAATTGTTTTACAGCGGGGACGAGCCGCCCTCAGCCTACACGCCCTCATCGGCAAAAGAGCTGACTGACCTTGCCGGACCCCAGGGGGCGCAGGCGCGATTCCAGTTAAAGCTGGAAAGATTGCTGAAGAAAATGGAAGAGGCTGACCGTAAAGTATTGTTGACGCTGGCGGCAAAACTGGCGGCTCGTTAAGAGAAAGCCGCTGGGGTCTATTGGGACCCGGAGGATCGGAGTTTACGCTCTCATAAATTCCTTCTGGCGTGGCAGATTACTTGAGAAACTCGCGGCTGAGACCAAATCATACTGGATGGTGCGTTGCTATAATCTCCAGGCCGTTGGGCTAATCCCTGGAAGGCCATACTTCTGATGGAAGTGAAAACCTTCCCAACGGTCGCCCGATCCGCCAGAATGAGAGAGGCTCCTCCCACTGCCAATCCGGAACGGCCCGCCGCCCCTCATCGGCCCCAAAAGCCTGACCGCGCCGGCCAGGAAACCTTCGACGACGTTCCCCGAATCGCTGCTGCATTATGTTGCACTTCCGCGGCGCTGCTTAGCGTGGTTGATGCCGGAATTCATTCAGTGAAATCAAGGGTGGGCTGCGACCTCGACATACTCCCTTTGGCTTCCAGCTTCTGGGGCCAAACCCTGCTTGAAAACGATCTCCTGATCGTGCCCGACGCCTTTCTGGATGACCGCTATGCCGCAGATCCCCTTGTCGTCTCGGGTCCCGAATTCAGGTTCTTCGCAGGATTCCGGCTGATGTCTCCGGAAGGCGCCGTGATCGGAACGCTGAGTGTGATGGATCGCTCGCCTCGCGAACTTACCTCAGGCCAAAAAGAAGGATTCAAGGCTCTCGCGCGCCGGGCGGCAACGCTCCTTGATTCACCACCCCACACGGCACTTCAACCAGCGATTGAGGTTGGTTCCGACCACACCCATGAGGATTTGAATCGTCTTTTCATGCTGTCGCTGGACATGATGTGTGTAGCCGGTTTTGACGGCTTTTTTAAACGCGTCAATCCGGCGTGGGAAAACACACTGGGCTATACGCATGATGAACTCAGGGCCAAACCTTATCTCGATTTTGTCCATCCCGAGGACCGCGGCCCCACCATCTTCGAAGCGCAAAAACTGACCGCGGGGGCGCAATCCATTTCCTTTGAGAATAGATACCGTGCCAAAGACGGCTCTTACAAATGGCTGCTCTGGAACGCGACCCCATCCGCGGAAGAGGAGCTCATTTACTGTGTGGCGCGGGATATTACCGGTCGTAAGCGGGGGGAACAGCGGCTGGCCACCGGGTACGCCGTGACCCGCGTGCTGGCTGAATCGCTGACCCTGCAAGCGGCGGCGCCTCTGGTTCTACAAAAAGTATGCGACAGCCTGGGATGGGAAGTGGGCGCAATCTGGCGCATCCACGAAAAGAGCGGAGTGACCAACTGTGTTGAACTGTGGAAGGTGCCCTCCCTGCAAATCCCCGAGTTCGAAGCCGCCACGCGCACCACTCAACACGCGCTTTCCGTCGGGCTGTCCGGGCGTGTGTGGGCCAGCAACCAGCCCGCTTGGATTCCGGACGTGGGGCAGGACTCAAATTTCCCCCGCGCCGCCGTCGCGCACAAAGAGGGGTTGCACAGCGCCTTCGCCTTTCCGGTGCGCAGCGCAGGCAAAGTAATCGGGGTGATGGAGTTCTTCAGCCGCGAAATCCGGCAGCCGGACCACGAAGTATTGCAAATGTTCGACGCTATTGGCAGCCAGATCGGCCAATTTACCGAGCGCATGCGGGCGGAAGAAAGGCTGAAGCGCTACACCCGCGACTTGGAAGTGGCCAAGAAGGTGGAAGAGGAGAACGCTGCCCGGCTCTCCGACCTGGTCAAAGAACTGGAGACCGCCCGGCGGCGCGCCGAGGATGCCAACCGGGCCAAGAGCGAGTTCCTGGCCAGCATGAGCCACGAAATTCGCACACCCATGAACGCCATTCTGGGCATGATCGATTTGACCCTGAATACCAAACTTAACTCCGAGCAGCGGGATTACATTCAGACGGTCAAGGACTCCTCGGACTCGCTTCTGGGCCTGATTGACGACATCCTGGATTTTTCCAAAATCGAGGCGCGAAAATTTGAGCTGGACCGCATTGATTTTGACCTCCGTGAACTGCTCGAAGACACGCTAAAGCTCCTCGCGTTAAAGGCCTCCAATAAACATCTTGAACTCGCCTGCATTTTCTCCCCCGGCGTTCCCCGGTCGCTCGTGGGGGATCCCGCCCGCCTGCGGCAGATTCTCCTGAACCTGGTCAGTAACGCGATCAAATTTACCGAGCGGGGCGAAGTGGTCGTGCGTGTGTCCACGGAATCCCAAAGCGATAAAACCGTCATCCTGCACTTCTCGGTCACAGACTCCGGGATCGGCATTGCCCGCGATAAACAACTGATGATCTTCGATGCCTTTTCCCAGGCCGATCGATCCAGCAGCCATCGGCTGGGAGGGACCGGCCTGGGCCTCACTATTTCTTTGGAGCTCGTTAAGATGATGCACGGGCAAATCTGGGTGGATAGCGAACCGGATAAAGGGAGCATTTTTCATTTTACCGCCTGTTTTGCCCTCTCCGCGGAGGCCCTCGGGAAGCCGGCGGAGCACGAGCCGACGGGCCTGCGGGGTTTGCCCGTCCTGGTTGTGGACGATAGCCAGACCCTCCGGAGAATTCTCGAAGAGCAGCTCATGGAGTGGCAAATGAAACCTATTCCGGCTGCTGATGGGCGTGCCGCTCTTGATGCGATTCATCGCGCCCGCCTCGCCGGGACCCCATATCCGCTGCTGATCCTCGACTCCGAATTGCCGGAAGTGGACGGGATTCCTTTGGCCGAGAAAATCATCAAGTCGGAAAAGCGCGATCGGCCTGCCATCATCATGCTCACTCCCGCCGGCGAGAGTGGCAACCGGGATCATTTCAAGAAATTGGGAATTCATGTCTCCCTCAGCAAACCCGTCAAGCGTTCCGATCTGCTGGAAGGTATCTCCCAGGCAATGATGAAGTCCGCCAAGGGCAGGAACTTTGCCGCTCCATCGTCGCACGCCTCGGAATCCTCCGGGGCTACGTCACTGCGATCCCTCCATTTATTGGTGGTTGAGGACAACACCGTCAATCAGAAGCTGACCTCACGCTTTCTAAGTCAAAGAGGGTTTTCCGTCGAGACCGTCGAGAGCGCGGAGGCGGCGATTGTTTTGGTGCGAAAGAAAAAATTCGATCTCATTCTCATGGACGTCCATTTGCCCGGAATGAACGGCTGGGAAGCTACTGCGGCCATCCGAAAGGCGGAAAGAAAAACCGGGGACCGCGTTCCCATCATCGCCCTCAGCGCCTCCACCCTTCCCGCCGACCGGCAGAAGTGCCTTGAGGCGGGCATGGACGATTTCGTCTCCAAACCGGTTCAGCCGGCAGAACTTTTCAAGGCGATCGGCACCCTTCCGGCCAACCGGCGGGCGAAAGAAACCGGAACCAATCCCGAGCAATCGGTTCTGGACGAAAAGGCGCTCTTATCGCAGGTGGGCGGCGATCTGAATCTGTTGCGCCAGTTGATCTCCATCTTTCTCGCCGATTCTCCCGCGGCGCTTGTCCGAATTCAACGCGCCATAGACAGCCGGGACGCGGACGCGCTGCTCAAGACCACCCACGCCTTTCGTGGATCAGTTAGCATCTTTGCCGCTCCGGCCGCTGTCGGATCAGCCGTAAAGCTTGAGGCCCTGGCCCGCGATCGCGATTTGGCGGCTTCTGAAGATGCGTTCGCCACCCTCAAGCGCGACATTGCCCGGCTCACTAAGACGCTGGCTGCGTTCGGCTCTAATAAAGGCGGGAAGAACCAGACACGCAGACGCACTCGGAGCGGGCGGCGCAAACAAGGGGATGGAAAAAACCGATGATCTCCGCGCGCTTGCCTGCATCTGCCGGAAGAAGGAAAGGCCGCAAATTCGAATGTGCGAGCGGCGGGAAATTGCTTAAGTGCCCGCTTCAAGGAAGACCTACGAATAAATGGACAACAACTCCGACTGCGATATCATTGCCCTGGTGAGAAGCTGATGAAAAAAATCCTGGTGGTCGAGGACGATCGCGCCATTCGCCTCTTGATCAGCGAGCTGATGAAAACGGCAGGGTACGATGTGGACTCGGCGAAAGACGGCGTGGAAGGCCTGGAAAAAATCCGAAAGAAAAAATATGACCTGGTGTTGCTCGACGTCTGGATGCCGCGCATGAACGGATTGGAGGTCCTGGCGAAATTGCGCCCCGAGACGTCCCGGCCCAGAGTGATTGTGATGACCGCGGACAACACGCCCGAGACACTTTTAACCGCGGTCAGGGAACAGGCATACCAGTACGTGTCCAAGCCATTCCAACCCAAGGCGCTTCAGGAATTGGTTAAGAAGGCTCTGTCCACCAAACCCAGCGGCGCCACCATTGAAGTGGTTTCCGCCCGGCCGGATTGGGTTGAACTGCTGGTGCCGTGCGAGCTCGATGCCGCCGACCGGATTCAGGGATTCCTGGCGCACCTGGAAGTCGATTTGTCCACCGAAGTCCGCGAAACCGTGGGCAGAGCATTCCATGAGTTGCTGGTGAACGCCATCGAATGGGGAGGCAAACTCGACCCCAATCGCAAAGTTCGCATTTCATATCTTCGCGCCCGCCGCATGTTGCTTTATCGAATCGCCGACCCGGGCCAGGGATTCCGCCTGGAGGACTTGACCCACGCGGCGGTGAACAATCCGGTCGACCAGCCCTTCGAGCATATCCGCGTCCGCGAGGACAAAGGTCTTCGCGCCGGAGGATTTGGCATATTACTTACCCGGGCGATGGTGGACGAACTCCTCTACAACGAAGCTCGAAACGAAGTGGTGTTTGTAAAATATCTTGATTAGCCCCGGCCCTGCGTTGCGCCGATTCCGCAGTTCGGGATCGGCATCGTGCATTTCCCAACCTGCCGCCCTGAAGCGCGGCGCTGCGCTGTCCATTTAATTGACGCACCGGTGGCGTCCGGATTTGTATCGCTGGGAGCGCGGGCGTCCCGCCCGCTCTTTCATTATGAATTGAATGCGGGCGAGCCCCAGTGCAAAACGTGGAGCCCCGGCCCGCGCTCCCAGGGAAAATAGGAAGCTACTAACGGGCAATAATCAATCCTGGCTGGAGGATGGGTTGAGGTTGAGCTTGAGTTGGTAAACCGTAAGGTCGACGGTCACGGAATACTTCGCGCTGATGCGCGCGCCTTGCGGAGTCATTTCCACGTTAACCTGTTCGGCCCGGAGGGGAAGGTCGAGGTTGTGAGCTTCCACCAGGATTACCTCTTGAATATCCCTGGCGCTATGCCGGTTGGCCTGGGCGTAAAGCGCCTCGTCCCGCATTTTGTCTTGAAGCTGGAAGTTGGCGAAGTAGATGGGTATCACTTTGGCGGCGAAGTACAAAATCGAAACAATAATCAGTAAAACGATAAGGCTCTTAGTCCTGGAGGCTCCTTTTTCCCCATAGCGTCCCATGTCGCCCTCCGTCATCATCACATGGTCATAGTTCCATCCTGAGCAGGATAATAGCACTGCCAGACTGTATTGGTTTACCCAAATCGGGCAGCAAGCCTATGTACCACGTGACGGGGCCCATAGCATGGGCGTCCCACGCGCCTTCTTGAAAATTCATCGCGGGCGGGGACGCCCGCGCTACAATTGGAGCGCGTCGCACGTAGTCCCGATCTGATCGGGACTCCGCGAGACAGGCTAGAATTAGTTACGATGACCATGATTGCAACTGAAAGGACGTGGACCGCAGACCCGGCGGTCCCCGCTACATACTGGCGAGCGTAAAATCAGTGTGATAGGAGTACGATCGTTTCCTAATAAGTTCGAAAATGAAGGGCCTTAGAGGGGACCCATTCAGGGCGCCGGTGGAGGTTTTATGGCCAAGATGCGGTCGCACACGCACTTTTATTCTGAATACCCCACTCAGAACTTGTTAAGAATGAGGTGGTTCAGATCAGGAGCCATAATGCTGCCATTAGCCGTTACGGCTCTCGTCCAATTGCTAAGCTCGGTTGGCATGGGCCAACTGCCAGCCTGTACCGTCGCAGTGACTGTTCTGGGCCCGGATTTATCCACCTTGCCACCAAGTGAATCCAAGGACATGGTCACTATATGGAAGCAGAATCTCCAAGAAGGCAAATATGAACTGTCCAGTGGCCGATGGGATTGGGCTAGTGAGTCATGGGATTTTGCGGCGGCGCTGATGGGCGGCAAAACCGCGTCGCTCATGGGGCAGGGAAACTTCATTGTATCTACGTTTCCGGGAGGTAATCCTCCCATCATTAAGTCCCCCCCGACGGTCCTAATAGCGGACCTCCATGCCGATTCCTTCGTTGCGAATTGTAAGAGCGGTCCGATTGGTATCCGCGCTGTAGCTATCGACCGCGGCGCCCGCCGTATGATCTTCATCGTGGATAACTCAAAGCAGATGCCTCAGGCGGGCAGGGATATTGAAAAGTCAATAATTTCGCACATCCTTTCCAAAGCCCGCGCGGAGGATTCATTTGCACTTTTGACCGCTGATGGCCCAAGACTGGAGATTCCATTTAGTTCAAGTAGGGAAGCTATCCAAGGGGCGGCCCTGCAGCTAGGTCAACCGCCGAAAGGTAAACCTGAGGGTGTAGGAGTTCTCGATGCAGTGCGGGAGGCCACGATATGGTTTCAGCCACCACGCCCTGGCGATTCAATCATCCTCTTGGCTCGGAGTGCGGAGGGAAAGCATCGTGTTATGTTTTCGGAGGTACTCGCATCGATGCTCACGCGTGGGATTCGGGTATTTGGCATCGAATTGGGGAAGGTTACCCAACCAAACTTTCAAGAGGAGTTTACGGAACGGAACTCTCTCTTCTCAATACCCAGGTCTGGCTTTGGAAATGTGGATCACCTCTTCCATCTGTGCGTGGCGACCGGCGGTTGGGCTATTAACGAGAACACGGAACGAAAATACGAAAACGTCATCAACGCGGGCCGCTTAAGGCAAGTGAAATATCAACTCACGGAGGATCGCCTCAGATCGCTTACCACTTCCGCCGAATTGATGTACCAAGCCATGGCGGAATTCTATATGCTTCAAATTGAACATGCGGAAGGCGATGTTGACATACGGCTTTCTACGCCGAGCCTAATGCGGTTGCCTTGGGCACGTGTATATTATCCGAGACGCGTGGGGAGCTGTTCAGCCTCGCCGCCGGTTGGGAGCGCTAAGTCTCGGGGCATCTTGGCGGCTTCTCCTCATTGACCACGAAAGAGTTAAACAGCGCGCAGTTTCGCATTGTGAAACTCTGCAGTTTGTCTCCATTAAATTAAATAGTCCTACGCCAGGCATTATCCTAAATTAAGATACTCTGGCTGGTAAAATTGGAAAAGAGCAAGACCTAAGCTGGAAGAGACTCTGTAGCGCGGGTGTCCCCACGCGCGTTTCCGAAATTCAGCTGCGGGTGGGGACACCCGCGCTACAAATGGCAAGCTGGAAAAGCTGCGGAGTCCCGATCAGATTGGGACTCCGCGCTACCGGATTCTAACTTCTACCTTCGAACTTCTACTTTTCCCTATCCTTTCTCAAAGGGATGTTCGAGTGACGCGCTTTGTCCCGTAAACAACTCGGCGCCGGATTCGGTGATGTGCATATCGTCTTCGAGGCGTATGCCAAACTCGCCGCCAATATAAATCCCAGGCTCGTCGCTGAACATCATGTTGGGGGCAAGGGGGATGGAGTTCCCTTTAACCAGATAAGGCCATTCGTGGCCATCCATGCCCATGCCGTGGCCCACGCGATGCTTGAAGAATTTGTAACCCGGCCCGTAGCCCGCGTCCACAATCACCTTGCGCGCGGCCGCGTCCACGGCTTCAGCGGGATCTCCCGGGCGCGCCGCTTCCAGAGCCGCTTTTTGGGCGCGATGAACGATGTCAAACACCTGCCGCATCTTGTCGGTTGGCTTGCCCAGCACGAAGGTGCGGGTAATATCGGAGCCGTAGCCTTCCACGTCGCAGCCGTCGTCGATCATCACGAGATCCCCTTCGCGAATGGTCTGTGGTTCGATGGATCCGTGTGGCAGCGCCGTGAATTTCCCCACATTCACGCTCACCTCTCCGGGAAATCCGAGAATTGCGTAAGCTGACTCAATGAGGTGCTGGAATTGCTTTTGGGCCATGCCCGGCCGCAGGGCGCGCCACGCCGCTTCATAAGCCGTGATGGTGACCTTGGCGGCCAGGCGCATCAACTCGATTTCGTGATCGCTTTTGCGCATGCGGCATCCTGCCGTAACCGGCGTGCCGCTCACAATATTCAAGGCTGGAGCAGCTTTGGCCACTCCATCGGAAAAAACGTAATGGACATACTCCTCCATCCCAAGGCGGCCTGTGGAAATACCGCGATCCTTCAGACCTTTCGCCACCAGCTCGTAGGGGCTCTCGTCTTCTTCCCACACGCGCACGTCGGGATTTGAAGCCAGGGGGCCAAGAGCGATCTGCTCCGCGGCGCGGTCGCGCTCAAAGGCCGGACAAACATAGAACGGCTCACCCTGCGCGGGCAAAATCAGGGCAAAGAGCCGCTCGCCGCCGCCCCAATGAATATTGCTGAAGTATTTGAGGGAAGTGCCGCCCATCAGCATGAGCGCGTCCATCTGGTTTTGCGCCATCAATCGCCGGGCCAGTTCGATGCGCGCGCGGCGCTCGTCTGTGGTGATGGGCTTGGCCTGAGCCTTCAGGGACTTGAGATCCGCATAGGGCGTTGCGGCGTGGTAGCGCGTCTGCGCGCCCTGGGTAGCCAGAGCGCGGCCAGCCGGGGTGGATGTGAAGCCCAGTCCGGCGGCAACGCCGGCGCCGGTTGATTGCAAAAACCTTCGTCGTGAAGTCATTCCAACTCTCCTGTTAGACTTTTCGTCCCTGACATCGAACCCATTCCCGAGCCCGGAGTGTCCGGGTTTGCATCGCTGGGAGCGAAATTAGGAAACTATACCGGACGTGGCCCTGGAGTTCCGAGTATTTGCAAGGGCGCGAATCTGGCGCCGTAAAACTTCCGGCGAGAGCCTGCAATGGAGCTGGCGCGGATGATTCGTGCGCCCAGTTCCGTTCTTTTGGTGATGGGGTCAAAGGGAAAGACCGCCCGCACAGTCTCACCGCGCAGGAATTTCTTTTCGCTGGTAAAGCAGAAACCAGTCTTGGAAATGTTTTCCGTCCGGGTGATTTCCACGTCGCCGCGGGAGTTGCGTACTTCAACCGGCAACTGCATGTAGACGCGCCGATGCCCACGGTCCGCGGGCCTGTGGGGGGAAACCAACCAATTCGATTCCCCTTCGAGCAGGATCGGGTCGGCGTAATGGAACGGACTCTCCGCCCGGCAGGTGCGACACGGTTTCCCCACCATGCCGATGGTCCTCAGCGCATCAATCTCCAAAATGGACAGAGGAAACAGCGCCATGGAATGGCAAATGCCGCATTCGAGCAGCACCCTCGCGTCTTCGCCTTGCTTCCCTCCCGAATCCGGAAATTCGATTCCCCAGAAGTTTTCATTGTCAGCAAGGCTTTCGATTCCGTAGTCCCCCACACTGTATTTTGGGGCATCTATCGGCAACAATCGAAAATCCGCCTGGCGCGGTTTGCGCTGGGTGGTTCGCACCCGGACGGGGTGGCCGCAATCGAGAGGCCAGGGGATTTTGATGCGCGCGCCATGCCGGTTTAGTCCGGCGGCGCTTCCCTCGTACTCCACAATTTCGCCGTTCGGGTCAACGCCCTTGACGCGGACGTCCACCTTCACTCCCAACCGGTCCGACCGGCGTTTTTCGATTCCCGGCATCAGCATCCCTGGGCTCTTGCTTGATGGCGGGACATTCTACACCAAAGGGGAAATCCGATTCAGGAAGAGTTTTGGAAAATACGAGTTTAAGGAAAATGGAGGGGGCGCAGAGCCGCCAGGCGGCTCTGCGCCTTTGGGTATGGCAGGCGTTCATTCAAGCCACGAGTGGCTTGGAGCTTGTTTGGGACTCAAAAGTGGCGCCGTAAAACCTGCGGCCGGAGCCTTCAATGTTCTGCTCGCGAACGATCCGCGCCGGCAATTCGGTTTTTTGTGAAACCGGATCGAGAGGAAATACGGACATCACAATTTCGCCCGTCAGATATTTTTTCTCGCTGGCAAAACAGAATCCGCATTTGGAGATGTTCTCTGTTTTGGTAACCTCCGCGCTCCCGCGAGAGTCCCGCAGGCCGAGAGGCACTTGCATGTAGACGCGCCGGTGGCCGCGTTCGAGAGGCGGAAGGGACGATGCGATCCAGTTCGTCGGTTCCGCCTGGGTATCTTTGTTCAAAGGCTTCACGCGCACGCGGACTTCCGCGTAACTCCACGGAGTCTCAGTTTTGCAGTGGGTGCAGGACATGCCTACCTTGCCATTCGAGCGCAGCGCCTCGACTTCCGCAAGGTTGAGGGGCACCAGGGCCATGTTGTGGCAAACCCTGCATTCCAGCAGCGCCTTGGCATCCGCCTGTTCGCCCTCGACACGAGTGGGAAAATCGATTCCCCAGAAGTTTTCATTCTCATCGACACATTCCACACCGTATTCACCATCTTTTTCCTTGGAGGAAACGATGGGTTCAACCACCCGAAATTCCGCCTCATGGCGCCCAATCGGGCTCCTCACCATCACCGCCTGGCCTTTACCCAGCGGCAACGGATATTGGATTCGCGCCCCATAACGACTCAGACTTAGCGCACGCCCGTCAAGCTCCACCGATACACCATTTGAATCCACGCTCTCAAAGCGTAGAGGAACGGTCAGCCACAGCCGGTCAGACCGGCGTCGTTCACCAGCATTTGAAGTCATAATTGTGCTATCTCCTTGGTCGAATTGCTGGCGTCGCTATCCCCTACCCCGGCGGGAAGAACCCGCGCCGGATTCGAAAAACTATCCCGCCCTGGAAATGGTCACCGGCTGCCTTAAGACAAAGTGCAGCGGGGTTTCCGAGGGCATTACAATGTTCTGTTTACCTGTGGCATAAGCGGCGGCTGTCCCGCCTCCGCCTCCGGCCAGAGCTCCAATCGCCGCGCCCTTCCCGTGGCCAATCAGTGCTCCCAGCAGCGCGCCACCGGCCGCCGAGCCTCCAATCCACTTTGCGTCGTGCCCCTTATGCGATTTCCCCCGCCGGCTGACGCTGGAAGTGGTGATGGGATATCTATTGCCATCCACTTCGAGGACAGTCAGCGCCACAGAAATTTCAGCGGGGGTCTTCAGGTGGCCGGAGGGCCGGGCCGCAATCACTTCACCCGTTACTCGCGCCCCTTGGGGCACCACCGGCTGTCCGTTTCCCAGTTCGATCGGGCGCTCGAGCGTCGCCTGAAAGGTGTCGCCGCTTCGATTTCTCTCCGAACTGATGGAATCATTCAGGCGGACGTCGATTCGAGTTCCTTCCGGAATAGTCAACTCCTGCGCCGAAGGTTGCGCCTGGACAGGCGCCGGCCCGGAAGCCGGGTAGCCTCCGTTTTCCGCGGTTTGATTCGGATTTGCACTTTGCGCCGCGCTGTTCTTGGAACTGCCGCAAGCGGTTAAATAAAAAAGAGAAATGGCTAAAATAAATGCCGCTGAGAATTTATGAATGTGTCTCATTGTTGACCTCCTTTACCGGAAATACTCTGCCGTCAGCTTTTCCCATGCTTTGCAATGCCTTCCGGTTGGGGACAATACTCCCTCTGTGTTACAGCGCCCTTCATTTAGGCTAGTGCACGGGGCGTTCCAACCCCAGCTTTAAATTAAGCTGTGTGTTTACAGCAATTTAGCTTAACTCGAGTATCCTATGTGTGCGTGTGTGGGGGGCAATAATTCCTGCTTTCATGTAGAAATTACCGATTTCAAAAGACGGGTTAGGGCAAATCGTCGTAAGATACTTGCCCATGGAAGCTTCCTCAAATGGCGGTGTTGCGGTACGCACGGAGAATGTTTGCCGATATTATTCGGCAGCTTCGGAAGAGATTCACGCCGTGGATGGCGTATCACTGGAAGTGCGCGCCGGGGAATTCCTGGCGCTGCTTGGGAGTTCGGGGTCAGGCAAATCGACTTTGCTGAATTTGATTGCAGGTCTCGACCGCCCAACTTCTGGAAGCATCATCGTTCACGATCGCAATCTGGCGAAAATGAATTCAGCGGAACTTGCGGAGTACCGGCGTCATACGGTGGGCATGGTATTCCAATCGTTCAACCTGATTCAAACCATGACGGTGGAAGAAAACGTTGAGCTGCCCATGCGGTTTGCGGAAGTCGATCGCAGCGAACGCGAGGCTCGCCTGCGGCAGTCCCTGGCTCAAGTGGGACTGGAAGCGCGCCTGACCCATCGTCCCAGCGAACTTTCGGGCGGCGAGCAACAGCGAGTGGCGCTGGCACGAGCACTCGTGAACAAACCCGGATTGCTTCTGGCCGACGAACCTACCGGCAACCTCGACAGTAAAACGGGCGATAAGATTCTTAACCTGGTCCGCGAGATCAATCAATCTTCTGGGACCACCGTGGTGATGATTACCCACGAGCGCGCCCTCGCCGAGCGTTTTGCTAATCGAATAATTTTCCTGTCTGACGGGAAACTCGTCACGGAGAGCGAGCAGAAATAATTCAATTTTAGATTTTTGACTTGCGATTTGTGATAGAGGACGGGTGGCGCGAACTCAAGTGACTATAGACTCCAGCCACCGCGAAAAGGACTGCCATCGCGCCTAACATCTTGAACCCCGTACCGGCCTCGCTGGATGTTGCGGTCCATGTTAGGAGTATCGGCGCAGAAAGAACAGCGACACGGTCAGCCCAGTTGAGATCACCACTTCGAAGTCTGGACGTTAGGATAGTGCACGCAGCATAAAGTGCGGTTACTCCAGCTGCTTCGAGCCGCGTGAGTCGAAGCGAAGGAATATTGGAATGGAATCCTCCCCCGGCCACAGCAAGCAGTCCACCAAACACCGCGTAAGCAAACAAGCCCGACAGAAACTTCGCCCAGCGATGCATCGAAATCCATAAGATCGCCAATGCGACAGACACAGATACCGAGCCCATCACTAATGGCGGGTAACCCTTCAGGAAAGTGAAAAGACTGTTATCCGTTTCTGGAAAGCGAAGCTTTTCAAGACCGTATCCAAGTAAAATCATCACACATATTCCTGCAACTGACCCCAAACTCAAGGACAGGCCCCTCACAACTTGTTCTTTGGTCGTAAGTTTCATTTCTAAATAGAGCATACCAAGGCTTCGGCTAACCCAAACCCTACGTCAATCCCCAGCCGCGTTTCAAGACGGAAACCAATCTTGAATGCCTTCTCAACGGCGGGCTTGCCACTTGTTCGCAGACATCACAGCCCGATCCCCGAGCCACCCACTGCGGGATTTTCTCCTCCCAATCGCAGGCCACAATTACTGTTTCATCTTGCAGAGGATGCTGTGCGTATCATCCAGCCAAACTTTTTCGGGGCGGAAGGGTAAGGGAACGTCCTGCTCGAACGTGCTTGAGCCTTTCAGGCTTACAAAGGCCAGGCGCCGCGTGGCTCCTGCCACCGAAACGTATACGGGGACGCGCATGTAGAAGGAATCCGAGACTTCCGATTGGGTCAGGACAACGTGCATGATGGTTTGCCCTTTATCGCCGCTCTTCAATTCGTAGTTGAAATCATAATGGGGGATTTCCGTGCCGTAAACCCACTCATTGAAGAACCAATCCATGTTTTCTCCGAAATGCTTATCCACAATGCGTTTGAAATCCTGGGTGGAAGGATTCCTGGCGGCATAAGTCGAAATAAAATCGCGCATCATGGAAATAAAGCGCGCGTCAGGCTCCTGAGATTTTACATCTTCCAAAAGCGTGCGCAGCATTTCAAGAACGTAGGCGCCCTTTTCATAAATCAAGTAGGTGGAGTTGCGGCCTTCAAGGTAAGAGTTGGTCTGGAAGTTCAGCCACAGCGGTCCGGCTTCAACCGGAGTATGTCCGCTGCCGTTGTTGGACAACAGGTGGGTGCGTTTCAGGTCCCAGAAGCTCTTGAACTTCTTGGGGTCGGTTTTACGGATAAAGAGAGCGGCGGAGAAATCGGCGAACCCTTCGGAAAGCCATTGGTCGTGGTAAGTCTTCCAGCCCACCATGTGGCCCCACCATTGGTGCGACATTTCGTGGACGGCGACGGTCTTGAAGAACTCCTGCCCTTCGGCGCGATCTTGTAAGTGAAGACTGTGACGCGTCGTATCGTCCAGGAGCGACATATAGGGAAGAAAGATCAGCGTGGGCCAGCTTTGTCCAAAGAATCCCACCGGCTGCTCCGTCACCGAAACTGTTTTGAAGGGAAGCAAGCCAAAATAATATTCGAAGAGTTTGAATGCCGAATAGCTGGTGGCGGCAGCGGAGCCGGCCATGCCGGTGGTATTGAAGCCGCCCCGCATGATGCCCAATTCGCCCTCAATGTTGTGCGAGCCGCCGGGGCCCTGGGCGATCTCTGCCATGTCGATAGCGTGGCTCAAGCCTTTGAGTTCATCCGGTATATCCCTTCCTGCGTAGACCGTTACCGTGAGATCCTTCCCCGATTCGCTCTTCTTGACAAAATCTCCGTAGTTAAAACCGGCAACGCTGTAGGGAATCTCTGACTCCCAGCTCGTCTCCAGGTCCTGCCCGTTCTTTTCAGAGCTCAAGCTGCGGCCCGTCGCCACAAAATCGTGATTTTTGGGCGATTTAAAATTGAGAAAGAAATGGGTTCGGTCATCAAATGCACCGAAGCTCGGATACCAGGACGTCCGCGCCCCGACAAAGTAGAGGCCCGACCCTTCTTGATGGATCACGCGGCTCTCGCGGGTGGAATCCTCTTCATAGGCAATCTTCAGCTTGTATTGTTTGCCTGCCGACGTGGATTCAGGGAGGATGACCCAGGGCTCGCTGTCCTCCTTGCGGTCCTCTTGAATGAAGTCGAGCTTCTTGCCCGCCTCATCGGTGACTCCCGAAATACGCAAAACACCATCCAGGCTAAGAGGCAGTACTCGCGCCTTGGCCGTGGGAACCTCAAACTGCATCAGCGCCGTCGCGGAAATGTGGTTGTCCTTGCTCACGGTTGCGTCAATGTGCTCTTCACTACAATGGGCCAGAAGCGTTCGGTGCTCGGGGTGAGGCGTGTTCACGTACTCGCCGGCCAGGTGAAAGGCGGACCACCACTCGGAATACTGCCCGCGCTTGTGGTGCATCAACTTTACTTCTTCGTCCGAACTAAACATGGGTTCGAGAAGAACGTCCCGGTTCCAACTGATATTGTAAAAAAGTTCGTCGTGGTGTTCCGTCTTCAAATCAGCCAGAAAGAAACCTTTGCTGGAGGGATCGGTTAAATCGGCCAGCATCCGCGCTGCAAGATTGGAAATCGGGAACTGCCCTTTCGACCAGTTCTCCCACCAGCCATTAAAATCCTTTTGGATTCTGCCTTCCGCTGATCCTACACTCCCGCCCGCTTGAGCACCGTTACCTCCGGAGCGGATCGCTACAAGTTTCTGTAACTCAGCGAAGGAATCATCGGTAAAGAAAAACACGGCCTCGCGAAAACCGTCTTCGAGCCTGGGACCTTTGGCAAAACGGGAGAGCTGGCGCCGGTCAATGGCCGTAGGAGGGTCCAGGCTGAAAGTTCCACGCCCTTCAAAAGCCGCCGCCACCACGTGACCTTCCACCGGCGCCGCGAAAGAGATTCGGCCTTCGACAAATGTAAAGGTGGCCGCATCGCGTTTCCAAACCACATTTTCTGTAACCGCTCCCGAGTCGCTTCCTTGCAGCGACCGGAGTTGGGCATAGACTTTTAGAAGCTGGTCTGATGACGCGGTGGACAAATCGGGGGTTTGCGCAGGGAGGCCGGCCGGGACGATTGCTGCTAACAGAAAGAGTGCGAGCGCGCGCAATCCAATTTTGCGAATCATCTGGCCCCTCCTCAAATTCGCGTTGATCTTAAAATGGCGTTTGTTGGCCATGGAAGGCCCGCGGATAATGACGCCCACCTTATCAACCAACATTTAACCCTGTCAAGAGGATTCTCGAACCTTCATCGAAGAGATTTTGCTGGCGCTGTTTTGAGGCAACTTGCAGCCTGTCCGTTGTACAATACGTGTATATGCGCAAGACACTACTGCTGGCCTTGAGTCTGGCCGGACTGTTTATATCCATCTATCTCTGGTGGGTTTACACTTCGCCCTCGCATGCGCTCGTCTGCCTGGGCACCGGCTGCGACGTGGTGCGTGCCAGCCGTTACGCGGTATTGTTGGGACAACCCCTTCCCATTTATGGGGTGGCAATGTATGCGGCCCTGGTTCTGTTGATTTTTGCCGAGCAACTGATTTCCACCCAAATCGCCGGCAAGGTTCGGGATGCGTTTACGGCGATGGCGGGCGCGGGTTTCCTGTTCTCGCTCTATCTGACATATCTCGAAGGCTTCGTGATTCACGCCTGGTGCGCGTGGTGCGTAGGCTCCGCAGTCACCATCACTTTCATATTTGCAGTGGCAGTGCTGCAATGGGTCCGTCCGTCCCGGCGTCCTGACGATGCGGCGGCGCTGGCCATACTCCGAAAGCACTTTTTGCTGGTCATCGTTGCCATCGGTTTGGGCGTGCCTGCGTTTGCCATCCTTTCGAGCCACGAGGAAGCGCCACCGGTCAGCCAGGTGAATTCGGAGGCCTTAAAGTCTCTAATCCGGCCGGACAGCCACGTGATTGGGAATCCCGACGCATCCCTAACCGTGGTTGAATTTGGCGATTTCGAGTGTCCTGTCTGCGGGGCTGAAGAGCCTGTGGTTGAGGAGGTTCTGAAGAAATACGGGAGCCGGATCCGATTTGTCTTCCGGCAATTTCCCCTGACGGGAGTCCATCCGGACGCCATGCAGGCCGCGGAAGCCAGCGAGTGCGCGGCGGAACAGGGGAAATTCTGGCAGGCGGAACAAAAGCTTTACCAAAGCCAAACCGATTTGACCGAGCCGGCGCTCAACCTTTACGCGGTGGAGTTGGGTTTGGATAAGGCTCGCTTTGGCCAGTGCCTATCGAGCCACGCCACCCAATCCATCATCAATGGGGACATGGCGGACGGACACACGCTGGGTGTTGACCGAACGCCTACTTTTTTCATCGGCCAGCAGAAATTTGCGCGGCCCATCGATCTGAAAGATTTCTCCAACATCCTGGATCAGGAGTTGGCACGCGCTAATCCAGGCGGCAAAGGAGCGGAATCCGCAACAGGATCCCCTTCCGGCGCCACCGGCAGCGCGACGCCGGGAGGTTTTGGGGATGCCGGTGGCAACATTTTCTCCAGTCAACAAGGGTCCGAAATCGCGTGCAGTAATGATGAAGCCAAGAAGGCGCAACCTGACCTTATTCGAACTTCCGAGACTCGCCAGCTTTTTGAGAGCAACTCCAAACCCTTGTTTGTGGATGTTAGACCCGCCAAAGACTTCGCCGGCGGCCACGTGCCCGCAGCCGTCAATATCCCCATAGACGAATTCGAGCGCCGTTGGGATGGACTACCCAAGAACAGAACAATTGTCCTTTACGAAAGCGGGCGGTCAACCGGCGACATCTGCGGGGCCAGTCGTGCGGCAGGACGCGTCCTGCTGGCGCATGGCTTTCCCCACGACCAGGTGAAGGTATACCAGGACGGCATGGACGCCTGGCAAAAGGCGAGCCTCCCCGTCGAGCGTTAATCCTTATCATTCCCTCATAGAAACCATTGTCCCCTGTAGCGTATGGGTCCGCATCGCGGGGATCGCGGGCCGTGGCCCCACCTAATAAACTGGGACTCGCCCGTTCCCTCCTTATTATAAGAATGCGGGCGGGCCCCAATGCGCTACGCGGGGGCCCGGCCCGCGCTCAAGGATTCATTTAAATAGTACGTTGATGCCATTGTCAAAGTTGAAGCTACTTTGCGTTTTATTGAATCTAAGATGCGTAACCGATCAGTTCCGAACTCTCCATGCCCTTTCTTATCGAACATATCTCCGAGGCTGTGCTGGCGATGAATGTTTTAGTGTTCCTCGCGGCCTGTTTGCTGATCGTGACCGCGTTCCTGCGGCGGAGAGGGAGGACAAAATACTTCCACCGCATCGACGCCCTGCGGCGGCAATACGGCCCCACCATTTCGGGCGTGCTCGATGGCAAGGTTGAATTCGGAAAAGGCCTGGGAATTCTCGCTGCCATGGCGGGTAGCGACCGCGTCCAGGTTTTGGAGCTGCTTCTGCTTGAACAAAAAATCGATCCATCCCAACTGCCCATCATGCGGCAACTTTGTCAGGACCTGGGTTTGGTGGATATCTGGCAGGAACAGCTCGAAGCATCGGGCGGCGGGAAAAAATCCGGTGAATCAAGAGCCACGCCCAACCGAATCCGGGGAATTTCGGGACGTTTCGGGTACATGATTCGAGCTTCCGGCGCCAACAATCTGGGCATCATTCGTCACCAACCCAGTTGGCCCTTGCTGGTAAGAGCGCTCGGGGATGTTCATCCCGACGTCGCGTCAGTCGCTGCGCGCTCACTGGCTGCCATCGGCGAGCCGGAAAGTTTCAAGCCCCTCCTGGATTGTCTTTACAACGTCGTACTGAATACTTCCAGCCAAGTTTCACTGCGTTCCATTAAGATGGCGCTGGTCAGTTTTCCGCTCGAGCAAGCCACCCTTCTTGTGCCCTCGCTTCGCCACCTGCACCGCCGCATACGATTTCTCGCCGTGGATATGATCAGGGAGATGGTGGAGCGCAGGGCGGCGGTAAACGACGAATTTGTTCTCGCCCCCCCGACATTCACGCCCGAGCTTTCTGAACTGTTTCTGACCCGCCTGAACGACGACGAAAATCCTGACGTGCGCGCTCGAGCCGCTCCCGTGATCGCTTACCTCGCCGACCCTCGCGCGGCCTATGCACTTCAGACTTTGTTGGGGGACAAGGAATGGTTCGTTCGATTGCACGCCGCGCGCGCCTTCGCCAAGCGGAAGTATGAGTCCCGGGCATATTTTATTGCCAGCCGCCTTTGCGACCCTCAGTGGATGGTGCGCGAAGCAAGCGCACAGACACTATTAAGTTTCGGACGCCAGGGCCTCAGCCAGCTCTATGATTACGCCCTGACCACCACGGACCGCTACAGCAAAGAGCAAATTGCCGATGAAATCCAGCGCGCCGGACTGATCCCGGAATTGCTCGCCCAGTATGAGCTGGATGGAAAGGGAAAGGAATTTGAGCTCTTGGAACAGCTCGCGGACCTGGGCATAACGAGTTATATCCTGGAGGCGGTGGAGGGAAGTTGCGGGCGGAACCTGCGAACGAGATTCCTGGCCGATTTTGGACGGCACCCCGACCTGCAAATCCGGACCTGGGTAAGGGGCCTCGCCAGCGGCAATCCAATTTCGAAATTGCGCCACAGAGCCACAGTTGCGAGGGCCACGGCCCCCCAGGCGGAGAGGGCCTGACCCTATGGATTGGCGACAGATCTTCTACCACTCCATGAATATGTTTAACGTATTCATAGTGGCCTATTTTTTCCTGGTCAACGGAACTTACACCTGGCTCATGCTGCTCTCCCTGGCCACCACGTGGATTCACGCGCGGCGGCTCGGTTACCAGGGGCTGGATGAGATCCGCGAATCAGTGGTGACGCCGCCCGCCACCATCGTTATCCCGGCGTGGAACGAGCAGGATATTGTGGTGAATTCCGTACGGTCCATCTTGAAAACCGATTATCCGGGATTGGAAGTCTTGGTTGTGGATGATGGTTCCACGGACGAAACCCTGCAACGGCTGGTGGATGCGTTTGATTTGATCAAAATGGATTTGACCTTCCGGCCCCGTATAGCGACCCACGCCGTCAGGGGATTCTATGCCAATCCGAACATTCCCAACCTTCTGGTGATCAACAAAGAAAATGGGGGCAAGCCGGACGCGCTGAACGTGGGCCTCAGCATGTGCCGCACACCCTATTTCTGCACCCTCGATACGGACTGCATTCTGGAACGCGACGCCCTGCTTCGCTTGATGCGCCCCATTATTCGCTCTCCGATAAACACAGTCGCGAGTGGCGGCATTGTGCGCATCATGAATGGATGCGAGGTGCGCGACGGGCAGGTGGTGAGAGTTGGACTGCCCAAAACGCTGCTGGAGCGCTTTCAAGTGGTCGAGTATTTGCGCAGCTTCCTCTATGGCCGGACGGGATGGGATGCGCTGGGAGGCACGCTGATCATGTCGGGCGCCTTCGCGGTGTTTCACCGCGAGAGTGTGATCGAGTCGGGCGGATTCGCGCAGGACACTGTGACGGAAGATATGGACCTGATCGTCCAACTCCACCGCTGGGCGGCGTCCAGCGGCCGAAAAATCAAAATGGTTTTTACCTCCGACCCCGTCTGTTGGACCGAGTGTCCGTCGTCGCTTGCCAATCTGGGCCGCCAAAGACGCCGCTGGCAGATGGGCCTTTGCCAGACGCTTTGGAAGAATTCTGAAATCCTGTTTAATCGCAAATACGGACTGATCGGCATGATCAGTTACCCCTTCCAACTTTATGTGGAGGCTTTGGGAGCGGTGGTGGAATTTCTAGGGTACTTCATGGTGCCTTTGGCCCTTCTTTTTGGTATGGTGCCGCCCACGTTGTACGTCCTTTTTGTTTGCCTCGCTCTCCTGTACGGCGGATTCCTTTCCATCGGCGCCGTGCTCCTGGAGGATTTGACCTATCGCCGCTACCCCCGATACCGGGACCTGGCAACCTTAATGCTTTACGCCTTCCTGGAAAACATCGGGTACCGGCAGGTCATTTTGTACTACCGATTTCAGGGGGTAGCGCGCTTCCTCTCCGGATTCAGACAATGGGAAAAGGTAATACACGTGGGAGCTCAGGAGTAGTTCGGTCATGGGCTTTTTTAATCGAATCACCTATTCGTTTGCCGTCATTTTTTGTTTGGCATTTTCCTGGGAATTTTGGGTCAGACCGAACTCCAGTCCGCTCTACACGGAAGCCGTGGACCAATACCGTGGTGGTAACTACAGCCGGTCGCTGCAACTCTTGCGCGCCGCATACCGGATTGACCCCAATGACACCGCCGTCCTGAGCCTGATGGGTTGGGACTACCTGAAGTTGAACAATACGGCGCAGGCTGAACCCTATTTTCAAAGGGCACATACGCTCGCGCCCCAGGTGGTCGATTCGCTTCTGGGTTACGCCTACACCGAACTGGCCCTGAAAAAGAATGATGAGGCCGCGGACCTTTTGAAGGAGATGGGCGCTCAAAATGCCACCTCGTTGGATGCCCACCTGGCCTGGGCCACGCTCTACAGAGAACGCGGTCAGAATCGCGACGCAGTAAGCGAATTTCGGCGGGCGTTGGACCTCGATGAGCACGACCCGATCGCCATTAAGAATCTGGATGAGATCCTGAATACCACCGGCGATGTTCGGCGAGTCAGCACTGATTTCCCGCCCCTCGCCCGGCCAAGGAAACTAACCTTCACCGCTCGTGTGACGGGCGATCATTTTGACTGGCAGTCAAGAAACGAATGGCGGCCGACGTACCTTGCCGGAGTCGACCTCACCCCGGTGCTCCCCGGCCATTTTCCGGCGGACTCAGTGACAGATTTTTCCATTTACAACGACTGGTTGGCAAAGATTAGCGAATTGGGAGCCAACACGATCCGCGTTTACTCCATCCTCCCAGCCCCCTTTTACCACTCCCTGGCCGAATTGAACAGCGATCCAGGCAAGTCTGGGCTGAGATTGTTCCAGGGAATTTCTTTCGGCGCCCCGCCCGGCGGCGACCTCTTCAACCGCGGATACTATGCGAATTGCCAGAAGGAAATTAGAGATACGATCGATGCAATCCATGGCCAAGCCGATTTGGCGAAATCCGACAATCATAGCGGAGGGGTCTTTACCAACGACGTGTCGCCCTGGGTGGCTGGATTCCTGTTGGGCCAGTCATGGCCGTCTAACGTGGTTATCGCCAACAACCAACTCCATTCCAACATGCAGCATTACCGCGGCACTTACGTGGAGGCGTCATCGGCCAGCGCAACGGAAATTTTCCTGGCAGAAATGATCGACTTCGCCGCGGATTACGAAGAAACAAAGTACAACTGGCAGCACCCCATCGCCTTCGTTAACTCACCGGCACTCGATCCCATCCATCACCTTACCGAAAGCACGGTGTTCGAAGAGATCTCGCTCCGGCGCGCCAAAGGCGAGCGGTTCCCCATGCCCGCCGGACCCTACGACGACGATGATGCCGTCACCATTGACCCCTTGCACCTTCATGCCCTCCATCAGTTGTCCGCAGGCTATTTTGTCTCTTATAGTGTTTTTCCGTTCTATCCGGATTTCATCAATCGCGAACCTGCCTATCGCAGGGCACAGGATGAGGAAGGGAGTAATCCCTTCTTCGGATACGTGCGCGACCTGAAAGCGCATTACCGTGGCGTGCCCCTGATCATCAGCGAGTATGGAATTCCCACCAGTATGGGCATCGGGCACTTTGGTGGCGCCGGATTCGACCAGGGGGGATTGACCGAGGAACAACAGGGCCACGCGCTTGCGCGCATGACTCGCAGTGTCTCTAACGCGGGCGCGGCCGGAGGCATGGTCTTCGAGTGGGTGGACGAATGGTACCGGCAAACTTGGATTGTGCGAAACTTCGAAAAGCCCGAGGAGCGCAAGCCGCTGTGGACCAATACCATGGATCCCGCCGAGGATTTCGGCCTGCTTGCCGCCGACCCTCATCTCAAGAAGGCTCACACCCTGGAAGGTGGCCTGCCCGAGTGGAACGGCATTTCCCCCCTCTACGCAAATTCCCATCCTGATCCCGTCCGAGCCATCGGGGACAAGTTTGATCCCGCCCGCCACTTGAAGGCTCTATACGCCGACGCCGACGAAGGTTTCCTCTATTTGCGCTTGGCCGTCGGCCAATTGGATAACGACGGCGACGGTAAACCCGATTGGAGCCAGGCAAATTATCTGATAGGGATCTCAACCTCCCCTGGCCAGGGCGGCCTTACTTCCCTGCCCTTTATCGCACCCACCAAGTTTCCGATGGGCATGACCTATGCCATCCAAATTAACGGAAAGGATTCCAGCCGCATTTGGGTCGCGTCCTCTTACAACCCCTACAAGATTTTAACCCTTGATGGACAACCAGCCCAGACCTCGCTGCTTCCGAAGCTGGGTTGGTATACGAAAGTTTCGGACGCCGGTGGCTTTGAGCCCCTGATGATCGAACCTAACCGATGGCGATTCAGCCGCAATGGGGATTACTTTCCGCCACGGCGCTATGACAGGGGATTGCTTCGCTATGGGAGCTTGGACACTCAATCGCCCGACTATGATTCGCTTGCGGAATGGCATGCCAACGTCAGGACCAATACCATCGACTTGAGGATTCCCTGGAGCCTGCTCAATGTGACCGATCCATCGAATCTTAGAGTCCTTGCCGGCATTGACCGGGAGGGAGAGGTCAAGACCATTGAAACTCCAGGATTCCTGATTGCGGTATTTTCCTACCGCCCATCTGATTCGGCCAGGACGCTGGCGATCATGGACCAAAACCAGCCCGTGGCGGACGCTTTGCCAGCCGTGGCCGGGCCCGCCTTTCTCAGCGCAGGACTCAAATATTACCGTTGGAAGGGCTGGGACAGTCCGCAGTATTTCCTGAGGCCCAAGGATTCGTACGACATCCTGCGCCAGACCTTTCTCTCCATCCAAGCGCGGCAGGAGCCAAGTAGAGTTGCGGCTTTAGGGCAAGGTGAAGGACATGATCCGGGAGAAAAGTCACAGTGATATCTGTGTTGAACCTTTGCCGCAAGAGACGACAAGGTCATGCCATCGGTATCAACGAAGTTTCTCTCGCAAAATGAGGACGCCCGGTTTCTTGGACGGTTGAACATGACAACTCAATGGGGAAATATAGGTTTTGCCGGAATTTTGTCGGCCTTCTTCTTGATGACGCCCGTGGAAAACGCCAGGGCGAAGACAACTCCCACCGCCCCGCACAAAAAGTTGACTTCGATCCAAACCCTTGAATCGGCGCGCGATTTTTTTGGTCAGGGGGACTACGGCAGCGCGCGCAAACACTATCTCGAAATTCTTGCGGTCTTTCCGCGCAACTTTGAGCTTTTGAAAAACCTGGGCTATTGCTATTTCACCCTGGGTCCGGCGGGACTGGCTCGCGCCGTCCACTTTTATTCGCTCGCCCACGAAGTGAATCCCGATGCCCGGGATGTGACTGGCCAGTTGGCCAAGTGTCTCTCTGAATTGAACATGCATAAGGAGGCAGCAGCGATCCTTCGCCAGGTGGCCGAAACCGAAGGCGCCGAGCCAGAAAGCTGGAAGAATCTCGCCCAAGAGTATGACGCCGGGCATCACATTCCCGATGCCGTGTCTGCCTACCAGGCCTATCTTCGACGCAAGCCCGATGACGCCGAAGCCCGCACCAGATTGGGAATCCTCAATGGCGAGCAAACGGCATATACCAAGGCTCTGGAGGAATTCCAAATCGTCCTCACTAAGAACCCGGACTTCGCTCCGGCGCTCATCGGATTGGCTCGAATATATTCCTGGCAGGGCCGGTTTGTGGAAAGTTTGCGCCTTTACGATCACGTCTTGAACCTGCAACCCGTCAACGGCGAGGCTGCCTCCGGCAAGGCATTTGCATTGCTCTGGATGGGCAGGACAAAAGAGGCTGAGGTTATGCTCACCACCCTCCACCAGAGGTTTCCCCAGGACGCAGAACTGAGCAAGGGGCTGGAAAATGCCAGGGCGGCCCTCGCACCCAAAACAAACTCTGCGGTTGCCCGGCCAATTGAAGTTGAGCCGCCACACAATGAAGCTTACTTTCGTGAGCGGCTCGCGCAAAATCCGCTGGACGCTGCCGCGCTGATCGCGCTGACAAAGTTCAGTTCCTCGCCACAGCGTTGCTCAGAAAGCATTGAATTTGGCCGGCAGGCGATTAAACTTTCGCCTGACGATCCTTCTCTTGAACTTTCCCTGGCCAATTCGCTCTCTTTCTGCCGTCAGTACGGCGAAGCCATTCGGCATTATCGCCATTATCTCCGGTCTCACCCGCAGGCAGAAGGCGTGTTCTATGAACTGGCCCAGGCTTTACTGCGGTCAAACCAAACCGAAGAGTCGATCTCAGTCCTCGAAAGCCTTTTGAAGCTTGACCCAGCAAACTCAGACGCCCGGCTGAATCTGGCGCAAGCGCACGCCGCGCTCGGCCAATATCGCGAGGCAATTGAACTGTATGACGAATTACTGAGCGTCACGCCCGACAATTATGACGCGCTCCAGGGCAAGGCGTTTGTTCTTTACTGGACAAAACATTTCGCCCAAGCCCGGGTGATCTTCGAGAGCACCGAAAAACAACTCCCTTCGGACCGGCAAAATTCGGAAGCCCTCCAGGGAATCGACCGCGCGGAAGAACAAGCTCGTTGGGACTCCCTGCGCCCGGCGCCGGGATCGCCTCCCGAGGATTTCTCACGCTACTTCGAAAAACGATTGGCAAGCTACCCGGATGATGTTATTGCCATGCGGGGCTGGGCCCAAGCTCAGGCCCAATTGAAAACCTACGCTGCGGCCATTCGCGCCTACCAGCAGCTCTCGGAAAAATATCCCGAGGACGTGGACGCGCGCCTGGAATGGGCGCGGCTCCTGGGGTTAAATGGGCAAACAGAGGAGTCCATCAAAGTCTATCAACGCATTGTCGAAGATCACCCAGCCCACGATGAAGCGTTGGTCAAGCTTGCCGGCATGTACGGCCAGGCGCATCGCCCTCAGGAGGCCGTTGCCATTTATAAAAAGTTGTCCGCCCGGTATCCAACAGACCTGGGCTACAAATTGGAGACGGCCCGCCTTGAACTTGCTCTGCACGACTATCCCGCGGCGCGCGACGTGCTGGCTTCCGTACTTTTTGCCGACCCGCGCAATCACGAGGCGCGAATTGGCCTCGCCCAGTTAGAGCTGAGCGAAGGTGCGTGGGACGCATCGCTAAAACACTTTAGCCAGTTGTTAAAAGAAGACGCAGATGACCCGGACGCCCTCATGGGCAAGGCCCGCATTACTTATTACAAGGGCAACCTGGAGCAGGCTCAATCGAGTGCGGAATTGATGGTCAAGAAACAGCCTCGGAATTTTGACGCCATCTTTCTTCTGGCCAATATCGAGAACGCCCGAGGGAATCACCGCGGGGCGCTGGCTCTGCTGGATCAAGCCGCAGCGCTGACGCCCAAGGACGAGGGGGTTTTGAAGATGAAAGAGCAAGTGAGCGAGGAGGCGCGAGTGACCATCACGACCTCCGCCGCTTTCTCGAGGGAAATCGGTCCGCCAGGCGCTTGCTTCGCCACGCATGGGTGCGGTCAAACGGACTTGCACGAAGACTTGAGAAGTTCGAGTCTGGGAACAACGATCCAGACGACCATTATACCCCGGACGGAATCTTTCTTTTCTTTCGCCTCGTTGCCCACCGACAGCCCGTTGGGCCGTGACTCATTCGGCGTCCCCATTCCCACGGGGATCAGCGGCGCGGTGGCGCCGGAGCAATTCCTTTATCGCCAATCCTCCCATCTTAACTCCCAACTCGTCCTCCGCGTGGGCGGCGGTTGGATCAGGTTTGGGCCGGGCATTCCGGTTCAAATTCCGGAACAGTCGGGAAAAATCAACTCAGCGGTTTCAAGTGCGCTGGCGCAGGCCGGAGTCGGTTTCACTCCGTCGAGGAAACTCAATTTCAATCTGGATGTGGACCGTTCCGCTGTTCCGTACTCGCCTACCTCGGTTCGCCTGGGAGTGATGGAAAGCCGCGTCCAAGTCGGACTAGATTTTTTCCCAACCCATCGCACGGAGATTCATGCCGACTTTTTTTTCGCCAACTTTGATTCAGAGCGATTTCTGGCGGCGAACTCCATCAAAGGCCAGACTGTTTTCTCCCAAAACACCGACCATGATCAAGCGCATGGCGGTTCCGTTACATTCAACTCCAACATCGTTCGCGCCGCGCATCTTTCCTTCGATGCCGGATTTGCCAGCCAGTTCTACGGGTTTAGCGGGCAAACCCAAACGTCGTTTATGGGATTTTTCAATCCAGGCTTCTTTCAAAGCCAATTATTGACCACGCGCATTTACGGAAGACTTTGGGGGCCAATCAGCTTTGATTTTTCGGATGGAGTCGGCGTTCAGCAGACGGAACATTCGGGAGCGCTGACTCGAGCCCTCAACCTAAGCCCCGGCATTACTCTCAAAATGAGCCGCAAATTTTTCCTCACCCTCGGCTACACACATTACAACACCGGGCAATCCTTGGGTACTTTGCGTGGCAACGCCGTCCGCGTTACAACTATCTGGAAGGATTGAATTGGTTTGAATGTACCGGCCCGCAAAGGCCGCCAGGGCGCGGCTATTCTTCCTTATTCTGAACCACGTTGTGCCGCGGCTTGGGCATGGGCGCATTGCCTTTGCGGTCCTTCCAGAGGATTGCGTTTAACGTGGATGTGTCCGCCGCATCCGCATGCGAGAAGTCCATGGCGGCGGACTGCTTCGCGCCCGGAGCTTTGAGCGTGTTGACACGATAAATCACCCCATTGTCCCGGTTGCTGTAGTCGGCCTTGAATCCAGGCTGGTTGCCCGGTCCGGCGAAGAGCGGCGCCATCACCGGGGCCCAGGCATCGTTGTTATTCATGGGCGGAAGACCGAGCAGCGCTTCCATGCTGTGAATCACGCTGACGGTGGTATAGAAGTGGTGGTCCACGAACGGGTTTTCAGCGGAGCCGGGCGCATACTTGCTGATGACAAACGCGATGCTGCGATGCGCATCGACGTGGTCCGGACCGTCTTGTGCATCGTCTTCCAAAATGAAAATTGCCGTGTCGTCCCAGTAAGCGCTGTTTGAAACAGCCTCCACCACTCTGCCCACGGCCAAGTCATTGTCCGCGACTGAGGCGATGGGCTGTGGAGAGTTGGGCCGCGTCCCAGCCGTGTGGTCGTTCGGCAGGCGTAGAATCACAAACTGCGGGAGTTCGGTCCCATGGCTATCTTGGCGCGCCTTTACAAAGCCGTCGAACTCGTTCAGAAATTCGTCGGCCCGCAACTGATCGGGATACAAGAGCTCGAAATCTGCGAAGCGGGGATCAAAGTTTCCTTCGAGCTCAGGTTTGGTGGCCACGTCGCGCGAGATTAATGGGATCGCCCAGGGCCATGGGCTCGGCGAGCCTTTGGGATCACCTAGGTAATCAGGCAGCGGCTCACCCTTATGAATGGCGGCAGGTGTGCAGACGATTCCCTGTGGCTCCGGCGTGCCCTCTTTTGGAGATTGATCACCCATTTTTGGAGAGGACGTATCCCGGCACCATTCGGTGGCCACAAACTCGCCGTAGTTTCGATGCGTCAGCCCGTGGCGGGCCACGTTCGACCAAATGTATCCGGTCCCGGGCTCGTTCACATCCGGCTGCCCTTCGTGCAGAGGATATCCTTTTGAAACTTCACCCTCATAATCGTAAAGCCTCTCCGCGCCCCGATAAGAAACTTCCCAGGTTTTCTCGGTGTAATCGCTGGTGATGGCCGCTGTCGACCAGACGTGCCCGTCACCGGAAACTTCGCCGCTGTCATAGAAATTGTCGAGGACACCAAATTGCAACGCGAGCTTGTGTTCGTTGGGAGTGATGTCCCGGCCATACAAACACAGCGCGGGATCTCCGTCTCCGTGTTTCAGATCGCCCAGGACCTGATCGAAACTCCGATTCTCTTTGATGATGTAAATAACGTGCCGGATCGGATTGGCGCCCATTTGAAAATGAATCTGGGCGGGATGAGCCTTCATCCGGTTGCTCTCCAGAACTTCATCAGTTAATTTAGCCAGCACGCCTTCTGTGGCCGATATGCTGACGCGCGCCACCGAACCACGAATGAGCTCCCCGATGTACGGGAAATTTTTTGTCGGCTTGTCGTCTGGCTTTCCCTGGCCGGGCGGGAACGCGGCGTTCGGTCCGGTTCCCCTACCCTTGCCCGATGCGATGAACAAGTCTCCTTTATCAACTCCCAAAGCGGTCGGATACCATTCGGTGGGGATGAATCCCATGGCCATCTGGGATTCGGCCTGATTTCCAACCGCGCTGGCTTCCTTGAATTGCGTCATATCGAAGACGGCCACCGCGTCCGCAGAGGCATCCGCCACAAACAATCGCCTTCCATCCCCAGATTGCGCCAATGCGTTCGGATAAACTCCACCTTGCTGATCGCCCGGCAAATCCGCATTCAGAAAACCGGCAAGTTCCCCGGTCGCGGCTCGAATCACCGCCACTCGATCGCGGTTGGCGAGAGTGATGTATAGATATTTTTCATCCGGACTCAGCAACATGGCGGTCGGATGCGAGCCGGAGGCAGTGGGAGAATCGGGCGCAAGCAGAGAGATTCGGCGCGTGACAGTCCCCGCCTCCAAATCCAATTCAGCCACTTGTGAAGCGTTCCAAAGACTACAATAACCGCGCTTGCCATCCCGCGTGGCGATTACCCCGTAAGGATAAGCGGCGGGTACCACGTCATGGGTGCTCAGGTCAAAGCGATGGAGGACTTCGCCGCTCTGCGCGTCCAGCAGAATCGCGTCGTCTGAAAGATTATCAGCGACAAGGATTTTCGATTTTCCGTCTTGCATGAAAACGGCCAGCCCGGCGGGATAAGGATCCGCCTCGCCGGGTCCGGTCTTGTCCGACACCTTGTCCGCATGCTGCGCCGGACGCAATGTTTGCAGCGGAATTTTGAAAAACCGTTCCGGCGTGGGGCGGCCATTTTGGAAACTGTAAACCGCGATGCCGTTCCCGGTGTCGCCCGTATTTTCACCGTCCGGGTCGCTCAGCGATGCGACAGAGGCGTAAAGCGAGAGCCCATCAGGACTAAAACCCAGCCCAATGAAATACGCTTGCCGGGCTTTTTTCCCCAGGCGAGTGTCAGGATAATCGGCCAGCTTATTGGTCTTCACGTCAATCACAGCGATGGACTGCTGGAAACCGGATTCCGCCGTCCCGTAGCCATCGTTCAAGACCGCCAGATATTTTCCGTCGGGGCTGAGAGCCATGGCGACGGGAAAACTGTTCGTTCGTTGCGGCTTTCCCGGAACTGATTTTAAAATTAATTTGCTGGATGGGAGGGGCGTCGTCGAGTTCTCATTATGATTCTGTCCTCCGCTCAACGCTAAGGCGGAACACGCCACGCATGACCAAATCAATAAAGAAGGTCGCAGTTTCAAGGAATATTCCTCCATCTTACATATTAATTTACGACTCGACGGCCGCGTGATGGAAAGCCTGGAACTTCCATCGCGGCGTGAATGAAATTATCCGCCAACGCCCTGCGCCATAAATCCACCGTCAACTGCAATCACTTCCGCGGTAACGAAACTGGCGGCGTCTGAGGCCAGGAAAATGGCCACGCCCTTTATTTCTTCCAGGTTTCCGAACCGCTTCATGGGCGTGTGCGAAAGGATCGAAGCCTTGCGCTCCGGCAGATTGATCAATCCCGTGTTGAGAGGTGTTTCAAAAAAGCCGGGAGCGATGGCATTGACTGCAATGTTGTATTTTGTCCACTCCGCCCCCAGATTGCGCGTGAGCATCGCCACTGCACCCTTGCTGGCGGCATAAACAGTAGCCTCATGCAGAGTCTGGAAACTTCCGATGGACGCGATATTGATGATGCGGCCGTACATCTGATCCTTCATTTGCCGGCCCACCATCTGGCACGTGTGCCAGGTTCCCCTTAAATTAATGTCCATCACCCGGTTCCAGTCCTCATCGGAAAGTTCGAGTGACGGAACTTTCTTGGTGGTCCCGGCGCAATTCACCAGGATGTCGATTCGGCCCATGTCCTGAACCATGGCGTCAATAACCTTCTGAATGTCCTCGCGACGTGTCACGTCCGCGGTCAGTTCAAGGGTGCGTCGGCCGAGAGCCCTGATGTCGGCCGCAATATGCGCCACTTCGGCGGCCCGCCGGCTTACCGGCACGACGTCCGCACCCGCTTCGGCTAGTCCAGTTGCGATCGATTTTCCCAACCCGCTCGTGCCACCAAACACCAGGGCGCGCTTTCCATCCAAGCTCAAACCTTTGTAAGCCATTTAAAAATACCTCGCGAAAGGATCTTGAGGGTCTGCATACTATCATTTCACCGCGAAAAAATCAGATGTATGGTGGACAGAATTCGGCGGGATGGAGATTAATGCGGAAGGAAAAATAACTAAACCCAATCCAGGGCGCCGCGCTTCCAAAGCCAGAAATAACCCACTATCAGAATGCCGAGGAACACCAGCATTTCAACCAGGCCGAACAATCCCAGTTCGTGATATTGGACCGCCCAGGGAAAAAGGAAAATAGTTTCAACGTCGAAGATCACATACAGGATGGCGATGATATAGAAGCGAACTGTGGTGCGCCCGCGCGCGTCGGATTCCGGAGTGATGCCGCATTCGTATGGCATCAGCTTCTCGGCGCTCTGAGCGGGCCGGGGGCGAACAAATTTGGCCACCCACAAGGTTACGACGGGGAAAGCGGCGGCAATCACGAAAAAAATCAGGATGGGACCGTACAGATCAAGCATTTTGTTTCAACTCACTCTCATTCATCGCAAATCTTAGCACACAAGTCAAATTCAGCGGCCAGCTATTTCGTCCGTCTCAACTCCAAACCGTCGCCCACCGCTAACAATTTCCTCAATCCTTATGCTCCGTCCTCCCCTGGATCAGGTCGACGGCATGGGGTAGAAGTTCCGCAATGGCTTCCAGCGACTCGCGCGCCCCACGGACGCTCCCGGGAAGATTGACGATGAGCTTTCCTTTTCGGACGCCTGCCAGGCCACGGGAGAGGGCCGCGCGCTTCGTTTTCTTAAACCCATCGGCGCGCATCACTTCTGCCAGCCCGGGAATTTCCCGCTCGATCACGGCCCGCGTGGCCTCGGGGGTGACATCGCGCGGGCCGAGTCCCGTTCCGCCGGTGGTGAAAATTGCGTCGCAGTCCTGGCCGCTGGTCCAGGCTTCGAGCCTTCGCTGGATTTGATCAGTTTCATCGGGCAAGACTTCGCGCGCGACAACATTCCAACCGCGCGCCTCAAGAATCTCTTGCAACGCCGGACCGGAGCGGTCCTCGCGCTGGCCGTGAGCGCAGCCGTCGCTTAATACAAGGATTCTTGCGCGAAGAGGAGACGTTGTCATCTGGGCTTAGGCATTAGGAATTTGGGAATAGGGGTTAAGGTTGGAAATGAAGCGTGCCGCGCATTCACGAACTTACAATCGGAAGTCATTCAGCCTGTCTCATTCTATCGTCAATCAGAAATCGTAAATCGGCAATTCCTATCCGCCCGCGTCGCGGTTGGCCTCGTCGAGCAGCCGCAATCCCTCCATCATCAAAGACTGGGTGGACATGGTGGTAGTCCGTTCCGTGGAAGTCTTGGAGAAATCAAGTTCCCAATCGCCCTCGGTCCATCGCAGGACTTTAAAAACGGCTTCGTCGCCTTTCGTTGCGCCGTATACGGCGTGGCTCACCTGGCCCTCGGCGAAATAAATTGTACACTCCTCTTTACCGTCGTGGAGGACCAGGGCGCAAGTTTTGCGCCCCTGCTCGAGAGAGGTCATCCAATCGAGCAGATTCATTTCGCTGAGGTGCCCCGTCACTGCCCCGCCGCGGGCGCCTTCCTTCTCCATGTGCCCTTGCAGAAGGCGGGCAGTGATGCGCCGGGCCTGCTTGGAAAGGTCGCGCACGAAAAACGGTTTCACAAAATAATCTTCCACGCCATCCACCACCATGCGCAGGCGCTCGTCAATCTCCTTTTGCGAAGCGAGAAAAACGAAGGGAATGGTTTGGGTTTCTTTGCGGGCGCGCAGCTTTTCAAACAAGGCGCGGCCGTCCATCACCGGCATGGCGTAATCTGAAATAATCAAGTCGGGCTTGATTTCGATCGCCTTCATCAATGCGTCTGCCCCGTCGGAGGCGGTGATCAGTTCCCCGCATTTTTCGAGACTCCGGCACACCAATTTCAGAATGACGGGGTTATCATCCACAACAAGAATTTTCAAGCTTGTGGGCATGGTTCGGGAGCCTTCTTAAATCCTCAGACGCTTCGTGGCGCCCTGGTGCGACGGGCGCGAAAATCACCTGTCTTGCCACCGCTCTTTTCGAGAAGCCGAAGCCGGGTAATCTCGATTCCCCGGTCCAGGGCCTTGCACATGTCATAAACAGTCAATGCGGCCACGGCGGCTGCGGTCAAAGCTTCCATCTCCACACCCGTCGTTCCCATCGAGCGAATCGTCGAGGTAATGAGGATGCCATTTTTGCACAACTCCGCCCGGACATCAATATGACTCAATAAAAGTGGATGGCAGAGTGGAATCAATTCGGCCGTGCGCTTGGCGGCCGCGATGCCGGCGATGCGCGCAATTTCCAGTGCATCGCCCTTGGGATTGACCCGAATCATTCGCCGCGTGCGCTGACTCATTTTCACAATGACGCTGGCCACCGCGCGCCGGTCTGTCCTGGCCTTTTCCGACACATCCACCATGTGGATTCGGCCCTTCGAATCGTAGTGGCTCAATTTACCGATTTGTTTCATTTGATGATAACAGGGTCGAGCCTGGGATAAACGATTTCTTCCCGATGGCATGCATTTTTGAAGCCTCTGCGATTATAACCGATTGCGGCAAATGTGGTTGCCTGCATGGGAACAAATCAGTCCGGCTCTTGATTCTTTCAGCGTCCTCTCCAAAGAACATCCACCCAATCGCCGGCTTTCAGCCCAGTTTGTTCGGGATGAACCACCAGAAAACAATTGGCGGCCGCGACTCCAACCAGGTCGCCGGAGCCTTGCCAGCCGACAAGCGTCACCACCGGCTCGCCGCCTTCATTCACAACGCGCGCGGGCATGAACGCCGTAAGCCCGGATTTCTGTTGATAGGGTTTCCCCAGCCGGGCCCGCAAGAAATCGGGATACTCAAAATCGGCCCCACCCAGCCTGGCGATGGCGGGCCGCGCAAAGAGCTCAAAGGTAACGAAAGTCGAAACCGGATTCCCCGGCAGGGCAAAAAAGAACTTTTCCCGCACGCGCCCGAAAGCAAGCGGTTTTCCCGGCCGGATTCCCACGCCTTGAAAAAAAATCTCAGCGCCGAGATCCTTCAGCACTTGCGCCACCAGATCGTATTTGCCCATGGAAATGCCGCCGCTCAGGATCAATATATCGGCCGACAACGCGTCTTCAATGAGATTCTTCAATCCTTCCTTCTGGTCAGGCGCTATGCCCACAATTCGCGGCACGCCGCCTGCTTCTGACACTTGTGCGGAGAGCGTCACGGCGTTGCTGTTGCGGATCTGAAACCATTCGGGAGTTTGTGACACCGGAACGACCTCGTCCCCGGTGGGCAAGATGGAAACATTGGGCCGAACATAAACATTAACCTGCGCCTTGCCCACCGACGCCAGCAATCCCATCTCGGCCGCGCCCAACCGCCGGCCACGCGGCAGCACTCGAGCTCCAGCCGCGGCTTCGCTTCCCCTCTTGACTACATTCTCGAAAGGGCCGACAGCGCGCGGTATTTCCACCTGACTGCCGCTCGCGCGCACGTGCTCGATCATCACCACGCAATCCGCGCCCTCTGGCAAGGGTGCGCCGGTCATAATCTCCAGGGATTGGCCCTTTTCCAGTTTCCCGGCAAAGTGTTCGCCCGCGCGGAGCTCGCCGACGCGCTCGAGCGTCGCGGGCGGCGAAGTCAAATCGGAAGACCGCACGGCATAGCCATCGCGAGTGGAACGATGAAACGGAGGATAGTCGCGATCCGCACAAATGTCTTCGGCAAGAACGCGGCCGCGTATACGCTCAAGCTCAAGGTTTTCCATCGCCGGATTGGGCCGGGCCGCTTCAAGCTTTTCCTTCACGGTCGTGAGCGCTTGTTGGAAGGTGATCATATTCAGTTAGGACTGTGGCTGCTTGATCGAAAAGCGAGGGGGCGACGGCGGCCCACTCTCAGTCCAGGGGTTTGGATGGTTCCTGTTTGTTGCGCGATGAATTCCAAAAGCTGACCACTGAAGATTATTACGGTGATACGCAACCGGTTCAGAGAATTATCCAGCCGCAGCGACTTCCGCGAATCGGCCCTCATCCAGCCAGATTGCCTGGTCGCGCGCCGGGCCGGTTGATACCATGGCGATCTCAACGCCAACCTGGTCGGAGAGGAAGCGCAAATAGTCCCGGGCTTTCTGAGGAAGCCGCGCATAATCCTGCAATCCGAAAGTGGGTTGTTGCCAGCCGGGCAAGACCTGGTAGCGAACTTTCACCCGTTCGAGATCTTCGATGGCTGACGGAAAATCCCGGTCCCTTTTGCCATCGATCTCGTACTCAACCCCCACGGGAATTTCCGCAAGGTGATCGAGGATGTCAAGTTTGGTAATTACGAGTGAACTTAGTCCATTCACGCGAGAGCTGTAGCGGGCCGCCGGAACGTCAAACCAGCCGCAGCGCCTCGGGCGACCGGTAACCGCGCCATACTCGCCACCCCGTTCGCGAATATCCCCGCTCTCCAGTTCGTTGGCCTCAGTTGGAAACGGGCCGCTCCCCACGCGCGTGGCATAGGCCTTGGACACTCCGACAACCGAGCCCAAACGGGCGGGCCCCACGCCCGTGCCCGTCGCTGCCCCGCCGGCCGTGGCGCTCGAGGAAGTGACAAAAGGATAGGTGCCGTGGTCCAGATCCAGCAGCGTCCCTTGCGCGCCTTCAAAGAGCACGCGTTTCCCACGATCGATTTCGCGGTTGAGGTAGGAAGAGGCGTCAATCAGGTAGGGCGCCAGGCGGCGGGCGGTCTGAAAATAATTATCCACCACATCAGTCCCGTCCAACATCCCACTGCCAAATATCGCCCTGGCCAAACGGTTTTTTTCTTCCAGAACGGCGCCGCACTTCGTCCGGAAAAGTTCCGGATCACGTAAATCGGACGTGCGAAGCCCGCGCCGGCCGGCCTTGTCTTCGTAGGTTGGGCCGATACCGTGCTGGGTGGTGCCGATCTTGCCCACTCCCCGCGCTTTTTCGGCTGCTGCTTCATGAGAGCGATGATAAGGCAGAATCAAGTGGGCCCGATCGCTGACCAGTAATCGATCCCCCACTTCCACGCCCGCCTTCTCGATGGTGTCGAGTTCTTTGAAGAGCGCTTCGGGGTCCACCACCACGCCATTGCCGATCACCGCGGTCTTGCCGGGTCGAAGAATCCCGCTGGGCAAAAGTTGGAGAACAAATTTCTTGTCGCCCACCACCACCGTGTGGCCGGCGTTGGCGCCACCCTGATAGCGCGCCACGATGTCAAAATGTTCCGCCAGGGCGTCCACCACTTTGCCTTTGCCTTCGTCACCCCACTGAACGCCCACCACAACGATGTTCCTAGACATAGGGATTCCTGACCGATTCGCGCTCTCAAGGTCGGCGCACCATTCTACCTCCGCCCGCGGGACTTGCGGCGGATTTTGTCAGGCGCGCCAAATCAAATTCGCGCCGGGCGGCGATGGAGGAAGACAACTGCTTTGCCGGCCGGAACAACTTGACGGCTTAGAGGTGCTTATCGATTAGTTTGGTAATGGCTTCCTTGGATGTCATACCTACCACTTGCTCCTGAATCTGGCCGTTCTTGAAGAGAAGCAAGGTGGGGATTCCGCGGATATTGTAGCGGCCCGTGACCGACATATTCTCATCGACGTTCAATTTCCCGACTTTGGCACGATTGGCATACTCATCGGCGATGGCCTCCACGGCAGGCGCGATCATGCGGCATGGCCCGCACCAAGTCGCCCAAAAATCGACCAGGACGGGCTTGTCTGACTTCAAGACCTCCTGCTCGAAATTCTGATCGCTGAATACTAATGTGTTTGAACCCGATTTCTGGTCGTTGGATACCAGTGTGTTTGCACCCGACATTTGTTCAATCCTCCCCAAACAATACCAATCTCAATTATTGGATGCTCCAGGTGTTGATTTGACTCGTACTTTTTCCTGGCGCAAGGCCTGAAAAATCTTAATGTATTGTTTGGCCGATGCGCCCCAGGAAAAGTCCTTCTTCATGCCGTTCAACATCAACTGCCGCCATGCCTTTGGCTGGTGAAAGGCAGCCACGGCGTGGCCGATGCACTCCAGAAGCGCTTCCGCCGAATAATCGGAAAACTTGAAGCCGGTGCCCGCTTTGCCGTCGAAAGATTCAATGGTGTCATCAAGGCCGCCCGTCGCTCTCACCACCGGGACGGTTCCGTATTTCAGGCTGTAAATCTGGTTCAGTCCGCAGGGCTCGTAACGCGAAGGCATCAGGAACATATCCGCGCCGGCCTCGATCTGGTGGGCGATGTTGTTGTCATAGGCGACCTTCAGCAGAAACTTTTCCGGGTATTGGGCCGCCAAATTGCGGAACAGCTCTTCATATTGCGGCTCGCCGGTTCCAAGCGCCACGACGTAGAGATCCATGGCCATCAAGCGTTCTGCGATTCCCGCGATCAGATCAAAACCCTTCTGCGCCGCAAAGCGCGAAACGATGCCGATCACAGGGCGTTCCAGCAACGGTTTCTTGGCGCCCATTTTTTCGAGCAGGGCTTTCTTGCACGCTTCTTTACCTTTCAGGTCCTCAGGCGAATAGTTGGCTGGAATCAGTTTGTCAGTGGCGGGATTCCAGTCCTCATAGTCCACGCCGTTCAGGATGCCTTGCAGCCGGTCAGCGCGGCTCATCAGCACGCCTTCCAGGCCGTATCCGAACTCGGGCGTTTGAATCTCTTCCGCGTATTTTCTGCTGACGGTGCTGACGAAATCGGAAAAAATAATTCCGCCTTTCAGCAGATTGACTTGACCGTAAAACTCCAGTGCCTCCATGGTGAACAGACCGGCGTGGAGTGAAATCGCCGGCAGGATGTGGGGAGGAAAGAGTCCCTGATAACCAATATTATGGATGGTAAAAAGCACGGAAGTATTTATGAAAAATTCGTCGCGCTGATAAAGGTTCTTAAGATAAATGGGCACCAGCGCCGACTGCCAGTCGTGGCAATGGATCACATCGGGCGCGGTTTCGCGGCGCTTGATGAATTCAAGCGCCGCCAGCGAGAAGGCGGCAAAGCGCGCGGCGTTATCCGGATAATCTTCGCCCTTGGACTGGTAAAGGCCGTCCCGGTCAAAGAACTTTGGACAATCCACAAGGTAGGTGTGAACTCCCGCCGTTACCCCTGCATCCTGAATGGCGGCGAACCGGAATCCGGCCGAAAGAGGAATCGTCACACTGCTGAATTCCGGCATGGCTTTGCCCGGCTTGGTCATCCGGTAACGGGGAAGCAGGACGTCCACTTCATGTCCGTTAGCAACAAGAGCTTTGGGCAGCGCGCCAACCACATCGGCCAGCCCGCCGGTCTTCGAAAACGGGACCCCTTCAGAGGCCACAAAAGTTATTTTCATTGTTTTTCTCGGATGTTCACCGGCAAAATCTTCGCGTTATTTACGTTAGAAGATGAGTCCGGCAAAGTCAAGACCAAGCTGAGCGTGTTATGATGCACGGTGGGGACAGAGGGCGACCTCGTAGTCCTCTCAGCCGACGGTGCATCCGCAAAGCCGGCCCAAACTGGGCCAACACTTCCTCGCTGACTCACGCAATCGTCGCCGCATCGCCGATGCTCTGGACCTTCGCCCCGGTGAAGTCGTAATTGAAATAGGAGCCGGACGCGGCGCTATGACGGGCCTCCTGGCTGAACGCGCCGGGCGCGTGGTGGCAATTGAACTGGACCGCACATTGGCGGCGCATCTCCAGGAAAAGTTCGAAGATGAGCCTCGAATTGGGATTGTCCAAGGTGATATTCTGGCCACAGATCTCGCCGCCATTTGCATGGAATATTCAACCCGGAAATGTTTCGTTTTCGGCAACCTGCCCTATTACATTACTTCGCCTATTCTTGACCGCTTGAGGATATATCGCGCGTCCATTCGCGGCATGGCTCTGCTGGTTCAGCGCGAAGTGGCGGACCGGATTGTCTCCCTTCCGGGCTCGCGCGATTACGGATATCTCTCGGTTTTCGTGCAACTCTTTTCCATGCCCCGCCTGTTATTTGCGGTTCCGCCGGGAGCATTTTCTCCACCCCCCAAGGTTGATTCAGCCTTGGTCGAATTTCAGATCGAGCCCCGGCTTCCACAACTGACCGAAGACGCCCAGAATCTGCTCTTGAACTTTGTCAAGCGATGTTTTGCCAGGAAGAGAAAAAACATCATCAACAACCTTTCTGGAATCGCGGCGCGAGCGAAGGTAGAAAGAGCATTGGACGAACTGGATTTGCCTGTGACCATCCGCGCGGAAGAAATGTCCATCGAACAATTCGCCGCCTTGCACGCCCGTCTCGGCTAAGTAAACGCATTGCCTGCGTCAGAGGCGCATCGCCGTCCGCTAACGATATATGCTACGATGTAACGTCTTGAAGGAGGCCCCTTATCCCACCCACTGACAACAAGTTAAGAGCCATTCCCCTTGGAGGCCTTGGCGAGTTCGGAATGAACATGATGGCCTTTGAATTCGGGGACCACATCGTGGTTGTGGACTGCGGGATAACGTTTCCCGACGCCGAATTGCTGGGAGTAGACATCATCATTCCCGACATCACCTACTTGCGCGAGAATCAGAGTCGAATTCGCGGCATCCTGCTGACCCATGGCCACGAGGACCATATCGGGGCGCTGCCTTACGTGCTGGACGAAATTGATGCGCCGGTTTATGGAACGCCCTTCACCCTCGCTCTGGCGCGCGCCAAGCTTGTGGAACACGGCCTGGCGGACGTAGTTGAGTTGAGGGAAATGCATCCCGGCAAGCCCTTTGACGTGGGCCCGTTCCATGTTGAATTCATTCACCTCACCCACAGCATTATTGAATCGGGCGCGCTGGCCATCACTACGCCGGTGGGCACGGTGATTCACACCGGCGATTTTAAATTTGACCCCACGCCCACGGACCAGCACGTGAGCGACCTGCACGCCCTGGCCGATTACGGCCGCAAGGGCGTTCTGGCTTTGTTCTGCGATTCCACCAACGTCGAACGGCCCGGCATGACGCCCTCGGAACGGGCTGTGCGCGAGCGATTTGCGGAGATCATGGCGGAAGCCAAAGGCCGCGTCCTGATTTCCTGTTTTTCCACTTCCCTCCACCGCCTGCAACTGGTGGCCGATATGGCGCACGAACATCATCGCCGGCTATGTTTTATCGGCCGCAGCATGCAGCAAAATTCCGAGATCGCCCTGGAGATGGGCCGCCTTCATATTCCGGAGGGCCTGATGATCCCTCCCCAGGACCTGCGCAAATTGCCTCGCAACGAAGTGGCGATTGTGCTGACGGGGTGCCAGGGGCAACCTATGGCGGCTCTTTCCCGCGTGGCCGTCAAGAGCCACCGCTTTGTGACTGTTGAGCCCGGGGACGATGTGGTGATCTCCGCCCGCATTATTCCCGGCAATGAAAAATCGATCTTCCGCATGATGGATCACCTCTACCGGCGCGGCGCCCATGTCCATTACCAGGACGGAAGCCAGCCGCCCGTCCACGTTTCCGGGCACGCCAGCGTGGAAGAGTTGAAACTGATGTTGAATCTGGTGATGCCCAAATATTTCATTCCCATCCACGGCGAGTATCGTCAGCTCTTCCGCCATGTCGAAACCGCCAAGCAACTGGCGGCGGTTTCGGGCGAAATTTTCCTGATGGAAAGTGGAGATGTCTTGGAATTTGACGCGCAGGGCGCGCGTCGCGCCGACCGCGTGAAGGTGGGACGTGTTTGCATTGACGTGGGAACGTTTGACGAAGTGGGCGATGTGATCTTGAAAGAGCGCCGCCATATTTCCGAGGACGGTTTTGTGATTCCCATCCTCGCCATCAACGAGCATACCGGCGTGCTGGAGGCCGAGCCGCAAATTATCTCGCGCGGTTTTGTGCCCATGGATGAGGCCAAGGATTTGATGGAAAGCACCCGTGATGTGATTCTGAAAACGATCGAGAAATCGAATCTGGAAGAAGTGGGCGATTGGGGAGTGATCAAGGAAAAAATCCGCACCGCCCTCCGCAAACACTTCAACCAGGAAACCGGCAAGCGGCCCATGATTCTTCCGGTAATTCTGGAAGTTTGACAAGTTTCGTTCTTAGATTTTCCATTTTTGATTTTGGATTAACGGATGTTGGCAAGTGGCGGGGCGCTAAGCTCATTTTGCTGCTTTGATTTTCACGCCTACGGCTCGGGCGGCCTTTCTAAGTTCTTCGTCCAGCGTGGCTAAGGGTAATCCCTTGCGGATGGCAAGCTCCAGATAAGCAGCATCGTAAGCAGAGAGATTCTGAAGGCGGGCGAGGTTGAGAGTTTCCTGAAAAGTGCGGTCCACCCCGGCGGTGTCCACCTCAATGGGCCACGCGCTGAGTTCGTCGACGAACCCCGTTACTTGCGCAACCTTCAGGGTTTTCTTTCTCTCGGCTCGCACCAGAGCGCTAGCCAATTCGAGCGGCCAGACGAATGGCACGCTGGCTTCGTCCCCCGCCGCCATCCTATCGAGGAGTGCTTCCGAGTAGGCGGTAACTTGGTCTTCGAAGCACCAACAAAGGGTCACGGAGGCGTCCAAGACAAAGCGGCTCAATAGCGGCGCCCGCCTTCAAGAAGTTGACGGACGCTCACGCCTTTGAGTTTGGTCCCCTTGCGCAAAGCGCGAATCCGTTCCGCAACCGCCCTGGGTTCGCATTTTGGGCGATTCCCAGCGGGGACAACCCGCGCTACCGGTGCTCCGTGTTTGGTAATAGTGATCTCTTCTCCCTTGGCAACGCGATCCAGCAAAGCCGAAAGGTGGGTCTTGGCATCGAACAGGCCTATAGTTTCCATAGCATCCTTTTCTTCTAGTCTTAGACTAGTTGAAACAAAGGGCACTGTCAAGCCACTCTCCCAACTCACCGTTCGTTCATCGTCTGGCAATGGGACAAGGAGGATCGAAATTGGCGTCCCGTTCTTGTCCTGGGAGTCAATGCAAAACAGTCGGCGTAGTGCCGCGATTTCCTTGTCAACACATTTTCAAACCGAATTTATCAAGAGGTTAAAATATGTGATAATCCAAAATCGAAAATGCGAAATCCAAAACTACCAGGAGCTTCATGCCTCTTTATCAAGCGATAGTTCTGGCCGTCGTTCAGGGCCTTACCGAATTTCTTCCCGTTTCCAGCACGGCGCACCTGGTCCTCTTCCCCTGGCTCCTGCACTGGGAAGATCCTGGGCTGACTTTTGACGTGGCCTTGCACGCCGGAACGCTGGTGGCCGTCCTGCTTTACTTCTGGAAGACGTGGTATGAGCTGCTGACTTCCGCTATCGGCCTGGGGAACACGGACAAGGAAAAGATGCTTGAACACCGCCGCCTGTTCGGGTTTCTGGTGGTGGGCACCATACCAGGCGGCATTGCAGGATATTTGTTCGAACGTGCCGCTGAGGACCAGTTTCGCACTCCCGTGGTCATTGGTCTGGCGATGATCGTAGTGGCCATGCTCATGTGGCTGGCAGAACGCACGACGTCCACCAAGCCCCAGCTTCACGACGTGAGCGCAGTGGATGCCATTCTGGTGGGCGTGGCGCAGGCTTTCGCAATAATTCCGGGGGTCTCCCGCTCCGGCGTCACTATGACGGCAGGACTTTTTCGCGGCTTCAGCCGCGAAACCACGGCGCGATTTTCATTTCTGCTGTCCACTCCCCTGATTGCGGGCGCGGTGCTGAAAAAGGGTATGGAAATTCGACACGAGGGAATCGCGCCGGACATGCGAATACCCTTTATCGTTGGAATTATCGTATCCGGCCTGGTGGGCTACCTGGTGATCGGCGTCCTCATGCGCTACCTCGAACTGCGCACGTTTAAAATTTTCGTTGTTTACCGCCTCGCGTTAGGCGTGCTAGTATTGGCGCTAGGATGGGGATTGCGTCACTGATGGGCAGGGTTGTGGTGTCAGCGCCCAGATAATTCTGACACTTAGACCAATAGCCCAAGCTCTTATTTCACGCCAATTCGGTGCTGAGAGGCCCGACAATGCCATCCTTGTCTTCCGCCGCGCCCGTGAAATCACGGGAGTCTGCCGGTAAGCTTCCCGGCTCAAAACCCCGACTGCTCGATAGGCGCCGTCAATCCGAGCTGCTGGGTTTTCTGCTGTGCGTGATGGGCTTGTTGTTCCTCCTCAGTCTCACCTCTTATCTCGCGCTCGACCCATCTTTCAATACGTCCTCGAATCAAGGGCCGACTATCCACAATTGGGTGGGACCGGCGGGCTCTTTCACCTCCGACGTGCTTTTCCAGTTGTTCGGGTGGGTCGCATACCTGATCCCGTTGGCTCTGTTTGTGATCGGGGCGCGAATGTTGATGGTTCATCCCTTTGATGCGCCCACCACCAAGGCCGTGGGTCTCGCGTTGCTTGCCGCTTCGCTTACGGCGTTGTTTGAACTTCTTCCCTACACTCCCCCGATCGGCGGCATGATTCGCGGCGGCGGTTTGGCGGGCTACCTTGTGGTAGCTGCCCTCGTGAACGTCGTCAACCCGGTGGGCGCGTGGATTGTTTCCCTGGCGTTATTTTTATCTTCCCTCTTCCTGGTAACCCGATTTTCATTTTCTGCCGCGCTCGAGTTCCTTAAGGCGCGTTTGGCATTCTTCAAACCCATGATGGCGCGCTGGAGCGCCTGGCGCGAGGCACGCAAGGCCGCCGCCCGGGAGCGCCGCTTGAAGCGGCAATTGGAAAGGTCAAAGTTGGTCGGCAAGCCCCCCATCGTTACCCAGCGGGCCTCCATGATATCGGGCCAGCCCGCGATTGCGAATGCGCCTGTGGCTCCGGCCGTCCAAAAGGACCCTATTGCGCCGCCCAGCCGTTCCGCTCCCGCTCCTTCAATCCAGGCTTCGCCTTCGCCCCTGGCTAAAACTGTTGCGGCCCCAGTAGTGCGGGCCCGCGGACTGGATAATGAAAAGGAAGACGTCCCCGTCCCTCCCAAGATTACCGGCCGTGGCAAGCACACGGCGTACAAACTCCCCAGTGCCACACTTTTGCGCCCGCCGGAGGATCAGCAGGCCATCGATGAAGACGAACTCAAAGAGCGCGCCGCCCGCCTGACGGAAAAGCTGGCCGAGTTCGGCGTGATGGGGACGGTGACGCAAATTCATCCCGGACCCGTGGTCACAACCTACGAATTCAAGCCCGAGGCGGGGGTGAAATACAGCCGCATCACGAATCTGGTAGATGATCTGTGCCTGGCGATGAAGGCCGAGTCCATTTTGATCGACCGAATTCCCGGAAAATCCACAGTGGGCATTGAGGTGCCCAACCTTCATCGTGAAATCATTCACCTGCGCGAGCTGGTGGAGTCCAGCGAATTCGTCTCCTCCGCCTCCCGGCTCACACTCTGCCTGGGCAAAGATATCACCGGGAAAATGAAAGTTTCCGACCTCGCGCAAATGCCCCACTTGATGATTGCGGGCTCGACCGGCTCGGGGAAAAGCGTTTCCATCAACGCGCTGATTGTTTCCATTCTTTGCAAAGCAACGCCGGACGAAGTGAAATTCATCATGATCGATCCCAAGCGCTTGGAGTTGGGACTCTACGATGGCATTCCCCACTTGTTCACGCCTATCGTGACCGAGCCCAAGCAGGCGGCCAACGTCTTGCGGCGCGCCACCATGGAAATGGAAGAGCGACTGAAGAAACTGGCCGAACACGGGGTGCGCAACATCGAGCAGTACAATAAGATTTTTGAGCCTGACTCAACGCTCGATTTGTTTGACACCAGCGGCCAGCCGGAACAGCCCCTGCCCTACATCGTAATCGTCATTGACGAATTGGCGGACCTCATGATGGTGGAGCCGCAAGGGGTGGAGGAATCCATTACGCGCCTGGCCCAGATGGCGCGAGCCGTGGGCATCCATCTGATATTGGCCACGCAGCGGCCTTCTGTGGATGTCATCACGGGTCTCATCAAGGCCAATATGCCGTCGCGAATTTCATTCCGAGTGGCCTCCAAAGTGGACTCGCGCACCATCCTCGATTCGAACGGATCGGAGGCCTTGCTGGGCCGCGGCGATATGCTCTTTATGCCCCCCGGAACCGCCCGCCTCCTGCGCCTGCACGGACCCTATGTTACGGAAAAGGAAATCGGCAAGGTCGTCGATTGGTGGAAGGCCCAATCCGAGCCGCACTACAACGAAGAATTTCTAAAACCGTTCCGTGAAAAAGATCGAGACCTCGAAGCCGACGATGAGGAAGAGGATTCAGCTGAGTTGGACGCTGTCTATGACGAAGCCGTCCAACTGGTGGTCGAATCCGGAAAGGCTTCCACTTCTCTGCTTCAGCGCCGCCTGCGCCTTGGATACGGGAGGGCGGCGCGGCTGATTGACATGATGGAGAGAGACGGCATTGTCAGCGCGCCTGACGGCTCCAAGCCTCGCGAAGTTCTCAAGCGGCCCGATTGGCTCCAGGAGGTTAAGAGCTCGCTGCGATGACCTGTTGCCCATCGCCTTAAACCGGCCTGGCAATGGAATCCAATTGAGAGGACTTTTCCCCTATGGCGACTGACCCCAAACTCGAAAGACGCCGCCGGTCGCGCGTGGCGCACAAGGCGCGCCTGATTTTGAGCGGGACGGACGCTGAGGGCTACAATTTTGCCGAAGATACCGAAACCGTCACCGTGAGCAAGAATGGCGCGGCGGTCAGAACTTCCTATGTGCTCGCGCTCGGCCAGGAACTCTCCGTCCGGATGAAAGAAACCAATCGCGTCGGGCAATTCCAGGTGGTGTGGCAAGGCAAGGAAGGCACGCCCAGTGAAGGTAGAATTGGATTGGAGTGGGTGGCCATCAAACGCTTCTGGGGAGTCGAACTCCCCCCCGAAGACTGGGGAGATGATTAGACCCCGAACCCTGACACGGCTCAGTCGCGAGTTCAGCCGCACTCATTCCGTCGGAAAGCAAGAAACGATGCACGGAGATTGAGTTCTGGTTTCAGTTTGACAACTCGCGGATGTATTCCGCCAAAGCATCCTGCCATTTCCGCGACAATTCGAAGCCGGCCCTGGCCAGGGCCCTCATATCCATCACCGCATATTTTAGCCGAGGAGCCCGCCTGCCCATTTGGTCGGAGGGCTTCCCAATGACCTGGTGCGCATCGAGACCGGCTAACTCCGCCGCGCGCTGGGCCAGTTCGAGGCGGGAGCACGCTCCCTGGTTTGAAAGATGATAAAGGCCGGGGCGGAGCGCCTCCACGACTTCCATGATTTTCTGAGCGGCGTCAACGGTGTAGGTGGCTGATCCAAGCTGGTCTGACGCCACCACGACTTCTTTGCCGGCCCGAATGTTCTCCAAAACTTTCTGAACGAAGTTTGTCTTTCCCGGCCCAAAAAGGGCGGAAACGCGAAAGGCAAAATTATTCGGACCGTTCAGGACAAGCTGTTCGGCGCGCAATTTCGTGCGTCCATAAACGGTGGGGGGAATGGCCGGGTCAGCTTCGGTGTAAGGTGTGTTTTTCTTTCCGTCGAAAACGGCGTCCGTGGATATGTAAGCAACCGCCGCACCAGCCTCTTGCGCGCCATCCATCACATTGCGCGTCCCGTGAAAGTTCAACAGAAATCCGCGTGCCGGGTCGGCCTCGCAAAGATCAATGTCGGGGGTGCCGGCAGGATGAATGACCAACTGCGGGACGATTCGGCGGAAGGCAGCGCGAACGTCATCCCTTTTGGTGATGTCCAAATCAGCGTGAGTCAAGGGATTGACTTCATGACTGCGGCTGAGGACGCGAACCAGCCCGCTCCCAAACAGTCCGGCCGCGCCCGTAATCGCAATTTTCATCGCTGCCTCAATAAAAAGATTCTGGATTGCTCGAAGAGAAATATGCTACCACGACGCGAATGAACTCTGTCGCAATTCCAAGCACTTAAACTCGGGGGCCAGCCTTTATAAATTGTTCGCCGCGGCGGATACCATGCCCACATCTCTCCGGGAAGAATTCGAGCTCTTCCGGATGATGGACAAGGCAACACGCTGCTACGATCTGAACACCACCTTGCAGCGGAATCACAAGGTCCAGGGCGAGCGTGATGCTGTGGGCAGGACCATGGCCATTATTGCCCGGACCCTCGCCGGTGAGCCTCGTGATATCAGCGTGACTATCGAAAATTGTAGCGATTACATCCGCTGAAACGGCTCATGCGTTGTCACAACCTTAGTTTGACCGACGAAACTTTATCGCGCCCGGTGTGTTCTAATGTTGTAGAGATATTAGTTTGAAGTCCCGATAAGGAGAGTTCCATGAGGCCTGAATTTAAGCGCTGGCTTTTTTCCGCCGCACTGGCAGGAGTCTTAACGGCAGGAGTTGGCACCACAGGCTCCCGCGCTCAAAATCCGAACGAACCCCCGCCTGGAAGTCGCCCCGACAGGCGGGAAGACAGGCGCGAAATCAAGCGACTTCGGTTCCAGGTAAATGAAGACCAGCAAAGGCTGGACGCGGACATTCGTCAATTTGGAACACGGAGCCCGCAAGCGCGCGAAGACCGCCAGCGCCTCCGCCAGGACAAACACAGGCTGAGGCAACTCCAACGCGACCTTCGGCGCGACCAGGCCATCTAGCGGCGGCAGGGAAACTGGGATCGCTTGCGAGGTGAAGAACTAAAGAGGGTACGGACTGGCACGCCCGCCGGTAAGGATGTGAACATAGGCGCCAATCTGGGCGCGATGATGGATTTCGTGTTCGATGATTCCGAAAAGGAACACGTACACACGGCGGCGTATGTTGAATCGAGCGTCCTCCCTTTCCTCTTCCCATCGCTCTGAGGGAAAGGCTGCAACCTGGAGCAACGTGTCCAGGTAGGATTTCTCGATCTGCACGATTTCGGACTCCAGTGATTTCACCTCGCCCAGAATGGCGAAGAGTCCCTGGGGCACCCGCGCCTCGTAGTAATCCCACTTCCCTTCCAACGCCGCCTGCCGGATGCCCGTCTCGGACATCCAGATGTGGCGCGTGATTTCTCCAAGACTCAGCATCCCCGCCGCCGGTCTCCAGGCAAGCTGATCCGGAGGTATTCTGGCCAACACCTCCATAGTACCCTTATGCACCGCCTGCCTTTGCTTCAGGAAAAACTCTTTGAGGTCCATCAGAACTGTCCCCTTCCGCAGTGACTTGCCGACTTGCTGATTACGAATTCCCGGATTCCAGTGTAGGCACGAAACAGTGTCTATAACAGAGTTTGAATATTTTGATTAAAGGTGACGTGCGAACATTCAAATCCGTTGACGAGAAACACGCGCTCGCTTTCGGATTTGGACGATAAAGTTTCGTCCTTCTCCCGCGACAGAAACATGTAGCGGCTGATTTGGTAATCCTCATCCCACTGGGAAAAAAGTTTCTCGATTTCCGGCTTGGAAAGACCGAGGCGTGAAAGATGGAGCGGGCGGTCGAAACCTCCGGACAACTCCAAATACTTTTTTACCAGGGTGGCGAGGTCCATTTGACGCCTATGGCCGGCAGTGGTGGACAGGCAAATCTATGCAATTGTGCCATGTCTTAAGCCAGCTTTTTTAGCTCGTCCAGTATGTCATGGACCTGGGGGACTTCACCAATTTCATAAACTTTGGCCCATGCAATTTTGCCCGCTTTGTCCACGATGAATACGGCACGGTCGTTGATGCCGCCGAATTCGTGTTTGGTGGCGGGGAAAAGGCCGTAGGCTTTTGCCGTCTGCGCGTAAGGCCACCGGTCCGAGGCGAGAGGAAAGTTCAAACCTCCGAGCGATTTTTGGAACGCCGTGTGGGAAAAAACCGAGTCCGTGCAGATTCCCACCACCACCGCGTCAAGCGCGGAGACTTTTGCATATTCCGCCTGGAACGGCGGGAGTTCGGCTGAACAGACCGGAGTGAAATCCAGAATGTAAAAAAGAAGGACAACGTTCTTGCCCTTGTGGCTCGAAAGCTGGAAGTCTTCCTGCTTGTCTCCCTTGACTGCGAAGAGCTTAAAATCGGGCGCGGCGTCCCCAATATTTAACGCCATTCAAAACCTCCGTTTCTGTAGGGCCGGGGTCGCCTTGGCGACCCCCTGCCCTACAGGTCTCGAGTGGTTGCCGCTCAGTACTTCGGCATGGTAGGGTCCACCTGATCCGCCCAAGCCAGAACGCCGCCTTTCAGATTGTGAATCTTGCGGAACCCGGACTTCATAAGAAAGTCGACGGCCTGGGCGCTGCGCATGCCGGAGCGGCAGTGAACCACAATTTCATCGGCTGTATTGAGCTCATGCATGCGCTTGGGCACTTCGCCTAGCGGAATCAGGACCGATCCCGGAATGCGGCAAATTTGGAATTCATGCGGCTCACGAACATCGACCAGGACGAACGGTTTCTTTTCGTCCATCATTTTCTTGACTTCGGGAGCGGTGATTTCGGGAACCTTGGTTGTCACCACGTGTTCTTCTCCTCGAATACCACAAAATTGCTCGTAATCGATCAACTTCGTAATAGTGGGATGCGCGCCGCAGGCCGGGCACTCAGGATTCTTCCGTAATTTCAATTCGCGGAACTTCATATTCAAAGCGTCAAAAAGAAGCAGCCGCCCGACCAGCGACTTCCCGCGTCCCAGAATCATCTTGATGGTTTCAACGGCCTGAATGCAGCCCACGATTCCGGGCAACACACCCAGCACTCCACCCTCAGCGCAACTGGGGACAAGTCCCGGCGGAGGCGGCTCCGGGTAGAGGCAGCGGTAGCACGGCCCTTCTTTGGCGTAAAAAATGGACGCCTGGCCCTCAAAACGGAAGATGCTTCCGTAGACGTTCGGCTTGCCGAGAAGAACGCAGGCGTCATTCACCAGGTAACGGGTGGGAAAATTGTCGGTACCGTCAGCGACGATGTCAAAGTCTTTGAAAATGTCGAGGGCGTTCTCGGAAGTCAAACGAGTTTCAAAACCAATCACTTCTACGTTTGGATTAATGTCCGCAATTGTCTCGCGCGCCGAAGTCAGCTTGGGCCGGCCCACGTCGTTCGTGTCGTGAATAATCTGCCGCTGAAGATTGGTGAAATCGACGATGTCAAAATCCACGATGCCGAGCTTCCCTACTCCCGCCGCCGCCAGATAGAGCGCAAGCGGAGAGCCCAGGCCTCCCGCGCCGATGCAGAGCACTTTGGCCTGTTTGAGCTTGAGCTGACCTTCCATGCCCACTTCGGGCATGATCAGGTGGCGGCTGTATCGCAAGACCTCGTCATTACTTAATTTCGCCGCCGGACTTTCCGTAAGTGTTGCCATGGCTTCATCCTCTCCCGGGAAATAACCCGCCTCTTGGTCTCAGATTCCGTGGCTCGGAATTCTGTTACCACGAATAACGAACTATTGACAACAGACTTCTTGATTGACGCAGGGCTGCCCGCCTGCGATTGAAGGAACGATGCTGAGCACGTCGTCGGACACGAGGGGTGTTTGATCCTTCTGGAGGTAACGGATGTCTTCGTCGTTCAAATAGATGTTCACAAAACTTCGCAGCTTGCCTTCATCATTATAGAGGTGCCGGCGGAGATCGCCGAATTGCGCCGTCAAGCTTGAAAGCGCTTCGGCAACCGTCTTCGCTTCAACCTCCACCGAATCTTTGCTCCCCGTATATTGCCGCAAGGGGGTTGGAATAATCACTTTCACCGCCATTCATTCTCCTTTGCGTAGCGCCGACCTTTCGGTCGGCATGTGCTAAGCCTGAACCAATTGGCGCCTCGTTACTCATGCCGAGCTATAGCCCGGCGCTACATAATTCGATGCAGCAAAAAGTTTAAGTATTCAACACATCGATCGTCTCCGAATCAAACCGGGAACGGTCGTCCGATAAAACCCAACTGGTCACGTCCTTTGGTTCGCCCCGTTCAATCGAAATGATAATATAAGAATACCACGGCCAAGCATGGTCGCGATCATATTCAGAGGGCCGCGCAGGGTGGTCGGGATGCGAATGGTAGTACCCCAAAACGTCCAGATGGCGGGCACGCGCGTCTTTCTCCACCCGCAACTGCTCAAGCGGATCAATCAGGAACCGGTTTCGCTCCGACTCCCTCCCCGGCGACTCGAGGGGCAACAATTCCTGGGCGCGCGCCGAATCATGCCGCAGATTTTTCAGCGCAACAATTTCCTGGACATCCTTTTGGGCGCCTTTTGCCAAACCGAGAACCATTCCGCAACACTCGTTGGGATAGTCCGCCGACCCGTGGGATCGAATTGCTTCCAAGTGTGCCTTGCCAAGTGTTAGCGACATTCAAGTTTAAAGGATTTTGTTTTCAACTCCCCTTGGTCGATAAGATTCGGGCCTCGTTAACTGACAAAGAACGACTGACTCCAATCTTCAATCACACAATCACAAAATCACTCAATCACAAATGAGTCCATTCCTCAATGCCCCTCGTCCCAGAACCTTTCACTCAGGTATTTGTCACCGCTGTCTGGGAAAATGGTGACCACCACCCCATGCCGCGCCTTGGCGGCAACCTTCAGAGCAGCAACCATGGCGGCGCCGGCGGAAACGCCTGCCAGCAAGCCTTCCTCCCGCGCCAGTCGAAGCGTCATGGTGTAGGCCTCTTCAGTGGAAATGGCGATATCCTCATCGGCGACGCTCGGATCGTAGATTCCGGGAACGATGGCGGTAGCCATGTGCTTCATTCCCTCCAAGCCATGGAAGGGCGAATCGGGCTGAAAGGAAATGCAACGAATCTTTGCATCCAGTTCTTTCAGTCGCCGCGACGTCCCGACAAAAGTGCCGCTGGTTCCCAGGCCCGCGACGAAATGCGTCACACGCCCTCCCGTTTGCGTGAAAATCTCCGGGCCCGTTCCGTTGTAGTGGGCGCGCCAGTTGGAAGGATTATCATATTGATTGGCGTAAAAATACGGCTTAGGATTCTCCTCCACCAGCTTGCGGACCTGTCGAATGGCGCCATCCGAGCCTTCCATCGGATCGGTAAAAACAATTTCCGCGCCATAGGCTTTAAGGATTCGTTTGCGCTCCACGCTCACGTTGCCGGGCATGAAGAGATCCGCCCGATAGCCGCGCGCGGCGCAAACCATCGCATAAGCAATGCCGGTATTGCCGGAAGTTGAGTCAATCAGAATTTTCTCCCGGGTCATCAACCCCGCGCGTTCGGCATCCACAATGATATTCATGGCGGGCCGGTCCTTCACCGAGCCTCCCGGGTTCGCCCACTCAGCCTTGGCGTAGAACTCGACTTGCGGGAATTCACGCCCGATTCTTTGGATGCGCAACAGAGGCGTATTCCCAATCAGGGACAGCACATCCTGAGGCCCTTCGGAAGTTCGGCCGTCTTGTGGTGCGAGCGCCCTTGCGTTATCCGCCATAAGTCAAATAAACTATCAATTCTAGGGGCGGGAAATCGAAAGTGTCAACTTCACAACGAAAACGGTGGTATAAGCATTTGTTATATACGAGATCGCACGGGCTCCGTCATTCCCGCGAAGGCGGGAATCCATGCCTATGCCAACTGGAAATCATGGGAAGAAAAACTGGATTCCCGCCTTCGCGGGAATGACCAATTTTTCGATAGCGATCCGATTCAAAACTACTCCTCAAGGAAAATGCCAATGAGCGCAGCGGTAAACGAAGGCACTGACATCCGCAAGAAGTTCGAGGAGGCGGGATTTCAAATCGCCACAGCGAGCGGGGATTCGAATTCCTTCGAGGTCAAGAAAAACAATTGCAGCCGCACGCTCGAGAGGGCATCAACCGGCGGGTGGCGCCCCGCCGGGCCTCCGCACTTTTTCGTGCGCGGAATGGAATGTAAATTGGAAGACCACGGCTATCAGAAATTCTGGTACTCGGAAGGAAAGCGGTTCCCCATCCGACAGGGCGACCTGAAGGCCCTCCATCAATTTGACGAAGAAGTTAGAGCGATCCTCGGCCTCATAACCCTGTATCACGAATCGCTGGGAACGACCTCAGCCCGGTCCGTCTACGACAGGTTGGATGGCCGCCCTGAAAATGAGTAGTGCCGCCCTATAATCTTGGCGTCCACAATTTTAATTTGTGGCTTTTTCCAGGTCTGCCGCCGCAGATTCAATCACTCGAGCTTCAGCTTGAAAAACTTTTCCCACCACATTGATGCCCCGGTCGGCATCTTTCCACTGTTTTTGTTCAATGGCCTCACGCACGGCGGGAATGGTTTTAACCCCGTAGCCCGTGTAGTATCCGGGCGCGTAAATTTCATGCTTATACCACGGCCGGAGCGGGAGACCTTCCGGCGTGGTCAGGGCGCGCTCCGTCCGGATCAATTCCTCATTGACGGCTTGCAATGAAGATGCATCCAGACCTGGTTTGCCCTCGTCCCGAATTCTTCCCAGGGCCTTCTTATAATGATTCGCAGCGCGCGAAATTTCGTCCAGCCCGTTTTCCAGCGGCGCAAAATTGAGGTAGGGCGGCACCTCTTCCGGCTTGGGTGCGGCAACGGGATTTTTTGGATCGCTTGTCGCCATGAACGCACCTTCCTCTATTTCACGATTTTGCTCCCGGGCTTCCTCCTGCTTATCCTTCAAGAGAGTCTGGAGCTCGACCACATATTTCTTCAGCGTGTCGGACAAATCGGTAAAGTCAAAAGGCAAAACATCCGCGTCCGCCAGGCGCATCACTGCGGTGCCGATGGTTTGTGAAAGTGCGCGGCCGTATACGAAATCAGTGTCCGAGAAGTGCGAATACCAATAGAAGTCGTCGTAGATCGAGTGATAGATTCCGCCCCCATCTTCACCGCCGTATTCGAGACTCAGCGAGGCAATCCCAAGGTGCTGGAGAAACGGCGTGTAATCGGAGCCCGAGCCGAGCGCGCCGATTCTCAGATCTTCCCGCTCCCGCGCTTCACGGCGGTCTTCTCCCGTCATCGCTCCTGCGGCGCGGCGAGTGCGGCCCGCGCCTTCAATGCGCCGCAATTGGTCGCGTTTCCAAACCGAAATCTTGGCCTCCGGATCCTGGATGTCGCGGGCTACGCCGTTGACGAATTTTTCCAGACTGTGAGATCCCGCCATGCCGAGATAGCCGCGTCCGTTGGAATCGCTATTGATGTAAACCGCTGCGTGTTGCTGGAGTTCCTCGGCATGCTGCTCCGCCCATTCCGTCGATCCCAGCAACCCTTCCTCTTCTCCGTCCCAAGCGCAATAAATGATGGTCCGTTTGGGCTTCCATCCCTGTTGAAGAAGCATCCCCAGGCCGCGGGCTTCCTCAAGCAGGGCCACCTGCCCAGAGATCGGATCCTCAGCGCCGTTCACCCAGGCGTCATGATGATTGCCGCGGATGATCCACTCATCGGGTTCGGTAGAGCCGGGGATCTTCGCGATGACGTCATAGAGCGGCTTCGTATCCCAATTCGCTTTGACTTTCAAATGCACTTTGGCGGGGCCGGGGCCGATGTGATAGGTCAAGGCGAGGGCGCCGCGCCAACTTTCCGGCGCCACGCGGCCTTTGAGCGCGGCCAGCAGCGGCTTGGCGTCACCATAAGATATAGGCAGGGTGGGAATTTTAGTAATCGTGGTCACATCTTTCAATTCCAGCCGTTTGGCCCCCGGGGTTGCACCCACGCCGGGCGTGAGCGGATCACCCGTGTATAAAACCATGTCCATCACGCTTCCGCGCTGCACACCATCATCGGGACGCCATGGACCTTGCGGGAAAACGTCTCCCTGAAAATAGCCATCGTCCCGTGGATCGGAATAAATCAAGCAGCCCACTGCGCCATGCTCAGCTGCAACCTTGGGCTTGATCCCGCGCCAGGAGGCGCCGTAGCGGGCAATCACAATGGCGCCCTTAACCGATATCCCCAGCCGATCGAGCTGTTCGTAGTCTTCCGGAATGCCGTAGTTAACGTAGACCAGTGGCGCGGTGACATCACCATCGGCGGAATAGGCATTGTAGGTGGGAAGCTGTTCGCTCTGCTGATTGGAAGTTGGGTCGACCGAAAGGGCCGATTCCTGTAATTTGGCCACGTATTTCTGCGGCTCGATCAACTCCACCGCGCGTTCCTTGGGCGTCGGCATCAGGACATCGAAGGTTTCAATATGCGCGTCAAGTCCCCACTCTTTAAATTTTGAAAGAATCCACTCGGCGTTGTCCTTATCATAAGCGGAGCCAACGTGGTGCGGGCGCGCCGAGAGGCGCTTGTCATATTCGCGGAGATTCTGTTGATCGGGGATGGCCTTGAATTTTCCCTCCCAATCGCGCTCGGCGGTTGAGCTGGCGCCGGTAAACCCTCGAAGCGCCGCCGGCTCGTCGGCGATAGCGCGGGGAAGAAGAAAACCGAACATGCAAAAAGAAACTATCAAAGCAAAACGTCGCATTAAGTCCTCCGTGAAATGGTGATGGTGCCAGCACAAGTCAAGGCTGCCCATCCACCGATGCCGATCTAATTGAGCTCGTTTTCCGAATTTTAGTACGATAATGCCCATTTCATTTTTGTCAAGCAAATCGTGGGGCCGGTAATCGGCCAGTTTGTTGTAGCGGCCGTCGGAGTTTACCCCCCCTCGACGGGGACCGCCGGAGCCTATTGATTCAAAAAAACGGCGCTCAGAGACCGCCGCTACAAATGAATCCAACTGACCCAGTATTGACAACCGGCAGAGCCGGCCTGCTATCGCCGTGTCGTGCTTGAATCCATCCTGGCTTTTCTCTCCTGTGCCCGAGTTGGAATCAGGAGTATAGTTCAATCAGGGCAGCTCGGAGGTTGCGCGGAAAGGGTGCGACCGGATTGCAAAACACTTCTGCGAAGGTATTCAAATGCCCCACCCGATACTCACATTGGTAGACGATTTAATCTTCCTCGCCAAGATTCAGCAGACGGCGAAACAGGTTGGCGTAATCCTCGAGTCCGTCGAGCCTTCGAGCGTCAAAGAGCGCGCCACTGCGTCCTCCGCCCATTCCATCATCCTCGATTTGAACCACCGCTCCGGCGCTGCCCTCAAAGTGGCTCGCGCCATCAAAGGCGATCCTGCCACCAGTCACGTCAGGGTGATGGGATTCTTATCTCATGTCCAAACCGATCTGGCCGCCGCGGCCCGCGAGGCCGGGTGCGATGATGTCCTGGCGAGATCAACTTTTGCTCAAAAACTCCCCCAACTATTAATGAAATTGGCCGGCTGATTGGACTGAAATGAAAATGGCGGTTGAAAATAAGTGAGAGTTCGAATTATCCAAGGTAAGACTGAACTTCAAATAAGTAGCATGGTATAATTCGCGGCTCGAATTTGCGCTGAATGATCAATCAAGTCCGGGAGCGCCCATGTTTCCCGCGGATTCCAATTTACTTGCCGATTATGGAACGCTGGAAAGTCGCGCGGTGCTCGACGTATCGTCGTCCCAAAATAATGGTCGTCTATAATGCAGGCACAACCCCGTCTGGAAACTGATGAGAACGAAGTCCTCGCCGTCAACCAGGCCTTCTACCGGGCGCTTGAATCCCTCGACCTGGGCCAGATGGAAGCCGTGTGGTGGCATGAGGATTGGGTCAACTGTTTGCATCCCGGCTGGGATCTGATCCGCGGCTGGGAAGATGTTTTGGAAAGCTGGGCAAACATTTTTCGGTCCACCGCCAAGTTGCGAGTGACGATCAGCCGGCCCTTTGTCCATGTCATGGGCGACGCGGCCTGGGTGTCGTGCATCGAAAATGTGACCTCAACTTACGAGAGCGGATTTGAAACCGCCATGGTCGAAACCACCAACATTTTCGCGCGCCGCCAGGGGGTATGGCGCATGGCGCACCATCACACCACTCCTCTGCCGGGCAGGCTCCCGTCCGGAACCAGCCGCAGCGTTCAATAGGTCTTCCTGCTTCAATTTGTAGTTCAACATGTCGACGCAGGCCGGGGGTATTGGTGTCATTTGTCCGGCGCGAGTGCCTCCGCGCTGTCATTCCCGCAAAGGCGGGAATCGAATCTCCTAAATCATTTGAAATACCCGGAAGAAAGGCTGGATTCCCGCCTGCGCGGGAATGACAAGTCCATCGAAAGGGGTCCGATTCCAAATTACACCACTACGTCCCCGGCATTACTCTCGACTCACATTAGGAATGGTGATAAAAATTATATTGGCGGCCGTAAGTGTTGTCTTCATCCAAGCTCCACCATGACTGGGAAATTGGAGTAGGACACTGCGTAGACAAAAATGATTGGGTTCGTTTTCGGACTCGAGAAAGGGGGAAACCAGGATGGCGAATTTCTGTGCCAGTTGCGGCACTGCCCTGGGAGAGGGTCTAAGATTTTGCAATAAGTGCGGTTCGCCGATCCCGGCCACAACCACATCGTCCGCACCGCAAAGCGATGCGTCCACAGGTGCGCCTTCGACGTCTATTCCGCCTAACACCATGGCTGGTTCCCCGCCCGCGACTCCAGGCGCAGGGGCACCGGTAACCCCCACGCCCAATCAAGGATGTTCCGCGCTAAAAATAATCGTAGCCATAGTGGGAATGCTCGCCCTGGTGAGTGTGCTGGCTATCGGAAGTTGTTTTTATATCGGATACAAAGTCAGGCAAAAAGCAAGATCGATCATGATGAACGCGCACTCGGCCAATTCCAGCACACCCGAAATGCATCTTTCCGATGGCGGCGCCGGTTCCGCAGCGGCAACGGCTGCCACGGTCGATGTTCCTCCCTATCCCGGTTCGGCGCCCACATCGACAGGCGGACAGCTCTCGGCCGGACTGACCGGTTCAGCCAGCGCGCAAGAGTACGTTACCGATGATGCCGTGGATAAAGTTGAATCCTTTTATAAGGAGAAACTGGGGTCAAAAATAAGCATTGTCGAAGTACAGGGCAATGCCACATTCAATTACCTGACTAGCAGCGGAATGACCACGGTGACCATAACGCGCGACGAGGAAACAGGGAAAACCAAAATCAATATCGCGCGCATCGGAAAGTAAAGAGTCCCAATCCACCGGCAAGATATTTGCCGTACGGGAAACGATGAAGTCCAACTCTGGCAGGAAAAGGTGGAAACACATTGCGCCGTCATCTTATTTTTGCAATTTCATTTTTCATCCTCGCGCCCGTCCTGACGGCTTCGGCAAGGGCCTATCAAACTCCCAACCCCGCCGCCAACCAGTTGAAAAGTTCGGACCCTGATGTCCGCGCCAAGGCGGCTCGGGAACTCGGCAAGAGCGGCGACTTCTCTGCCGTCGCTGCGCTCAAGGGCGCCCTGACCGATCCCGATGTGAAAGTGCGCCGTGAAGTTGTGCTTGCCCTGGCGGCGCTGCACAAGGCCGCGGCGCTCGAACCGCTGGCCGCCGCCTCCCGAGACTCGGACACCGACATCCGCGACTTGGCCATTCAGTGTATGGTGGGGTATTACACGGGGCAGGTTCCGGAATCGGGAGTGACGGGATTCATGAAGAAAAATGTCCACCGCGCCAAAGGTTTAATTATTTCTGACGATACACGAATCGATCCGGGAGTGACGGTCGACCCCGTGGTCCTCGCCGCGCTTCAGAACGATCTTGCCGAAGGCGGGTCGTCCGACGTTCAGCGAGAAGCAGCCAGGGGCCTGGGAACGCTCATGGCGAGACAAGCCGTGCCTGACCTCGTGAAAACGGCCCATGGTTCCGATTTTGATCTGGCGCGCCAGGCATTGAACTCGCTGGCCAAGATTAAGGACACCTCCGCCGGTCCCCTCTTGATTGATTTGCTGGATTCACGGAGTGAGGACGTGGAGCGCGATGCGGCCGTCACCATTGGAATTCTTCAGGCCCATGACGGGGTGGCCAAAATGCAATTGATGTTTCAGAACGGCTCCGATCGAAAGACGAAAGAAAAAGTTCTACAAGGACTGGCCTATCTGGGCGACCCTGCTTCAATTCCATTATTCATTCAGGAGCTTTGGAGCGCGAACAAATCCTTCCGCATCTCCGCCGCGGAGGGTCTGGGCCGTACGGGCGTAAAAGAAAATGTTGCGGAATTGCAAAAGGCCGCGACCGCGGAAAAAGATGCGGAAGCGAAGCTGGCCATCCAGTTCGCCCTCACTGACCTGGGCACGAACGAATACCTTGATACCCTTGTCGAGGGCTTGACTTCAAGATTACACGCCGACACCGCCGAGACTTACCTGGTGGAGTTGTCTCGCAACCCCGAATTCCTTCCCAAGTTGTATCCCTATCTCAACAGCAACGACGCCACGATTCGGAGAAAGCTTGCCGTGGTCCTGGTGTCCACGGGCGACAAAACGAGCATTGAGCCGCTTCAAAAACTTTCCCACGACTCCAATAATGATGTCGCGGCGGCGGCATTGCGGGCATTGAGCGCCACCCGCTCGCGCCTGAATTCAAATCCCTAAGATCCGGTGGATGTTGCGGAGGGTGTTGTTTGAGCCTCACTCCTTCCCGGCTTGATCACTTTCCGGAAAAAAGTTCGGACCCGATCAAAAAGTGGCCGGGCGGAAGTTGGGTCGCTCAGTGAGTTCGAATTGGATAATGTCCGCCCATCCGATGGGGAAGTTGAATCATCGCCTGAACTCGTGCCCGACGAACCGGAAGCGGTATTATTGGTCAGTGTGTGTTGCGACCGGCGGTGCGTCGTTCGATGGCTCACACTTCTGACATTGTTATGGTATTGGGATTTCGGGCCATGACCGATTTGAGCCGCCGCCAATGCCGGCGAGCGGGCAGTTTTGCTTTTCGCCCCCTGGCCGGCGGGTCCACCATTCATTGCCGTGTCTGTGTCCTTCACTTCAGCGGCATAAACCACAAATCGCTTGGGAGCGGCCCCGACATAATTAAAAGGGTAGCAGGTAATCAAATTCACTCCGGGGCCGGGTGAAGCATTCAGAATATCCGTATTGTTTGGCGAAACGATGGCAAGCGACTCCACGCGATAATTATGAGTCGCGCCACTCACGGTGGACAAGGTAATGGAATCGCCCTTTTGGACACGCCGCAGTCCGCGAAAGAAAGTGTCGCGATGTCCGGCCAGCTCCACGTTGCCGGAATCGCCAGGCAAGGGCGTTCCGGGCAGGTGTCCTACCGCGAGTCTCAATGTATCTGGTTGAACGCCTTCCAGGACGATGGCAGATAACTTTAGTTTCGGGATCTCAATCCTTCCAATCAACGTTCCTTCCGGCTTTTTCGGAATTGCGCCGGGCCGGCCAATGGAATCCGCTCCCGAACCAGCCGCACCGGGGGATTCCGGATTTGATCCCCTTGCCGCCTGCCTCCCCGGCGGCGCCGCTGTTTCAGTATCCCAAGGCAAGGGAACCCATTGTTTTATGTAGAGCGTAATCGACGCGGGTTTTCTCTGCCGCAATTGATCCAGGCGCCAGCCTTGATAAGCCTGAAACATGGAGGCATAGGACTGAACGTAGAGGTAGTAGCCAATCGCGGTAATACCGATCAGCAGGAAAACCAGCTCCATCATCCGCAGCAAAGCCCTGCCCCAACTACTTCGTTTTGTACGGGGTTTGTAGGTGGTCATGGTTTTGGCGCCGGCGTCTCCAAAGCTCCGGCCTGCGAAGAGGTTTCCGCCGGAGCCAGGTATCCGGAGCGCGTGTGGACCGTCAGCTTTCCTTCGCCGGGAAGCGATGCCGTCACTTTGACGGCGTGAAATTTTCCACCTTCAGCCTGGTTGCTCGGAATGTATCCCAGGGTGTACTGTTGCCGGATGTCGCGGGCAATCAGCTTTAAGGTTTCAATCACTCCGGGAACGGTTTCGGGAGAATAGAATTCGCCGCCGGAGACGTGCGATAGTTTTCTTAGAATACTTGGATCCTGGTCAGAATAGTTTTCGTCAAGTATGGCAACGCTATAAATCGCCGCGTTCGAACTCTTTGCCATGGCCAGGATATCCGACTTGGAAAGGTGGCTGGCATTGTCGCCACCATCGCTGACCACAATCACATACTTCTTGCCTCCTGTCCCCATTTTGAGGTGGTCGAGCGCCGCCGCAATCGCATCATAAAGCGCAGTTCGGCCCGTGGCGTTAACTATAGATAAGGCGGAACGCAACTCCTCCGGGCTGCGCGTAAAGGGAACGCCCGCCGGAAGCTCTACGTGCACTGCCTGGTTGAAATTGACCACAAATATTTCGTCGGACGGATTGCTCGACTCGGCAAAGGCCGTGGCGGCGGCCAGAACAGCGGCGTGCTTCGGTTGCATGCTCATGCTGTTGTCCACCACAAATGCAATGGTGACGGGAGCGTCTTTATCCTCAAACAAGGCGATGTCTTGCCGGCGTCCATCTTCAAAGACCTGAAAATTATCTTTGGTCAGGCCTGAAACACGGTGGTTTTTGTTATCCACTACGCTGACCGGCAGGACCGTCAATCCCACATTGACGTTGATGGTGTATGGATTGGGAGGCAGGGGCTCTTGCCCGATCGCTTCGGCGAGAGAGGCCCAACCGAAAAACAAAATAAGGGCCATGAGAATTATGGAGATTCGATGCTCTGATTTCATTTCTCCCTCCTCTCATGGAAGATTGCTCACCAAACTTGGTGAGATAAGAAGGACCTGGCGCCGTTCCGGGCGCCAGGTCCCAGGGTTTCAACGGTCTGATTACGCCGTTCGTTTAAGGATTTCTCGGAGTGACACGCCCACCCCAAGAGAAATCAAGCCAATGAGCCCAATCAAAGGCATCGGGCTTGCCGTCTGCGGCATTTCCGCCGGAGCTGCCGGAGCAGGCTCCGCGGTTTGTGCCGGCGCGGGTTGCGGCTCAGGTTCAGGGGGTGCTACGACTGCCGCTGGGGGAGCTTCCTCTGTTTTCTCCTCAACTGCTGGAGGTGGAGGCGGAGGCGTCGCCTCTGCGGTTGTGGTAGTGGTTGTGGCCGTGTTGGTGGTCGTTGCTTCCGCGACAACCGCGGGCTTCACTCGAAATTCCTGGCCAAAGTTATCACCCGGATAGAACCATTCTTTGATCGGTATTCCGGTTTCGGGAAGGTCTCTCTCCATGGTGGCTACTTCTCCCGCCCTTTCGGAGAATTTGATGACGGTCTTATCTTTGGGCGTTATACGATAATCGGGAATCGCCAGGATGGTCGCATAAATGTGACTTTCGTCAGAATTGAATATTTGAACCACATGGCGGTCCGCAGTGTCTGCCAGTTTGAAAACATATGTGCCCGCTTCAAGCCGGTGGCCTGAAACATCAACCGGGCCGCTGAAAGTTATGATGGTTTTCTTGTCCCATTCGTCTGCTTTAAGGTTGGTTGGATACACGGAACAAAGGAATGCAAGTGCTAATAGTGCCAAGCCGTATCTTGCCGTTCTCATGGAAAATCCTCCTTTTGATCTGAATGGGTTCATTCAAATGCGCTTCTTCAAACCATTCGAGCGGCCACCCATCCAGCACTTTCAATTTACGTCCATCAGCACCAAGCGATGGGTCAAACAGACATCAATCTTGCATGCCTGGTTCCAATCTCAAATCCTGTTCGACAAAATCTTGAACATCAACCATTTGCCGAAATTTGAGCTTTCAGCACTCAAATTGATTTGGAGCCCAAACCAGGTAAGATTTGCATCCGGAGCCGTCCAAATGTTAATGGGCGCAAACGACATTCTCAGTAGAGTCTTGTAGGGAAATCCATTGGGGAAATTGCACGAATCACTTGGGTGAACCTCGCTAGCCACCCGCGGGCAACACGCCACAATCGGACCACGGCGACCGAGTCCGCCCCGACGTTAACTGTGCGGGTATATGAATAATGCATAATAAATGCGGTCTATTTTTGTCATGCGAGCGCGAAGGGAAATAACGGTGGGCGCCGCGTTGCATTTAACAGAGGGAAATTCCTAGTGCGAAAGGGGGGAGTCGAACCCCCACCCCTTGCGGGACCAGATCCTAAGTCTGGCGCGTCTGCCAATTCCGCCACTTTCGCTCTGAGATATTATAAAGCAAAACTTAATCTTGCGGATGCCCGCCTATTGTTGGCTGATTCGCCGGGGAGGCTAAGGACGGTGGCGGTCGGGATGGCGATCACGATTCCGATCATGAGGCCGATTTCCATGACGATCATGCGGCCTGTCCTCGCGGCGAGACGGAGAATTTCCGTGGCGCGAAGCCGGGCGGGCGTGGTGGGAAAGCGTAATCTCCTTGCGCGGCGATTGAAGTTCGTGCCGCGAGATCGTATTCCCAGGCTGGGGGACCGTGCGCTCATGGCGGGAAGGGATATTTTCAGGAAGGGGAGTCATGGGCTTGTAGTGAACAACCCTTTGCAGGTCCAGCCCCAACTTCTCCATCTCCGCGAAACCTTCGGGCGTAATGTAGTAACGGCGTTGGCGCTCCTCTTGTTCTTCCTGCATCCATCCCAATTTTTTGGCCGCTTCGATAAATACGCCCCCCAACGCAAAGGGATTCACCGGGCCAATGCGGTTTTCTTTCGGGTCTTTGGATTTCATATGACTCCCCTTCCAGGGTGCGGAGACGGCATGCTTTCCATGTTTTACAATCTTCGGAAATTCAGAGGCCAAACATGTGCGTACGGAGAAAAGCGCCCAGCAGGAAGATTCTTCGGTCGCGCGCCTGTCTTGGAACTGGAATTTGTATTGTACCCATCTCCGGCATGCGAGGCAAGGCGCTTTCTTTGAGCCGGCGATTCGCTAGCGAATTTTTCCCCGCGCGGCAACTCGCCAGCAGCCCACCACTTGCTCATCGCGCAGCAGGTAGGCCTCATCGTGCATATTCACGCAAGTGCAAACGTGGTTGGGCACCACCGTAAGAATATCGCCCACTTGAAACTGATGTGAGGAATTTGTGATGTCAACGTGTCCGTGCTCTTCATTCAATTTAATCAGGGGCGCGTCCGGCGCTTCCATCACGCATCCGTATCCGGCTTTGGGTCCGGCGCTGAGCGCGTCTGACGAAAGGGTCTTCGAACCGGCATCAATAATCGCGCGCCCGGGCACGGCGGTTGAAACGACGGTCGTGATCACGCGCGTTGCGCAATCCTCCAACTTGCAGGCGCCCTGATAAAAAGTGTTCAGGTCGTTGTAGACGTAGGTTCCCGGCCGGATTTCCGTGAGTCCGGGTATCTCGCTCGCGAACGGGGCTGAGGGCGTTGAGCCTCCGGAAAGGATTTCGACGGGCATTTTCCCCTGTTCAAAAGCTTCCAGGGCCCGTCCCACCTGCTCCGCAACCTGCGCCATCTCTTTCCTGCGCTCGCCTTCCGGCCCCCAAACATTTCCGAAATAGGTCATAAGGCCGCGAAATTTCAAGCCCGGCAGCTTCTCTATTTTATGAGCCAACGCAACGCAGCCGGGGCCCGGCTGAAGCCCACAGCGGTGAAACCCGGCATCAAATTCCACCAGCACGCCCACCGTTGCGCCCTTTGCGTTAGCGGCCCGAAAAAGTTCCTGCGCAGTGTGCTCGTCATCGAGCGAGACCAGAATCTTTCGGTCACAAGCGAGCTGGGCCAAGCGGTCCAGCTTTTCCCGGCCAAACACCGGATAGGCAATCAGGATTTCGTCTAGGCCCGCGCCCCCCATCACTTCGGCCTCGCCGACTTTGGCCACGGTCAGTCCCACCGCGCCGCGGTCGAGCTGGAGTTGAGCGACTTCGGGCGTCTTATGAGTCTTGGTGTGGGGGCGAAGCCCCACCCCTTGCTCTCGGCACATGCGGGCCATGCGATCCAGGTTTCGTTCCACGATGGCGAGGTCGATGGCGAGGGCGGGTGTTGAAAGTTCGCGGAAATGCATTTCAAAATCCTTTGCGCGATTCGAAAGGTCGCGCGCTGCTCGTCCGCTAATGAGGCTCTCGGGTCTGTTTGATGTAGCGCCGGCCTTCAGGCCGGCAAGATTATGACATTCAAACTGCCGATCTAAAGATCGGCGATGCGTGAAAGCCAAAACTTCCCAACACCAAGGTTATTTGCTCAGCCGCGCGATGCAGTCAATTTCAATTTTGATCTTGGGCAACATCGCCCCCACGGTGGACCGGGCCGGAGGGTCCACGGGAAAGAACTTGGCATAGACCTCGTTCATGGCCGCAAAGTCATTGAGATCGGCCAGAAACACTCCTACACGCACAACGTCGCGCATGGAACTCCCCGCTGCTTCAAGCACGGCGCGAACATTTTCGAGCGTCAAACGCGTCTCCGATCGGATGTCGCCAAGTTCCAGTTCATTCGTCGCTGGATTCACCGGAACCTGCCCGGCAACAAACACAAGATCGCCCGCCACGATGGCCTGCGAGTAAGGTCCGCGCGGCCGTGGTGCATTGAAAGTTCGAATAACTTTGCGCATTATTTCCCCCCACAAAATCTTTCTAAGAGTTGCGTCTGCCTTCAGCCTTCAGCCTTCAGCCTTCTGCCTTCACGCCAACTGCCCGCCGTCCACAAACAGCAGCACGCCATTCACATAGTCGGCGTCGGGCGAAGCCAGGAATAGCGCTGGGCCGGCAATGTCATCGGGAACGCCGAGCCGCCCGGCTGGAATCAGGTTCTTATATTTGCGCATGAATTTCGGATCGGCCAGCATGGGCGCCGTCAGACGCGTCCGAATCAATCCCGGACCAATCGCATTCGATTGGATGCCAAAGTGCCCCAATTCGCGCGCCAAGGTTTTGGAAAGAAGGAACAGCCCGCCTTTCGATGCATTATAGGGCGCAAGTTCGGCCTCTGCATCCCAACTATTTGTGGACGCCATAAATACCAGCTTGCCATGCCGCTGCTTTATCATGTGCGGCGTAACCGCGCGCGAAACAAGAAATGCCCCTTTTAGATTCGTATCCACCGTCCAATCCCACAATTGCTCACTCGTTTGTGTAAAGGGAACCCCTTTGCCCACGCCTGCCACGTACATCAGTATATCAATCCGCCGATTGCGCTTGATGACCGCAGCGACCATTCCCTTCACCTGGCTGGCGCGACGAACGTCGCACACCACCGTTTGGATTTTCTTTCCCTCCGCCCCCATTTCCGCTGCGGTGCGTGTCATCATTGCCCGGTCGACGTCCGCAATGGCCACCTGGGCGCCTTCGCGTGCCAACCGGACCGCGATGGCTTTCCCAATGCCCTGCGCCCCACCCACCACCAGAGCGATTTGGCCGCGAAACCGATTTGGAATTATCGAGCCGCTGATTTTCACCCGCCATCTCCCAAGACCGTTTTTCCGCAAATAAAAAAACTATCTGTGTGTACGCGATTGGCGCTCCAGTATAATGTCAGCCTCTTTGGAGGTAAAGGGCTTCCAAGAACCGGGGGTGGTGTCAGTTTGAATTGGGTTCCTTTAAAGGCTCGCCCCAGCGGGTCATCCCCGCGAAGGCGGGAATCCAGTTCTTCGTCGGCGCATATCTAAGTGATTTAGTAGAATGGATTCCCGCCTCCGCGGGAATGGCAACACATCGGGGCGCCGGCATCCGGCAAACGATACCACCACCCAAGAACCGGACTCTGCCACAATGGAAAATACTGAACAAAAATGGATGAACAACCTGGTGATCGTTCGCCATGGTGAATCGCACCGCAACGTGGGCAAGGACGCTGCGACAGCCCGGGGAGAATTGGAGTATGGAGGCGGCATCCGCGACGTCGACGTGACGCTCACCCCGCGCGGGGAGAAGCAGGCGGAAGCGACGGGAAAGTATCTGGGCGGCAAATTCCGCTTTGACCGCGTCTTTGTCTCGCCCTATGTTCGGACCGTCAGGACGGCGGAGATTTTGGCCGCGAGTTTCAAAGGGAGCCCGCAAGTGGTCCTCGAAGACCGCATCCGCGAAAAGGAATTCGGAATCCTGGACGGGCTTACCAAGCCCGGCATTATGGAGAAATATCCCGAGGAGTGGAAACGGCGCCAGCGCGACGGAAAGTATTATTACCGTCCGCCCGGCGGCGAAAGTTTTCCCGACGTAGCCCTGCGGATCCACAGCTTCTTAGGAACGATGTCCCGCGAGTATCGCAAGCAAACCGTGCTGGTGGTGTGCCATTCCGTGGTGGTCTTGATGTTCAGGCGGCTTTTGGAACGCCTGGGTGAAAAAGAAATGCTCGCCATCGACCGCGATCCGGAGCAGGACGTTTGTAATTGTTCCGTCACTTGGTATGAATTTGATCCTACTGCCGGGGACAAAGGCCGGTTGGTTTTGCGGGATTTCAACGGTGTTCATTACCCGCCCGAAGACGCATCGACTGACGAATGCCGCCGTAAAGCAAAAGCTTGAATATCGCGGCTAGACTACTCGACAGTGCGGCGCATCGCAAACTTCAAACATGATTTAGAAAGATTGGCAATCTTGACGATTATTCGAAGGAAATAGACCCAGTGACAGAAGATCGGCTCCCACTCGACCAATCGGTCAAATCGCAAACTGCAACACCCGATGTGGACTCCCGCGCCACTCTCCCCCGCGCCATCGGCATGCTGGGCTCAACCGCCATTGTGGTGGGTACCATCATCGGCTCTGGCATTTTTCTTGTTCCACACGACATTGCCCAACACGTGGGTTCAGCGCGCAGCCTTCTTCTGGTTTGGATTGTGGGGGCGCTCCTTTCGCTGGCCGGGGCCCTTTCACTTGCGGAACTCGGAGCCGCCATGCCCGAGGCGGGTGGAATTTACATCTACCTTCGCGAAGCTTACGGAAAGCTTTTTGCATTTCTCTATGGCTGGGGAATGTTGCTTGTGATCAATTCGGGTTCCATCGCCACCCTGGCCGTCGCCTTTGGAATTTACGGATCGACCTTCATCCCCCTGTCACCCATCCGGCAAAAAGTTATTGCGGGAACCGTGATCGCAATCTTGACCTTGGTGAATTATCTCGGCGTCCGCAAGGCAGCCGCGGTTCAAACATTTTTTACTATTGCCAAGTTGGCAGGGCTGGTCATTATCTGCGCCTTTGCCTTCTTTTCTTCGGGAATCACTCCCATCACCTCCAATCACGCTTTGCCAACGCCGGTCACCACTCTGAGTTCTTTCGGCGTGGCTTTGATCAGCGCCTTGTGGGCTTACGAGGGGTGGCACATGCTCTCCTTCAACGCCGGCGAGGTTAAGAATCCCGAGCGCGTCCTTCCGCGCAGCTATTTTCTGGGCACGTTGACTGTGGTGGCGGTGTATCTCGCGGCGAATCTCGCTTACCTTCGCGTCATTCCGTTCAACGCCCTGTCCGACGACACATACCAACGCGTGGCCGCCAGCACCATGCAGTTGCTGACGGGACCACGCGGCGCCATTTTTGTTTCCGCGCTCATCCTGTGCTCAATCTTTGGCGCGCTCAACGGAAATGTGCTGGGCGGACCACGCGCTTACTTTGCCATGGCCCGCGATGGCGTTTTCTTCGCTTCCGTCGGCCGCGTTCATCCAAGGTTCAAAACGCCCGGCATGGCCATCCTGATCCAGGGCGTTTGGTCCATTGTGCTTGCATCCAGTGGAAGCTTTAAGCAGCTTTATACTTCAGTCATTTTTACGGGATGGATTTTCTATGGCGCTGCCGCTCTGGCGGTGATCGTTCTGCGCCGAAAGAAACCTGATCTGAAAAGGCCCTACCACGTTTGGGGCTATCCCGCGCTTCCCATCGCGTTTTCCCTGGCCGCGCTCGCCATTGTAGGCAACACGCTGGTGAATAGTCCCAGGGAATCCCTGGTTGGCGTGACCCTGGTGCTGGCGGGGGTTCCGATTTATTTCTTCTGGACGCGAGTGCGGGGCGCTTCGTCCTGACGCCTATTGACCAATGACCGCCCACGAATTTCAATCCTGGCTGGATGCCTACGGCCGCGCGTGGCAAGCTCGTGACGCGAAGGCCGCCGCCGACCTCTTCACGGACAACGCGTCCTACTATGAAACCCCGTTTGTAGAACCCTTGCGCGGGCGAGCGGAAATCCTTGCCTACTGGTCGCACATCGCGCGAACGCAGGAACAAATCCGCTTTAAGAACGAAATCCTGGCGATTACGGCACAACAAGGAATCGCCCACTGGTGGACGTCGTTCGTGCGTGTTCCGGAATGAACCCGCGTGAAACTGGACGGCATTTTCCTGATTACTCTAAGCGCGGATGGACGTTGTGAAATCTTGCGCGAATGGTGGCAGAGAAAACAGACTTGCACGGACCAAACCGTTGAACTCTCCCCTGGCGTTCGCCGAGCTTCCCCGCTTCTTCCGGACCCGCCCGCCATCTGACCTAACCAACTTCCGGATGCAATCTGAAAATGGATGATGAGACGGCTCGCGGGGGAAAATTCCTCGTTAGATGCGGCATTGTAAACCTGTGACGCCCGTCACCATGACGCCCCGTTCTCCATGCCAAACTATTGGATTCAGCATTGGAGGAAACAAGTGGCGCTGACGCCGAAAATGAGGGATGACCAAAGGGGCCCGACATCCGACGTGCCAGAGTCGATTCTCGCTCCCGGAAAATTGGATGGTTCGCGGCCAACAGACCCGCGGCCCTCCACTTCCGGCAGAGCAAAGACAAGAAAATCCCCGCGCAAAAACAAGTCCACATTTTCAAGAGAAGACCTCATCGTATTCATCACCCTTTCGGGTATCGGGCTGCACCTAATCCTGCGCTTCGTTTTGCGGACCTCCACATTCACTTTTGATATTCCGCTTTTGGCGGTTCTCATTTTGGGCGGCATCCCCCTTGTATACGACCTTGCTCAAAAAGCTCTCCACAAAGAATTCGGTTCGGATTTACTCGCCGGCATTGCCATTGCCACGTCCGTTTTCGTAGGGGAGTATCTTGCGGGATCTCTGGTGGTCCTGATGCTCGCGGGAGGACGGGTGATGGAAGGCTACGCCGTACGAAGGGCATCATCAGTCCTGGCGGCTCTCGCCAAAAGAGTGCCCGCCACGGCGCACAAGAAGGTAAACACGAGCACGGTCGATGTGGCGCTGAGCGAAATCGCGGTGGGCGACGTAATTTTGATCTTCCCGCATGAGACCTGTCCTGTGGATGGCATGGTCTTGGACGGCCATTCGACCATGGACGAATCTTATTTGACCGGCGAGCCGTACAACATTTCAAAGGCGCCCGGAGCGACGGTGATTTCCGGCGCCCTGAACGGCGACACGGCACTCACCATCACCGCCACCAAACTTGCCGTTGACTCCCGTTATAACAACATCATGAAAGTGATGCTCAGCGCGCAGCAGCATCGCCCCCGGATTCGCCGGCTAGGCGACGAATTGGGTTCGGTTTACACCCCCATCGCTGTAGCAGCGGCTCTGGGCGCGTGGTTTTTCAGCGGAGACCCGCTTCGATTTTTGGCAGTCCTGGTCATCGCCACTCCTTGCCCTCTGCTTATTGCCATTCCGGTCAGCATCATCGGGTCCATCTCACTCGCGGCCAAGCGGGGAATTATTGTCAAGGATCCTTCTGTACTCGAACAAATCGAAACTTGCCGAACCGTTATATTTGATAAAACCGGAACCTTGACTTACGGCGTCCCGGATTTGACCGAACAAATAATTGCTCATAATTTCTCCAAGGAAGAAGTCCTTCAACTGGTTGCAAGCCTCGAACAGTACTCCAAACACCCGCTTGCCAAAGCGATCCTTGAGGCGGCTTCAGGAGCCAGAGTGCCTCTCGCAGAAGCGTCCCAAATCAGCGAAGCTCCCGGAATGGGATTACGCGGAGTCGTTTTGGGGCGGAAGATTCTGGTGACCAATCGACAGAATCTTCTGAATGAAACAAAAGCGTCGGGACCGAGCTTGCCCCCACCAGGCGCCGGGCTCGAGTGCGCCATCGCCGTGGATGGTCGCTACGCCGCAATCTATCGCTTTCATGACGCTCCCAGGTCGGAGAGCAAACCCTTCATAGCTCACCTTGGCCACAGGCATCAATTCAGGAGAATCATGCTGGTTTCGGGCGACCGCGAATCGGAAACACAATACCTCGCCGGCAAAGTGGGCATCGAGTCCTTCCATTCTTCCAAAAGTCCAGAAGAAAAAGTTGAGATAGTGCGCCGGGAAATGCAGAAGGGAAAAACGCTTTTCCTGGGCGATGGAATCAACGATGCGCCGGCTTTGATGACCGCCAGCGTGGGCGTTGCCTTCGGCCAAAACAGTGATATCACTTCCGAAGCGGCCGGCGCTGTGATCATGGATGCTTCGCTGGCTCGTGTGGACGAATTGTTTCATATCAGCCGCCGGATGCGCTCCATCGCATTGCAGAGCGCGATTGGTGGCATGGTGCTAAGCGCGCTGGGCATGATTCTCGCCGCCTCCGGATTCCTGCCGCCCGTGGCAGGGGCCGTCGCACAGGAATTGATTGATGTCCTCGCCATTGCGAACGCGCTGCGCGCCGCGCTTCCCCCAAGAACCTTGGTTGATTTCTAGCCCTTCTCTTCACGTCGCATATAAATTGCGGCGCCCGCATCGGGCAATGTGGTCATTAATTGCCCTTGCCAGTTTCGCGCGGCAACGATCGTCACCGCACTGAGTGACTTTAATCACTGCGACGAGGTACGAACTTTCGTAGGGTAATTCATGCGAGGGCATGATCACGGACGGAGGTGACGTTATGGCAAAAGACGCTCGCGACGTTCTTGAAGTCCTTAAATCGGAGCTCAACTTTCTGAAGGGTGGCGGATACGGGCGATCCGTCCGCACTCCTTGGTTGCCAACTTCCGTGTTCCAGGATTCCCTGACGTGCATCAACTTTGGCGACCCCAATCGCACCCGACCTTGCAAGGAGTGCCTCTTGATGCAATTCGTTCCGCATGAGCGCCGCAACGAGAACGTGCCGTGCCACCACATTCCGCTCGATGGCTTGGGAGAGACCATCCACATGCTGGAGCGATGGGAGACGCAGGAGGAAATGGAGAAGGTGTTTGAGAATTGGCTGCTCACGACCATCGCGCGCTTGGAGGAAGAGCGGGCGAAGAGATTGCAGGCAGCACTAAAATGATCGAGGCAAAAAAGAGCAGGAAAGCTGCGTCAAGAAAATTGTGATTCGAATGGGCCGGCGTAAAATCTTCAAAATAGGGAAGATGGAGCAAGTGGTTTCTTTGGTCACTTTTGTGACGCTAGTGTCACTTTCCCAAGCGCGGGAAAGCAGCTATTACTTATGATATAATACTCATAGTATGACATTTTGCGGGTTGGTCGTTCAGTCGCCGGGTGGATTCCTGGCTCGCTCGACGGATGCGAAAATACGTTAACCGTTGAAGCTTGTAACCTCGGTCCCGCGCCTGCCCTTCGACTTCGCACACGCTTCGACCACGCTCGGCGTCCCCGAGCAGCCCCGGCGGAAGATCTCTGAGCCTTCCCAAGGGCACCATCCCTTCTTTTGCAATGTTTTGGTTGGAATCTCGGGCGCAAACGCCAACATCAGAAAAATCCATCTATTGAGCTTTCAGGTCTGATGCCACCGCCCTCCAAGAGTCGGAACGCAGGCGAGGCCCGCAAAATAATGTAACGCGGGACTCGTGGTTCAGTCCCGCGCCCCTTCCAGATCTTTCAAAGTAAAGATATGGAAAAGCCGCAGCGTCAGAGAGCGGACGCTTCGCTACAGTTTCTTATGAGCTTGCAGCCTTGGTCCCGCGCGCCCTTGGCAACCCACCACCCCGGCGCTGGCGCGCCACCCCTCCTCATGTGATGAGGGGAGCTTTTTGATTAAACTCCCCTCCTGGATTAGGAGGGGAGCCCAACGGGCGGGGTGGTGCTCTATGCGCCTACTGCACCGAGAATCCTACCGGATGCGTCCGGCGGCTTCGGCGATTGACGCTACGGATTCTGCCAATTGACCGCAACCTCCGGCCCGGGGACGACCGGACCAGAATCTGGCCCGGAAGTGCCGCAGAGTCCCGATCAGATTGGGACTCTTCGCTACCCCGCTCCTGGCAACCCACCACCACCCCGGCGCTTGCGCGCCACCCCTCCTCACCCGAGGAGGGGAGCTTTTGATTTGGCTCCCCTCCTGATTCAGGAGAGGTGTCCCGCGACGGCGGGACGGGGTGGTGCTTTATGCGCCTACAGGACCGAAAAACTTGTCGGCTGCGTCCGGCGGCTTCGGCGATTGACGCGGCGGATTCTGTCTATTGACCGCAAGCTCCGGCTCGGGGACGACCGGAGCAGAATCTGACCTGGAAATGCCGCAGAGTCTCAGGGGCAGAAACTCTTCGCTACCCGTTTCAGCATTAGTTTAACTACAGATAATTCCTTACATAGAATTATTCCATATCATACGACGTTACAAACCGCAGACCGCGGAAACAGCGGTCAGCGCTACCTGCTGATACGAGCAAGACAATCAAATAATCGTGAAACCCGTGTTTCTAAGATACTCGAAAGTTGGATTATACGACGCTGGATTGCGTGTTGGATCCTCTGAATCGCCGGGTGGAACCACGATCACCATGCCTTGCCGGGCACGAGTCAGAAGAACACGATAGGCATTCTTGAGGTAATTTTGTCGCTCCTTCTTCTTGATATGATTCCATCGATCCCCGCAAAAAGACCAGTGTTCCCAACCATCTTTTGAGTATCTGAAATCAGCGTCCCACGTGACACATGCCCAATCAAGTTCGAGTCCCTGCACATGAAATTCCGTAGCTACATCTTCAAGATAGTACGAGGAACGCACATCTTCTTTCCCGTCGAGAAACCAATGAATTGGATCAACGGGCGTTTTTACATCTATCGCGTGTGGTTTTAATCGTTGTGCCTGAGAAGAAACCACAATCCCATACCGTTCCGAGCCACGTGCCCGCGCCTTAAGCCATTGTTTTGCTTTGCTAAGGTCGCGAGTGATGACTATCGGATATTTCGTCTTTACATTTTCCAACGTCTTATGGGCCTCTTCCGCGTTAAGGTCCAGCAGTTGCTTCACTAAGTAGGAGACGTGCTCGGCGCGAAACGACCGCATCGATACTCCAAGATGCAGCTCATCTTTATGCTGAACGTTTGGGCGCGCCCTCAATTTTTGCAAAACCTCTCCCGCGCCGTACTCACTGTCGGTAAGTCGAGAAGAAATGTAAATGTGCCAACCTGGAAATGAGCGGTTGAGGGACTCAATCCATTCAGTGATTCCCGCCTCTCCGGTATTTATCTCCTGTCCGCCCCCGACTAGACAAACAATAACTGCCCAATCTTTATGTCGATCAAGGCAAGAAATCAGGAATTCAGGCTCGGATTGATTGAAATTAGGTTTGTTCTTTTTACGGCGCATGAAGTTTGATGTCTGTGCCACATTCCACGCCCGCTGTGCCTCGTCAAATAACGCAACCCGTTCGATGGGCGCCGATTTCGGGTCAACAAGGCACTCGTCTCTGAAATTATGAACATTCTGGACAAACGCTTTAACTTCACTCATAGCCACGCCTTTCCTCAACTTCCGTCCGCACTCTTTCTCGCGTCGTACCCTGTCCCGCGACAGAGCTTCACGTAGGATCGCGACGAGTGGACCGTTCCCCGAAAGGAAAACACTGTACAGGTCGCTCTCGTTATCAATGTGAGTAGTTGCGACATTGAGTCCGACTAAAGTCTTGCCTGAGCCTGGGACCCCGGTGACAAAACAGATCGCTTTATGGGATTTTTCTTTTGCAGTGCGGATGATGGCGGAAATTGATTCGGATGTTTCACTAAGGTTGATCGCACTCGCATCGCTGCGGGAGATCTCGCCGACGGAGTGGCCGCTGTATAGCGCCAGAGCAGCTTCGATGATTGTCGGGGTCGGACAATATCGCCCCTGTTCCCACTGTATTGGGTCTATAGCTTCACCTTCGGCAAAACGCAAAACCTGCTCGAGCACATTGCCGAGCATCGATACGTTGCTCTTGATTGGGAGAAGCAGCATGTCGAGTTGGGGGGTTGCAGCAATAAATGGAAACCCACCGTTCGCTTTGGTTGCAATTAGGATTGGGGCTATAAAACGTTCACGGCTTGATTCGTGAAAGTTTTTCAAGTCTAAGGCATAGTCCCAGACTTGGTCCACCGAGTGCGATGTAAATTCTTTTTCGCCGATTTTGAATTCAAGGACAAAGACTACTGGCCCGATAAGAATTACCACATCGATTCGTTGTCCCATTCGGGGAATCGAATATTCAAAATAGATGGCCCCATTGAAACCAGGAAGAACCGATTGAAGAATATTGATTTCTTCTAACCAAGCATCTCGTTGGGATTGTTCCAAGGCGAAATCATTACTCGTCGCCAGTTGGCCAAGTATCTCAGTGGAGTTTGCGTTTAGGAAAGCAGCTATTGAGTCAGAATAGTATTCTCTCTTCATGCTTTGTTTTCGTCCTGGCGACGGGGATGTGCAGCGGCGCTGCGGTCCTAGCAAGCCGATACACCTACCGGCGGATACTGGGGAAGCGGTTCCATTTCAGGAAGAATGGGGTTCGCGCCGGCGTGCGTCGTCCTCAATAAGCAGGAAATTCTTGCCAAAGTCCGTTTGTAAAGACGTGCACACGACAGCAGCCTTGCGTCGGACGGCCAAAATCGAGAAGCGCGTCGTCAGGTCCATCCTCCGTCGCCCATGTTTTGGGCTCGTCGGGGTCGCAGTCCATCAATCCCTCGTAACACACTTCGCCGTCACCGCAAATCAGGCGAAAACGATATTTGAGTCGATCTCGGCGTAACTCTTTGAAGTCGAGACTTCGACAACGAATCGATCTAGGGTCTTCGCAGAATTGATCAGTGATAATCCACATCGCTTCAGTCCACAAAACTTAACGCAACTTCTGGAAGGGTTTTTCGAAAAACCGTGATGGCTTCCTGGTTCGAATCAAACGAGGCCAGAACGGTGAATCCCGCCCGCTCCATGCCAAGACTGAATCCGCCGCAACCGCAAAACAGGTTAATACAGGTAAATCGTTTCATGGAAAAATACTCCGGACTTAATGTGCATCTTAACAGATCCGAAGTGGGTATGGAAGGCAGTAAACGGTAGATAGGAGCGGGTAGCCACAGTCAGCGATTTCCTGACTGTGGGTCTTTATTCATGAGAAAAGCCCACGGTCAATTTCAGAACAATTGACCGTGGCTACGTTTCTGAGGGTGAAAGGATTCAGGAGTCGGGAGTTAGAAATTAGGATTCAGGAATTAGGATTTAGGGTTTAGGAGTTGCGGATGGCGGAGTAAATCCGCCTCTACGTTTCACAAGGGTGGATCGAAGATTTGAGATTGGAGATTCAGGATTTAGGATTTAGGAGTTGGGATTCAGGGGTTGGATGATAGGAGCAAGGAGTTGCGGATGGCGGGGCGGATTGAAGATTTGAGATTTGAGATCAGTGCTGTCCCATCATAAGTTGAACAGATCCAGTTGGGTACAAGGATCTGGATCTTGAAGTTGGTTGCTGTATTGCGAAAAGGCCAATAAAATCGGCGTTTTTTCGAAAATCGTCACGCTCAGGATTTGCAGAGTTTTGTACAAACTGAGGTCCAAGTGAAGTTGCTT
>Ga0209579_10000202_pt1 | contig 81882 bp, 74 predicted proteins | sample Coa_R1_2_FD_187152 | JGI IMG/M metagenome (GOLD analysis project Ga0209579, IMG submission 187152) | Surface soil microbial communities from Centralia Pennsylvania, which are recovering from an underground coalmine fire - Coalmine... | ecosystem: Environmental > Terrestrial > Soil >... | reverse complement strand
GCGCAAAACGCTGCTCGATTGGGGCAAACTCCCGCACCTGGTCCGCAACGGCAAAGCCACCGTGCGCGTGAAATTGTCCGACGCCTCGAAGTACGAAGTCTGGGCGCTCTCCACCGGCGGCAAGCGCGTTGCAAGAGTCGAAGCCTCCGTCAACGACGGCGCCCTCGAATTCATCGCAAACGTCGGCGCCAACCCCGGCGAAGGCGCGCGGATGCTCTACGAAATTTCGCAAAAATAAAGTTCTCAAAACAAAAAATGGCCCGTGAAAAATACTCGACGCGGAAAAGAGCGCCTCAATCCACGCAGCCCGTCCGCCGTCAGTTTAAAGCCGTTCGTGTGCCACTGGCTGTACTCAGCCAGTGCGGCTTCGCCCCGCTCGTTCGCGAAACATCGCCGTACCGCATCCCGCAAGCGTCCGCGTCGCGCGAAGCGCGATTCCAAATTTTGAATTTTGAATCTTGAATTTTGAATTACTTCTCCCCCACATACAAATGCACCGTTCCAAACGTCATCGCCACCGCCCGCACATTTTTTAGCCCCAGCGCCGTCATCCGCCCGCTCATCTCCTCCGGCCCCGCGAATGCCTGCACCGACTGAGGCAGGTATTTGTACGCATCGCCCGCCGTCGCTGAAATAAGTCGCCCGATCAGCGGCAGAATCCGCTTGAAATAAAACATGTACAGCGGCCCGAAAAAAAATCCGCGCGGTTTGGTGAACTCCAGCACGAGCACTTTTCCGCCGGGGCGGACCACGCGAACCATCTCGCTCAACCCCAAATTCAAATCCGCGACGTTGCGAATCCCAAACGCCACGCTCGCCACCGCCGCCGAATTCTCGCGCAGCGGCAGCGCCAGCGAATCGCCCACGCCAAAGCTCACGCGAGCCACTTTTTCCCGAGCCGCCTTCTTCGGCCCGTACGCCACCATCTCGTAGGTAAAATCAAGCGCCACGACGCGCGCCTTCGGCGCGGCTCTGTTCAGCGCAAACGCCAAATCCCCTGTCCCCGTACACAAATCCGCAATCAAATCCCCGTCGCCAAGCCCGCGCGCCTCCTTCGCCGCGCGCCGCCGCCAGAGAATATCCAGCCCCATTGACAAAAAGTGATTCAAAAAATCATACCGCCGCGCCACGCGCGCAAACATCTCGCGGACTTCCTCCGCGGATTTCCCGCCGGCATTGCGGGGAAGGGAAGGAGCTTCGGCTAACGGTCTTGATGTTTGTGAAGTCACGGCAAAAGACTCGCCACGGGCACCGGCAATTTCGTACCGTCACCCATCAAAAATTCGACCGATTGTCCCGTCTTTACAATGCGACAGGTCGCATATTTCCTTTTACCCGCAACAGGCCTTTCGCGAACTTCCACAATGCGGTGGACAAGATCGACGACGACATATTGCGGGATGCCTGCTTCGGCGTACTTCTCTGCTTTGTCGATGCGATCAGTTGTGAGCGAAGAGTCCGACACTTCGATGACGCAGCAAACATCCGCCGGAAGCGGGGGCCTCTTAAATGGACGAAGCAGTCCTCGAATAATTGCGCCGTCAGGTTCCGGGGCGTGCAGAGGGGGAATCTGAATCGCCGACTGAGTTCGCATGAAACAATCGTGCTGCGCAAGTTGGCCCGATAGCGCGCCAAGTACTGCGACAACATAGCTGTGCGGCTCACCAATCGACATAATATCCTCCCCGCGAGTGCTCCGGTCTTTTAGCACGAGCAATCCGTCGAGCAGTTCATACGGAGCGCCGTCGCGAAATATCCCCATGTCGATCATCTTCAAATACTGATCGACGGTGAATCGCCCAATGCGCTCGGATGGCGGCAGTTCAATCGGAAGAGTTTGCACCATAAAACACTCCTTCTATTTTCCTTTCCGCGCCTTTCCGTCCTCCGCGCCTTTGCGCCTCTGCGTGAGAAAGAATGGCGACTCACATTTTATACTTCCCCATCTTCTCCGCCACACTCTTCTTCACCGCCTCGTCCATCACAATATAGCCCGGCCACTCCCGCGTGAATCCCTCCTCCTTCCACTTCCGCGTCGCGTCGATCCCCATCTTCCCCGTCCACCCATAATTCTGGCTGGCGTGATCCAGAATATCCGTCGGCCCGCGCACCAGTTCCAGATCGCGGCTGAAATCGCAATTCGCGCCGACGTGAAAAAACACTTCGTCCTGATTGTGAACGTTCACGTTTTCATCCACGACCACGATGATCTTCGTGAACATGATCTGCCCCAAGCCCCAAATCGCGTGCATCAATTTCCGCGCGTGCTGAGGGTACTGTTTTTTGATCGCGAAAAACGCACAGTTGTGAAACACGCCGAATTCCGGCAAGTCGTAATCCACGATCTCCGGCAGCGTCAGCTTCAAGAACGGCAGAAAAATCCGCTCCGTCGCTTTGCCCAGGTACGTGTCTTCCATCGGCGGCATGCCGACGACAATTGTCTGATAAATCGGATTCTTGCGATGCGTCACTGCCGTGACATGAAAGACCGGATAGTCGTCGGCCAGCGAATAAAATCCCGTGTGATCGCCGAACGGCCCTTCGCGCCGCCGCTCGTTCGGCTCAAGATACCCCTCGATCACAATCTCCGCTTCCGCCGGCACGAACAACTCCGGCTGCGACACGCACGCCACCATCTCCACCGCGCGCTTGCGCAAAAAACCTGCGAGAAACATCTCGTCGATCCCCGGCGGCATCGGCGCCGTCGCACTATACACCACCGCCGGATCGCCGCCGATCGCCACCGCGACCGGCATGCGCTTGCCCTGCTTTTCGTATTCGCGAAAATGCCGGGCGCCGTCGTGATGCAAATGCCAATGCATCCCGCACGTGTTCTTGTCGAAAATCTGCAAGCGGTACATGCCACAGTTCGGCAAGCCATCCACGCTTTTGGTGAAGACATTCGTCAGCGTAAAATAGCGCCCGCCGTCTTCCGGCCAGCACTTCAACGCCGGCAGCAGAGCCAAATCGACCTGCGCGTCGCGGTACACCACCTCCTGGCACGCCCCGCTCCCCACCTTCTTCGGCGGGAAGTTGGACAGCTTCATCAGCAGCGGCACCATCTTCAGTTTTTCGATGAGCGTCTCGGGAGGGCGCTGATGCAGCAGCCCGTCAATTTCTTTCCCAATCGCATCCAGGTCCGTGACGCCCAACCCCAGCGCCGTCCGTTCAATCGTCCCAAACAGATTAATCGCGACCGGCATCGCCGAGCCATCGACGTTCTCAAACAGCAGCGCCGGCCCCTTGTGCTTCACCGCCCGATCCGCCCATTCCGTAATCTCCAGAATCGGCGACACTTTCTCCTTGACGCGCAGCAGTTCGCCGCGTTTCTCAATCGCGCCCAAGAATTCGCGGAGATTATCGAAGGCCATACGTTTGTAGTCCCGCCTTTAGGCGGCAATGCTCACGGCTTCAAAACGCGGGAAAAAGTTGCACCAATTTGATTCGAGACGCTTGATTTAATCGCAGATTAACGCAGATAAACGCTGATGAACGCAGATTATTTAGAAAAAAGATCTCAAATCCTCCCAATTCCTTGCCATCTGCGTCCATCCGCGTTTATTCGCGTTCATCAGCGATTCAAATCAAAACGCGGGAAAAAGTTGCACATGTGGTGATTCCCTCCGCGCCTTCCTCCGCGCCTTCGCGCCCCTGCGTGAGAAAACCCACCCCACTGCGCGAAAAAAGTTGTCAAAGTTGCACTACGTGCTTCATCGCCGCCGTATCAACCCCTTAAACACCCCCTGTATCTTGCAATTGTCCACAATGATCGGCGGCATCGTCGGGTTCGATGGCTGCAACCGGATTTTCCCATTTTCGCGATAGAACCGCTTCAACGTCGCCTGTCCGCCATCGTCCAACGCCACCACAATCTCCCCGTCGTTGGCCGTGTCGCGCCCTTCGACCACAATCAAATCGCCGTCCATGATGTGGTCGTCCACCATCGAATCGCCTTTTACGCGCAGCATGAAACTGTTCGGCTTGCAGTTAAACACATCGGCCAGCGGCATCTCTTCCGCCATCGCGTCTTCAACCGCTTCGATTGGCAACCCCGCCGCAATCAAGCCCTTCACCGCAAGGGTCTTCTTGCTGGCGTGCTCGCGCAGGAAATTCGGCTCTATAATTTCCACCGAACGCGCCTCATGCCTCCGCCGCCGAATCGCATTCTTCCGCTCCAGCGCCTCGAGATGCTCGAACACCGTGATTGTCGAAACACCCAACTGCTTGGCAAGCTCGGCATACGTTGGGGAGTAGCCGTGCTCTTCCTGAAACTGATGAATCAACTTCAAAATCTGAAGCTGTTTCGGGGTATAGTTCATTGACGTTTTCCTCCTCAAAAAATGCTTGAACCGTCTTCAGAGCCGCGCGCGTCAGCAAGCGGCAAATTCTATGAGACGTGTTCTAGGCAACCGTCCCCCTAACCGCTTCTAATATTATCCTAAGCGAAAGTATCGCGCAAGAATTATTTGGAAAATATTTTGTTCGCGGAAAGAAAGGAGGGGCGGCACTCTTGCCGCCCAAGAATTCTAGGCGGCAAGAGTGCCGCCGCTCCTACACCAACCGCCTCACATCCCCCAACCTCACCGTAAACTTCTCGCGATCCAAAAGCTCGACGAGCGGCACTGCGAACTTCCGATTCATCCCCAAATGCTGCCGTATTTCGGACGTTGTTCGCTCAGTCCCGGCGGCGAAAAGCTCTCGCAACTTCCGCTTCGCCTCTTCGACATGTGAGCGATGGAACGTCGCCTCCGCCGACGCATCCACCAACTTCCCCGTCTCGCGCAAAAATTTCAAAATCTCGCGAATCTCCGGAGCGGCGGCACTCTTGCCGCCGAAATTTTTCACCTGCACCTCCACTTCCGCGCGACTCGGCGGCGCCAACCCGCCCGCCAAATAAGCCCCTTCAATCCGCTCCGCCAACTTCGCCAACTCGCCTTCCAATTTCCGCTCGCGTCCCGGCAGCGCGATCGAGTTCGATTCCAGCGTCACCAGTTTCGCCTGCTTCATCGCGGTCAAAATATCATCAAAATATGCCGCAAGTTCCCGCGCCTCTTTTTCCAGGAATTGCTTCAACGCCGGCCGCTCAATTCCGCCCAGCGCCGGATGCTTCTTGATAAAATCCGCGACCTCCGCCGCAAGCTTTCCTGATATCTCCTTAAACACGCGCGCCGACAAATAATGTGGAACGGAGCTCCCACTCCGTTCGCCCCCGTGCCCCAAAGCAACGGCTTCTCCATTCTGCACGATCCGCGCCGCAACATGCTGCACACGTTCCGGCAGCATTCCCGTCTCCGCGCACAGTTCGCGCACACTTTTTGGTTCCGCGGCATGAATCAGCAGCACGCGCAAGAATTTCTCCAAGGCGCCCAAACTCTCCAACCGTTCACGCAACTCCGCATTCGATTCCGCATCCAGCCGCTTGCGTTTCGCCGCGACCGTATCCAGCGTCCGCCCGCCGCCGAGTGTGAGCATCGGTGTTTGCAGCCGCAGAATAAATCGATCCCCCGGCGCCAGCACGGTTTTCTCTTCAAGCAGCACTTGCAACAGCCCGCTCTCGCCCGGCTTCAACACGTCGCCTTCCAGCAGCAGCACCTTCGCCTGAATCTCCGCCGTCCCCGCGTGAAAGCGCACCGCCGCGCGATGTTTCAACGGCCACGGCGACGACGCCAGCAGCGCGAAACTCGCCGCAATCAGATTCGTCGCCTCAAAAATTGCCGGCGTCACCGCAACCATCCCGCGCTCGACTTGCCGCTTGTCGATCCCCGGCCCAATCAAATTCACCGCCGTCGAATGCCCCGCCTGCCCATGCTCAATCGTCTGGTTGTACGCGTGCAATCCCTTCACGCGCCCGTGATACTGCGGCGGCAACACATCCAGCGTATCGCCGATGGCCACATGCCCGCTCAACGGCACGCCCGTCACGACAGTGCCAAATCCCTCCTTCGCAAACACGCGCTGAATCGGCATCCGGAACGGCCCGTCCTGCGTGCGTCGAGCCAGCTTCGGTAAAATCTTCTCAAGCTGCGCCTTTAATTCGGCAATGCCGTCCCCCGTCTTCGACGACACCGCCAAAATCGGCTTCCCCTCCAAGACGGTCCCGCGTTCCAGTTCGCGAATATCCTCAACCACCAATTCCAAATAATCCGCCTCGACCATGTCCTTCTTCGTCACCACCGTCAGCCCGTCGCGCACGCCCAGCAATTCCACAATCTGCAAATGCTCGCGCGTCTGAGCCATCACGCCGTCATCCGCCGCGACCACCATCAACACTAAATCGATCCCCGTCGCGCCCGCCACCATGTTCTTCACAAACCGCTCATGCCCCGGCACGTCGATAATTCCAACGCGCATCCCGTTGCTCAACACCATCGGCGCAAAACCAAGATCGATCGTGATCCCCTTCGCCTGCTCTTCAGGCAGCCGGTCCGGATGAATCCCCGTCAGCGCCTTCACCAGCGTCGATTTGCCGTGATCGATGTGCCCCGCCGTGCCGATGACCGCATTAAAAATTTGTGTGTTCATGCCGCGCAATTAGATTTGTTCGCGCCAAACTTTCAAACAACATTTGCGCGCCGCCCACGTGGAGCGCCGGCTTCCAGCCGGCCCGAATCGGAAAAGCGCGTCAAAATTAAAGAAAAATTCCCACCGGCAGTTTATTCGCCGTTCGCGTGTCACTGGCCTTGCCAGTGCGGATCGGCTGCGACCGCCGCACGTCACGAACCGCGACCGCAAGGGAGCGGCTTCGTTCGATATAAAAAAAACCGCTCCCTTGCGGTCGCGGCTTGCCAATTTCTTCGTGAAAATTCGTGCGATTCGTTGTTTTAAAGGAAGAAGCTACACGTATTCCGCGTCCGCTTCTTCCATCCGCATCTTATGCAGCAACTGCCCCGCTTGCATCCCCTTGAACAACGCGATCAGCGCAAAGACGCGCAAGGCAACGAAATAGATCCCCCCGCCTTGCGCAAATATAATCGCCAGCAGCGTCATCCCCAGATAAACGATGAACGCCGCCGTCGTCGCGCCGCGAGGGAATTGTTCGCACAAAAACGCCAGCGCGATCATCAGCGCGCCGATCGCCACGAAACAGCCCAGCACCGCTTTGACCACAAACGAAACCACCGTCGTTACCGCCGCTTCCATCGGAGCCGCGGCGTCGCGCACCGTTTCCTTGCGCGCAATGCCCATTTTCAACTCTTCGCGCCGCTTTTCGGATGTGGCGCTGTCGAGCTGCGACTTCAATGCAGTCACTTCTTCGGCATTTCGGATCGAAAACTCCTCCCGCCTGTGCTGCGCCTGCTGCTCCAAATCCGAAATCCACCAAATATAAAAACCGTGGACGAGCACAGTCACAATCCCAATCCAAATCATCCACGACTTCGCCCGCTCAATCACGTTCAAATGCGAGCGCTCCCCCAATTTCGCCAGCGGATCGACTTCGCGCTTCATCGCATTCGGGTCGTACATCGACTCGCCGCGGCTCGCCGCTTTCGGCGGCTCGTACATCGTCTCCGCCACCGGCGTCAGCCGCGCCGTTCCGCCCACAGGCGTATGCCGAGCCGTCCCTGATACCGGCACTTGCCGCCCCGTCCCCGAAACCGGCACCTGCCGCCCCGTGCCCGAAACCGGCGCCTGTCGTCCTGTCCCCGAAACCGGCGCATGCCGTCCCGTCCCCAAAACCGGCGTCCCAAACTCCGGCAGTACAACCGGCCCCGTCGGCGCGCGCGCGTTCCCCTGCTGAGCCCACAACGCTTTCTTCGCCGCAAATTCCGCTTTCAACCGCGCGTCGCGATCTTGCTTGGCCTTTTCAAGCTGATCCTTGATGCGCTGTTCCGCCTCTTTCGCCAGCCGCGCGTCTTCCTTCGCCCGCTGACGCTGAACCACAAGCTGCGAAAATTCATCCGCCGACGGCTGCCGGCACGGCTTCTTGCACGACGCACACACCCGAGCGCCGTTTGTGCGCGTTTCCGCGCAGATGCGGCACAGAAACTTCTTGCAGTGATCGCAATACATCACCGCCGACATCGGCGGATGCAAATCGCAGCGTATCGACGTGTTCGGTTTAAGCGTGGTTTCCATTTTTTTGGAATGCCAAAAAGTTCAAGCTCGTCGAACGAATAATGCCACTGCCCAAATACCCAATCCAAGCGTGAGCGGCCCGCCTTCCCGCGCCGAAAAGGAAGACTACGCCTCACACCTGTTTCCTACGTTCTTGTAAGATTTTCGCGCGCAGTACGGCGCGTCTCCGGCGCCCCAGTCTTGCGCAGCAAGACCCGCCGTTTCACCCGCCCGGAGCGCCGGCTTCCAGCCGGCTGGATACGGATCAGCGCGTCCGCAAACAAAAAGAAAATCGCCGGCAATTTAACCGCCGTTCAATATTCGACGCGGGAAAAAATATGCGAATTCAGTGAGAACCCACGCCATCAGCTTGTTCGCCGTTCGTGTGCCACTGGCCCTGCCAGTGCCGCATCGGAACCGCCGCGTTAAATCTCAATCCGATCTCTCGCCGGCAGTTTGAATTCCTGACTCCTGACTCCTGACTCCTGACTCCTGACCCCTATCTCTTCACCGTCTTCGAAAGCAAATACGCCATCAAATGATTAAAATCCTCCGCCGATACCGTCGTCTCAAACCCATCCGGCATCAGCGAATTCATCGACTCGCGCATCTCCTTGATATCCGTCTTCGCGTAACTCGTCTCGACGCCCTTCGAATCCGCGAACACAATCTGCTCGCCTTCCTCGCGCCGCTTCAATCCACTAAACGCCTGCCCGTTCGCCAATTTCACCAGGCTCACGCGAAACGCCGCGTCCACGTTGCGGCTGGGGTCGAGCACGTCTTCGACGATGCGGTCCAAGCCGCGCGCGCCGACGCCGTCAAGCTGCGGGCCGATCGAAGCGCCTTTGCCGTCGAGCTGATGACAAATCGTGCAGTTCTTCTCGAAGATTTTCGCGCCCAATTCCAGCGAGGCTTTGTCCGCCTGGAATTCTTTGACGCGCTGATTGATCAGATTCTGAATCCGCTGCTCCGTCGGCTGAAGTCCCGCCGTCAATTTCGCAATGCGCTCGTCTACGCCGGCCAGCTTCAATTGCGCCAGGCGGTCTTTGACTCCGCGATCGAACAGCACGCGCGGCGAAGCCTTGCCTGCGGCCAGCGTTTGCAGCAGCGCGTCCACGCCTTCCGCGCGAACGCAGAGCGCCTGCGCGATCTTTGTCTGAAACTTGTCCGGCGCGCTGCTCAACGCCTTGATCAGCGCCTCGCGCGCCTCCGCCGAATCCACGCCGCCCAGCGCCTCCGCCGCGCGCTCGCGCAATCCATTCGCTTCGCTCGCGTCGTTCAAAATCGCCGCCAGCGCAGCGCCGTGCTTCGCTCCATTAATGGAGACCAGCGCTGCCGCGCTCGCGCCGCGCACGGCTTCGGGCAGCTTCTTGTTCGCCAGCATTGCCGCCAAGTGCGCCTCAATCTCGTTAATCTTCATCTGCCCGGCCAGCTCCGCCGCGGTCTGCGTCTTCTGCGCGGCGCTCAACGCCGCCGCGTTTGGAATCTCCACCACCGCCGGCACAAAACGCCCCACCGCCAGCCACGCGTATGCCGCCGCATCGTCGCCGTCGATTAATTCCAGCACGCCCTTCCTGCCCGCGTGCTTCGCCAAATCCCAATCGAATTTCTGAGCCGTGTCGTTGCGCGGCGGAATCGCCTCCATTAATAGCTCGTTCGTCGCCGCGTCGCGCAGCCTAATGAAATTCTTCGGCGGATGAACCTTCGGCGGCTGGCCGTTGTGCCCGGCCATGTAAAATTCCAGTTTCGCGGGCACGTCGAACGTCTTCGAGCGATAAACGCCTGTCAGCTTTTCGCCCAGCGGCAAGCTGCTTAAGAATTCGTCAGACTTTCCGTCCGCCGAGACGCGATTCTGCGGCACCCACGGATTGGCCGCGTTGGCTTTGCCGTCCAGCGTCAACGCCGTCCACGCAATGTCGTTGACGGGAGTTTCGGCGCCGAGCACTTTACTCAACAATTCCACCGCCCACGCGCGCACCGGCGCGCTCAGCGCCATCCCGCGCCGCGCCGCGCCGTCCTGAATCGACTTCAGCAGCGCAAGCTGCTGCGACTCGTCGCCGCCGAAACGGCTGCGCGCCATCGCCACCAGCGCGTCGATTTCGTTGAACGGCAGATACTTGATCGCGTGCTCCAGAAATTTCGCCGCGTTCGCCGGCGGCGTTTTCTCCGCCGACAAATACCGCACCAGAATCGCCGCCGATTCTTCACTCGCCGCACCCAAACACACATCGGAGACGATCTCCATCTCCTTCTCACTCAAATTCAACGCCGCAATCTTCTCCGCCATCCCTTTTACCAAAAGATGATTCCGCAGTGCCATGCGAACAACATGAATCAAATGCGTGTCCTTCGGATCGGCGCTCTGCCGTAGCGCAATCAGCGGACGCACGTTTTCCACCGCCGGATGCCGCCCCAGCGCATCCGCCGCCGCGCGCCGCACCCAGGGGTCCGCGTCCTTTAAGCCGTCGAGCGCGAGGTTGTGAGCAAAATCGGTCCATTGACCGAACTCCGCAAGAAGTTTCATCGCATGAATGCGGACTGCCGGGTCAATATCGCGAGCGGGTACCGCGACACCATCCGCGCTTATTGCTCCCAAATTATACAACGCCCAAACCGCGCAAATTCGCTGATTCGAATTGCCTGCGTTGATATGTTTCACCAGCTCTGGGATTGCGGCCATGCCGATTCGATCGACGATCTGAAACATCGCCATCATCCGCAGCGTCAAATTCGGCTCGCCCGTCAATGCAATCAATTCTTCGAGATTCTTCTTCGTCAAATCCATCGGCAGCGCATCGGCGATTGGTTTCTCCGGCGTGCCCGTATACACGATGCGCCAGATGCGCCCGCGCTCGCGATCGCGGCCGGGGTGCGTCAGCGGCACTTCGTAATGCCCGATGATGCGGTTGTAAAAATCGGCGACGTACATCGCGCCGTCCGGCCCAAGCTGCAAACACACAGGCCGGAACCACGGGTCGCCCGCCGTCAAAAAATCGGGCAATTCCTTCGCCGTCCGGGTCGTGCCGGTATCGACGAGCAGATCGCGGTTGATTTTCGAGGTCATCACATTACCGGTGAAGCCGTTGTTGCGGAATTCCGCGGGAAAGCGCTCGTCGGAATAAATCACGATGCCGCCGACAGCCGTAGATCCGTGCATGTAAGTCATCGTCACCGGCGCGAAGCCGAGGCCGTCGTCCTTCTTTCCGAAACTCGGATAGTATCCGCCGCGCAAAAGCTGATACATCGGCTTGGTCTCGCAATCGGCGGAATACAGATTTCCGAGCGCGTCGAGCGCCAGTCCAAACGGGTTGACCTGGCCCCACGTGAATTGTTCGATGTGCGAGCCGTCCGGGCGGAAGCGGTACGTGTTGCCCGAATTCATCTTGATTTCCGAACCGTCCAGCGCTTTGACGACCGAATCGTTGTTGAAGCCGTGCGTGGCGTAAACCCAGCCGTCGAACCCGCGCACAAAATTACCGCTCATCCCGTGCGTGTCCTTCTGATAGCCGATGCGGTCCAGCAGCACGCTGCGCTTGTCCGACTTTCCCGCGCCGGTCGTATCCTCAAAATAATAAATGAACGGAATGCTGTGCCCGATCGCCCCGTGGCCGTACGGCAGCACGCCCACCGGAATGTTCAGTCCATCCGCGAATGTCTCAACCTTGCGCGCCTTGCCATTTTTGTCGAAGTCGGACAGAACCTTGATGCAATCGCGCGCCTTCGCCGGTTCCTTTGCGGGAAACGGATACTCCACTGTGCTCGTCACCCACAACCGCCCCGCCGCATCGAACGCGAGGTTGATTGGCTTATTGATCTCCGGCTCGCACGCGACGAGTTGTATTTCAAATCCCGGCGGAAGATGAAAGCCCTGCCGTTCCTCTTCCGGCGAAAGCGCCTCGGTTTGCCGCACGACATTGTTAAAGTCGATGGCTTTGGCCTGCCCGGCGCAAAGATTTAGACTTGCCGCCGCCAGCGCAAAAATGCCAGCCAACACCGCTGCAACTCGCATGAAAAAATCTCCAAAGCGGAAGAGGTTTCGGAGCGCCGGCTTCCAGCCGGCCCGCCTCGGAACCGCCCTCCGAAATTTCAGAACGGTCTACCGCCGGCAAATCCAATCTAAAATGAAACAAAAAAAGCCGCGCGTATTGCATACGCCGCGGCCCCAAAAAGTAAACTCCTCTTTTACCCTTCACTCACGAATCAACACTCTGTCTTTCCTTCTTTCCCCTTGTCTTCTTTGCGCCTTTCCCCCTTTGCGCCCTTGCGCGAAAGCAGTTGAATGCCCCCCCCCCGCTTCAAAACTCCATCCCCGCCTCCTGCACCACCGCCTCGTGCCGCGCCGTGGACCGCGCCGCCGAAATCAAAATGCACAGCGGCGTTCTCCGTTCCCCGTCCTGCGCCTTCGGAACCGCCACCAGCACCTCGCCCTTTCCCAACTGCGCCCGCCCGCTCCATTTCACATGGTTCAACACCGGCCGTTCCACCGGCAGCAGCGTCGCCTGTGCGTCGCCGCCATTCACGTACGCAATCCCCATTCGCTGAAAATCGCACTTCTCCAGCGCCACGTCCAACGCCACGGTCTCGTCCGCAGCATTGTAATGCCCCAGCACGTTCACCGTCGTCCCGCACGGCATCTCCTTCATGATCGGCTCAAAATCCGTCTCGCGTTGCGTCCAGTTGTCGATGTACTTGCGCCGCTCGCCGATCGCCACGCTCGCTTCCTGTGAATCGAACATCGAAAGCCGCGGCGCCATCAGCAGCGCGCTCGCCTGCTTCCGCGCCGCGTCATGCAGCAATTCGTTCAACCGGTCCGTGCTGATAATCGTCTCGTCGTTCTCCCACGAGCGCCGCGGCATCATGCGCTGAATATCGCACGCCATCACGCGCAATTCGACCGCGATCACCACCGGATCGCTCGCTTTCGGGGGAACAATGGAGCGCCGGATTCCAGCCGGCCCGGTGTCCGGCGCGGCAAGCGCTTCGTTCGAAGTCTCGGATTCGATTTCCTTTTCGGGCAAATTCAATGTGCTCAGTCCAATAGCCATCAATAAAAGACTCGCAACCATCGCCCCAAAAACGATCCGGTAATTCACTAAAACCTCCCGTGTTGACACGACGCAAGCCGCTTCGCAGCGGCTTGCGCGCGCATCCAAACCGATGCGCGACCAGCTTCTACGACCCTCAATGAACCCGTGGATTAAGACATCCGATAATACAGTGTCCCTTCACGCGATTTTTGGTTAAAAAAAATTATTTTCCGCACCCGAGCACCACCACTTCAAACCCCGCCGCGCGCAGCGTCGCATGATTCAACCAATTCCGCGCGTCCGCAATCAAGCGCCCGCGCATGGCCTCCGCAAAAATCTTCGACGACAAACTCCGATACTGCTTGTGCTCCGTCAACAACGCCGCCGCGTCAGCCTCTTTCAAACACGCGCTCAAATCGTTGCTCACCATCAATCCGTGATACGCGCCCGCCTTCACAATCGGATCATGCACCGCCGTCTCGATCCCGTATTTGCGCGCCGCCGCCGCCAGCAGCCCCGCCGGACTTTCGCGCGGGTCGTCGATGTCCGCCTTGTACGCCGCGCCCAGAATCGCCAGCTTCCCGCCCGCACGCAATTTCCCCGTCGCCATCATCCGCTCCAGCAAACGCCGAGCTTGCGAATCGTTGACTTCGCGCGCGCACTTCAGCAGGCCGGCGTGCTGCGGAAACGCCTCGGATAAAAACCACGGATCCACCGGAATGCAATGCCCGCCCACGCCCGGCCCCGGCTTCAAAATCTTCACGCGCGGATGCAGATTCGCCAATTCAATCGCCTGCCACGCATCCACGCCCGCGTCTTCGGCAATCCGCGCAAACACATTCGCCAGCGCCACGTTCACATCACGGTACGTGTTCTCCATCAGCTTGCACAATTCCGCGGTAAGATCGTCGGTCAGTGAAATCTTCCCTTGGCAAAAGCGCGCGTACAATGCCTCCGCACGCCGAGCCGATTCCGGCGTCACGCCGCCCACGATGCGATCGTTGTTCACCAACTCAGCCACCGTATTCCCCGGCAGCACACGCTCAGGGCAATAGCACAAATCGAAATCCTGCCCCGGCTCCAGTTCGCTCTCCTTCAAAATCGAGCCAACCACATTCCGCGTCGTCCCTACCGGCGATGTCGATTCCAAAATCACCAGACACCCTTTGCGCACGCACGCCGCAATCGACCGCGCCGCGTTGCGCACCGCGCTCAAATCCACTTTCTTATCCGAACCAATCGGCGTCGGCACACAAATAATAAACGTGTCCGACACTTCCGGCCGCCCCGCCGCCACGAGATTCCCGCTCCGTACTGCCGCCGAAACCAGCGTCCCCAGTCCCGCCTCCTCCATCCGCGTTTTGCCGGAATTGAGCCGCTCGACAATGTCCGCGTCGACATCCACGCCCAGCACCTGAAAGCCCGCATTCGCCAGCAAGCTCGCAGTCGGCAGCCCGACGTACCCCAGACCTAAAACACAAATCTCAGCCATTGCCATCTCTCAAGAACCGCGACCGCAAGGGAGCGGCTATCGCTTTAGATACTCTCCGGCCGCTCCCTTGCGGTCGCGGTTCTTGCACGCATCTCACGCCACAAACCGCTTCCGCAACTCCGCCGTCGGCACCATGCACGCCTCTTCCTTCCCAAACAATGTGTACCGATTCTTCGCGATCCGATTGTAAATCCAATCGCGGATAAACCACGGCACAATCAGCAGCGCCCAAAGCAACGGAAACGGCCACCGCAGATATTTCGCCACGCGCAACGCCGCTCCCGATTTCGTGTACGCCCTCCCGCGATCCACAAAAATCATCGTATCCATCGTGTCGGTCGAAACTCCCGCCCACGCTTGCATCGCCTTCCCCGCATCCGACTGCAGCGGACACAGCTTCATTTTTCCCGTGGGTTCATTCCGATGCACAACCTTGGCCCAAAACGAGCACATATTGCACTGCCCGTCGAAACCCACGACGCGATCTTCAGGTGATAGGAAGGAGGGAAGGGGCCCCATTGTCTTTTGCATTTTCGAATAATTTCTCGCAGCGCCCGTGCCAACATCGCGAAGATTCGCGCGATTCGTTGTTAAAAACTATTCGCCGTTGCGGATCACCGCATCGAACATCGGCAGCGTCCGCTCGTCGCAATACGCCTCGTCGAACGCCCGCCGCGCCGACGCGTGAAACGCCTCGTACGCGCCCTCGTTCGTCATCAGCGTCCGCACGAACGCCGCCAGCTCCGCGCTCTGCCCGTGCCGCAAACTGATCCCACATCCGAAGCGTCGGATCGCGTCGTCCACGTTGCTTTTTTCAGGCCCAACGTAAATCACCGGCAAGCCCATCGCCAGATTCGAATGCAGTTTGCTCGGACTCATCACCCCCAGCGCGTCGTCGCGCAGCGTGATCAGCGCGCAGTGCGCTGTCGCCATCAGCTTCGGCGTGTCTTCCTTCGCAACGTAACCGTGCATGCGCATGTTGCCGAGTTTACGCGCAGCGACATCGTCCACAAGCCCGCCCCAGCGCGCGCCGCCGCCGTAAAAATCGAATTGGACCGGCGCGCCGCGCAACATCTCGGCGGCGTCGAGCACCGCGTCGAAATTGTGCCCGTACCCCGCGTTTCCGAGATAAATAATCTTGAACGGATTCTCCGTCGTAAATTGAGGCGTGTGCGCACTGTTGCCATTGCTCGATGCCGGAAACATCGACGCCCGCTCCCAATTCGGCACCACCGAACACTTCAGCGTCGCCGGCGCGTATTTCTTTCGCAGCAGCTCGATCATCGCCGTGTCCAGTCCCACGAGATGATCGATCCGCTCGAAAATCAGCCGGTTGATTCTGCGCAGCATGGAACTGACGACCCCGCCTTGCGGGATCAGCCCGCAGCGCTCGATTACGTCCGGATAGCAGTCCATGTTCCACAAAATCAATCGCGTCTGCGGATGCGCGGCTTTGTGCAGTACGCCGGCCAGCGCGATGAACGGCGGCGTGGTCAGCGCCACGATCACGTCCTGTTTCGGCAGCGTCAGCGCGCGCATCATCGCCAGCGAATAAAACGACGCATAATCCACCAGCCGCCGCAGATGCGTTTGCTTTCCGAATTGCGGCGTCCACAGCCGCAGCACGCGCAGATTTTTATGCTCGGGCACGGCCGTCCGCGCGTTCGGCGCCACGTAGCCGCCCTTGCTGGTCAGCACCGTGACTTCATCACCGCGCGCCGCGCGATCTTCCGCCAGCGACGCGGCCAAGTGCGCCGTCGGGCTGAGGTCCGGCACATAGAATTGGTTGAGTATCAGAACGCGCATGAAACCGTGAGGCTGCTTTTGTGGTGCGGGCTTCCGCCCGAATTGTAATGCGGGCTTCCAGCCTGCATCGCACGAGCGGCAGGCTGGAAGCCCGCACCATAAAGATTCATTGTGCCCGCGCAATCATCTCGCCGACGATGTTCTCCAGCGAATGCGCCATCTTCCAGCCCGGATAATGCGACTGGAACTTGCGCATGTCCGAATAATAGCAGATGTGGTCGCCAACGCGATGCACATCTGAATACGTCACGCGCGGACGCTTCCCGCCGATGCGCGCAATCAAGTCAATGCACTCCAGCACGCTCGCCGCGTTCTGTTTCCCGCCGCCCAGATTGTACACTTCGCCCGGCCGTGGGTTCTGAGCGAATTGCCAGAACGCGTTGATCACGTCCTCGCTGTGAATCTGGTCGCGCACCTGCTTGCCTTTGTAGCCAAAAATCGTGTACGCCCCTTCGCGCATCGCCGTCAGCACCAGGTAATTCAAAAACCCGTGCAACTCCACGCCCGAATGATTCGGCCCCGTCAAACATCCGCCGCGAAACACCGCCGTCTTCAATCCAAAATACCGCCCGTATTCCTGTGCCATCACATCCGCCGCGACCTTCGACGCGCCAAACACCGAATGCAAACTTTGATCGATCGAAAAATTCTCCGCAATCCCATGCTCGAACGCTGGATCGTCGTATTCCCAGCGCGTCGCGAGTTCCTTCAACTTAATCCGGTTCGGCGCATCGCCGTACACTTTGTTCGTGCTCATCTGAATGAACACCGCGTCAGGCCGATGCCGCCGGCACGTCTCAAGCAGATTCAGCGTCCCCACCGCATTGATATCGAAATCGTCAAAAGGCCGTGTCGCCGCCAGATCGTGGCTCGGCTGAGCCGCCGCGTGAATCACCAGCTCAAACGCATGCGCCTTGAACAGCGCTTCAACACCGGCTCGGTCGCGTATATCCAATTCATGATGCGTAAAATTTTTGCACGCACTCTCCAACCGCTGCCGGTTCCACGTCGTATCGCCCTTCGGCCCAAAAAAATCGCGGCGCATGTTGTTGTCCACGCCCGTGACCGCAAACCCCATCCGGTCAAAAAACGCCGCCGCCTCCGACCCAATCAGCCCGCTGCTGCCCGTCACCAAGACTTTCATGTATGCTCTTCCCAAAATCCGTTACCGTCTGATTATACAGTGTAATCCGCTCAGCACTCAGTACCCAACACTCAGCACTCAGCACTCAGCACTCAGCACTGCCTTCGCCTTCACCGCCAAAAACGGCCCCATCACCAGCGCATCCACATCGTTCCTCACATAACAACTCACCGCCTGCTCCGGCGTGTCCACAATCGGCTCGTTCTCGTTGAAACTCGTGTTCAACACCACCGGCACGCCGCTCTCCTTCTCAAACGCCGCGATCAAATCGTAATACAATTCGTTCTGCGCGCGCGTCACCGTATGCAGCCGCCCCGTAAAATCCTCATGCGTCACCGCCGCCAGCGCCGAGCGCTTCTCCTCCTTGATCCGAACCACATGCATCATGAACGGGCTCTCGATTGTCTGTTCAAAAAAATCGGGCACGCGCTCCGCCAAGATCGTCGGCGCAAATGGCCGGAACGCTTCGCGCCGCTTTATTTTCTTATTAATCAAATCCTTCATCCCGGGCCACCCCGGATGCGCCAATATCGACCGATTCCCCAGCGCCCGCGGCCCCCACTCGCAGCGCCCTTGATACCACCCGATCACTTGGCCCGCATTCAATAGTTTCGCAGCCCGCTCAATCAATTCCCTTCGTTCCAGGCGCTCATATTGAATTTGATGCCCCCGCAGCGCCTCTTCCATTTCGCGCTCCGAATGCGCCGGCCCAAAATAAGCGTGCTCAATCGCTCCCTCTCGCGGCTTGTTCAGCAGCACGTTCCAAACATAAAACGCCGCGCCAATTCCGGTCCCGTCATCCGACGCCGCGCATTGAATGTACGATTTCTTGAACGGCGTGTCCCGCAAAATTCGCGCGTTGCATACGCCGTTGAGCGCACAGCCGCCCGCCGTCACCAGATTCGCGCTCGGCACAACCGAATGCAGCCAATTGGCGCATGCGATCACCACGTCTTCAAAATGCCGCTGACACGAATGCGCGATGTCCTTCTCGCGCTGCGTCAGCGCCTCACCGCGTTTGCGCGGAGGCCCCAGCTTCTTCACCAATTCCTGCGTGTACATCGGCGGCAGCACAATTTCGCCGCGCTCGTCCATGCATTCATCAAACGACCGTCCCGAAAACGGCTGCACATAAATTTGATCGACACGAAACTGCCCGCTGCCCGCTCGCCGCAAAATATGCTGCATCAAATCCAGATACGCCGGCTCGCCATAAGCCGACAGCCCCATCACCTTATACTCTTCGCCAAACCGGTCGAACCCAATGAACTGGCACAGAGCCGTGTAAAAAAATCCCAGCGAATGCGGCACATAAACCCGGTCCAGAATCTCAATCTTATTCCCCGCGCAGCGCGCATACATCGCCGTCACAAAATCGCCCGACCCGTCGTACGAAAACCCCGCCGCCTCGTCGAAATCGCTGCAAAAAAAAGATGACGCGATATGCGCCAGATGATGTTCGACCTGCAACACTTTGAATCGGCACTCGTCCGCCCGCGCGCCGCACGCCTCCGCAATCTGCTCGGACATGCTCTTCGTGTGCGCGCGCCGCGCGAAATGCGAAATCACGTTCGCCGCCGTCTTCACCGGATGCGCCGCCACGTGCGCAATCTTCGCGCCAAGATTCGAGTTGTGATCGTGCCCCAGCGCCACGAAGTCGATGTCCTTGACGTCCGCCGCCGCTTCGCGCAGCACGCTCCGAATCGCCTGGCTTGGAAATCCCGCGATGTGTTTCGCGCGGTTGCCCAGCCGCTCTTCAGCCACCGCCGCGATGAGCTTCCCGTCGCGCAGCAAACACGCCGACGCATCGGGATGAAACGCATTTACTCCAAGAATCAGGGTCATGGAACTCGTTTCATCTCATGCGCTCTTCGCCGTATCCATCCACGAACCCAAAACGCCCAGCGTCCACGGACACGCCCAATCCGGCCCCTGCCCGCTGCGCAAAAAGCGCGTCCAGATTCCAGCCGCCACGTTTGCATCGATCCGGTTCGATTTCTTCAACACCGCATTCGCGCTCTCAAAAAAATCGCGCAGCGGCCCGCGCATCCACTCCGCTTGCGACAAACTAAAACCCCGCTTGTTCAATTGAAGCACGTGCTTTGGCAGCAATTCTCCCAGCGCGTTGATCAGCACCGGCTTGTTCGGTCCGCCGCCGCCCGCCGGCACGCGCGCCGCGCCCGAAAGCGCAAACGCGCAATCCAGCACGCGCCGGTCCAGCAGCGGGACGCGGATCTCCAGCCCGTGCGCCATGCCGCACACGTCCGAATCGCGCAGCAGGGTGTTGCGCATGAAAAATCGCGTTTCAAGAATCGCGATCGCCGCCGCCGCGTCGTTGCGCGGCAGGCCGCGTTCCGGTTCGCATTCCGGCGGAAGAAATTCCGCCGTGAGATTCAACGCCTGCGCGTCGAATCCAAGCCGCTTCATGTCCTCGTCGCCCGTCAAGCGCCTGCGGCGAAAGTACATTGCCGGAATCGTCGGCGCGGTCGTTGCCGTGTCCGCCGCTTTCTGTTTCTGCGCCGTCGATTTTCCATAAAACGCCGTCAGCGTCCCCAAGCGCCGCATCGCCGCCGGCATCACCCGCGCTCTGCGCATCCAGCGCACCATCTTCGGCACGTCTCGAAACGACGGATACCCGCCAAACAATTCGTCGCCGCCCAATCCGCTCAGCGCCACGATCATTCCTTGCTCACGCACCGCCTTCGAAATCACATACGTATTCAGCCCGTCCATGCTCGGCTGATCCTGCGCCGCAATCCACTCGCGCGTTTGATTGCGCACCGCCGCTTCGCTCAAGCTCAGCAGGTGATGCCGCAGCCCCAGTTCTTTCGCCGAACGCGCCGCCGGCGCACTTTCATCCAGATCGGGACGATCGCTGAGTTGAACGGTGAACGCATCCAATCCGCCCCGCGATTGCGCGCACAGCGCCGCCACCGCCGTGCTGTCGATCCCGCTCGAGAGAAACACTCCCGCCGGCACGTCCGCAATCAAATGCGAACGCGCCGCGTTCGAAAGCGCGGCGCGCAATTCCTCCAGCGCCGCCGCGCCGTCTTTCGTTCCCGCCTCTGGAAATTCCCAATGCCTCCCGTGCCGTGCAAATGTCCCTTTCGATTTTCCGCTCAAATCAAGCGCCGCCCACGTCCCCGGCTCCAGCGCCTTCACGCCCGCATAAATCGTCAGCGGCTCCTGCACCGCGCCGTATGCGATCATTCCGGCCAGCGCGCGCCGGTCGATATCGGCCGCCGCCACGCCCGCGCGCACCAGCGCGCGCGTCTCCGACGCAAACGCGAACTCGTCTCGCTTCCAGCAATAATACAGCGGCTTGATGCCCAGCGGATCGCGCGCCAGCACCAGTTCTTTTCGCGCGCTCGAATAAATCGCCAGCGCAAACATGCCGCACAGTTTTTCAAAACACGCCTCGCCCCAGCGCTCATAAGCCTTCAGAATCACTTCCGTATCCGTGCGGCTTCGAAATGCGTCGCCCATCCCTTCGAGTTCCGCGCGCAATTCGAGAAAATTGTAAATCTCACCGCAGAACACAATCCAATCGCCCGTCCCCGGATTTTGCATCGGCATGTGCCCCGCTGGCGAGAGATCCACGATCGACAGCCGCCGGTGCCCCAGCGCCAGCGTCCCATTCCGCGTCGCGAACGATTCAATGCCCTCATCGTCCGGCCCGCGATGCGTCTGCGCGGCGTTCATCGCGCGCGCGGCTTCACGCGCCGCGTCTTTGTCCCGCCTCAAAATCCCAGCAATGCCGCACATTATGGAAAAAGGTCTCTTTCAATCCAGCCGAACAAAATCCGGGCGCACTGCCCCGTTGATGGTCCACTCGTAGAGCAGTTCCAATTGGTTCAACACCGCGCTCAGTGAATAGCGCTCCGCCGCCAGACGCCTCGCGGAGCGCCGCATTTGATCGCGAACAGACTCGCTCGTCGTCATCGCTGAAATCAATGCCGCGCGAAGCGACTCCCACGTGGGCTGCGCACTCCAGCCGCAGTTCTGCGCAGCCAAATTCGTCCAAGGCGTGTTCAACGTTGCAATGACAGGTGTGCCGTGCGCTAGCGCTTCAGCCGCCGTGTTGCCGAAATTCTCGGAATAGCTCGACAAAACAAAACATGCGGCCTTCGAATACAGCCAGCTTTTCGCCATGTCATTGACTGGCCCGGTCCATAGGCAATTGCGCTCAATTTCCAAATCCGCCGCCAGCGCTTTGCATTTTGCGACATAATCCGGCTCACCCGTTCCGGCGATCACCAATATCCACTCCGGATGTTCCGCGGCACAATACTTCCAGGCGCGCAGCAGCAATTCGATCCCTTTCTTTACATCGATGCGTGCTAAAAAAAGCGCAAAGCGATGACCCTCCAATTGAGGCCAGGGAGCAGTCTTCGGAAGCATATTCTGGTTCGACGCCACGACCGCCAGATCGACTCCGCATGGAATGACCGCAATGGGGCGTTGAAAGCCCAGTTCGCGCAGTTGCCGCGCTTCCCGTTCGGAGTTCACATGAAGACAAGTGGAGCGCTGCAAAATCTGGTCTTGATACCAGCGCCGCGCAATCCATTTGCGCAGCCATTTTGATTTCAAGCTGTAGGGCTCATACAGCCCCATCATTTCGACGATATAAGGCCGCTTGCGGCGCTGCGCTTCGCATGCTCCATAATAGGGCGCGCGCAGCCAGCCTCCGTGTAGATGATAGACGTCGCTGTCCGGCGCCAGCGACATGGCGCGCTTCATCCGCGGCGAGCGCCCGAGTTTCACTGGAAACTCGGCTTTAAATACATGCATTTCGCAGGGCGGCTCAAGCCGGATTGCGGGCGAAGTGTGCGGAAATCCTTCCAGCACCCAGACGGAAACCGCGTGCCCCCTGGCGATTTGCCCCCGGCAGTAATTTGTCAAAGTGTGGACCGGACCGCCGTGTTCCGGCGAAAAGGTGCCTTGAACATGCGTGATCCTCATTCAGCACTGCCCGGCGGCTGAATCGACACTCTTCGCCGCGAAAGGGCTTTCGAGCAGCAACTCCGTGCATGCCGCCACGACTTCATCGACCCCAATGGACAGAATGCATTCCATGCGCCGCTCAATGCATTCGGTCAAGAGGCATCCTTCGCATTCGATCTGCTTTCGAAGCACTCGGCTTGGAACGCCATACGGTTCCCAGCGGCCCGGACCAATGCGCGCCGAAAAGATTGCCACGCACGGAACTTTCACTGCCGCCGCCAAATGCATGCTTCCGGTATCGTTGCCAACATAAAGGGCGCAGCGCTTCAACAAGCAGGCATCGCCGCGAATTCCAAGCACGCCGCACGCGTTGTAGCCGCGCCTCCAATGTTTCAGCAAGTCCCCGGCAATTGTCGAATCTTCCGGCCCGCCAACCACTACGGGCCAAACATCGAAGCGCGCAATCAATTGCTCGACTGCGTCCGCGAATCGTTTGGAGGGCCAGACCTTCGAAGGCATCTTGCTGCCGGCGCAAATCGCAATCCAGGCGCGCCCGCCGTCGGGCGCCAGATGCGAAAGCCATTCGTTCACCTTGCGCTCGTCGTTTGCATCCAGCCTCAAATCCATGCATCCCGTCCCGGGCGCGGGAATAGCCAGACCCGACGCGCTCAACCGAGACAGCGTCAAATCCGCTTCAAATGGCAGACGCGGCAACTGCATCCCGGGAATTTTGCGCGGCAGCGTGAATTCGCGCTCCATTCCTATAAAGCGCTTGATTCCGGCCAGCCGGAAAAAGCGCCGGTCTCGCGCGATGGCTTGCTTCGATCGTTCAACGTTGAGATAAACAAGTACGTCGAATCGGCGTTTTCGAAGCGCCCACATTAACCGCGCCGCCGATTCTATCTTTCCTAAAATCGCCGGATGGAATGTGTAGGACAAATAGTCGTCAAACAGACCGGTGCCGGTCAAAACGTCTTTCGCGGTTACGAATTTCTTTCCATATTGAACGTCGCCCAGCAATGTCAGCCTGTCATGCTCGAAATGCCTGCGAACCGCCCAAAATGCGGGCAGAGCGGCGATGGTGTCGCCAAACTGGCCGGTGCGAAAAACGAGGACGTTCACAACACCCGCTCTTTAAGTGGATTCCGCCGGATTTTCTTCATCCACGGCATTAAATCGCGAAAATGGAATAAAGATCCCGATTAGATTAAGGGCTTTTGTAATCACACACAGAATTGCGACGGATCGCGCCACACTCAACACGTAAACCGGATCGTCATCCACCATGCATACCGTCATGATCAGCGCGCCGGCGGTGCTGATCGCAATGAGTGGATGCACATTTTTCAGGATCGAGCCCCACCAATCGATCAGGTAAATGACGAGCGCGAAAAAAAAGCCGGCCAATAATCCGCCAAAGACGCCGAAATCCGCAATTCCCACAGCCGGCCATGTAATGCTGGTATCCTCCAATTTCATGCAATAATGTTCCTGAATCAACTGCTCGGTCTGCAGCGTGTTGCGCTTTTCGCTGTAAATAACGGAAGGCACGATCCAGATCATCGTGGAAACCGCGGCCTCTCCGCGCATGGCCTGAATTCGCTCTTCAGATTGGAGGATTCGGCAAATGAAGCGGATGATGAGCGGCCGATCCGACATGTTATCCGCCGCGTAAGCCTTCAGCTCGATATCGCCAACGTCAAGCGCGCCCTGTATCGTTTCATACATCTCGGTGAGCGCGTTTTCCTGTTGGCCGGCGTGATCGTGCGCAATTCGCAAACGCAAAAAGGTGGGGAACACATAACTCGCCAGAAAAACAAAAACGCAGACGCCAATGGCAACATGACGCAGCCGGATTCTGCTGCGCGAAATGCAGTAGGTAAAGAATGGAATGATGGTGCAGATAAGTATCTGCCGCCTTCCCTGTGTGAGCGCCCAGCCCAGTGAAAACAAAATGACGCAAAGCGCGAGAGCGCGGGAAGGCAACTGCTGTTTTTGCCAGATGTGTACGGCTGCCCAGATGAGGCATCCGGTGGAAAGTAGTTCGAACAACGTCTGCGTCACCGTGATGTAATACGGAATTTCACGGATGTGCTCCTCGGTTTGGGTTCCCGAAAACAATATTCCATAATTCAAAGCAACCGTGATGCGCAGAATCCAGGTTGCGATGAATACAAGCAAGATTGGCAGCGCGGAGATTCTCTGAGCTGCCGAAATCGTGTCCCACAAGGTATTCGCCGTGCGCGTGCGTGAATTCATTGCCATGAATTTGTACATCAGCACCGCGCCAAGCATAAAAAGCGCCACGCCTTCATAGGCCTTCCAGAGAATCGATTCATGTTCGTCCGGCAGTTTGCCCGCGTAGAAGAAGCTCGCCCAGGGTCCCAAACCAAAAAATGTCGCATACATTACAATGGCAATGTCCAGGATCGTAACGGCCTCCGGCCGCCGAAGCGCTCGTCTGCGAATGCAAAATAATCCGAACAGAAAAACGAGCGTTGCAAAAAAGAGCTCTAATTGTGTATTTTCGTACCCCATTTGCTTTTTACCCTTCGCCGGCGAGTCGCGGCGACCCCGCCGGCGATTGTTTCCTCGTCCTGCACTATGAAGTCCATTACGCCGGCTTCAACTCATTGCCTCCGGATTTTCGCCCGATGATGTTCGTTTCGGCCGGCACACATAAACCCCCGTTTTTGTCGCAAGCGAATCGTCCGATATGTGCCGAAACCGTGTCGCAAACCGCTTCCGGTCGAACGATTTGTCGTCGAAGAATTCACGGCTGGACACGTCCACCTTCAAACCTGCTTCTTCAAATGCGCTGCAGAATTCGTGATGGCGGCGCCGGTTTGCGGTTCCTCGATTCGATCCCATCAATGACCAAAGCCAATCCGGGAACCGTAGAAACGTCAGCGGGTCCTTGTAATTCACCCAACAATCGTGAGGGCCAAAATCCACGCGATGTACCGCGATGCCGTTTGATTTTAGCAGCCGCGCATTGGCTTGCGCAAAAGCCCCAATGTCCGAAACATGCTCTCCGACTTGGTAGGAGCAAACGATATCGTAGCGTTGCGTGGAGCGCGCCTCTTCTACCCCGCCCGTGAGCACCTTGACGCGGTCCCGATGGGCTTCCGGGAATTCTTCAGCGCGCAGATAAGCGGGCCAGCGCAGTTGCGGAAAAAGACGCGCCCAAGCGCGCTGAACGCCCACATACCATTGCTTTGCTTCACGCGATTGGTACTGGCCTGGAAAGCGGTCGATGACCGTGTAGCTCGCCGCGCCAGCGGCCAGAAGCGCCAAACCTGACGAAAGAAAATCCCCCGGACCGACTTCAACTATATCCAGTCCCTCAACACCGCCCAATACACCAAGCAGACTTCGCACTGGAATAAACGCATAGTGTTCCAATTCCTCGTCGCGTCCTGTAAAGAGCAAACTCGTTCGCGGTTTTTTCAATCGCCATGCGCGCAACGGAGCGATACCCATTGCCATATTCTTGGCAACCTCTTTACACACGTCGAGAATCACGGAACTCATTTGGCTGTTTCGCGCCGGGCGCTTGCTATTCGCTGCAACACCTCGCTCATCCTGTCGCGGTAACTGTATCCGCTGCGGATGCAACGTTCAAACCCCTTGCCGGCGATACGTGTTCGCACATCGTCATGCGATAAATAAAACGCAATCTTCGCCGCGCACTCATCGTCTGAACTGAAATACTCTGCCTCGCTCCCTTCTTCAAACAGCGCCAACTGCTCGTCGGTGCGTTCCGCGAGCAGGAACGTGCCACAAGCTGGGATTTCGACCGTGCGGGTTGTGCTCTGGTCCGGTACCAATTTGGACAGCAAACCAAGTCCAATTTTTGAACAGGATAAGGCCAGCGCATAATCGCGTCCGGCCACATACTCGCCGCGCCAGACAGCGTTTCGACCGCATGACCCAACGCCGCGCGGCCAAAACGGACCCCAGACCGCAAGTTTGACTCCCAATCTCCCGATGCGCTCAGCCACGCGTTGGCGTTCGCGTTCCCAACGTCCCACGAACACCACGTCGCACGCAAAGCTCGCGCGTTCAAGTTCCGAAGGTTTTTCCGGCTTTAACACGCGCGCGTCATATCCCTGCTGCTGAAAGAACACGTTTCGCGCGCCAGTTTGCGCATAGCCGCCCAATTCGTAGGATTTGGTCGTAACGATCAAATCGTAAAGCGGAATGCAGGCCAGGAAATGCCGCGACTGATGGTATATTAATGCCGGGTCCGGCGTGTAATGAACGATATACGGCGAGTACTTCTCTTTTAACCTGCGCAGTGTTTCAGGAAAAACCCAAATCCCTTTGTCGATCCAAACACAGTCCGGGAGGTGCCGCTCCGCCCGTCGCAGGATTTCAGAATTCAGCGCAAAAACTGGCGGTCCCCACTTTAGCTTTCGAAATGGGAACCCAAACTTGCCCAGCCAATTCCTGTAGGGATAATCGTCCACCGGCCATACGTTGTGTCCCAGCGCTTCAATTTCCTTCATACGAGCCAGGCATGTCGAGCCGGCGACGCTAATGTCACCTACATAAAGTATGTTCATCTATCAATTGGCACCGGTGCGATACTCATTATATATCCATTTTGTACCCGACCATGTAAATGTCCGAACACAACCCCGGCCGAAGCCGCAAGATCCAGTCGCTGAATTTCGCCGCCGCCCGCACAATTGCGCGTTTCGAACGCAGCCCATGCCAATTACGCCCCGTCACGCGGACGTTCTTCAGCCGCATGTCCCGCGCAATGTACAACAGGTCTCGAACGTCCGGCTCGCGCACATGGCCGCGGAATCTCTCCTGTTCGTACCAATCGCTGAGCTGGCTCCACTTGCCGCGCCCGAACGGCACCGTCAGCCGCTTGCGCAGATTCACACAATTCGGCCCGCTCAGGATAAACTTGCCGCCTATTTTGAGGTAGGAGCGCACCTGCGCGAAAAGTTTGCGCGGCGAATGATGCCAGTGCTCCATGCTGTCGAACGTGGAAATACAATCGAAACTCTCGGGCGCAAAATTGAGGGGCGCAGAAAGCACGTCTGCCGATACTGCTTTAACTCCAAATTTCCGGTGGAGTTGAAGAATGCCGTCCCCGATTTTTTTGTTGATCGGGTCTGAAAAATCATCGACTAGCACGCTTTCCAACCCCATCGCCGCGCACCCCACCGAGAGCATGCCAATTCCTCCGCCCAAATCACAAACACGGCCCTTATTTGTGTGCGACAGGATGAGTCCCAAATTATACGTGATTCTCTCAACGTCCCTGAATTGATCGGCCTGCAATTCCACAGGGTATTGGGCGGCGATTTCTCTCAAAATATTTTTGATTTTCCGATGATCCATTAGGAAGTGCTTTACGCAGTCAAGGCCGCGCGCTTGATCTCCGCGATCGAATTAGCCCTGCTAAGCAAAACCCGGCGGTTAAAATTAGGCCCAGCACGTAAAAATGTGTCGCCCGCACGGCAATGCCAAAAACCAAAAGATGATTATCGTGAAAATGACGGCAGATATATCGCTGCGTAAAGGGTATATCCCAGATCCAAATACTCAACGGAAGAAATGCCAGGAAAAATCGCGGCGCGGCGAATTTGATCCAGGAGAACTTCTGTCCGCCAAAATAAACCACATTCGCCGCCACAATCGCCCACGGCAGCGAGGGATCCCTTGACAACCAGCGCCACAGTGCCACGGGAGTGTATTCGGTAACCCCAAAATCGTTCAGCATGCAACGGCCAGTATAGAAAACGATGTGGTGCAGCATTGCCGCAAATGGAATGACCAGCAACGCACACGTTACGACCCACCATGAGCCATTCGCCTCGCGGGTTGAACGAAGTGTCTTTGCATTTGACGTACCGTTGTCCGTCAATTCGCCGCCCTTCCGTCCTTTCCCGCCGCGTTCCACCATTTTATTTGAGGAAAAAACGCCTTGTCCGATTCCCGTAGCGAGATGTAGTTCGCTTCCCGATACGTTTCCAGCTCCATATCCCACCCCTCGTAGAATTCGACACCCAGCGGCGTAATTTTACCGATGACATACCCGAGGGGATTTAGAAAACCAAATGCGTCCCGCAGGTAATGCCGTGCATCGATCCAGCGCTGGTTGTATTCAAACTGTATGCAGCGGATCTTCGCTTCTTTCAGCTTGCCTGTTGCGCCGTAAATGACTTCGAGATCATGCCCTTCGGTATCGATTTTCAGGAAGGCAATGGAATCGACGGCATGAGCTCCGCAATACTCGTCGATCGTCGAAGCCGTTACGGTCTCGCTTGTTCGCGCTTCGCCGTCAATCGGATACAGGCCATTTCGCCCGCAGTTGTCGCCGACCGAATAAAAAACCCTTGTACCGGAACCCGAAGACAACGCGAGGTTGTTCAGCACCGCCTTGTCCGTCAGATTCCATTCGGCCAGCTTGGATTTGAGCGTTTCGAACGTCACTCGGCTGGGCTCAAACAAATGCAGCTCCGGCGTAATCCCGCCGCGCCGGCATTCCGCCATAAAGTTGCGGGACCATTCGCCGACATTGGCGCCCACGTCAAACACGATCGGTTTGCTTTCACCCGCGACAAGTTGCTTCAGCACGATTTGCTGGATCAACAACTCTCCGTTTGAGGTCATCTCGTTGCGCACGTCGAGCCGCGACTCATTGGCCAGAAAGCGCGAAAAACGGACCAAGTTCCGCCGGCCCAGCAGGCCCCAGAGCGAATTGACCAGCAATTTTTTTGCGAATCCTTTCATGACTCGTTCATTTTCGCACGGCGGAGATGAGGAAGCAGCGCGTAAACACCCTGTCCCCAGGCTCGCCAGTTTCCACGTAGTTCCAAAACATTAATTTCCAGCGTATGCATTGCCAGAGCAGCGCGCGCAGCGTCGCGATGAAGCTATAACCCAGCGCCGGGCTGTTTTCCCGCGGCTCCGGTTTTTCGAATCCGCACATCTTTAGCAGCCGGCACAGCACGTTTGGCGTGAATCCGACTTCATGCGTTAAATCGTGGTAGCGCATGTTTGACGCCCACGGCGTGTCGCCGTTGATCGTCTGCAGGATGACTCGCCCGCCGGGTTTGAGCGCGCCGCGCACGCCGTCCAGAAAGCGCAGCAGTTCGTCTTTGTTGAAATGCTCCGCAATGTCCAGCCCCGTAATCAAGTCGAACTGGCCAGGATTGGATTCGAGAAAATCCAGCACACTGGATTCGACCACATTCGGAATGACTTGTTTTGAGAGCGCGACTTGGGGCGGGCTGATGTCCACACCGGTCAGGTTGGTGTAACCGCGCTCTTTGAAGAAATACAACAGGGCACCGCCGCCGCAGGCCAAATCCACGATGGCCGCGTCTTTCGACGGGGGAAGCCAATTGCGAAAGTAGTAATCATAGGCGCGCCCCCAGCGCCGCTTGGCAATTTCGTCAAAGGTCGGTTTCAGGTCCTGAAAGTTGGCGGAGTAATCTTTATAAATTCGCTCGCGATAAGAACTCATGGTTTCATGCGGGTGCTGAAAGGGCACACTCCGTCCCCGTCAAGTCGCCTTGATTATTCACGGAAACACTTTGCTGTATGGAACTTGCAGCGTACAAACTCTTAAGTTATTTATACTCATTGCCTTTCGCGATGTCAACCAATGAAAAATGCATGCCAGCCCCACGACAGCCTTGATTCGATATTGCATTTTTGCGCTGCTTGACGAGTTTAATCGAACCAATATAGTGCCCGTCACTTCGATGCCCGGCTTGGAATTACTCCCGGCGAATATCCGAAGCGAGCGCTCTTGAAAAAAGCGCTGTGCTTGAGGTGTTTAATTGCTCAGACTCATCGCCGCTCTGTTCTCGATGCTCGGCCAGAGACGCATTGTTCGCGAGGGGCTTTGGGTGCTCACCGGCCTCGGCGGCGCCGCGCTTGCTCAATTGGCCGGATTGCGAATCTTCACTGAATTCGCGCTCCCAAGAGACTTCGGTGAAGCCAACCTTCTCTTGTTGACCCTGATGCTATGCCGGAGCGTCTTCGTCGGCCCATTTTCCAATGCACAGATGCGCCATCATCCGGACTACGCGCACGCCGGACGCGCCAATTGGTACACGCATGAAATCGGGCGCTTGATCTGGTATTCGTCCGGCATCTGTGCGCTGGCCGTTGCGATCATCTTTTTTGTGTGGAGTCTCTCGCAAACGGGCCAGCCGCGTTGGGGCATCCTCGGTGGAATGATCGCCGTGATCGCTCTCGAAACGCCCAAAACGCTGCTGATCAATCGACTCAACGCCGAACGCCGCCAGGCGCGTTTGGCATTGTGGACCATCGTCGAAGCATTGGGAATCACGCTTTGTTCGGCAGTGCTGCTATATCGCTGGCGCAATGCGGAGGCATTCCTGGCGGGACAGGCCGCCGGCACATCGCTGGCGCTTCTGGCGAATCAATTCCTATGGAGGCCCACGTGGGCCCCCGACACGACGCTCCCTCAGCCCGGCGAACGCAAGAATGTGATCAGGCGCGCGCTGCACTACGGCCTGCCCTTCGCGCCTGTGTCTATCTTCGGGTGGATTTCAGGCCAGTCGGACAGGTTCTTGTTGAAGGGCTTGACCGGCGACGCCGAAGTCGGCTTGTACAGCGCACCCTTTGCCTTGGCCAACCGGCCGCTGACAACCACCTCCGCGTTTCTATCGCTTCTGCTGCGCCCCGTTCTTTTTACCGCTGAAAGCGAGAACAATGGGCGCGCGGCACGCCGCATTTTTCTGATCTGGTTCGTCTGCGCACTTTCAACCGGGGCCATCGTCGTGCTGGCTTTCTTTCTCGCCGGGCCGTGGGCCGCCCGCCATTTCCTGGGCGAGAATTATCGCCAGGATGCCGGCGAGGTCATGTTCCTGGTCGCGCTCGGTTTTGCGCTGGTTCCCGCCACGCAAGCCATCGAAACCCGCCTGCTCTCCTTTGGCCGCACCAAAAGCCTCATCCTTCCCCAAATTGTCGGCACTGTCAGTTCGCTGGCGGCCACTTTGTATCTTGTTCCCCGAATCGGCTATCTGGGCGTGGCCAAAGCGCGCGTGATCGGCACGGCACTGCAATTTGTGGTGACTGCGTCGGTATTGCTGGTCTCCACTCCCAAAATCACTCCCGCGCCGGACGCGCCAATAGTTTAACCCGGCGCGCTTGCCGTCCTTCGTGCCCTTGCGCCTTTGCATGGAATTACTTCGTCGCCGCAAGAATCCCCGCCAAATCGTAATTCACCAACTCCCCGACCCGCGCGATCGTGATGTCCGCTGGTGGGTACGTCGCCTCCACTTTCGGATCCAGCGCGTAATGTCCCTGTTTCGGGAACACCGTCGTCAACCGTTTGCCCCATACTTTCTTCACCGCCGTCAATATGCGCAGCTTATCGTCCACAAGCACGTAATGCGCCGCCGGAAAACGCTTCTCGACATCGTCGAGCTCCAATTCCTTGTGCACATAAATCAGCACGCGCCCTTCGACGGCATCGTAGATGCCCGAACGCCAAGCCTTGCGCGGCTGAAACACCACGTCGCCGTCGGATAACACAACCGATTTGCCAAACGAATTGAGCTTCTCGATCACATCCAGCGACCCCGGATACAGCCGGTTCGCGAACGGATAATCGAGCAGAAAATACGACGCCTGCAAAAAATTCGGATCACGCGGATTTTCAATCCGGTAGCGCTGCAGCGCGCCCAAATAATCCGCGTAGCCCAACTCCTTGCGCAATTCCTCAAAAATCGCCCAGTAGCGCTCCTGCCGGTCCGCGCCGAATGTTTTTGCAAGATGGCGCTTCAAATCCGCCGTCACGCGGTCGTTGTCGAGCAGCGTGTTGTCGATATCGAGCAAAAACACAACGTCGTTGGGTTGACTCATGGCGTAGCTCCTAGATTTCCGATCTTTTACTTTGATGCGTTGAACCGGTTCGTTCATAGGAGCGGCGGCACTCTTGCCGCCGTTGTTACCCGGGAGGGCATTCGGCGGCAAGAGTGCCGCCGCTCCTAAATAACTAGTTCAACGCATTTTGAACTTCGGACTTTGAACCCTTGAATCTTGAATCCTGAATTTAAATCCCCCACTTCCATCCGCGAATCTCCGGCATGTCTTCGCCGCGTTTGTGAATGTAGTCCTTGTGATCGATCAGCTTGTCGCGCACAAACTGCTTGATGTACGCGCCTCGCCCACCGATTTGCGGAACGCGGTCGATCACGTCGCTGACCAAATGAAAGCGATCCAAATCGTTGAGCACCACCATGTCGAAGGGCGTCGTCGTCGTGCCCTCCTCTTTATACCCGCGCACATGAATATTCGAATGATTGGTCCGGCGATATGTGAGCCGGTGAACCAGCCACGGATAGCCGTGAAACGCAAAAATAACCGGCTTGTTCTTTGTGAAAAGCTGATCGAAATCCTTGTCGCTCAGTCCGTGCGGGTGCTCGCTCTGCGGCTGCAGCGTCATCAGATCGACGACGTTGACCACGCGCATTTTCAGCTCCGGCGTCAGCTTGCGCAGCAGTTCGACGGCGGCCAGCGTTTCAAGCGTCGGAACGTCGCCCGCGCAAGCCATGACCACGTCCGGCTCGCCGCCCTGGTCGTTGCTCGCCCAATCCCAGATTCCCAGCCCGGCCGTGCAATGCTTCACCGCCGCGTCCATGTTCAGATATTGCAGCGCGGGCTGCTTGCCGGCGACGATCACGTTCACATAGTTGCGGCTGCGCAGGCAGTGATCGGTCACCGACAACAGCGTGTTCGCGTCCGGCGGAAGATACACGCGCACAATTTCCGCCTTTTTGTTGATGACGTGATCGATGAAGCCCGGGTCCTGATGGCTGAACCCGTTGTGGTCCTGCCGCCACACGTGCGACGTGAGCAGATAATTGAGCGACGCGATCGGACGGCGCCACGGAATGTGTCGCGTGACTTTGAGCCACTTCGCGTGCTGGTTGAACATCGAATCGACGATGTGAATGAAGGCTTCGTAGCATGAAAAAAAACCGTGGCGGCCGGTGAGCAAATACCCTTCGAGCCAGCCCTGACACAGGTGTTCGCTCAGCACTTCCATCACGCGGCCGTCGGGCGAAACATGATCGTCCGATTTGAGAATCTCCGCGGTCGAAACGCGCTCCGTGATGTCGAAAAGATTCCCAAGCCGGTTGGACGCCGTTTCGTCCGGCCCGAAGACGCGGAAATTGCGGTTGCCCCAATTCACTTGCAGCGTGTCGCGCAAAAACGCGCCCATCACGCGCGTCGCCTCCGCGTTGCTCGTTCCGGGCTTTTCGACGGGCACCGCGTAATCGCGAAATTCCGGCAGCTTCAAATCGCGCAACAGCAGTCCGCCGTTCGCGTGTGGATTCGCGCCCATGCGCCGCTCGCCCTTCGGAGCCAGATCCGCCAATTCGTCGATGAGTTTGCCGCGCGCGTCGAACAGTTCTTCGGCCTTGTAGCTTTTCATCCAGACTTCGAGCAACTTCAAGTGCTCCGGCTTCGTGTCCACTTCAGCGAACGGCACCTGGTGCGAGCGGAATGAGCCTTCGGTTTGCAGGCCATCGACTTCCTTCGGGCCAGTCCAGCCCTTCGGTGTGCGAAACACAATCATCGGCCACTGCGGCCGCGTCTTAAATCCGTTCGTCCGCGCGTCGTCCTGAATCTGCTTGATCTCCGCGACAATCGCGTCCATCGTCGCCGCCATCTGCTGATGAACGTCGTCGGGGTTGTCGCCCTCCACAAAATACGGACGGTAACCGTAGCCGCGCATAAGCGAATCGAGTTCCCCGTGCGGAATGCGCGCGAGCACGGTGGGGCCGGCGATTTTGTAGCCGTTGAGATGCAGAATCGGCAGGACCGCGCCGTCGTGAGCGGGATTCAAGAATTTATTCGAATGCCAGCTCGCCGCCAGCGGACCGGTCTCCGCTTCGCCGTCGCCGACGACACACGCGACAAGCAAATCCGGATTGTCGAACGCCGCGCCGTAGGCGTGCGTCAGCGCATAACCGAGTTCGCCGCCCTCATGAATCGACCCGGGCGTTTCAGGCGCGACGTGGCTGGGAATTCCGCCGGGAAACGAAAACTGCGTGAACAGCTTTTTCATCCCCGCTTCGTCTTGCGAAATGTTCGTATAAAACTCGCTGTACGTGCCTTCCAAATAAGTATTCGCCACCAGCCCCGGCCCGCCGTGGCCTGGACCCGCAATGTAAATCGCGTTCAAATCGTGCTCTTTGATCACGCGATTGAGATGCACATAAATAAAATTCAATCCCGGCGTCGTGCCCCAATGCCCGAGCAGCCGCGGCTTGACATGCTCGCGCGTGAGCGGCACTTTCAGCAGTGGATTGTCGAAGAGATAAATCTGCCCCACCGACAAATAATTCGCCGCGCGCCAATACGCATTCATCTTGCGCAGCAGGTCCGGGCTAAGTGGTTTGTCCATGAATTCCCCCAATTATTGTGCCGCTGCGGCGACAGGGCGAACTCGCCAAGCGACGAATTTTCGGATTGCCATAACGAATAGCACACACCCCGTAATGATTGCGGTCCAAACTTCAAATCGATATAACGCGCCCCACCAGAATTCCGGATAGCGACGCCGGTAAACGTCGGCGGTCGCAAATCCGATTGAGTAGTGTTTGCTGCATTCCTCCGGCCATGTCAAAACCACGATCGTATCGTCATCGGCAAACCCCGCCTCGGACAAATACTATTGGTACGGAAATGCGGCTATGTATCGTCCGCGGCCGTCCCACAACTCGATTGACAGCGACGGCTCCGGCTCGTAACTGCTTGGAAAATATTTCAAGATCCGGTTGTCCGACGCAATCAGTTCGAGCTTTCCGCGCCCTCCCATTATTTTCCCCAGATCCTCCCTTTTAAAATCGGGGTCATGCACCCAGGGTGTACTGCGTACCCAACATCCAACGATACTGCCCGCGAAAAGTACGACGAGTAGAAGCGTGCTGAGCGTGTAGCGCATCGTCAAAACTCTGCCTGTCATTTCGCGTGCAGGGCCGCCCGCGCAATCATCAACTCCTCATCCGTTGCAATCACCCGCACGGCCACTCTGCTCGCATCCGACGAAATCACCGCCGCATGCGCCGCGTTTTTTGTGGCATCCAATTCCAGGCCCAGAAACGAAAGACCGCTGCAAATCCGTTCGCGAATTTCCGCTGCATGTTCTCCGATTCCGCCCGCGAAAACAAGTGTGTCCAGCCCGCCCAGCGCCGCCGCGTACGCGCCGATCCATTTCTTCGCTTGATAACAAAACAACGCCACCGCTTCCGCCGCGCGCACGTCCGTTTTTTCGCGCGCGAGCAAATCGCGCATGTCCGAACTTGTCTCCGAAATTCCAATCATTCCCGATTCATGATTGACCATCCGATGAAATTGTTCCGCACTCATTCCCTCAGTGCGCGCAAAAAATGAAACCAACCCCGGATCGAGATCGCCCGACCGCGTCCCCATCACAATCCCCGCCGTCGGCGTAAACGCCATGCTCGTGTCGATGCTCTTTCCCTCATGCACCGCCGCCAGACTCGCCCCATTTCCAAAATGCGCCAGAATCACGCGCCCGCGCGCAGCCTGCTCGCCCGCCACGCGCGCCAATTCCTCCATCAAATACGCATACGAAATCCCGTGAAACCCATAGCGCTGCACGCCCATCGCCTCATATTTTCGCGGAATCGGAAGGATGCGCGCGACGCGCGGCATGGATCTATGAAAGGCCGTATCGAAACACGCAATCTGCGGAATCGTCGGCGCATGCCGGCGAAACAATTCAATCAACGCAATCTCCGCCGGCATGTGCTCCGGATCATACGGACTGATGCGCTTCAATTCCGCCAACACGTCATCCGTGATGCGCTGCGGCTCACTGAATTTCGCGCCGCCGTGAACAACACGATACCCAAGCGCGCCAATCGAACCAAGCCCAACGCGCCTATCGATAAATTCAATCAGATATTTCCCCGCCGCCGAAAAATCCAGCGTGCCTAGATCGCAACGAAAGGCAGTCGCGCTCACGAAATCGTTGAACGAAAACGCCGTGTTTGCCAATCCAATGCGTTCAATCTTGCCCGCGAGCACGCGCACCAATGCCGCATCCGCGCCAAAGAGCGCGAATTTGATGCTGGAGGAGCCTCCATTAATGGTGAGGATGTGCGTGGGCATGAGGATGTCTTAGCGCGCCAAACCATTAATTCGAGTGTCGAAATGATCAAGCTTGCGCGAAGCGCAAGCGCCACCGTTCTCCCCTCTCCCCTTGGGGAGAGGGGCCGGGGTGAGGGGTCGGGCACCGCAATTTCCACTGCCTAGATTTCCAATTTCCATTTCCGCCAAATTCCCTATTCTGTCTCTCATGCTCGACATCCTCACCATGAAGGATTTCCTCGACCCAGTCGCCCTCTGTGAAATCCGCGCACACTTGCGCGCCGCCGCCAACACGCCCGCGACCGTCTACGCGTCGAACGCCGCCGGCGCGGTCGATCCGCGCGTGCGCAAAGCCGCGCGGCTGCTCGTCCCGCCCGAAATCAGCGAGCGCATCAAACGTCTTCTGCTTGATCGAAAAAATGTCATCGAAGCGCATTTCAAACTCGCGCTGAGCGAAATCGAAGAACCGCAGTTCCTGCGCTACACCACCGGCGATTACTTCGTCGCGCATCAGGACGGCAACACGCCGCTCATCCGCGACGCCTCGCGCTTCCGCAAAATTTCCGTCGTGATTTTTCTCGATACGCAATCTTCTGAACCCGCGCCCGATACCTATGGCGGCGGTTCGCTCGTCTTTCAAGGACCTTATCCGCATTTCGATGTCCGACTCGCCGCCGATGCGACGCCGGGCGCCCTCGTCGCCTTCCGCGCCGAGACCACGCACGAAGTCACGCCCGTCACGTATGGCGAGCGGCACACGATTGTCTGCTGGTTTCATTAAACTTCGCGAAGCGAAGTTGCCGCCGTTCTCCTCTCTCCCCTTGGGGAGAGGGGCCGCGGGTGAGGGGATCGGCACCGGATTTTCCGTACCGATCCGTCGCAAATGCCGTTTATATAAATGAGGTGAAAAAACTCATGACCGACTATATCGAAGCCTACAACGCCGTCGATCGCTACGTCGAAGAACGCTATGGCATCATCTCGACAATCACCGACGTGATCGATCCGAACACCGGCGACTTTGACGGAAGCTGGATCAAAGTCGATTACCAGCTCGACCCCGAATCCGCGCTGTTTGTGCTGCTGCATTTATTCGGCCACACCGTTCAATGGAACGTCTCCGAAGAATTCCGCAAACTCGGCCAAGAGACGACATCTGGCGCGACCGCAGAACAGCTTGCGCAAATCAAAATCTACGAAAAGCAGGCGACGCAATTCAGCGTGCAACTGCTGCACGAATGCAACATTTTCGATCGTGATCAATGGGTTTCCGATTGGTGGTGCGCCGATTGGAAATGGCTCTCGCACTTCTACAAAACCGGCGAGAAGCTCAACCAATTCGAAGTCCGCAAATGGATCAAACCCGGCGAAGCCGAACTGCTCACGCCGCTGCCCATTCCTGAATTCACACCGCAAAAATTCGTCTCGCGCTGGGCGTTTTAGTTCGTTCGTAGTCCCGCCTTTAGTCGGAAACGCGCTTCGTAAGGAGCAGCGGCACTCTTGCCGCCGCAGCTTCAGGGCGGCAAGAGTGCCGCCCCTCCGTGCGCCCGTTCTGCCTAAAGGCGGGACTACGAACTTACTCGCTCTTCGGCGGCGGAAATTTCGCGGTCCGCTTTTCCACAAACGCGCTCAACCCCTCTTTGGCTTCGCCGCTTTCGAAAGTGTTGCCAAACGCATAGCGCTCGGCCTTCAATCCGTTGCTCTGCTCGACACACAGCGCCGAGCGCGTCAGTTTCTTCGCCAGACACAGCGCCTCTGGGCCGCGCGTCAGAATAACCTTTGCCAGCGCATCCGCGCGAGCCGCCAAATCCGCGGGATTGCCCGTGTCCGTGATCAATCCGCAATGCAGCGCCTGTTCGCCGCTCAGCGGCTGACCGCTTAATATCATGCGCAGCGCCCAACCCATCCCGACCACGCGCGGCAAGCGCTGCGAGCCGCCGAAGCCTGGAATCAGCCCGATGTTCACTTCCGGCTGTCCGATGCTCATCCCCGCCGAGCCGACCCGAATGTCACACGCCAGCGCCAATTCGCACCCGCCGCCAAGACACGCGCCGTGTATCGCCGCGATGCTGATCACTTCGGAACATTCGATGTGTTCGAAAACCGATTGCCCCAGCGCCGAAAAATTGCGCGCGTCCTGCATGTCCATCGCCGCCATTTCTTTAATGTCCGCTCCGGCGAGAAAAGCTTTGCCGTCGCCGCGAAAAATGCAGACGCGCGCGCCTGAATGTTCGATCGCGCTCCACTCGCTCTTCAATTCGGTGAGCATCTTTGTGGAGAGAATGTTCAGCCCTTTGTCGCGCGTGAAAATTACGCGCGCCAGCGGACCGTCCTGTTCGATGCGCATGAATTCTGGCATTGATTTCTCCATTTCGCTTGAAGAGCGGCAACACTCTTGCCGCCAAAGCTTCAGGGCGGCAAGAGTGCCGCCCCTCCTAAAGGCGGGACTACGAATACGAACAATCTCCGCCGAATTCGCGCGCAATCAACTTTTTTTACAAAAAAACAACAAAACACTCGAATACGACACTATAGTGTCGTATTGTGCAGTCATGGAAGTTGGGCGCGAAAAAAAGACCTTCTCTATCGGGGAAGTGGCCGAGCAGACAGGTGTCAGCCGCCGGACGGTGCGCTACTATGTTCAGCGCAATTTGATCGATCCGCCGGAAGGCCGCGGGCGCGGCAGCGTCTACACGCCGAAGCATTTGGAACAAATCGCGCGGGTTGTCCGCTTGCAGCGCGAAGGCATGGCGCTCGACGACATTCCCGACGCGGCGGCCCACGCGCCAAGAATTTCGCCGCACGGCCAGCCCGCGCTGGTCATGCGTGTTCCGATCGCGGCGGGATTGCGCTTGGAAATCGACGCGGGACTGTCTGTGCCGTCGCCGGATACGCTGGACGAAGTTGCGAGCGCGTGCGAACGCATTTTGCGCCGCGCAAAAAAGTAGCACGGGCTTTTAGCCCGTGGAGTCTGGATTGTTGTCCCAGCAATGCGTACCATTAATAAGGAGCGAATCATGAGCAACACTGAAGCCGGCGGACTTTTTTCGCAAGGCAATCGCGTCCCGCTCAAAGGCGTCCAGATCGACGTCACCGCCGCCGGCGCCGCCGCCAACGTCACTGTCGCGCAGCGCTACAAAAACACCGAGCGCATTCCGGTCGAGGCAGTCTACTCATTTCCGCTTCAGGAATCGTGCGCAGTCAGCGGTTTTGAAATCGAAATTGGCGGCAAAAAGATCATTGGGAAAATTGAAGAGCGCGAGAAGGCTTTCGAAAAATACGACGAAGCAATGGCGCAGGGCCATGGCGCGTTTCTGGTCGATCAGGACCGCCCAAATATTTTCACGGCCAGTGTCGGAAATCTGCTTCCCGATCAGGAAGCTGTCATTCGTTTGTCCTACGCGACCGAGCTTGAACAAAATAGCGATTCGATCCGCCTGCTGATTCCCACCACGATTTCGCCGCGCTACATTTCCAAAGAGGAATTGAAAAAAATGGATCCGGCGGAGCTCGATCACATCGCGCCACCGACCGTCTTGGGCGGCGTGCCGTATGGATTGAAACTCAGCGTCGAAATGGACGCCGCCGCGGACGTGCGCGAAGTCTCCTGTCCTTCGCATCCGGCCAGCGTCTCCATCGACGGCCGCAAAATCCGCGTCGAACTTGCCGGTCAGGACATTCAACTCGATCAGGATTTCGTGCTGAACGTGCGCCTCGCCAAACCGCACGAAGCCAGCGCAGTGGTCGCGCGCGAAGGCGACGGCGCGCGCGCCGTAATGGTCAATCTTTTCCCCGATTTGAAATCATTCAAGCGCGGGCCGTGCGAATTTGTTTTCATCATCGACCGCTCCGGCTCGATGCAGGGCCAAAGCATCGCGCGCGCCCGCGCGGCGCTGCTGCTGGCTCTGCGCTCGCTCGAAGAAGGCGACAAATTCAACATCGTCGGCTTCGGCAGTTCGTACGACGCGATGTTCAAGGAGAGCGTCGTCTACTCGCAGAAAACGCTCGACGAAGCCACGAAAAAAGTCGAAGCGCTCCACGCCGACATGGGCGGCACTGAACTGCTCGCGCCGCTGACGTTTGTGCTCGGCTCAAAAGATTCCGGCGAAATGCCGCGCCAGGCCATTCTGCTCACCGACGGCCAGGTTGGCAACGAAGCCGCATGCATCGCGCTCGCGTCTGAATCCGCCGCGCGTTGCCGCGTTTTTACGTTCGGCATCGGCAGCGGCGTCTCCGAATTTCTGGTCAAAGGCCTCGCGCGCGCCAGCGGCGGGCAGGCTGAATTCATCCACGACAACGAACGCATCGAGCCGAAAGTGCTGCGCCAATTCGCGCGCATGTCGTCCGCGTTTTTGAAAAACGCGCGCGTGGATTGGGGCGCATTCAAAACCGATTTCGTCGCGCCATCTTCGACGCCGCAACTTTTTGACGGCGACCGCCTCACCCTTTACGCCCGCGTCATCGGCGGCACGTCCGGCGAAGTCGCCGTCGTCGCGGACGGTCCCAACGGCACGCTGCGCTTTCCCGTAATCGTCGATCTCGAACGCGCACTCGACAACCGCGCGATTCCCGTTCTGATGGCCCGCCGCGCGATTCAGGAATTAGAAGAGGGTGGGGGAGTTGCGGGCGGATCCGCTCAAGCCGATCGCAAAGTCAAATCTACGAAAGCGAAAGTGCTCGAACTTGCGTTACGCTATCAAATCATGTCGTCCGAAACGAGCTTCGTTGCCGTCGAAGAACGCGCGGCCCACGCGCAGAGCACCAACGCCGAGTTGCGGCGAATTCCCATCGCGCTGACCAAAGGCTGGGGCAACGAAGGCTCGATCACGCACGTGGGAGGCGCCGTTCCCGGCACTGCGCTCTACGCATCAGTCGCGTGCGCGATGGCTCCCAGTGCTCGTGTCTCGGAAGCACTGCCATCTCACACACCCATGTCGCGCGTACGTGCGGCAGTTTCGGCAAAGAAATCTGGCGGCGGACTTTTGAGCCGCGCGATGGACGCAATCTTCCCGGCAGCTCCGCCGCCACCGCTGAGCGCGCCGATGGCGCAGGCATATTTGGAAGACGAGGCGCAAATGCCGGAACAGGCCCACGATGCGCTGCTCGACTTGGCGAAAGCTCAGCGCGCCGACGGCAGCTTCGATCTGAACGACCTGGTCATGGCCGGCACGCGCATCCCGGTGGAAAAGCTCCACAAAGCCGCCGATGCGTTGGCCTGCGAAAAAATGCTCGCGCGTCGCATCGTCGCAACGCTCGTCGCGCTGAACATCTTCGCCGAAAAATTCGCCGACCGCAGCGACGAATGGAAAATGCTCGCCGACAAAGCCGAGCGCTGGCTCGCGAAACAAAAGATCGCCGGCGTCGCCGATTTGAAAGCGTGGGCCGATAAAGCGCTAAGCACTTAAATGACTCCTGACCCCTGACTCCTGTCTCCCGGTAATCTTGCCGATATCGTATCCAGTTTCTAATGGAGTGTGATATTTGGCGGAGCAAGCTGAACTCAACGGCGGCAGGAATGCCGCCGCTCCTTGGCGCGATGCGATCTGGATCGCGCTGCTCGCGCCCGCGCTGATCGCCGGTTGCGTTTCGTCCGGCTTTCTCGAATACGACGATCCCGTGCATTACCACCACGAGTTGATGCGGCCCGGCGTGCCGCTGAGCGGCATTTTTCGCGCGACCGAGAACAGCACTTATTTTCCGATCACGGTGCTGAGCTACCGCTTTGATCGGTGGCTTTATGAAGACGTGTTGAGAATCAGTCCCGCGCCAGGCGTGCGCGTGTCGTCGCTGCTCTTGCATTTGTGCGCGGGGATCTTTTTGTGGCGCGCGCTGCTCTTGCTGCGATTGGGGCGCTGGCTGAGTTTGTTTGTTGCCGCGGCGTGGACCGTCCATCCGACGGCCTGCGAATCGGTTTGCTGGATTTCGGAACGCAAGAACGTGCTCGCCGCCTTCTTCGGCTTCGCCTCGCTCTGGCTCTATTTTTCAACGAACGCCCGCGCATGGCTGCGCCTCAGCGGCACGGCCGTTTTGTTTATCCTCGCGATGCTGAGCAAACCGACCGCCGCCGGATTCCTGCCCGTTTATTTTCTCGCGGAGCTCTATTTTTTCACGCAGAGGCGCAAAGGCGCGGAGGGAGCGGGTGCCGCTGCGGGCTTGTCCCGCAGTGCCGCGCTCCTGGGGCAATTGGTCTTTTACGCCGCCTTGATCGGCGTGATCGTCTTTCTCGCAAAAGTCAACGTCAGCAAAACCGAAACGTCCAACGCGACCCGCGCGGGTGGAAGTTTGTTTACAGTTGCGCTTACCGACGTACCGATCATTTGGGAATACATCGCCCATTCGCTCTGGCCGCTGAACCTGAGCATCTTCTACCACAGCCCTATCGTCACCTCGCTGGGCGGCGGACTGTTCTGGTCGCGGTTGGTATTGCTTGCGAGTGTGGTCGCGTTCACAATCTGGATGTCAAGCAACGGCTGGCGCACGGTTTTTCTGTGGGGCTGGTTTATCGGTGCGCTGGGGCCGGCGTTGAACATCATTCCGCTGCCGTATCTGATGCAGGACCGCTACGCCTATTTTGCGCTGCCCGCGATTTTAGTCATAGCGGCTGAAACCGTCGCGCTGATCGTGCGGCGCATTCTGCCGTCGAAGGTGCGCCCCGAACTGGCCATCGCCAGCGTGCTCGCTTGTCTCGCCGCCGCCGCATTTTTTCGAAGCTTGGTTTATCGCAGCGATTTCGAATTGTTTCAAGATGCCGTCGGCAAACAACCCAACTCAGCCTACGCGCAGATGCATTATGCGCTGGCCGTCTCGCGCGTCGCGGACTACAACGATTATTCCGGCGAAGGTAATCCGCGAACCGTGTGGGCGCTGCGCCACGAAGCGCAGGCGCATCTGGTCCAAGCCACGCGCTGCGACGACTTCGACCGCCTGCTCGACATCGGCCGCGTGCGCATTCTGATCGGCGTGCTCGACGAGCGGTTGGGCAACGACGCCGCCGCGTTTCCGGTGTTGCGCGAGGAGCTCGCCAAGCCGCAGAAGCCGTATAACAACGTCATTGCGCTTCAATCGCTCGCGCGAATCAACCTGCGCGCCGGACAGCCGCAAGCCGCACTCGACGATGTCGAGCGCGCGCTCAAAAGCTTCGATGAAGCGCACCCTTCCGCGGAACTGCTCTACTTAAAGGGCAATTGCCTGGAGGCGCTCAATCGCGTCGCCGAAGCGCGCGCGATATATATGTCGATCCCTGAAAAATCCATGGCCTTCAAACGCGCCCAATCCCGGCTGAGCGTTTTGAAAGATCGTTGACAAAAATTGATTAAATCGCCGTCCGATCAACCGCCAGCGTTGACGACCTAACTCAAGTGAAGTGACGCAATTTGTCAACGACGACTGAGTCCTGGGTTCATTACGCATCCTCAATGTTTGTTCAAATCTTTTGTAATTGGCTCTTTATGGATATGCATTCAAAAATACGCGCATTGCGTGTCTGACTGGTCTAGTCCTTGCTCATCGTGCATATCGGAATTCGGAACCGAATGGTCGGTTCTAACAAAAGGTTCAATCACCGCGGCCTTCGGGCCGTCGGAATAGACAAAGGAGAGAAGGACTATGAAGAGCAAAGGTTTTACGCTGATTGAGTTGATGATCGTTGTGGCGATTATCGCCATTATCGCCGCGATTGCGATTCCGAACTTGCTGCGCAGCCGCATGGCCGCCAACGAAACGGCTGCCGTCGCCGCCTGCAAAGCGTTCTGCACCGCCGAAGACATCTATCGCCGCACCGACTACAACAAGGACGGCGTCCTGGAATATGCGCAGCACTTGTCGGGCGCGAACAGCCTGTACGAAAACACGGCGGGTGCCGGCGACATCGCGTTGGTTGACCGCAGTTTCGCGAACGCCGAAGGCGCTCCGCTCTCGACGGCCGTCCCGAAAGCTGGTTATGTGTTCGTCGTCTTGACCGCGCAGGGCGCGAATGCTTCAGGCGGTGCGCGCGCGTTCATCACCAACGCCCACATGACGCTCGGCTACGGCTTGGGCGCGACGAGCAATCAGTACGACGGCGTGGGTCGCAATACATTCTGCGTCAGCAACGCCGGCACGATCTACCAGAAGGATCAGGGTTCCAGCGGCGTGCCTCCGACGACCTTCAACCCGGACAGCACCTGGGTGATCGCCGAATAGTTCTCTTTCTCCTAGCCAACGTCCGAAGCAGAAGTCGCCCGCAAGGCGGCTTCTGTCGTTTAAGGAGCGGCGGCACTCTTGCCGCTGAATGCCCTCCCCGGCCAACAACGGCGGCAAGAGTGCCGCCGCTCCTATGAACGAGCCGGTTCAACCAGCATTGAGTTGCGGCAGAAGCCGCGCTATTACTTTGCGCCTTTGCATGAGTCCATTAAGCTCTACGCCCATGCAATCCAACCCAGCTTTGGTCCAGCCGCTACGCCGCGCGGCGCTTACTGGCGTTGTCGGCTCAGGGCTGCTTGCCGTGGTGAAAGTCGTGGCGGGGGTCATCGGGCATTCGCACGCGGTGATCGCCGACGGCGTCGAATCCGGCGGCGACACCGTCGCGGGCGTCGTGGTGCTGCTGGGGCTGGCCGAGTCCGAACGCCCGCCCGACGCCGAACACCCCTACGGCCATTCGCGCGCCGAAGACGTCGCCGGCAAAACCGTCTCGACGATGATGCTCGTCTCCGGCTTCATGCTGCTGTGGACCAACGTCGCGGGATTGTACGACGAACTGTTCCGCGGCCTTGCGCCGCAGTCGCCGCACGCTTGGACTCTGCCGATCATCCTCGTGTCGCTGGCGGTCAAATGCGGCCTGTTTGTCTACAAGCTCAACGTCGGCCGGCGCCTGCGCTCCACGGCGCTGGTCGTGGACGCCTGGAACGATTTCACCGACGTGATCGCCGCCGTCGCGGTGGTGCTGGGCTTGATTCTCGCGCGACTGGGTTATCTCTGGGCCGACCGCAGCGGCGCGATTGTCGTCTCGCTGCTGATCATGTACACGGCCATCGTTGTCTCCAAAGCCGCCAGCGACGCGCTGCTCGACCAGCAAGCGCCGCCCGAAGTCTTGCAGGAATTGCGCGAAACGGCGCTGAGCGTCCCGGGCGTGAAAGGCGTCGAGAAACTGCTCGCGCGCCGTTCCGGCCTAATGTACTTCGTCGAAATGCATCTCGAAGTGGACCCCGCGATGCCCGTCCGCGACGCCCACGCGCTGGGCCACGCCGTCAAAGCGCGCTTGCAGCAGCAGCGCAAGGACGTGGCCGACGTGCTGATTCATCTGGAGCCGGCGAAATAGGGAGACGCGGGGACACGGGGACGCGGGGACGCGGTGACGGACCGCGCGCAATTCCGCGCTGTACTTTTTTTAAAGAAGAGTTTAAAGATCAGCGCATCGAATGGATTTCGGAGGTTCGTGATGATGCGCAAAGTTGCCGTGGCGCGCTGCGCCCTTGTTGTGCTGACGCTCTCGATGCTCGCGGCCAGCGGCGCGGATAAGACGGTGACCAACAAGGAATTTGGTTTTGAGATCACATTTCCTGAGTCATGGGTCGTCACGACTGTTGAACGCGGTTTTGCGGCAGGAATACGTGGAGACGCGAACAAGCACGGACTCCTTTTGCAGGTGAGAGGGTGTGGTGTAAGTGCGGGCGGAGATTCGAAGAAGCTCGCGGATACGGTGGACGCGAAAAAAAGAACATTGATCAACGAAAAACTTATCGAAAAAGCCGACGTTAAGCTTGACGGAAAAGAGGCTTACCGAGTAATCCGGGAGTACGATTACGATGACAAGGGCGTTCGATTTAAAGGAGTCTTTTATTTCCTCGTCGCTGGCGAGCGCGGGTACATGTTAGCTATTGCGTCGAGTGCAGACGTGTTTGAAAAGTACGACGCCAAAGACATCGACGCCATCGTCAAGTCGTTCAAGCTGATTGAGGCGAAGTAGGGGCGGGGCGAATGGTTTTTGCCGCGTTAGCGGCGGCACATGAATAGCCGTGGTCGCAGCGCGTACTCGCGCAAGGCCACGGTCCGCATTGGCCCGCGAATCCAAGCCGCGTAGCGGCGACACCAAGGACGCAACGAATGGCAAACACGTACACACAGATTCTCTACCACATCGTCTTTTCAACCAAAGAGCGCACACCCTGCGTGACTGCGCCCCGGCGCAATGATTTATACGCGTACATGTGGGGAATTGTTAAGGAGTTGGACTGCCATCTCTACCGTATAGGCGGCGTGGACGACCATGTTCACGTGTTGACGCATCTCCACCCAAAAACAGCACTTTCAACGTATGTTGAGAAATTGAAAACCGGCTCGACAAATTGGGTGCGCCGCGAGTGCATCGTTGCGCATTGGCCAGGATGGCAGGACGGTTATGGCGCATTTACGTTGTCGTTCAAAGAAAAAGACGGCGTAATCGAGTACATCAAGAATCAGGAAGAACACCACAAAAGCGTTAGCTTCATCGAGGAATACAAACAATTACTGACTGACGCGGGCGTCGAATTTGACGAGCGATATCTGGTTTGATGCGCGAGAAGTGTCGCCGCTACGCGGCTTTGCGGTGGCGCGGTGCGCGGATACCGTGGCCTTGCGCGCAAGCGCGCTACGACCACGGCTATTCATGTGTCGCCGCTAACGCGGCTGAAAAAAAACGATGTCGCCGAGATCTGCGACCGGCGGCGGAAGAAAGGCTAAGCGATGACGGAGGTGCCTCGCCGCAAGTGGCTGCAAGTGCATCTGAGCACGGCGGTGGTGCTGATGTTTGCGGCGGGGGGGATTATTTGGGGGAATGTGAGAGAAGGCAAGCGCTATTACATCCGTCATCGGGTTACTACCAGCTTTGTTCACGATAATGGGTCTGACGATAATCAATCTCGTGAATACTATTCTATGTACGGATGGCCTTTCGTTGCTTTTGAAACCAATTGGTTCGTTAAGCAACGCGATCCCGGGGGAAGAGTCACAGATTCGTACCTGAAACATTGGGTTTCCGCTTCGCTAAATCTCATTATCGCTCTCGCCATTCTTTTCGCGGTGTGGTTCGTGTGCGAGACGTGGATTGCGTGGCGGGCGGGGCGGAAGAAAGGGTGAGGCGCTCATTGATCCGGCGGCGAGCCGTCTTCGTGGACTTCCACTCGGACGGTTTTCTTCGCGCCGTTCTTGCAGGACACTTTGTAGAGCGGGCGCGACCAGCCGCTGTCGATGCGCAGCTCCGCAGGTTCGGTCCAGTCGGCATGGCCGTTGGATTTTTCGTTGAGCGCGCTTAAGACGCCTTTCGGAAGTTGGTCGGCGGGCAGCTTGTGTTTTTCGATCGTGTCGATCTGCCCCTTCGCGTCGAAGCGCGCTTTGAATTTCTTGTTCAAGTCGTCTTTGAGCGTGAATTCAAAATAAACGTCGTCTGTCGGAAACGGCACGAACGAGAGCGCCGAAGGCAAATACACCGCCTTCACGTGCGTGCGCCGTTCGGCTTTGAGCACCGTCGCGCGCGGAAAGAGCGCCGCGCACGCCTCGCGCGCCACCGGCGCGATCTCTTCCTTCGGCGGCGCGGGCGCCGGCACCGGCGTCACGGGCACATCTTTCGGCGGCGGCGCTTTGTTCTCAGCGGCGGCTGCTGATAACATCGTCGCGCAAAATAATGCGCCGAATGCAATCTTTAGTTTCGCGGTCATGCTGCTGCACTCAGACGGGCGGAGGTAATGGAACCGCGCGAAGGCGCGCGATCTTGAAAGAATACTCGCTTTTGAGAGTTTTCGTTATGTTGGACTCACGGAAACACACGGCCTTCAATTCGCTTTCGGACTCCGCGAAGTTCATTGGGATTCCATCGCGCAATTGCGAACCGCCCCCTTTCCCTGTAAACTACTTTCCACGCAAAGGCGCAAAGAAAGCCGCAAAGGTCGCAAAGAAGGCTTGATGATAGTATTGTCCAGCCATTCTTTGCGCCCTTTTGCGCCGCCTTTGCGACTTTGCGTGAGAAACCGCATATTTTGAGGGCGAGGTATTTCCATGAAGGTCATGAAGTTCGGCGGCACGTCGTTGGGCAGTCCGGAAGCGATGACTCGCTGCGCGGAATTGGTGGAACGCGAAATCAAATTGAGCCAGTGCAACCCGGTCGTGATCGTCTCGGCGCATTCCAAAGTCACCGATAAGCTGCTCGACGCCGCCAAGAAAGCGGCCCGCACGACCAGCGAAAGCGATATCGACGAGTCGATGAAGACGATCTCCCATCGTCATTACGAAATTCTCGATGGATTGAAACTTCCCCGTTCGATCGCCGAAAAAAATCTTGCCGAATTGCGCGACCTGCTCAAAGGCATTCATTACGTCAAGGAAGTCACACCGCGCCTCTACGATTACGTCACCAGTTTCGGCGAACGGCTTTCGTCGAAATGCTTCGCCGCTCTGCTGCGCTCGCGCGGCCACGAGAGCGCCGAAGCGATCAACGCCTACGATCTGAACTTCGTCACCGATTCGAAATTCATGAACGCGCGCCCGCTGCCGGAGACATACGAAAAGATCGCGGAAGCGTTCAAGCCGCACGCGAAGAAGCTCGTCGTCGTCACCGGCTTCATCGCCAAAGACAAAAACGGCGACATCACCACCATTGGCCGCTCCGGCTCCGATTTCAGCGCGGCGATTTTCGGCGCGGCGTTGAAGGCCGACGAAATCCAGGTCTGGAAGGATGTGCCCGGCGTAATGACTTGCGACCCGACGCTGATCAAAACCGCGCGCCCGCTGGCGCGGCTGAGTTTCGAAGAAGCGTCGGAACTGGCGTACTACGGCGCGGAAGTGCTGCACCCGTCCACGATGGTCCCCGCAATGATGCACGATATTCCGGTGCGCGTGCTGCACACCTTCAATCCCGACGCGCCCGGCACGCTAATCACGACGCGAGCCGAAATCGATTCAAAATACCCGATCAAATGCATCGTCTACAAGGAAGACCAAGTGCTGATCAACGTCCGCAGCGAGCGCATGCTGGGCATGGAAGGATTCATGGCGCGGCTCTTCGCGATCTTCGAACGCCATCACGTGGTCATCGACATGATTTCGACCAGCGAAGTGAGCGTCTCGCTGACCACGAATACGACGGACGAGCACAAACTCGAAAGCCTGATGAAAGATTTGGATGAGCTTTGCGCGCCGCACGCGGCAACCCACGCCGATCCCCACGTTGCCGAGCACACGAAAAAGGTCCCAAGCAAGGTCGTCGTTCAGAAAGAAAAATGCATCGTCGCCGTGGTCGGCGAAGGCATGAAGCACACCGTCGGCCTGGCCTCGCGCACGTTCAAAGCCGTCGCCGCTGCCGGCGTGAGTTTGCAGATGATTTCGCAGGGTGCCAGCGAAATCAACATCACCTTCCTGATCGACAACAAAGAAATCCCCGCGGCGTGTTCGGCGCTTCACAAGGAATATTTCGGATCGTAAGCCCCGTTTGTAGTCCCGCCTTTAGGCGGAAACGCCGTCGCATCGGATAAGCGCATTCGCATGTCGAAGAATTTCTCGCCGGCAGCTTGTTCGCCGTTCGTGTGCCATTGGCCTTGCCAGTGCAAAACGGAAAGATGCGTCCGCAGCGAATGACGCTTTTTTAATTGTCTTTAACCAGCGCCTGCGTCTATATACAAGAGGATGAATGTGCTGCAAAGGAATGCTGATGATTTTGAAATTCGGAACTGTTTTTCTATTCGTATGGGTGCTTTGCACCCCACAAGTGAGCGGCGTTGAAGAACAGCCAAAAGCCGAACCACCGAAAACCGACACACCCAAAGCCGACGCCGACAAACCCGCGCCGCCGGCCGCGAAACCCGACGAAGCCGAAAAACCTGCCGCGCCGGTTTCGAAGCAGGGCGAAGACGACGAGCCGTGGAAGAAACTCACCAAAGCTCAAATCGACGCGATCACCTACGAAGAATGCGACGACGACAACGGTGTGACGTTTCCCTTCTTCGCCGACTTCGACCGCGTCGGCGACAGCGAAGACCGCAAAAAAGAGTTCGCCGACTGGAAAGAGAAGCTCGAAAAGTGGGACTGCAAAAACGAAGAGAAGACTATCCAGCGCGTGCGCAACTACGTCTCGCTGATGTCGCTGGTGGACATTTTGCAGATGGAATGGGAAGGCGAAACGCCGAAGATTCTCTTTGAGCGGATGCAGAAGGAAATTCCGAAAGACGACCTGATCAAAGCCTGCGCCTACATCGCGCTCAAGCCCGATGAAGGCACGGTCATCGACAAATGCCCCGACATGGACATCGACGACGGCGCCGCCGAAGACCGCGTGCGCGAGCGGGTGGGCGTGTACGCGAAGAAAGTGCTGGGGCGGCTGCTGGGGAAATTGCCGCCGAAGGAAGAGGCGGAGGAGAAGAAGGACGAGCCGAAGAAGTAGCGATGGCTTATTTGTCGGTGATCTCGGCTTGACAAAACGCAGTGTCATTGCATAAAAGGTTCAGGACGTAGCACGTGGCGTCGGCAAACGACTTGTCCGCGCCCAATCCACGAGAAATGAGGCTACCATGCGCCGGATGCCGAAAGAAAATACGGTAGCCGTTTAGAGCCTGTTTGGGTCTGATTTTTCGGGTCACCATGTGGCCGGCTCCGAGCGAAATGTTGCACCATTGTTGCAATGGGCTATTTTCGGAGGTCTATCACGTAAGCACGGTATTATCAATAGAATATAATTATTTGCCATCTTAGCTCAGTGGTAGAGCAACGGTTTTGTAAACCGTAGGTCCTGGGTTCAAATCCCAGAGATGGCTTGCAATAATCGCGCACACCGTCATGCCGTTCCTACCGCCTCCATCAAATGCCGGATTTCATCCTCGACAGCTTCCGGCGTCGCGACGGTTTCCGCAATTTCATCCGCCAGCAATTGCCCGTAGCGCTGCCGCAGCCGATGCACCGCCACCTTCACCGCGCCCTCGCTCATCGCCAGCGCGTCCGCCGCCGCCGCGTACGAATCGCGCGGATCGTCGCCGGTCAGGAATCCGCCGAGCCGCTCGAACAGCGCCGTTTTGCCCGCGTTTTGATAATCGCGCTGCAAAGCCGCCAGCACGCTCGCCAGCACCGTCAGCGCCCAGCGCCGCTCATAGATTTGCTCCGCCGTCAACCCTCGCGCCGGTTCGCGCGCGTAACGTTCTTCGCCTTCGCGCAGCTCGTCGAGCGAGACGATCGAATGCCCGCCGCCGCGCTTGACCGCGTGCGCCCGGTCGCGCTGATCGGCCAGAAAATGTTTCAGCGACGCCAGCAAAAACGAGCGAAACCGCCCGCGCTCGCGCTCCACGCTGTGCAGATAATCCTTTTCAAGGAGCGACAGAAAAAAACCTTGCGTCAAATCCTGCGCGTCATCCGCGCTGATGCACTGCCGCCGCACGTATGCGTAAAGCGGGTACCAGTACGTACCGCACAATGACGCCAGCGCATCCGCGGAGCGCCGGCTTCCAGCCGGCCCGGCCGCCGCCAACACCACACTCCACCTCGTCGTCGCAAATCGCGACCCGCCGTGTAGCGCAGGCGTCTCGCCGGCCAGTTGTGGCGCAGGCATCTCGCCTGTATTCCCTAGCGCAGGTGCCCCGCCTGCATCTTGTGGTAGAGGTGCCCCGCCTGCATCTTGTGGTAGAGGCGTCTCGCCTGCATCTTGTGGTGCAGGCGGCCCGCCTGCATTCCGCGGCGTAAGCTCGGCGTCCGCATGTTGTGGCGAATGAGTCTCGCCTGCACTCGGCGCCACCGTCCCGCTTGCCTCTTTTGCGCGATCCATGCACCCATGTTAGAATCTTTTCCTCAATCGGCAACCGACAGGAGTTCGACGTGGAATCGCACTGCCCTCATTGCGGCACAACCTTGTCCGCCGATCTTCCGTTTGGGCTTTGTCCTAAATGCCTGCTGACGAATCGCCAATCGTCCCGGCTGGAAGCCGGCGCTCCACCGCGCGCCATCGGCGATTATGAGCTCATTGAGGAACTCGCGCGCGGCGGCATGGGCGTTGTCTACAAAGCGCGGCAGCTCAGTCTCAACCGCATCGTCGCCGTGAAGATGATTCTCAAAGGGGAATTCGCGTCGCCGCAGGAGATTCAACGCTTTCAAGCGGAAGCGGAAGCCGCGGCGGCGCTGGAGCATCCAAACATCCTGCCGGTATACGAAGTGGGCCAGGATGCCAACTGGCATTTTTTCACGATGCGGCTGATCGAGGGCGGAAGCTTGGAGCACGCTTTGAAACGCGCCGCGCTGACGCATCACGACGCCGCGAAATTAATCGCGACCGTCGCGCGCGCCGTTCATCACGCGCATCAGCATGGCATCTTGCATCGCGATTTGAAGCCCGCGAACATTCTGCTCGACAACAGCGGCGAGCCGCACGTCGCCGATTTCGGATTGGCCAAGCAGCTTGAAAAAGACAACGAGCCGCGACCGCAAGGGAGCGGCACAATTCGATCCGCCACGCGCAGCGGCGCGATCATGGGCACTCCCGGTTACATGTCGCCCGAACAGGCGGCCGGAAACACCAAGCGCGTCACCACCGCCGCTGACGTGTACAGCCTCGGCGCAATTCTGTACGAAACGCTCGCGGGCCGGCCACCATTTGAAGGCGACTCGGCGCTCGACGTGATCAAGAAGGTCGTCGAGCAGGAGCCGCTGCGCCCGCGCCGCATCAACCCATCGATCAGCCGCGAACTCGAAGCGATCTGCATGAAATGCCTCGAGAAGAATCCAGCGCGGCGCTATTCGTCCGCGGAAGCGCTCGCACAGGATCTGACGCGCTTCCTCAACGGCGAATCCGTCGCCGCGGATTCGACCAACGTGCTGCGGCGGCTGGGGCGCATGTTGGAACGCAGCCAGCACGACGCGGAATTTCACAAATGGGGCACGATGCTGATCTGCTTCGGCGCAATCATTCTCGCGGGTCACGCGGCCACTTTCATGTTGATTCGAACCCATCAGCGCGAATCGACGCTGTGGCTCTCGCGCGGCATTCAGTTGGCGCTGGAAACATTTTGCTTCTGGCGGCTCAAACCGCGCTCATCGCTGCCATCGACTTCAGTCGAGCGCCAACTCTGGTCGATCTGGATCGGTTTTCTCATCGCGTACGCCGCGAATGTGCTGGCGTGTCGCGCGCTTGTCTTGCATGCGCTGGTCGAACGGGGCGGAGCGGGGCCGGAATACTGGAGCGACCTGATCTTGTATCCGATCACCTCGATCCTCGCGGGCCTCGCGTTTTTTGTGATGGGCAGCAATTATTGGGGCCGCTGTTACCAATTCGCGATCGCGTTTTTTGTATTGGCCGTCGCCATGCCGCTCAAACTCGATTGGGCGCCGCTGGAATTTGGCCTGCTCGCCTGCGCCGTGCTCGTAACTTTCGGCATCCACCTGCGCCGCCTCGCCAGTTCGTAGTCCCGCCTTCAGGCGGAAACGAACATTCGATCCGACAGCGCAATTCCGCCTAAAGGCGGGACTACAAACTCGTCACTTCGCCAATTTCAGCGCCGCCTCCGCCAACCCATACCCCATCAGCGACAGCACCTTCGCGCTGCCCATATAGTGGTATGGCGGCTGGCTCCCGATCTTGTTGAATTCGTCCTTGTGCTCGTCGGTGTCCCATTTGTTGTTCTTGTAGCCGGCCTTGAGCATCGCCGCAGCTTTTTCGTCCCAGTACTGCGCGGTCGGCACGAGCACGACATTGTCCTTCACGTCGGCTTTGGTGACCCCTTCCGCTTGAGCTTTTCGAAACGTCTGAATGTGCTCATTGGCCTCCTTGCCGTCGATGCCCATCTCAGCGATAAGCATGGGGAGTTGCGGCGCGTTGAGGTCTTTGCGCACGTCATTAATAAGGTGGCCAAGGTTGCTCGCGTATTCGTCGGTAAAATTCTTGTCGATCATGTCGTTCCAGCCTTGCAGCCAGACGAAACCGCACAGTTCGTAGCCGCCGCCGTCGTAGGCCGGGAAATTCTCCTTCAAACTCGCGAGCACAGACTTGGTTTCGGAGATCATCTCCGCGTAGGCCTGGCCGACGACCAGCGTTTTCTTCTCGATTTTGTCTTTCATATTGGCACGCTGCTTATCCGGATATTTGTCCCACGGCGGTTCGCCGGCGCTTGGCGGGCGGAAGTCGATCGCGAGGCTGCGGCCGCCCCACGCGGTTTTGATCAGCAGCACTTGATTGTCGTATTTGTCGCCAACGATGTGGCCGAACATCAGTTCCGGACCGATCTCGTTGTCTGACGCGCCATAGCTTTTGGCAAGGTTGCCTTTCTTCGGCGCGGCTTTCGATTCGCGGCGATAATAAATCCACACGTCGGGACGCTCGACCCACGAGCCGTCGGCGTTTTTCACTTTTTTCAAAAGCTGCCCGTATTCCTTGTCCTCGCCCAGCCAATCCATCGTGCGCACATGCGCGTGGCCCTGCATGTTCGATTGGCCTGCGAGGATAAACACTTTGACCGGGCTTTTGCCCACGCCATCGGCGGCGGCAAGAGTTGTCGATAGGATTGCGGCAAAAAGCACAGTCAGGATTTTCATGCGGGAATTCTCCATGATTGCGGCGCGCGGGGCGTCTATCTTCTGGTTTTAAGATTAATCGAATTTGTGCCGATTTATACACCGGAATGTGATAGCCACCGCTGTGGTTATCTATTTCAGTGCTGAGTTCTGCGTAAGAATTACGGCGGCAAGAGTGCCGCCGCTCCTTTCGAGAGGAATGTGATCATGAAAAACTACATTGTGTGCGTGGCGTGTGGATTGATTTTGGCGACAGGAATTTTAGCGGGCGACGCGGTCGCCCCCGCTGAAACCGCGCCGAAGAACATCGCGATCAAGTCGGACCTTGTCGAAACGCTCAAAAGCGACGGCCATTACAAAACGCTGCTGGCGCTGCTCGACGCCGCGGGCATGACGGCGGAGTTGAGCGGAACCGGCGAGTTTACGCTGCTCGCGCCCAACGACGACGCGATGGCGAAGGCTGGGAACCTCGACAACATCAAAAACGATCCCGCCGCGTTGCGCCGCGTCTTGAATAATCATATCGCGAACGGAACGATCACTTGGGCACAAATGGAAAGCGGCAAGGCCGTGACGACGCGCGGCGGATTGGCTTGGGCCGTGGGTGTCGGCGGAAAGCGCATTCACGACGCCAATGTGGTTCAAGCCGACATTTCCGCATCGAATGGGATGATTCAGGGCATCGACAAAGTGCTGCTAGTCGAGGGAACCGTGCGGACGAAGGGCGACGAAATCACGTTCAAGAAAATCGAGCGGAAAGCGGAGAGAAATGTGAAGGACGGCGCGGATACGGTCTACGACGGAGTGAAAGAAGGCACCGACAAAACATACGATGGATTGAAGACGGGCACGAAGAAAATCAAGAATTTCTTCACCGGCGAGTAATTGGAGCGCCGGCTTCCAGCCGGCCCGCATCACCGCTGACACCCGCCTTCCAAAAAGAAGTTATCCGCGGCGTTGCGGCTTGCGAATCACAAAATACAAAATCGCCCCCACCCATCCGGTGAGAATGATAATCAAGATCCAAATCAGTTTGTCGTTGCCCGTCGAAGGTTCATTCTTAATGCAATCGACGAGCGCCACGATCCAAACAACGGTTAAAATGAGACCCACAATTGCAAATGGAGCGCTACAGAGCAGGCCCCCGAAGAAATCTTGTATGCGTGCGATCATTGCTGCCTCCTGCACATGAATTGAATTAATGCATCTCGATTTCGCACGAGCCTAACCCGCCGCGATAGAAATTAAACTGTACATTCGGATGGTCCGCCAGCAGCGACATGGGCACCGCGCTGTCGGGGAATTTCTTCGAAATCATCAGCGTGGTCAGGCGCATGCCGAAGGGATTGTCGTGCGTGCCGGCCTGCCAGATGGAGACTTTTTCGGCGCGCCAGGTTTCGACGGGGCCGACGGTGATGGCTTGCGTCGGCACAAGCGCGATATTGCCGCCGCCGGACGTGCGCGCATTCTGCGCGATAGTGATCGGATGCAGATCGACGACGCGCGTGGTGAGCGCGCGGTATTCGGCCGGCGACGGCGGGTTGTCTTTGAATTTTCCGGTGCGCTTGAGCGGATCGTTGAAGGCCCAGTGTTTGATATCGCCTTGCCCGCCCTGCATCACGACGCAGCGGATGGAACCGTCCCACGTCGCGCGATAGGCGCGCGTGTCGGCTTTCGGAAAGTGCAGATTGGAATCGGGCATCGCAAGTTTTTTATCGATGCGATTAAAACACATTTCACGGTCCGCCTTTTCGAACGAAAGCGGATGCGTGGGCGGAACTTCCGTGCCGTCGAGCACCCATTCATCCATTCCCCAGAAATGTGCGGCGTAGAGTCTCAATCCGATTGCATTGACGATGCGCGCCACGAGCGGCAACTGTTCCGTCGGCCCAATCGGGCCGCAGATTCCTGCCGGATTGTCCGGCGTGGCCTGCTTCCACGCGTCGATGTATTCGAGCGCTTCGGCGAGATAGAATTCTTCGAGCGTGTCGTACAGAACGACTTTGAAGCCGGGGCGCGAAAGTTTGGCGAGTTTCTCAGGCGTAAGCGCGGCGGCGGCGCGGATGATGGCGTCGTCAAGAGTTGTATAGTCCCACCAGGCGGGGGCGATGGCGCTGAGTTTTCTCGGCATGTTTTTTTCTCTCGCAGAGACGCAAAGGCGCGGAGGAAGACGCAGAGAACAGATAAATCACTTTGAGTCTAACGAAGATTCATACACCTCATTGACAAGATAGTCGTTTTTCAAAATGTCGCGCAACGGATCGCTGTCGGTCGCGCTGAAACCGAGGTGCGAGTGTCGCCGCCAGCCTTCGGCGAATGTGAGTTTTCTCGACATCTTGCCGAGCTCACGCGACATGTCTTCCATTGTTTTCAAATACGAGTTGAGGCCCTGGCTGGAACTGAGCCAGCTTTGCTGGCTTTTGTGCGCGGCTAGCGCTTTGAGTTTTATTTCGTGAACGCGGGTTGTGTTGACAAAGGCGCCGGGAACAATTCGTTTTCGCAGCCCGTCGCGCAGGCCGTGCGGCATGGCATGATAGATTGTGACATCTTCAAAGAATGCTGGGCGCGGCGGCGTGGTTTTGAAATTTGGAACGCCGTGCGCGAAGGCGGCGGTGACGGCGAGGCGCGCGGTGTTGGTGTGGTCCTCCATGTAATCTTGAGGCGAATGCGTGAGGATGATGCGCGGCTTAATGTCGCGGACGATAGCGGCAAGTTTTCGAATGGATTTGAGATCGTAGAGAATTTCGAGATCGTTGCAGAATGGCGGATGCCAATGCGCGCCAAGAATTTTGGCGGCGGATTGCGCTTCTTTGCGGCGCGTCGCGGCGGTCTTCGTCGCGGACATTTTTGTGCTGCCGAGATTGCCGGTGGAAAGATTGAGGTAATGAATTTCGAGGCCGTGCTCCTTCAAGAGAAGCAGTGTCCCGGACATCACGAATTCGATGTCGTCGGGGTGGGCGGCGATGGCGAGGGCGGTGAGCATTGCTCAATTAAAAATGAAAAATGCAAAATGAAAAATGAAAAAGGCGCGCTTTGGCGGCAATTTTGAATTTTGCACTTTTCATTTTGCATTGACGTTAACCGGCTTTCCAGTACGCGCCGATTCGTCCGCCGCGAAGATCACCCGGTGCGATTTCATCGCCTCGTCGAGACTCGTCATCGGCATATCCTTTCCGGCGGCGAGCGCATCGAAGAATGCCTGGAATTGCGTCTGGTACGGATGGTCAGAGACGTCGCCGCTGTCGAGCATTTTCATCGACAGGCCGCTCCATTTGTTTTTGTCCGTTTTGAGTTTCATCGAATGGAATTTGTCGTCGAGCAGGCTGCCTTCGCTGCCGCACAAATGCGTGTGGAAATAATAGGGCTGGAGGCAATCGACGACAGCGGCGCATTTTCCGACGGCGCCGTTTTTGAAATTCAGGATTGTGACGCTGGTCGTGTCGTATTCGTAGGGTTTGAAAATGGCGCTGCGCGATTTGGTGGAAAGGCTTTGGACGCTGGCGACGTCATCGCCCATGCACAGCAGCAGCGCGTCGAGCGCATGGCAGCCGGCGGTGAGCAGCGCGCTGCCGCCGGCGTTCTTCTTCACGTTCCAGCGGAATTGGCCATACCACGGGCCGATGCCGTGGTAGTAATCGACTTCGCCGTAGTGGATTTTGCCGAGCAGACCTTGATCGATCACGGCTTTGGTCGCGAGGAATTGGCTGGAGTAGCGGCATTCGAAGCAGACGCACGTTTTGACCTTCGCGGCTTTGACGACTTTTTCAATCGCGACGCAATCTTTCCAATCGAGCGCGAGCGGTTTTTCGATGATCAGGTGCTTGCCGGCCTTCGCGGCTTTGATCGCGTGCGCGGCATGTTGATACGGGTAGCTGCAAATCGAAACGGCGTCGATGCCGCTCGCGAGCATCGCGTCGAGGTCGTTGTATGCGCCGATGTTATCGCCCCATTTCAGCCTGAACTCCATAGGATCGAGCGGGCGCGACGAATAGATCGCGCTGACTTCGGCGTTCGGCGACGCGTTGATGGCGGGGATGTGGGCGCTCGCGACCCAGCCGTAACCGATGATGCCGACGCGAAGTTTTTGGGACATGGGATCTCCTGGGAAGAGGGAGGTGGGAGCCGGGAGGAGAGAAGGTCCAACCCTCCTCCCGCCTCCCCACTCCCTCCTCCCCTAATTATGCATTCAACCTCGACCGCCGTCGAAATTCGCCCGGCGTCATGGCTTCTTTCTGCTTGAACACCACCGACAACCGCTCGCTGCTGTTGAAACCGGCGCTGCGCGCGACTTGCGCGAGATTCTGATTCGTCTCAGTCAGCAACTGTTTGGCGCGTTCCAAATGCACGCGCTGAATTTCATCCAGCGGCGATTTGTTCAAGATGGCGCGGAATTTTTTTTCAAGCAATCTTCGCGAGACGGGAACTCTGCGCAGAATGTCGCCGACGCCAATTGAAGCGTGCGCGTGTTCGCGAATGAATTTCACGGCCAGCACGAGGTCTTCGTCTTCAATCGCGAGAATGTCCGTCGAAAGCCGTTTGGCAATGCCGTCGGGCGGGAGCAGCAGCGGCGCTTTGGGCGCGGGTTTGCCGCGCATCAAATCGTAGAGCATTTCCGCGGCGAGGCAGCCGATGCGTTCGCGCGAGATGCGCACGCTCGAAAGCGGCGGGTGCGAAAGTTCGCACACGATTTCCGAGTTGTCCGCACCCAGCAGCGCGATGTCGTCCGGCAAGCGGATGTTCAGCGCGCGGCATGTATCGGCGATGCACGAGGCCAGCCCGTCGTTGCAGCAGAAGATGCCGACTGGTTTGATCAGCGCGCGCAGCCAGCGGCAAAGTTCTTTGTTTTCAGCGGTGTATTTGAGATTCTTTTCAGCCAGTCCGTGCAGCGGGTACGCAACAGGAATTTGCCCGAGCGTCTGGAATTTTTGCACGAAGCCTTCAAGCCGCAAATCCGAGAAGCGCACGCCGGGATACCCGACAAACGCCGCGCGGCGAAAACCGCTTTCGAGCAAGTGCTGCGCGGCCACGCGGCCGATCGCAAGATTGTCCACGACGACCGACGGCACGCCGGCGTCGGATAAATAACTAGAGACATTGACGACTTTCGCGCCGCTGCGGTCGAGAATCGTTTTGATTTCGTCCGAAGAAACGTGCGCGACAACACCTTCTGGTTTCCATTGCTTGATGAAGCGCGAAAGCCCGCGCGGATCGTTTTCGGAAAAGCAAAGATTCCATTGATTATGCGTGCGCGCAAATTGGCACACGCCGCGCAAAATGCCGTGACTGCTGAACATCGTTTTGAATTGATGCTGCGCCAGGCTCTGCCCTTCCATTGTCCCCACGTCTTCGCGTGTGGGGTCCAGTTGCAGGGGAAAGACGACGGCTATTTGGCGGTAACGCGGCATTGCACAATCCTTCAACAGCATTTGTCATTTGTCATTTTCGATTTGTCATTTGTCATTGGCGCTCAAACCAAATGACAAATGACAATTGACAAATACCAAATGACAAATGGTCTGTTCTACTTGTTCTCCGCGCTCTGCTTCAAGTCGCGGCAGAAGGTGTAAAACTCGTCGAGCTGCAATTCCTTTAAGAAAACCATGCCTCGCGCGGCGCGAATCAGCGGGCTAGGGTGCTCGTAAAACCACGCTTCGCCCAGGCACGTGCGCAGCGCGGCGTATTGTGAGACTTGAATTTTTTGCGCGAGTTCGCAGAACGGACCTTCGAGTTCGTAGCTGGGGAACGAGGCTTTAGTCTGCGAAACGAATGCAGTGTGAAAGGACGCCTCCATTATTGAGAGCATGTTCAGCGACACCGGCACGAAGAGATTGGCCTCGCTCGGATGATAGCGGAACCAGACGTTGCGATAGCCCCAGACTTTGATGTCGCGGCGCTTCGCCGATTCGGAATAGAGCTTCAAGCCCGCGGCGGTGGCTTGCATGACTTTGTAGTGCGTGTCGGGGCCGCTGGCTTCGGGATCGAGCGCGACGGAGACGATGTCGGGCGCGGTTTTTTTCAGCAGATCGACGACCGGCGGCACGTCGCGCTCGAGCGTCGGTTCTTCGGTGAAAATATCGCCTGAATAAAAACCGAGACGCAAGTGATACACGCGCTCGCTCTGCCAGCCGAAATAACCCCACAGCGTTTCCGCTTCCCATTCGCGGAACATGCCTTTGAGGCACTGCATTTTTTCGGAATCTTTCTGACCGGGATAAACGGTGCTGAAGTAGCGGATCAATTCGCCCAGATGTTCTTTCGCGCGCGCGGGATCGCTTTCGCCGTAAACGTCCAGCACGTTGCGAATGTCGCGGCACGCTTCGGCGTCGCGCTGCATGGCAGCGTCGTGCGCGGCGACGCCGTCGAGGTAGCGCCACAGTTCGCGGTTTTTCGCGCGCTGATTTTTGGGATTGAAATATCCCTCTTTTTTCAGCGCCGCGCAATCCGGCGTGTCGAGAAAATCGCGCGCGCGCTGAAAACGTTCGCGCGCAAAATCATTCGTGACGGCGGTAAAGCCGCTGGTCAGCGTCGCGAAATAATGTTCGTTGGTCGCATCACGGATGTTGCGCACGACGGCGGGCAAATAACCCAGCATGATGTCGTCGTGGTGCGGTTCGGTGTGGAGAAAAGTCGTGTTGAGGTGCGTCTTGGAGCCGGCTTCGATTTTTGCGGCGACGCGTTCATGGACCATCTTCGCGGCGGACGCCAGCGAACCGCCATATTTCCGCAGCGCTTCGGAGGCGAAGCGATCGACCGCGATGTCCGCGGATTTCAGTTCAACAAGCGGACGATGCGCGCGGACCGACACATCGATCAGCGCGTGCTCAATTGTTTCGACCGGCACGGCCGATTGAGTTTCGAGTGTGGCGAGGCGCCGCGCGTCCATGAGTTTCGCCGCGCCTTGCGTGAGATAGAAGCGGGCGTTGGGCAAACCTTGCAAACTCGACGCGGGATAGAGGACGCTCTTTTCGCTTTGAATTGAGTTCGCGACAATCACGGCTTTGGCTTCGCCCGCGGCGACAATCAGCGCGGTGACGCTCGGATTAAACGCAATTGTGCCGAGTCCGATTGTGATGACGAGGCGCTTGCGCGCGACTTCAATGCCGCCAAGATCGGTCGCCGATGCGGCCTGTGTTTCATAATTGGTTTCAGTCAGGCGTGTCGTCGAGTGATGATCGGAGCCGCGCACGTTGAAGCCGATGTGTCCGTCCGGGCCGATGCCGCCGAGAAAAAAGCCGATGCCGCCGAGGGCACGCACGCGTTCCTCAAATTCCTGGCACCACTGGTCGGCGCGGAGAAGCGCGTCCTTTTGAATGCGTTCAAGCGCCGTGTGCGCCTGCCGCGTGCGCAAACTAAGGTCGCACGCGCCGTCGGGGAACACGTCGTCGAGGCGCTGCGACGAAGCCAGGCCAATCTTGCCGCCATCCATCAGCAGGCATTTTTGCGGAGTGAGGCCGAAGCCTTCGACGTAATATTTGCTGACATAATGGTGGAAGCTGTTTTTGCGTTCCGCGGGCATCGGATAGAATTCGTCAATCTGGACGAAATTCAGCGCGGCCATGTCGGGCTTGCCTTTTGATGCGTCGATGCCATTGTCTTCAAGGATGCGGCGCATCTCCGGCTTCTCCCACGTGCGCAGAATGCGCTGGACCCACGCGATAAAATGTTCGGGCGTTTTGCCGGTCGGCAGGGAGATGACGCCGCCGGGATTGGCTTGCGCCCATTCGATGAAACGCATGGCGGAAAGGCGGCCAAGCGCGGGGAAATTGTTGACGACCAGCGTGGGTATTTTTTCTACGGGCGCGTACGAAAGCTTGTACGGCGACGCGGCAAGCGCTTTGGCCTCGACGGTGGAGAGCTTCGATTCGGTCTTGATCATGCCCAGAATGATACACGGGTTTTGCGGCTGTGAAGTAGCGCAATAGCGCAAAAAGAATGATGAAATGCGTACAAGGATGAGTATTCAGAAACTGTTTCAATACTTGATGGGGGGTGGGGCAGACATTCTTGTTTGCCGAGCGGGACCCCGGCAGACAGGAATGTCTGCCCCACCGTTTTGAAACAGTCTCTCAACCCGCTATCACTGTTTTCCCAAGCATGTCAAAACCATAAGCAGCAATCCAGCAATTCGACACGTCTCATTTATTGCGAAACTATTGCGAAACCTTAACTCAAAGTCGCGGTCTGCCGAGGTGGGGACGTGCCCAAAGAGGTTGCCCGTTTTCGTTGTGCCAAGTGCAACCATCGCTTGAGCGAAGATCAGCCGCGCTGTGGTCATTGCGGCTGGGAAGTCAATCTCGAATTGGCGCGCGCGAAAGCCGCTGCCGTCGAGGCCAAACGCGCTGGGGCCCGCGCGCGCAGGAGGATGCGCGTGTACGATTATATTATCGTGGGTCTGCTCGCGCTCGTGCTGGCGGCTTGCATTTTCCTGCTGCTGCGGTGAGCTATTTGTAAAGGTATTTCCGTCCAGACGGCCCCGGCGCGTCGATGAGCAAATCGTCATTAATCCCGATGACGCTGCCCACGCCTCGAACGATATCCGCAACGTCGCCGCGCTCGCGTTCGCTGGCGACACGGCCTTTCAGCCGCACAATTCCGTCGCGCGTGCTAAGGCTGATGTTCCGCGCGGAAACGGATAGGAATTTGGCAGCTTGAAGCGTGCGCCGAACGTCGCCTGAAGTTTGTTCGTCGGCGTCCGCCGACACTGCGGGCGGGTCAGCGCGAAGGCTCCCAGTTCCAGCGAAACAGATGGCAAGCATCGCCAAGCGCAGGATTGTTTGCAGTGTTCTCATGGGTTGCTCCTTTACGCCGCATGGAGTTTACGCAAAACGCAGGCCGATTTCAAGTGTCGGCGCCTCCGTTTTGCCGCCCGATTTTTCTTGCCCAATCCAAAGCATCCGCTACACTTCTCGCCCGTGTTTTCAACCGCTCTATTTTGCCGTACACCCCTTTGTGGAGGTCTCTTCATGAGTCGTTCAATCAAGCCCGTTTTGTTCGCCTGCATCGCGCTGATCGCCGCCGTGTCGATCCGCGCCGCCGATGAGCCCAAAGACGTGGCTGTCGCTTTTGCCAAGGCCATTACCGAGGGCGACAAGAAAGCCACGCACGAAGTTGCCGCCGGTACCGAAGAACAGCTCAAGACCCTTGACCTGATGACCGACATGCTGCACGGCATCCTGAAGTTCAAAGCGGCGTGCGACGCGAAGTTCGGCGCGGAAAATGTGCTTAGCAAGAGCATGGCCGGCGGAGTGCCGGACCTCGTCGATGAAGTCAAGAAATCCGAAGCCAAGGAAGAGGGCGACACCGTCACTTTCATCGACAAAGCCAAGCCCGACGACAAGCATCCCTTGAAGCTCAAGAAAGTGGACGGCAAGTGGAAAGTGGATCTCTCCTCGATGGGCGACGAAGCCAAGGACATGCCTGCTGGCATGGGCAAAATGTTCGGCGATTTCGCGGACGAAATCAATGCCGGCAAGTACAAGACCGCAGAGGAAGCCGCGGTGGCGTTCCAAAAGAAAATGCAGCCGCCGGCCGAAGCAAAGTAATTATCCGTTGCATGCAGCCGGGGAGCGGATTCTGCCGCTCCCCGGCTATTCTTTATCTCAGCGTGCTGGATCGTATACACATTCCAATATGCTCCGCCCCACGCTCGGCCGGAAATGGCTCTCCTCGTAATAATTGTGGATGTCTCGCGTATAGTCGTTGATTCCAGAAAAGTCGCACACATTCTCCGCGCCGAATAATTCTCTCAATATTTTCAAGTCGTCAGGGTGCAGCTTTCGCTGTTCGTACAGGGGGCCGATGATCAGCTTGTAGTGTGTGCAGTGTGCTTGAAGCTTCTGCTGAATGTGCTTCAGCACCTTCGTCTGCTCCTCATGGATGACCGCGGGCAATTCAGTCCCGGCTTTATCCTCGCGCGCAAAGAAAAGTGCCGCGTGCTTCCGGTAATACGCCTCCGGATTCGCACTGATTTCATGTTCCGCGTCGGGCGCGCGCATGTCGTTGGTCAGCGGATCGATTTCAATCGTGCTTTCGCGAAACGGATCGGGCAGCCACGCCACTTTCTTCCCGCTGATTTCGCGGCCCAGATAAGGCAGCACAAAAGTGGGTGACAGATAAGCCTTCGCAAAAACCGTTTGAAACGCCACAGCGTTTTTCCCCGAAACCTGCGGATGTTTTTTCAACAAGTGCTCGTCGTAATCCGCCGCCGCCTTCAGCACACTGGCATCGAGAATGAAGAGTGCATTGCGAATCGCGCCGCCTTTGCTATCGATCAAATCCAATTTTCCCGAAATCCCATAAATCGATTCCAGCGACGCGTCGAAATGGTACGGCTTCGCCGGCGCAATCCATTTCCGCCAATCCGTTGTGGTGAACGCAATGGTTCGAGAATTGCCAAAAATAAAAGAGTCGTACATTTCGCGCTCATAATTCCTTAAAAAAATCTCAGTCGATACATAATCGCGGTTCAATTCAATCCCGTTCGTCTCGTTGTACGACGTATATTTGCGCAACACCATAAACGGATCAAAATAAATATATGTGCCCAGCGTCACCAGGATCGGCAATCCAAGAAGGCCTAGTTTAAAGATCAATTTCAAGAGTGGTTTCATTGCGCCTCCTTTCGTTTAAAACTGAAAGTAGATAAATTGCCCGCCTGACCGGTTGCTCGCCGCCCACAGCGTTAAATAAATGACGGCATAATACGCGGCAAAGCGCCCCCAGGCCGGCCAGTACGAAATTCGGAGCCACACGCTTTTGCGGCGGTGGAGATATTCGAGATAAAGAATGCAGGGAACGCCCACGATTTTCAAAAGCGTCGGCCCCAGCGCCAATTCCGGCAGCCAGCGCCCCGCCGCCAGGAGCCGGATATCCTCCGGCAAGCCCGCAACCGCGCGAGCCAGAAGCATCCACGCGTCCGAAAAAGTGCTCGCGCGGAAAAATACCCAGGCGATGCAGACCAGCGTAAATGTACGTACAATCCCAAACAACCGCACCCACCCGGATTGGGGCTGCTCAGGTTCCGCTTTTTTCTGCAATTTCAGGAGCGGCGGCACTCCTGCCGCCGTTAACGCAGGGCGGCAAGAGTGCCGCCCCTCCGTGCGCATGTGCTGTCCAATGCCCTCGAATACAATCATCAATCCGTGAATCGCGCCCCATATCACGTAGGTCCAATTGGCGCCGTGCCACAGTCCGCTCACGGTAAATACAATCAGGATATTCGTGCACCAGCGCGGCGTCGAAACGCGGCTCCCGCCGAGCGGTATATAAAGGTAATCCTTAAACCACGTCGAAAGCGAAATATGCCAGCGCCGCCAAAACTCAGTGATGCTCGACGCGAAATATGGCGTGTCGAAATTCTCCATTAACTTAAAGCCCATTACTTCCGCGCTGCCGAGCGCAATGTCCGAATATCCAGAAAAATCGAAATAAATTTGAAACGCGAACGAGAGGATTGCGAAAAAAATGGAAAGACCATGGTATTCGCCGGGGTTCTCGAAGATTTTATTCGCAAAAGGCGCAAGCTGATCGGCGATGGCTATTTTCTTGAACAAACCCTGCGCCATCCGCTGCAATCCATGAACGACGCGCGCATAGTCGAAGAAATGTTCTTCGTAAAACTGATGCAGCAGGTTCTGCGGCCGTTCGATCGGCCCCGCCACAAGCTGCGGGTAAAACATCACGTACAACGCATAGATGCCAAAGTGTCGCTCCGCCTTCTGCCGCCCGCGGTAGACTTCAATCGTGTAGCTCATCGCTTGAAAAGTGTGAAATGATAAACCGATCGGCAACGTAATCCGCCATGCGGGAAACGACACGTTCACGCCGAGGTGCTGCAGCAGCGACGTGGCGCTACCTGTGGCAAATGCGTAATACTTAAAAATCGCCAGCACACCGATGTTTGCCGCAAGGCTCGCGATGAGCATCGTCTTTCGAAGCTTGCCCTGCGACGATTCGATCACAATTCCCGCGATGTAATCGACCACAATCGTGAAGGCGAGAATCAGGATGTAAGCGGGAATGAACGCCATGTAAAAAACGCAACTGGCGCCCAGCAGCAAGGCCCAGCGAAAACGATGCGGAATGGTGAAATAGAGGATCGTGACGATCGGAAAGAACAGCGCGAACTCGAGCGAATTGAAAAGCATTCGATACGTCCGTTTACAGAACGAGCCGCCAGTTTAATCGGAGAAATGTGCCGGTCAACGATGAACCTCCGGCCTAATTTCTGACCATAAAAATCCCCCAAATCCTGTCGGGAAAATGCGAATTCTTCGCTCATTTCAAGCGCTTCAACCGCCCGCCATGAAGCGCCGAAACCGCGCACAACAGGTCCGCTGAGCCGGATAGATTCTTTTCGTCCAACGCCTCGCCCGCATTGCTCACGCGCCGAATACCGCTCTCGTCGATCAGAAAGAACAAATCGTACCCGTGCGGCTTGACGAAATTCAGCACGTCGCGCGGCGTGTAGCCGAAATTACGAGTCCATTCCGCGCACACTTCCAGAAACAAGACGGGCTGGCGCGCCAGCGTCCCCTGGCCACCGCGCAGCACCAGCAGTTCCGCGCCTTCGACATCGCATTTGATGAAATCCGGCTCAAGCGCGATCGACGCCACGTACGCGTCAAGCGTTACCGTCTTGCAGTCGAAACTCGTCACCGACGCCGCTGCCGCCCAGGACCCCGCGCCGTGCCGCGCCATCGACGCCTGCCCGTCGTCGTTGCCCGGCATGTGGATGGTCACGGTGCCGTCCCGGTCGCTCAACGCGAAATTATTCAGCCGCACGTTGTCGAAGCGCTTCTGAGCCGCGACGCGTGCACTTAAAAGCGCGAACGTCGCCGGCACGGGCTCGAACGCATGCACCGAACCCTTCGCACCGGCCAGATGCGACAGCAACACCGTATGGATGCCGCGATTGGCGCCGACATCAAACACCGTATCGCCATCGCAGATCGCGTTCAAAAACACGATCCGCTCGTTGTCGTATTCCTTGCGCTTCTTGAAACGCAGGATGCGCTCGTACAAACGCGGATGCCGCGACAGAAAGAATTTGATGGCTTCGCGCATGAAGTTCGCCATGTTAGCCGCGCGAAACCGCCGCTCAACCAAAAATCATTTCGGATTAGGCTTCCCCGGATGCGGCCTTTCTGTCGGCAGCCCGGCTGATATCCAATCCTGCCCGCCTTCAACGTACTCGCTCGCACGCGTGCAGCGTTGCTCGGTCAGCTCCCGCTGACGCGCGCGGCAGCTTGTCAGGCCGGATTCATGCAATAGGTGACCTATTTCGCGCTGCCGCTTTTGCCTTTGGTCGCCGTGTACGAGACTGTCTGAGTTTTTTGCATGACGGTGTTGTTGAAAATCAGGGTGAAGACGACGGTCTTCGAGACGTTTTTGACCGTGGCGGCGCCGGTGAGGCCTTCGTCGGCGAGAGCGGCGGCAAAGGCGCCGTTCTTGAAGCCCGCGCCGAATTTCGAGGTCTGCGCTTTCACGACGCCTTTTGTCGCCTTGATCGCGAACTTTGCCGAGTCGTTTCCGCTTTTCACGCTGGCCTTGGAGGTGAGGGTCAGGACTTTGGCCACGCCGCCGATGTCGAAGTAGACCTTTGCGTTCGCCGGATTGAATCCCGCCGGAACGGGAACCGTTCCGGAGAACGTAATCAAATCTTTGTTGGCGGCTGCGAAATTCAATTTGATGGAAACTTTCGAAATCGTCAAAGTTTGAATGTCGGCCTGCGTAATGGCTTTGCCGACTGGGGTGCTGGCAGGGTCGTTGGGATTGGTGCCGACTGCAGTTTCGAAGGCATCGGAGAAGCCGTCGCCGTCGTTGTCGGGGCCGCTGCCGACGAGACCGAGCGGCGGGTTGACAGTGACGGTGAGCGGCAGGGAGACGGCGGGATGTGTACCGTCGCTAACGAATACGGCTCCATTGAAAACGCCCGCCGTTGAGTAGGTATGGGTGACTGAAGCCGCGCCCGAGGCGTCGCTGGCGCCGTCGCCAAACTGCCACAAAAAGAAAAGTTGAGCGCCGTTGGAGATGGTTGCAGAGGCCGTGAAAGTGACGGTCTGGTTTTTGAGGGCGGGATTTGGCGTGACGGTGGGTCCGGACGTAAATGACGGCAAGATGAGCGCGCCGGCGCTCAGGCGCACTTGCGTGGCGTTCTGCCCGACGGTCAGCGGCGGATTGAGGTTGGTGGGAATGGTCGCGAACGTGCCCGTTTTCGAAGCGAACGTCAGGACGTCGAAGGTGCTGCCTGCGGCGGGGACGAAGTTGTTCAGATAGGTCGCGGTCAGCGTTCCGCCGAGCGTCGCGGTGCCGGTGACGGCGAGTTGATCGTATTGCGTTCCGGCCGTAAGACCGTTCAATTCGGCCGTCAGCGTGCCGCTGGCGTTCTGAGTGTAGTTGCCCGTGATGTTCAGCAGGCCGGGGCCGGAATTGCCAGGCGCGACCGTGGCGCTGTTGACGACGTTGCCGGTGATTGTGCCGGCGCCCACAAGGGTACCGCCATTAATCGTGAGCGTAGTCGCGGCGAGATTGCCGCCGTTGAGCAGAGTTGTGCCGGCGGACTGCGTCAACCCAAACGCGAAGCTCAGGGTGCCGGCGAGCGCTTCGAGGCTGCCGGAGTTTGTCGCGTTTATTCCAATCAAGGCCGTGCCGGCAGCTCCGGTTCGTTTCAGCGTGCCGGCGTTTGAGACTGTTGCAAGAGGGCCGCCGCCATTATTAAAATCCGAACCGCCGTTCGTGTTCGCGCTCTGAATGTCCAGCGAGCCACCGGATAGGATATTGATCTGAGCGGCATTGCCGGTGTTCAAAAAACCGGTGGTCGTGTTGTAGGTCGCGGTCCCTGCGATTTCCAGCGTGCGGAAAGTAAGGATGGGGACATTGGTGCCGCAATTTATGGCCAGCGTGGTCGCCGCGGAAATTGTGGTCTTGTCGCCATTCGCGCCGCCGATGGTTCCGCCGGTCCAATTCATCGTTCCCGTGCCGGCAAGGATGCCGGTTCCAGTTCCATCCAGCGTGCCGCCCGTGGTGAGCTCGAACGAGTCCGGCGCGTTGACCGTCGTCGTTCCGGTCATTTGCACTTCCGCTTGGTTAAACACCAAGCCAGAGCCCTTGATGACCCCGCCGTCATTGAGCAAAACGGTGGCGTTGGCGCTTCCAGTTCCAAGCTGCAGTTTGCCGCCAGACGCATCGATGGTGCCTGCATTTACAATATTCTGGCAGACACGAGCGCTGCCGGTGCCGCTTTTTCTCAGCGTGCCCGCGTTCGAGATGGTTGAAAGGGTGCCGCCGCCATTATTAAAATCGGTTTGGGCGCTCGAAGTCGCGCTTTGAATATCCAGCAACGCGCCGGACAGGATGTTAATCTGGGCGGCATTGGCGGTATTGAAATAGCCGCTGGTTGCGTTGTACGTCATTTTGCCGGCGACAATCAGGGTCCACCCATTCATGCCGGGGATGTTGGCGCCGCAATTGACCGCAAGCGTGGTGGCCTGAGAGATCGTTGTTTTGCCTGTCCCGATCATGGCTCCGCCGGTCCAATTCAGCGTGCCCGTGCCGGCGACGATGCTGGTTCCGCTGCCATTCATCGTGACGCCTGGCGGGAATTCGAAGGAATCGGGGCTGTTGACGGTTGTGGTTCCATTCATTAGGAGCGTGCCCAGGTTCTGGAAGGTCAAACCAGTGCCCTTAATGACGGTGCCGTCGTTCAGCGTTGTGATGACGACGCCGCCGCCGCAGGACAGGACCAATTTTCCGCCGGAGGCATCGATCGTTCCCGTATTGACGACAAGGTTGCCGATGTGCGCGGTGCCGCTTCCGCTCATGCGCAGCGTGCCCGCGTTCGAGATGGTTGAAGGGTTGCCGCCGCCATTATTAAAATCGGTTTGGGGGGTGCTCGAAGTCGCGCTTTGAATGTCCAGCAACGCGCCGGGCAGAATGTTAATCTGGGCGGCACTGGCGGAATTGAAATAGCCGCTGGTTGCGTTGTACGTCATTTTGCCGGCGAGATTCAGGATCCACCCATTCATGCCCGGGGTGTTGGCGCCGCAATTGACCGCAAGCGTGATGGACTGAGAGATCGTTGTTGTGCCTGTTCCGATCATGGCTCCGCCGGTCCAATTCATTGTGCCCGTGCCGGCGACGATGCTGGTTCCGCTGCCGTTCATCGTGACGCCTGGCGGGAATTCGAAGGAATCGGGGCTGTTGACGGTTGTGGTTCCATTCATTTGAAGCGTACCCAGGTTTTGAAAGGTCAATCCAGTGCCCTTAATCACGGTGCCGTCGTTCAGCGTCGTGACGATGACGCCGCCGCCGCAGGACAGGACCAATTTTCCGCCGGAGGCGTCGATCGTTCCCGTATTAACAACAAGGATGCCGACGTGCGCGGTGCCGCTTGCGCTCATGCGCAGCGTGCCCGCGTTGGTAATTGTCGAAGAGGGACTAGAACCGTTATTGATGTCGAGTTGCGCGCTGGTTGTCACACTCTGGATGTCGTACAAAGCGCCAGAAAGAATGTTAATCTGGGCCGCGCTGCCGACATTGAAATACCCATCGGTCGCGTTGTAGTTCACCGTCCCGGAAATGGACAGCGTGGCGGCGTTCAAACCCGGAATACCGGTGGTACCTTGACTGGCGCCGTTGGGGGCGACGCTCGTACACTGCAAATTGAGCGTGGCGCCCACGGGAATCGTCACGGTGGTCGATGAGTTAGCTTGGCTATACACGAGTCCGCCGGAGAAATTGAACGTGCCGGTGACCGTTAAGTTCACGGTCGCACCCACTCCGGCGGTGATTCTCGTATTCCCATCGCCCGAGAAGGTCAGATTGGCGATGGAGTGACTGAGCGCCATGCTCATTTGGGGATCGTAGGTGGTGGTCGAACCGATGACGACTGTATCGCTCGGACCGGGGCCGCCGACGGGCGAATTGGGCGACCATGCCAGCGGATCCTCCCAGACACCGGTATGCGGTGAGCCGTTGACGTTGGTCGGAACATAGGTTTGCGCGAGAGCGCTTTGGGCGGCGCTTGCGAGAACCAACGCCGCGATCAAGACCGCGGCCACACGACTTCGCAGCAACGAGTTGTTTTTCAGCACAGCGCACCCCTCCCCAAGGAATTTAGCCGACCGATGTTGAGCGGGAATTGATCTTTGCCATATAGGACAAATAAGTGATATATGCGCGCGGAATCGTTTACAAGTTAATCGGCAAAAAAAAAGTGAAAAAAAGCAGATTTACTTCTTCTTGTTGATTCACCGTGAGGTTGGACGGCGTATTTGAGCGAAGACGCTGTTTCAAACGAAACGGCGCGAACGGCAAGGCCGTTTCGTTTGTGGACGGGTCGGAGACCCGTCCTACTTTTTGCCGCTGCCTTGCGGTCGGGGCTCGTGTTGGCGGTCGCGGCTTGGGTTGCAGATCGTACATTTCCAAAATGAGCCTTAATAGAACCTAACGCGGGAAAACTTGTGTAAAACGACATCAAATTCGTTCATTTCGATTTCTGAACGCAATAAAACCCCTTGACCCCCACGTGCGAATTTTCAAATTCTGCGCGCGGCGGTCACGGGGTTAACCCAGTCGGCGGAAATCGTTGAAGAAGGTACTGATGGAAAGAAGCCGCCGCTTCTTTTGATTATCTCCAAAATGGAGTTGTTAAAATTCGCTCTGCCATCGCGGCGGTGCGAGGATGCTGAAACAATGATCGAAGCAGACAGTTCGCGCAAGTGACCTTTTTGGTTCCGGCTCGTCCGGGATAGGGCGAATAGGACCAATAAGGCGAATGAGACAGATTTGTGGTGGCGGGTGGGAATTTTACGGTCGAGCGGTCATTCAAACGAAACGGCCCGAACGGCAGGGCCGTTTCGTTTGTGGACGGGTCGGAGACCCGTCCTACTTTTTTTGCCGCTCCCTAGCGGTCGCGGCTCGTTTTGCGGTCGGGACTCGTTTTGCGGTCGCGGCTCGTTTAGCCGCGTCAGTTTGAACCGGCGAGTGAAAAGGGGCGGTGCGACGCGACCTGAGCAGGAATGCAAGTCTTTTTAGGTCAAATATTTGTGAATAGGCGGGAATGCTTCTGGCGGTGGCACGTGTTTTGTTGTAGATTGTGCACAGATTCTTGTTTTCGCGCTTTTGTGGCGCGGCTAAGCTGGTTCCAAACAGGCACCGACAGGCGGAGGATGTTCTTATGGCCAAGCAACTGGCCTTCGATGAAGAGGCGTTCGCACACATTAAAGAAGGCGTGACCAAGTTGGCGCGCGCCGTCAAGAGCACGCTGGGACCGCGGGGAAGGAATGCGGTGCTGGACAAGTCATGGGGGTCGCCGACGGTGACCAAGGACGGGGTGACGGTGGCTGAGGAAGTCGAGCTGCAGAACCCGTACGAAAACATGGCGGCTCAATTGGTTAAGGAAGTGGCGTCGAAGACGTCGGACACGGCCGGCGACGGCACGACCACCGCGACGGTGCTGGCTGAGGCGATTTACTGCGAAGGGTTGAAGAACGTGATCGCGGGGGCCAATCCGGTGCGCATCAAGCGCGGGGTGGAGAAGGCCGTCGAGGCGGTCGTCAAGGCGATAGACGAGTTGGCGGTGCCGATCAAAGGTGCTGGCGACATTGAGAAGATTGCGACGATTTCGGCCAATGGCGACGCGGCGATCGGGAAGATGATTTCGGCGGCGTTCGAGAAGGTCGGCAAGGACGGCGTGATCACAGTTGAAGAGGGCAAGAGCCTGACGTCGGAGCTGGATGTGGTGGAGGGGATGCAGTTCGACCGCGGGTATCTGAGCCCTCATTTTATTACCAACCAGGACAGCATGACGGTGGAGATGGACAAGCCGTTGATTTTAATCCACGAGAAGAAGATATCGAGCGTGCGCGAATTGGTGCCGCTGCTGGAGAAAGTGAGCAAGGCGAACAAACCGCTGGTGATTATCGCTGAGGACATTGAGGGAGAAGCTCTGGCGACGCTGGTGGTAAACAAGATTCGCGGGATTTTGAACGTGGCCGCGGTGAAGGCGCCTGGGTTTGGCGACCGGCGCAAGGCGATGTTGGAAGACATTGCGATTTTGACCGGCGGGAAGGCGATCTTCGAAGATTTGGGGATCAAGCTGGAGAACGTCGAGTTCGACATGCTGGGCACGGCCAAGAAGATCAAGATCGATGGCGAGAACACGACGATCATCGAAGGCGCGGGCGATAGCAAGGCGATGCAGGCGCGCATTGAGCAGATCAAGAAGGAGATCGGCGTCACCACGTCAGATTACGACAAGGAGAAGCTCCAGGAGCGCATGGCGAAACTGGCCAGCGGCGTGGCGCAGATCAATGTCGGCGCGGCGACCGAAACAGAAATGAAGGAGAAGAAGGCTCGCGTGGAGGATGCGCTGCACGCGACGCGCGCGGCGATCGAGGCGGGGATAGTTCCCGGCGGCGGCGTGGCGCTGATTCGGGCGTCGTCGGCGTTGGATAAGATGCGGGGCTTGGGCGAAGGCGAAGATGTCGGCGTGGAGATTGTGCGCAAGGCGCTGGAGGCTCCGGCCAAGACGATCGCGCAGAATTGCGGCATCGATGGCGCGGTGGCGGTCAATAAGATCCGCAACGGCAAGGGCGCTTTCGGCTACAACGGCGACACGGGCGAATACGAGGATTTGGTCAAGGCGGGCGTGATTGATCCGGCGAAAGTGACGAAGAACGCGCTGCAGAATGCGGCGTCGGTGGCGACGCTGCTGCTGACGAGCAATTGCATGATCGCGAAGATTCCGGAGAAGGAGAAGCCGGGCGGCGGCGGGCATGGGCATGATGACCATGGCGGCGGCATGGGTGGGATGGGCGGTATGGGCGGGATGATGTAACGCGCGATGTGCAGCTTTTTCCTGGGGTTCTCACGCAGAGGCGCGGAGGCGCAGAGGAAGGCGCGGAGAAGAAGATTAGGAACGATGTGCAACTTTGCAAATCTCTGTTGAAAAATGCCAAGCCCCTGTTCCGCCTAAAGGCGGGACTACGAACAATGTGCAACTTTTGCAGACAATTTGAATCGTCGATTTGATTTTGATAAACCATTTAAACACAGCAATTTGAGGAGAACGAAAACGATGGCTACTGCTGCACCGAAGAAAAAGATGGAACTCCAGCCGCTGGATGACCGGATTGTGATCAAGCGCTTGGAGGCGGAGGAACGCACGTCGGGCGGGATTGTGCTGCCGGACACGGCCAAGGAAAAGCCGCAGAAGGGCGAGGTGCTCGCGGTCGGGCCGGGGAAGCAGATGGACAACGGCCGGCGCGCGGAACCGGAAGTGAAGGTCGGCGATCAGGTGCTCTTCGGGAAGTACTCCGGCACCGAAGTGAAGGTGAGCGGGGAGGAAGTGATTATCATGCGCGAGAGTGATTTGCTGGCGAAGCTTGGTTAACGCCATTTTCACGCAAAGGCGCGAAGATGGCGAAGGAACGGCATTAAGGAATCGGTTGGGCGTGTCTCGCCTAACTGCGCCCCTTTATAGGGGCACTTGCAAGGAGGTAAGCTCATGATAGAGCTCGCCGTAGCACCAGGTAAAGCGCCGTCAATGATCGATGGCGTTGTAGCAAAAGGCGCGGTCAAGAAAAAGACGCCGAAGTTGAAGGTCACGGTGGTAGTTGACCCGGGATCGAACCCCAATGTGTGGGTGAAGGCGACCAAGTCGCGCTGGAATGCGAAGAAGGACAAGTTCGAATACCCGGAAACGGGCGGTTCGATCTTTTTCAATCCCAATTCGAAAGGCTTCTTCCGCTTTCGACTCGAGGACGATCACAAGGGAAGCCCGAAGGGGCCGAAATTGTATCTTCCGGGCGGGTTTGAAGAGAACATCGTTGCCGCGACGCGAATCGCGATGACGATGTGCAAGGAGGCGTAAGAGGCGAATGCGGCCAACCGCTCTCGATGAAGGGGGCGGCTGGCGGCTATTTGGTGTGCGTGAGAAAGTTGGGAGGCTGAACTTGCCATGCATCTCGCGCTTTTTTGGCATTGCGATTTACATGTATCACAGCGACCACGTGCCGCTTCATTTTCACGCGATTTACGGTGAGTTTGATGCGGAGGTCGAGATCGCTACCGGAAAGGTAATTGATGGCTATATTCCAAAAGCAGCAGGGAATCTTGTGAAGGAATGGACGAAGGAGCACCGGCAGGAATTGTGGCGTAACTGGCGGCTCTCGCGAAGACAGGAGCCGTTAAATCAGGTCGCGCCGTTGGAGTAGGAAACATGCTGCACATCAACACTGCGAGAGTATCGGGTCCGCATCGCCTGATTGTGGAGTTCAGCACAGGTGAGAAGCGGGAGGTGTATCTCAAGCCTTTGTTGAAGGGGCCAGTGTTCAAGCCGTTGTTGGATGAAGGTTATTTCGGTTTGGTGAAAGTCGATCCAGAATGCAGAACGGTGGTGTGGCCGAACGGTGCAGATTTGGCGCCTGAATGCATTTACGAATTGGCGTCGACTATTTCGGAAGGTAAGGCGCGCAATATTCAAATAAGCGATGGCGAACTGCGGGTTGATCTGACTGACGGCCGGAAAATATCAGCACCTCTGAAATGGTACCCGCGACTTTTTTACGGAAGTCCGTCGGAACGGGCGCGATGGGAATTGATTGGTGGCGGGATCGGCATTCATTGGCCCAAGTTGGACGAGGACATCAGCGTCGAAGGACTTTTGGAGGGCCGACGTTCCAGAGAAAGCAAACAATCGTTGAAACGGTGGCTTGATTCACGCCGTGAAAAACCTGGCAAACGCCGACGCATCTCGCCGGTACGGAAGGCGGCGTAGAAGGAAATTGGAGTATCTTTAGAGAACTGAGGCAAGCTCGCCCGATGGGGCGTGTTCATTGGAGAAAAAGACGACATGGCAAAGCAACTGCTCTACACCGACGACGCCCGGCAGAAGATTCTGGCGGGGGTGAACAAATTGGCGCGCGTGGTCAAGGCCACGATGGGACCCGGGGGGCGCTGGGTGGCGTATGAGAAATCGTACGGCGGGCCGGGTGTGATCAACGACGGCGTGACCGTCGCCAAGGAAGTGGAACTCGAAGATCCTTTCGAGAACATGGGCGCTCAGATGGTGCGGCAGGTCGCCAGCAAGACCAACGACGTGGTCGGCGACGGCACCACGACCGCTACGGTTCTTGCAGCCGCGATCTATTCGGAAGGCGTGCGCTACATCACCGCGGGGCACAACCCGATGGCGATCAAGCGCGGCATCGAAGCGGCGGTCGAAGCGGTGTTGCAGAACGTCACCGAACAGGCCAAGCCGTGCGCGGGCAAAGCGGATTTGGCGCGCGTCGCGACGATCAGCGCGAATGACGACGAAGTGCTGGGCAAGTTGATCGCCGAGGCGATGGACAAAGTCGGCAAGGACGGCGTGGTGACCGTTGAAGAAGGCAAGGGCACGGCGACGGAGTTGGAAGTCGTCAACGGCATGCGCTTCGACAAGGGATATCTCTCGCCGTACTTCGTGACCGACACCAACGCGATGGTCTCTGAATTGGAAGACTGCTACATTCTGCTGCACGAAAAGAAGATCAGCAGCCTGCGCGAGTTTTTGCCGCTGCTCGAGAAGATCGTGAGCACGGGCAAGCCGTTCGTCATCATCGCTGAAGAAGTGGAAGGCGAAGCACTCGCGGCGCTGGTGATCAACAAACTGCGCGGATTGATGAAATGCGCGGCGGTGAAGGCGCCGGCGTTCGGCGACCGGCGCAAAGCGTTGATGGGCGACATCGCGGTGATGACCGGCGGGCGATTTATCAGCGAAGATTTGGGGATCAAGCTTGAGAACGTGGAGCTGACCGATCTCGGCCGCGCGAAGAAGATCACGATCGACAAGGACAACACGACGATTGTGGAAGGCGCAGGCAAAAAGTCCGACGTGACGGCGCGCGTGGCGCAGATCAAGGCGGCCATCGAGACGACGACCAGCGATTACGACAAAGAGAAGCTGCAGGAGCGCCTGGCGAAATTGGCCGGCGGCGTGGCGGTGATTCGCGCGGGCGCGCCGACGGAATCGGCGATGAAGGAGACGAAGGAGCGCGTCAACGACGCGGTGAATTCGGCGAAAGCGGCGGCTCAGGAAGGCATCGTGGCCGGCGGCGGCGTGGCGCTGCTGCGGGCGCTTTCGGTCATTGAGAAAGTGAAAGGGAAGCTGCGTGGCGAAGAAAAGTACGGTGCGGACATTGTCGCGAAGGCGCTGGAGCATCCTTGCCGCACGATCGCGGACAACGCCGGCTACGACGGGACCGTGGTGGTCGAAGCGGTGAAGGAAGCGAAGGGCACCAACGGCTTCAACGCGAAGACCGGCGAGTACGAGGACCTGGCGAAGAGCGGCGTGTTCGATCCGGCGAAGGTCGTGAAGAGTGCGCTGCAGAACGCGGCGTCGGTTGCGGCGCTGCTGCTGACGGTGGACACGATGATCACGGAGATGAAGGAGAAGGGAGAGGGGAAGGATTTGGTGGCGGGGGCGGTGCATTAACACCGGGTTCAAGGTTCAAAGGTTTAAGGTTCAAGGTTGAGTGGGCGGCGAGTTGGCCGCCCACTCCGCCATTTGGCCGATAACATTTGGTGGAGTAGGGCATGTTGCGCGATATCATAAACGCGGAGTCGTATTATGAAGCCGCGCGCGAACATATCAAAGCGGCAGAGTTCCTGTATAAGACGCAGAGGTACGCCCTTTGCATTTACGTATCAGGACTTTCGGCGGAATGCATATTCAGAGCATTCAAGGCGAAGGATACGAACGAATTTGACGAGAGGCACGACTTGAAAAAGCTGTACGAGTCGTCCAAATTTGCGGAGTTAACGGTACCGGTGCAGGTAGAGGGAGCATTATCCGTGCTTTCGGAGCGATGGAAAAACGCTCACCGGTTCCGATCGGCAAAGGCAATGGCGCGGTACTTCAAGAAGGCGAAACTTGACCGTGGCATCAAAGGCGATTTCTTGAAGGAGAATTCCCGAAGGGTATATAGAGCCGCGCTGGACATTGTGAATGCTGGAGTCGCTCAATGGAAAGACTAATCAAGAAACTTACACGACTGATTGCTCAAGCAATGACCGACGCAGCGGTCAGCTTTGAGGTCATCAGCTCCGGGCGCGTCTGTGGAAAGATTGTCTGGGACGGTTTCCGCAATCTCGACAGCCTGGAGCGTCAGGAATTGCTGGCGAAGATTCTTTATCCCCGCCTGAATGCGGGCGAGCAACTGAAACTATCGCACATTGCAACGTTGACGAAATCGGAAGCAGTTCGAACCGTTCATAAAGACACCTTAAAGCGAAAACTACGCCGCGCGCTTGCCTCTCGATTTAAGGGCGCGAAACTGGAACTGGAGCGGTACAGCGAAAATGGCATTAGCGGCGATGTCATTTGGAGTGGATTCAGGCGATGGGATCATGACAAGCGAAACAAAATTCTAAATGACACATTGGAGAAGGAACTGACGGATGAAGAGCGGCGGCAGGTTTGGTTAATGACGTTGACTCCGCGTGAGCGGCTGTACCGGGAAGAAGACGACAAGATGGAAATGATGCCGCTTGAGGACTATTAGAATCGATTATGCCCAGCCAAAAAGCCGACTACTACGATACCCTTGGCGTCAAGCGCGATGCATCCGCGGACGAGATCAAGGCGGCGTTTCGGACGCTTGCCAAGCAGTGGCATCCTGACCGCAACCCGGACAAGAAGGCCGAGGCCGAAGAGAAATTCAAGGACATCGCCGAGGCTTACGCGGTGCTTTCCGATGAGGAGAAGCGGCAGCGTTACGACCAGTTTGGGCATGCGGGCGTGCAGGGCGGCGGGTCGCCGGATTTTCATGGCGTCTCCGTCGAGGACATCATCAGCCAGTTCTTTGGCGGGCGCGGGTCGATCTTTGGCGACATGTTCGGCGGCGGAAGCAGCGCGCCGGAACAGGGCGAGTCGCGGCGTTTTGATATGGAACTCACGCTCGAACAGGCTTACAGGGGCGTCTCGAAGAAGATTGAATTCGAGCGCGAAGAACGCTGCGAAACGTGCCACGGGTCGGGCGCGAAAGCGGGTACGAAGCCGAGTGTGTGTTCGTATTGCCGCGGGCAGGGGAGCGTGACGCGCAGCCAGGGATTTTTTGTGATGCGCACGGTCTGTCCGCGCTGCAGCGGGCGGGGGCAGGTGATCGAATCGCCGTGCGGGACGTGCCACGGTTCGGGCGCTCAGACGAAAGTCGTGAAAACCGAAATTAAGTTGCCGGCTGGGATCGAACACAACATGCGCCTGCGCGTCCCGGGCATGGGCGACGCGGGGCCGCAAGGCGCGCCGAGCGGCGATTTGTACGTGATCGTGCATGTGAAGGATCACGAGATTTTCGTGCGCAAGGACAACCATGTTTTGCTGTCGCTGCCGATTCCGTTCACGATGGCGGCGCTCGGCGGGGAGATCGACGTGCCGACGCTGGAAGGCAAAGCGAAGCTCGTTATTCCGCGCGGAACGCAAACGGGAAAAGTGTTGAAGATGCCGGGGCTGGGCATGCCGGACGTGCACGGTTATGGCAAGGGCGATCAGTTGGTGAAACTGACGGTGGATGTGCCGAAGAAAATCAGCGCCGAGCAGGAAGAGTTGCTGCGGCAGTTGGCGGCGTTGGAGAAGACGCCGGTGCAGCCGCACAAGCGGTCGTTTTTTACGAAGATCAAAGACCTGTTCTCGGACGAGTGACGGAACCGCACAAGACACGGGGACACGGAGACGTGAGCGCGCGAACTCAGGACTGTAGAACGGAGCTCCTGCTCCGTTCAACGTGAGGCAAGAGAAAAGCAGGACGGAAAGAGTTCACATGAGCAACGAAACGAAAGCAGACGATCCGAAAGCTGAGGAGACGGCGGGGAGTTCGGCGCCGACGAACGCGTCGAATTTCAACGACGAGGCGGACGGGCTTTGCACTGAAATTGAGAAGCTCTTTCGCCGCGGGTTTGGCGAGATTCCGAAGGCCAGCGATTTGGGTGAATTGCGTGCGCTTCAGTCGATGCTGAAAGGGTTGGTGCATCGCGCGGTCACTGAAGGCGGCGGCGACACGAGCCGCGACCGCAAGGGAGCGGGTGACGTTGAAGCCTTGACCGCCGAGCGCGACAAAATGAAGGATGCGCTGCAGCGCGAGAAGGCGAACTTCCTCAATTACCAAGCGCGCGCGATGAAGGATTTGGAGCGCGCGGAAGAGCAGTCGCTACGTAAGTACGTGAGTGAACTGCTGCCGATTCTGGACAATCTTGATCTGGCCATGGCCGACGCGCACAGCGAACACGCCGATGCCAAGCGCGTGTTGGAAGCGCTGGACATGACCGGCAGTTCGCTCAAGCAAACATTGGCCGTGCGCGGGCTGGAGCGGATTCACGCGCTGGGGAAGCCGTTCGACCCGCTGCAGCACGAGGCGATTTTCAAGCGCAAAGCCGATCTGGAAAAAGGCGAAAAGCCGAACATGGTGGTGGAGGAGACGCGTGCGGGGTATTTGTGGAAGGGGTTGGTGTTAAGGCCGGCGCAGGTTGTGGTGACGGAAGGCAATGCAAAATGAAGAGTCGAACATGGTGGATGAAAATGAAACGGATGACACTTCAAAAATTGGAGTACGACGAGGTCTTGCGTTACCTCCAAACTTACTCAGCTCCGCCTGGATGTTACGATTTCAATGGACTGCTTGGTCTCATTCTCGCTGGAGTCGAAAATCTACGAGTAAATTGTGAATTGAACCAGTTGCCATCCTATGCGGCGGCGTGGAAATGTGCAACGGAGTGAATGGAGCGTTCGAGTGCGGCGTTGGCGATGCGCGTGCAGTTGT